>OKSF01002833.1_pt1 | contig 11114 bp, 10 predicted proteins | sample 1606061 | NCBI WGS metagenome assembly OKSF01 (sample SAMEA3541567, study PRJEB24748) | human gut metagenome | biome: human gut; feature: human-associated habitat; material: faeces | place: China | collected 2012 | reverse complement strand
AAGCAGATATTCATAATCCGCTTCGCTACGCATCTCTACACCAAATAACTGCTTCTCAGTTTATCAGAATTTACGATTCACATACTCCCTGATTGCATCCGTAGACCGATTAAGGACCAGTTCCTCCGGAAAATCCAGTTTCTCCAGCAAATCTCTCGCCAGATCAAACTCCCCTATCAGCAGATCAAAATGGGCATCACTGTCCATCACCACCGGAACATGATATTTCTTACACAGATTCAGCACCACAGTATCATTCTCCACCGCATTCTGTCGATTACAGTCCGGATCCATAGAATGATTATTCAGTTCCAGAACCTTCCCATATTCTTTCGCCCCCTGAACCAGTGCCTCATAATCAATCTCATATCTCCCGTCATCCGGATGTCCGATAATATTCACATAGGGATTCTTCATCACATTCAGATAGCTTTCTGTATTCTCCAGCTTAGACCCCGGCTTCATGCATGGCATATGCAGACTGGCGATCACCACATCCATCCTCTCCAACGTCCGCTGCGCCAGATCCACAGTTCCCTGCGCATCCAGAATATTCACCTCGGACCCCAGAAGCAACTGAATCCCATACATCTCCCTGGGCACAATTTTCAGATTCTCAAAATAATACTTATGACAGGTTCCCGGCATAGCAGGCGCATGCTCCGTAATCCCCAGAACCTCCAGTCCTTTCTTAGAAGCTGCCTTCGCCATCTCCCTAAGTGAACAATATGCATGTCCACTCACCAAAGTATGTGTATGCAGATCCAACACTGAATTATATCTCATAACAACTCTCTCCTCATTTCGTAAAAAATCTTCCCCCACATTATACTTCCACCCCCACCCATTTCTCAAGCACATTTATTATTTCAGAGGATTGCTATAAGACACACCTCTCCTCCCCAGCCAGTAACCAGCACAGAAAAATAGTTTGTTTCGCGTGCATTTGCAGGATACTTAGATATTCTTGGTCAGAAAAAATCTGCGTTATGAGAAAACAGAGACACTGTCTGAGCCGCAGGCGAGTTTGGCTCTGTTTTCTCATGCTTTTAGCAGATTTTTTGTGGCCTAGAATATCTTAGTGTCCGAAACCGCACACGAAACAAACTATTTTTCTGCGCGTCCCTTAATAAAAAAAACAGAGCCTGCATCTTGGCAAGCCCTGCAAAAAGATTCCATTTCAAGGAGAAATTCAATTTTTTATTTTACGATAAAAGATTTTCTCTTGCTGACAACATCAAAGATAACCGCTGCCAGAAGTACAAGTCCCTTAACAACCTTCTGAATATTCTGGTCAATACCCATAATACTCATACCTAAGTTCAGAACACCCATCAGAAGAGCACCAATGATAACTCCGGGAACAGTACCGGTTCCACCATAGGCAGAAGCACCACCAATGAAACAGGAACCAATCGCATCCATCTCAAAGTTTGTACCTGCCTGCGGGTTAGCTGAATTCAGACGCGCCATGGTAACCATACCTGCGATAGCTGCCAGAAGACCCATGTTTAAATAAGCCAGAAAATAAACTTTATTAGTATTGATACCGGAAAGTTTCGTAGCCTTCTCATTACCACCAACTGCATAGAAATAACGACCTGTAGTAGTTTTGGAAGCAATATATGTATAAATCGCAATAATCACAGCAACCCAAACCAGAGAGTTCGGAATACCTTTATACTGAGCCAGACGGAACATAAATGCCAGAACAACTGCACAGATCAGGACCATCTTAACTGCCGCACCGCCAAAAGCTTCCACACTGTAACCCTTTTTCGCACGGTCTGCACGATTTTTCATTACAAGTAAAACATAAACAATACAAACAATGATACCAACTGCAAAACATGTAACATTAAATCCTTCTTTGCCAACAAAATCAGGAATGTAATTGTTAAACAGTGCCAGATAAGAATCAGGCATTGGAGCCAGTGTCTGTCCCTGAAGGACTACGTTTGATAAACCACGGAACGCAAGCATACCTGCCAGAGTTACGATAAACGGTGGGATTCGTACATAAGCAATCCAGAATCCCTGCCATGCACCGATTGCAATACCTGTGATCAGCATAACAAGCATTGTAAGATATGGATTCATATTATTGAGAACCATCATCTTACCGCCGACTGCTGCAACGAAACATACAACAGAACCAACAGAAAGGTCGATGTTACCACCAGTTAAGATACAGAACAACATACCTGTTGCAAGGATAAATACATATGCGTTCTGAGCTACAAGGTTATTTACGTTCTGCGGCAGAAGCATAACACCTTTGGTGTTTGCTGTAAACATGATGACTACCAGAACCAGAACGATCACCATGGTATATTTCTTTAATACTTCTGAAAAACTAAGCTTTTTCTCCATCTTCTTTACGCTCCTTTTCCTGATTTTACGATCTTTGACATGATCAGTTCGGAGGTTGCCTCTTCTTTGCTGACTTCTCCTACGAACTTGCCTTCATTCATGATATAGATTCTGTCTGACATTCCCAGTACTTCCGGAAGTTCAGAAGAGATCATGATAACAGATTTGCCTGCTGCAACCAGATCGTTGATAATACAGTAAATTTCGTACTTCGCACCTACGTCGATACCACGGGTAGGCTCATCCAGGATCAGAATATCCGGTTCTGCGAACATCCATTTCGCAAGAAGGACTTTCTGCTGGTTACCACCACTTAAGTTACCTACATTCTGCTCAACAGATGGACATTTTGTTTTCAGCTTTTTCCTGTATTCTTCGGCTACTGCATACTCTTTATCTGCATCGATCACCTGTCCATTGCTGATGCCTTTCATATTTGCAAGTGATGTGTTCATTTTGATGGATTTGGAAAGGATCAGTCCGTTTCCTTTTCTGTCCTCTGTAACATAAGCAAGTTTATTATCGATTGCTTCCTGTACAGTGTTCAGTTTCACTTCTTTTCCGTTCATAAAGATCTGACCGGAAATCTTGGTTCCATAGCTCTTTCCGAAGATACTCATGGCAAGCTCTGTACGTCCTGCACCCATCAGTCCGGAAATACCCACTACTTCCCCTTTATGGATCTTAAATGATACATTGTCTACTACTTTACGTTCTGAGTACAACGGATGATAAACAGTCCAGTTCTTCACTTCCATGGAAACAGCTCCGACTCTTACATCTGGGCGTTTCGGGAATCGGTCTGTCATCTCACGGCCAACCATACCCTGAATGATACGCTGCTCTGAAAAGTCATCTACTTTCTTATCCAGAGTCTCAATGGTAGAGCCGTCACGGATAACTGTGATCTTATCCGCTACATAAGAGATTTCATTTAATTTATGGGAAATGATAATCGATGTCATTCCCTGTTCTTTAAATTTCAACAGCAGATCCAGCAGTGCCTGAGAGTCATCTTCATTCAGAGATGCTGTCGGCTCATCCAGGATCAGGAGTTTCGCATGTTTCGCCAGTGCTTTCGCGATTTCTACCAGCTGCTGTTTACCTACACCAATATCCTTGATCAAAGTTCTGGAGGATTCCTCCAGTCCTACTATTTTCAAATATTTGTCTGCTTCTCCATAGGTTTCATTCCAGTTGATGGAGAAGGATTTACCTCTTTCATTACCCAGGTACATGTTCTCGCCGATGGTCATATAGGGAATCAGCGCAAGTTCCTGGTGAATGATTACAATTCCTTTTTCTTCACTGTCTTTGATTGTATTGAATTTACAGATTTCACCGTTATAAATGATGTTGCCTTCATAGGTTCCATACGGATAAATACCACTTAATACATTCATCAGGGTAGATTTTCCGGCACCGTTCTCACCTACCAGTGCGTGGATCTCGCCTTCTTCTACCTGAAGATTTACGTTATCCAGTGCCTTTACACCCGGGAAAGTTTTGGTGATATTCTTCATTTCCAAAAGTATCTTAGCCAATTTCTATTTCCCTCCCTTTCCATAACAAAGCATTTAAGTACGTCTTGGAAAGAAACGGAAATTTCTTCCAAGATAGATTTCTCTAAGATAGTTCTTCTTGTAAGATAAATACTTATTACTGATTAATACAGGCGGGAACTGCGCCCGCCTGTACAGTTTGTTAATTCTTATTATTTAATCTGATCCTCTGTATAATATCCGGAATCAATCAGCATTTCTTTGTAATTATCAACAGTTACAACAACCGGATCGCAAAGGTATGTCGGGATAACGCCTGTGCCGTTGTCATAAGATTCTGTATCGTTGATCTCCGGTTCTTCGCCTTTCATGATAGCGTCAACCATGTTAACTACTGCAGATGCAAGAGCACGTGTATCTTTGAATACGGACATAGCCTGTTTTCCTGCTACAAGGTTCTTAACGTTTGGTGTATCACAGTCCTGACCAGTGATGATCGGATACTCTCCTGTGTAGGAAGCTGCAAGTGCGTTTTCTACACCAAGTGCTGTGGAGTCGTTGGAGCAGAGAACTGCGTCAAGGTTTGTTCCGTCAGAGTAGTTACCAGCGATGATTGTATCCATTCTGTCCTGAGCTTTTGCACTGTCCCAGTTAGCAGTTGCAACCTGCTCGAACTCTGTCTGTCCGGATTTAACTACCAGTTTGCCTTCGTCGATGTATTTCTGAAGGACATCCATTGCTCCGCCGAAGAAGAAGTTACAGTTGTTGTCACCAGGATCACCTGTGAACAGCTCGATGTTGAACGGTCCGTCCTGATTGTCAAGATCAAGTGCATCTACTAAGTATTCGCCCTGTTTCTGACCTACTTTGTAGTTATCAAATGTTGCATAGTAGGAAACTGCGTCTGAGTTCATAAGCAGACGGTCATAGGAGATAACCGGGATTCCTGCTTCTTTTGCCTGTTTCAGAGGCTCTCCAAGGCTGCTTCCGTCGATAGATGCAACAACCAGAAGATCACATCCGTTGGCTACCTGGTTCTCAAGCTGTGAAACCTGTGTGCTTACGTCGTTGGATGCATACTGAAGGTCTACTTCGTAGCCAGCTGCTTCCAGCTCTTTCTTCATGTTCTCGCCATCCTGATTCCATCTCTGAAGGTCCTTGGTAGGCATTGTAACACCGATCAGTTTCTTGTCATCCGCTTTAACAGCTACACCCGGGATGACTACCATTCCAGCTACCATTGATGCGCAAAGGATTGCAGATACCAGTTTCTTTTTCATTGTAAAAACCTCCGTTTCTTTTTTTACGTTTCTCACGTTTTCTTGATAACGTTACTATAGCACAGGGCAATCTGGACATGTTTGGCAAGAAACAAGACATTTTAAGAAAAATAAAAAATGCCCTGCATAGAACAGGACATTTTTGTTACAAAAAAGTGCTAGAAGGAAGTAGCTGATTTACGCAGTAAATCCGCGGATTCCGAATGTTTGCAGAATTGCGGGAGTTGCCTAGCAGCGGAGCAATTTGTCAGTATCGTAACTCCCCCAAAACCTCAGCTATAATCCGCATTCAGATAAACTTCATCTCTGCGGTGGAAACCTCCTTCAATGATCACCTTATCTATATTCTCTTTTGTCACTGCAGTTGGTTCAAGGATGCAGGAAGGAATCTCATAAGTTCCGTCATTTACTGTTTCTGTCACATCTTCCAGTTCTGCAACTCCCTTTCCACTACCCATTTCCACTGCATATTTCGCTGCTTTTCTTGCCAGATCTTCAATTGGTTTAAAAGCAGTCATATACTGTGTTCCTTCTACTATTCTCTGACAGGCTGCAAGATCTCCATCCTGACCTACAACAACCACATTTCCGGCAAGCTGATTCTCCGCCAGTACCTGTACGACCTGACTGGCAATGTCATCATTTCCGCACATAATTCCCTTAACATGAGGATATTTTTCCAGGGCTTCCTCCACATATCCGACAGCCAGTTCTGCTGTCCAGCCATCACAGTTAGCTTCATAAACCACATGCAGATCTGTGTCTGCAAGCATATCATCAAACCCCTGTTTCACCATCTGGACATTATTATCTGAAGAGGATCCCTGTATCATAAAGACATCTCCTCCCTGAGGAAGTGCATTGACAAGTGCCTGTGCCATGATCTCACCCACCTTACGGTTATCAAAGGAAATGTACAAATCTGTATTGGCATTATTGACCATTCTGTCATAGGAAATAACCGGAATTCCCGCACTCTGTGCCTTCTGTATGGCATCTGAAAGTGCTCCACAGTCTCTTGCGATCACAACGATCACATCCACCTGCTTATTTATAAAGTATTCAATCTGACTGATCTGCTCTTTGACATCTGCACCTGCATCCTGCACATTTACCTCTGCTCCCAGTTCTCTGGCAGTCGCCACAAATACATCTCTGTCGCGGATCCATCTTTCTATAACAAAAGAATCCACTGTAAGTCCGATCTGAACCTTATCCTCTTCCTTATTCTCTTCTGCTGTTTCTTCATTCTTATTCTGTTTTTGTTCTGAAGAGGAACCACATCCTGTCAGCAGTATCATCCCTGTACAAAATGCCAGTATTCCAAGCAGCAGCTTTCCGCAATTCTTTTTTGTCTTATATAATTTCATCAGCCTAACCTCTCTCTGAACTCACTAGGCGTAACTCCTTCATACTTCTTGAAAATCCTGCTGAAGTAATTGGGATCACTGTATCCTGACTGTGCACATATTTCCTTAATGGAAAGTCTGGAATCCTGCAGAAGTTCTCTGGCATTTTTCAGACGTATTTCTGTAAGATATTCAATAAAGTTCTTACCTGTTTCCTGTTTAAAAAGTTTACTGAAATAATACGGACTGATATCTACCTCTCTTGAAACATCATCCAGAGAAATATCCCTGCGGAAATTTTCATTAATATATTCCTTTGCTCTGTCAATAATACTGCCAGCTTCTTTTTCCTTGGAATTCTCCAGTTTCGTACAGATTTCTCTCGTCTTATCCAGAAACCACTTCTTCAGATTTTCTATATCCGTACAGGACTGAAGCTCCCGGATATAGCTTCTCCTGCTGTTAACATTATATTTCAAAGTTCCTGCAAAGAATGCCCTGCGTTCCGCATTCATCACCATCTCCAGGATTTTAATCTCAATGTCTTCTCTTGTGACGGCCTGCTGACTGTGCATCCATTCAAAAAATCCCTCTGCGCAGTTCATCGCTCCCGCAGCATCCTTCTCAAGGATCCTCTTCTGATATCTGATTTCCAGGTCTCTTGGATATTCCCCGTCATATTTCTGTGCCGCCGGTACATCCTCGATATGCACTACATGACTGATGCTCTCTCTCAGTGCGACCACCGCTTCCTTAAAAGATTCCTTCACGCTTCCAAGTTCTTTGACTCTTCCGATTCCACAGCGGAACATACTGTCGATCCGGTTTTCAAATTTATGTACCATATTTCTGGCTCTTGTGACAATTGCAACTCTGTCTTCGTAATCTTCTTTCGCATTTTCATAAGGAACAAGCAGTACGATCCTGTTTCCCATAATAGGACCTACAAGGCATTCAAAGAATCCCTGTGCGATTTCACGAAAAGTAGAATAAAATTTGTTTGCCTTTACACTTGCACCTACTGCATTACTGAGCACCCCATTTTCCATAGAATCTCCAAATTCTATGACCATCATATAACCGTATTTCTGACGGATATCAAGAAGCTGTGTATAATTATCCTGGTAAGTAACAAAATCATCCTGCAGAAGAATATTATTGATATATCCACTCTCAATCATAGGTACCACTGTCTCCAGTTTCTCTCTGATCAAGAGATCATCGCTTCTCTTCTGCCGTATCTGATCTACCTTTGTCATCATCTTCGCGCAGGTTTCCAGAATTACTTTCTTATTTACAGGCTTTGTGAGAAATTCCTGAACTCCCAGGTTCACTGCTTCTTTTGCATAATTAAACTTATCATATGCAGTTATGATCACAAAAACTGCTGAACTGTTAAATTTCTGAATTTCCCTGATTGCCTGTATCCCACTTATTCCCGGCATCTGGATATCCATAAAACAGATATCCGGCGAATATGCCTGTGCCATCTCCACCACAACTCTGCCTGACTTTGCACAGTGGATCTCACATTCATTTCCATATTCAGTTTCAATAATTTTCTTTAATGATTCCAGCATGATACCTTCATCATCTGCCAGCAAAATTCTATACATCTTCTCTCACTCCCATAATACTTCTCTTAGTTTTCATGCACAGGTATATAGATTACTGCTTCTGTGCCTTTTCCTTCACCTTCACTGTTAATCTCCATAAGCCCTGATTCCTCATAATAAAGTTCCAGACGACTGATCACATTATTCATACCGATTCCTGTAGAATCACCTTCTTCATTTCTGTGCTCTCTGTTTCCTGACAGAACACCCTCTATCTGTTCCCGCGTCATTCCCTTTCCATTATCTTTCACGCTGATACGTATATAATCTGCATCTCCTGTAACTGTGAGATGTATTTTTCCTTCCCATTCAATGTCACGTATTCCATGATTGACTGCATTTTCCACAACCGGCTGCAAGATCATACTTGGCATACGCACATTCTCCAGTGATTCATCCACCTCCTTGCTGAAATGGATGCGAGCCCATTTCGACCGAGGGCATATCGTGAACGGATGCTTTCTGGGGCTGCTCATCTTTCTCGCCTTTTGGATCCAGACGATCGGCCTCACCGATACGACGCCGGGGAAAAACGCGTTTCTCACGGCAACGTATTGCGTGCTCGTGCCGTTCATTTGGTGGTTTATAGCTCGAAAGCGACCGACCGTGTACAACATCGCTGCGGCGGTGCTCTGCATTGCGGGCGTGGGCCTCGTCTCGCTGCAGGGGTCGTTTTCCATGCGGTTCGGCGACTATATGACGCTTCTGTGCGCGCTCGTGTTCGCCGTTCACATCGTGTACGTGGCGAAGCTTTCCGAGGGGCGCGATATCCTCGTGCTGACGGTTTGGCAGTTTCTGTTCGGCGGTGTGTGCGGTATGGCGGTCGGCGCATGCTTCGAAGCGTTTCCTCCCGTCGAGGTGCTGCTTGATCCCGCCTTCCTGTTCAATATGGCCTACCTCGTCATATTCGCTTCGTGCGTTGCCCTCGTGTTCCAAAATGTAGCGCTCGCGCATGTCCCCCCCGCGCAGGGATCGCTGTTCTTGAGTCTTGAGTCGGTGTTCGGCGTGCTGTTTTCGGTCGCTCTGTACGGAGAAGAGCTCACGTTCAAGCTCGTTGCGGGATTCTGCCTCATCTTCGTTGCGATTCTTGTAAGCGAGATGTTTCCGCTCAAGGGGAAAAAGCAACTCGCAGAGGAGCCTGCGGGGGAAGCGCCGCCGATCGAAGAGCTGCGCGACTACGAAGCGCGCGAATTCGGCGACGGGGGCGTCAGGGCGGCTGCTCGGGCGGAGGAATAGGGTACCCACGTTTCATCCGCATTACATAAGCCGCCTATCGGTTGGAGCACTGCTATAATCTCAATTCTGCGATAGTTGTTGCCGCGGTGTCACCGAAGACGTTCGAGCCGAGTGCCGCCGCATGGATGCAGCATCTGATCAAACCGAAGGGAACATCATGGCGGAAGAGAGAAAAGACAACATCATTCTGATCGGCATGCCCGGGGCGGGCAAATCGACGCTCGGGATCGTGCTGGCGAAAATACTGAACTACGATTTCATCGATGCCGATTTGGTTATACAGAACCAATGCGACAAGACGCTGCAGAAACTCATTGATGCGTGCGGCCCCGAGGGCTTCATCGAGGTCGAAAACCAGATTCTCCAGGACATCGAGGCGACGAAGAGCATTATCGCAACGGGCGGCTCGGCCGTATACTCCGAGGAGGCCATGAACCATCTTTCGTCGATCGGCCGTGTGGTCTATCTTCAGATATCGTTCGAGGAACTCGTCAATCGCCTTCATGATCTGCAGGAGCGCGGCGTCGTGCTCAAGGGGGGCATCGGAATGAGCTTGCGCGATCTTTACGACGAGCGCAAGCCGCTTTACGAAAAGTACGCCAACGTGACCGTCAACGTCGATCACCTGTCCATCACCGCTGCGGCTCGCAAAGTCGCCGATGCGCTCAAGTAAGGAGACCAATCATGACCGACCAGATCAAGACCGCTCCCGTTAAACCGAACATCACCATTGACGATCTCGATAAGATCGATGTCCGCGTGGGCAGGATCGTGCTCGTCGAAGATGTCGAAAACTCCAAGAAGCTCATCAAGATGACGGTCGATTTCGGCGATTTCACCCGTACCATTCTTTCGGGCATGAAGGAGGAGCGCGAAGATCCGAAAGCCGAAATCGAAGGCAAGCAGGCTCTGTTCGTCGTGAATATGGCTCCGCGCAAGATGGCTGGCGAAGTGTCGGAGGGTATGATTTACGATATCGGTTACGAGGATGGTATTCTGCCTGTGCTCGCTGTGCCGGAATCCGAGGTTCCCAACGGAGTGCGGCTGGGCTAGTTCTGCCGAGTTGAAACGAACAAGCGGGGCGCAGCCGACATGGTGCGTCCCGCTTGCTTTTTGGGCCTTGTTTTCGGGTTTAGCGGACTTCAGGCGCTTCGGGTTGCGCGCCGACGCCCGTTTCCTCACGTGCGTCTCGCCGCCGCGATGCCTCCCTGTGCCTCGTTGCTGGCGATCCGGCTCCCGCATGGGAACGCGCGCCTCGCCGATGCATCACGGCTTCGACTGCCGTACCGGCGGCTATCGGCTGCGCTCCATGCGATCGAGATAGGTGGAGATGACCGCTACCGCATCGTCGGCAACGGCCATTTTCCCGCTGTTGATGCAGAGGTCGTAGTTGTTCGCTTCGCCCCATTTCTTATCGGTGAAATAGCGATAATAGTGGGCGCGGTCCTTATCGATTCTCGCAATGCGCGTTTTTGCCTCTCCTTCGCTGATGTTGTTGCGACGCATGACACGGGCGATCCTGTTTTCCATCGGCGCGCTCACGTAGATGCTGATGAGCCCCGGATACGACGAAAGCACCGAATCGGCGCTCCTTCCGACGATAACGCAGGGACCCTCGTCTGCGGCCGAGCGGATGGATTCTATCTCGGCAGCATGGATGGCCGAGGCGATGGGCTGATCGAGATCCGCTCCCGTGAGAAACCGGTTCGGCGTGAAGAGGAAGCGGTTGAGAACCTTTTCGTCATGGGCTTCCACCAC
>OKSF01002830.1_pt1 | contig 11124 bp, 12 predicted proteins | sample 1606061 | NCBI WGS metagenome assembly OKSF01 (sample SAMEA3541567, study PRJEB24748) | human gut metagenome | biome: human gut; feature: human-associated habitat; material: faeces | place: China | collected 2012 | reverse complement strand
AGCTACATAAATGTATCGAAACAACTACATAAGTTGATCGATTCAGCTACATAAATGTATCGAAACAACTACATAAGTTGATATTTTTAAATATATTCAGCTACATTATGTAATACAGATAGTTGAATATATCCGATGTTGATATTATAGTATTTGTGAGATATATAAAACTACAAAATAGAAATAAAGTAGTTTTATAAGTGATACAGTTATGTAGTTATTTTGAGGTATAAAGAATATGGAAAATGAAGAGCATAAAAGCCAATTGGTTATTCAACATAATGATTTGATAAGAGCGGTCGCTAAGATGGATCGAATGCCACTAAAGCTTTTTGAAATTATTGTTGGTTCATATAATGACAGGAAAAATAAAGATACGGTCTATATAAAGAAACAGTTAGTTTACGATCTACTGGATATAAAAGGAACTAGTCGTGCTAATAGATTACGGAGTGTAATTCGAGAACTTCATACGCATGCAATTTTTAGCTTTCGTACTGTAGATAATGACGAATATTCGATTGCACCAATACAGGAAATTATGTGGAATAATGCTAAACCAGAAATTAGGGTAATATTTGCTCCTAAACTATTGCCCTATATTAGTATGCTTCAAAATAATTTCACACAATATAAATTGACAGAAGTTGCAAAATTAAACAGTAAGCATGCAATCACTCTTTATAAACTCGTAGCGATGAATTATAACCAATACAAGTACTACGCTACTTATTCGCAGAAAAAACGCTCTCGTAAGCAGGTAGATGAATATGCTAATCCAGTTATTACGGTTAAAGAACTAAAGTATCTTACCCAAACAGAAGATAAATATAAAAGCCGTTTTTCAAGCTTTGAGCGATTGGTATTAAAGAAGCCGCTTGAAGAAATTAATAAAAATACTGATTTTACAGTAACTTACGATAAGGTAAAACATGGTCGAAAAATTTACGCAATTCAGTTCCATATATCCAGAAATGGAGAAGTATTAGAGATTAAGCAAGATATCGATGAAGCACAATATCAAAAGGCGCTTAATAGTCCATATACAATCAAATTAGTAAGCGCAAAGATTCTAAATATGGTTAATTTAATGAAAGATAAAGAACTAGTGGTAACACTAGCAAAAGAAGTTTATCCAGTATATCGAGCTATGGTTAAGAGGTATGATGAAAAGGCTTTGCAGCAACATTTAACTTATCTTAAGACACGTATTAATAAGGAAGTTATTGAGAAATCGTTGGTAAAATATTTGAAAAAAGCTGCAGAAAATCGTTTAGAACAACTAGGAAATAATAGGCCCCCTCGTATAGGACGTAATGAGGAAATGCCGGAATGGGCAGGTAAAACCGAGGAGCAGCTGAATAAAAAGGCATCTCAAGAAGAAGTTGATGCTTTAAAGAAGAGAATAGCAGATAGGAATAAGAAATGAGCTTCTCGTCCCTGTAAAAAATTCTTCAATAATGATACAACTTAGTGAAGTATAAGCCTGCCTGCCCTCCTTCCGCACTCCTTGGTAACTTAGTAGAGAGGAAGGCATTGGAGGCAGAGATTTTTTCTTCGTTTAAAAAATCTCTGCCTCTGGCATACCTTCTTAAGGCGGCGATGAAATGTCTCAAAAAAGTTGGGCGAGCCGATCCCACGGGGATAGTCTCACTTTATCCAATTTTTTGAGCCTTTTCATGGAGATAGCGTCGTAGCTTCAGGAGGGCAGGCTGGGGGTGACGCTGTCGGCCACGTAGCGTGTAGCAGTGAATATTGATGAGTATGCCACCTGAATAATGGTGAAGAGCCTGGCTTGAGAGCGAAGAAACGGAAGACGTGTAAACGGCTGGAGCTTCGCGACAAGACAAGGCTCGAAGCCGAAGGGTGGCATACTTTTTAAACAGAAAAACCGCCCGGCCCGAAAGCCAAGCGGTCTACAAGTTTGCTAAACCATGCTATAATATAATCAGCGGATGAATATATTATATTCAACAATAAGGCTGATAGTTTAACAGGTTGCGCTCTTGTTCTGGTGTATGGCAGTACACCACCAGCCAAGCGCAAAAGAGTACACCTTCAAGAAAGATCAGCTCCTAAGACTAACTTGGTGCATTGGTGGTAGCCAGTGCACTTTTTTATTATAACATTTTATAGTGATGTACACTAGATGTATTACTACAGCCACAAGGGTTTGGGTGCTGTTTGTTAATTAAAATTAATCTGGTCGAGCATCTTTTCACGGCTGATTTGGTCTAATCCAAGATACTTCAAGGTCATGGCTTCTGACGAATGATTGAGTAGTTCCATAACTAGGCCGATGTTGTAATTAGATTGCGTGTAAACCCGATAAGCCCCCGTTTTGCGCATGGTATGGGTGCCAAGATAGTTAATACCGAGCAAGTCACCAGTTTTGGCCATAATCTTGTAAAATTGCTTTTCAGTAATATGTCGGTCAGGGTGAGTGGTTGATGGAAAAAGCCATTCAGATTGAATATTCTTTTTCTGAAGCCATGCATAATAGTCTAATAAATCCAGTTTAACGGGTTTTAGGTATAGAATATTGGGTTTATTAGTTTTTTTATCGCGAATGTACGCGTTTTTCTTGATAGTTCCATTGTCATTAAAGATTTCATTTCGCCTGAGAGCTAATACATCGCTCACTCTAAGCAGAGTTGCCTTGCCAACTTGGAAAATAGTGTAGTTCCGTCGTCCTTGTCGGAAGTTCTGAAGTAAGGTGTCCTGAACTTCATGGAGAACGTTGGAATCTTTAATGGGTAAGACAAGTTGTTTCATAGTAATTAGCTCCCTTTACTTAGGGGCTATTTTTTATATTTCCAGATTAAAAGCCCCTACATTCTGATTATAGAATATGGGAGCTTGTTATATCAATATTCTTAAGGGGTTATTTATCATAAATAGCCCCTAAATCGAAAGCTGATTAAAAAAGTATTTTCATGAACGTGGAATATACTATCAGTGCCTTCAAAGTGTATATATTAAATACTTCCTAATCTTAATTAGAATCAATTTAAATATTAGATTAAGCATCTAAATATAATAATTGGTATAATCAAGTTGCTATAATACAAACTCCCTTAGTATTATAGTATTGGCGAGACTTTTACGTTTTCTTAGGGAAAAAAAAGGTGTACTTCAAATGACATGGTATTTGAAGTACATCTTTTTTGATAGAGCAACGATATATAATATAAGCCAAACTATAAATAAGAGCACTTCCTACCAAAGCTCTAGAAAGTACTCTTATTTTAATTAAAGGGAGTTTAAAAGAGAACCACTTTAATTGAAATACTCGGAGTTTATTAAATGAGTTCAACAAAAAGTCTATTCAACGTATACTCAAAGCATAAGGTAAAACGTTCGAGACTAATGGAAGTGTTAGGATAATAGCCCTATCTATCCTAACATCAATAATTATAGGCGTTTTAATTAGCTTCTGCTTAATTTTGTATTTAAATATGGCAATACTGGCAAAATTTTATTTTAAATCATTCTTTCAAGAAATCTTACTGCTAGCATAGTAGTTAATCAAAACACTGTTTGTAGCTATTAATTGATTTTAAATATCGCATCTAACAATACAAAAACAGGTAAAATAATTCAAAACTTTATATAATTAGAACTAAGGTTTTAACATTTTTGTTGAAACACCAAATCTATTCTATTTTCCCAAGCGAGCAGGAAACTGCTCGCTTTTTAAGTTCGAAAAATCTTTAAATACAGATTTATGAATTGCATTAGTAAGAATGATATTATCTAAACATAGATCATAATTAGTAGCTATGATTTATATTTTTGGATGATTTATTGGTGCTTTTTTCAAATACAGGAAAGGATACAGCATTATCTGTATCCTTTTTTGTTTTACCTTAAATGATAGGTTTAAATATAAAAATTAGATTTATAAAAAGGCTTTTGATACAATCTAACTGCTAAGTATTACTGCCTTCAATACTTAGCTTTTAAGTGACTATTAGATAAGCTTTTGCCAGAAAGATACTACTTAATTACGTGCGTTAAGTAGTATCTTTTTTGCTAAGTAAATAGTTAAATAAAGTTTGCAGGGATAGAATCTAAATTAACTCTCTTAATAAAAAATAGCCCCTATAGTCCAGTTAAAGGATTTATAGGGGGGGTATACTAATTCAACATGGTATATTATAGGGGCTATTTAGGAAAATAGGCTTAAAGAAGACTTTACTTAAGCAAGGAAAAGTAAATCTTCTTAGAAAATAGATTTCACTAGTACAATCATTTTGTACAAACATAGTATAGCAATACAGTTTTTACTTTTCCTCTTTCTGTATTTAAAAATCATTTAAATTAAAAATTTAAATACAGAATATAGCATTGACAAAGCTTAATGATATAATAAAAATACGCCAGGTTTATCTTTTGACGTAATTTAACTGACCTTACCGTAACCTATTAAGCAGATAGGTTACGGCTTTTTTATTAAAATGCCTGCTAAGTGTGGATTGAAACTTAGCGGATAATAACCTCGTCTTTTATAGCGACTGGGTGAACTTGAGACATTTGTTTTTCCATTTCGCCCTCCTTCTTTTATATAAGATGAAAATAATATCTTTATGATAGAATAACTACAGAAATGTTATTACATGTCCTATATATGTCGGAAGAAGGAAGTAATTATGTCAGAAGAAAAACTTTATACCATTAACGAAATCATAAAAGACGCTAAAATAGCCCGTTCAACTTTTGATAAATTTTCTAAAGCCAATAACTTACGCCCCGCAAAGACTGAAAAACGAGGGAAGAAGTTATACTCCTTAAAAGATAAGGAATTAGTCGTCAACCACTATCAAAGCGGAAAAGGGAAGGAAGAAAAAGAGAAATACACCAATCATAAGGCAGAAAGGCACGATGAAATCGTTGAATTGCTTAAAGAACAGGTTCAGCAATTAAAACAGGCTAATGAGCAACTAGTCCATGATAATGACATCCTTACTGACCAGCTGAAAGCAAAAGACGAACAGATTTCGGTAGCTCATCAATTAGCCGACCAGGCACAAAAACTCCACCTGGGTCTCGAACGGCAAGTCAAAGCACTCACAGGAGACAATGAGAAGCCCGTAGTGGACGGTGAAACAAATTCAGCAACTACTAATCAAAAGCCCTCAGAAGAGCCTACAAGCGAAAAAAAAGCCACTCAGAAATCATGGTGGCATATTTTCTAGAATTTTACAGATTAACTGCTGTTCTCACTGGGGTAATATTCAACGTATATCCGACAACTTTTCGACCTTCTTTTTCCGTCGTAAGATAAAAGATAGTCTTAGGATAGAGTTCACCTAGTTCCTTGATACTAACGCCTAAGACACGCTGCCGAAAACGCCCGGCACTCCAAGTTTTTGGCTTTCCATCATCGTCCGTCCCTAAAAACCAACTTTGCCATTCATCAAGGCTGCCTTTTATGGTGGCCTTTTGTAGTTTGCCCAGCGAGTTAGCTTTAATAACGTTAGAGCATACTTAGACCGAACGTTAGCCAACTTCGACAGTTTGAATGAGTAATAATTCTCTGCTTCAATTCAATTACGAATGGCGCGACCTTCTTGCTAAACTGGAACTCATTTTTTCCATCCTCAATAACCTCAATTAATCAAATAAGGATTTTGTGGCATCTTAATGTATTACACTATCCTAATCCAATAAAAATTTTAAAAATCTAAAAAAGTTATAATCTATAGTATTGCTGTAAATTATACGTAAAATATTGTACAATACAAATGAGGTGATTAGCATGATGAAAATGTCAATTAAGCCAGTTTCTGCTTTACGTGATTACAATAAGCTCTTAAAAGAAGTCGATCCAGATAATCCAGTTTTTTTAACTAAGAATGGTTATGGAAAATATGCAATCGTGGATATTGAAGAATATGAACGTTTTGTAAATGGTATGAAGTTATTAAAAGATTTACAAAATGCTTCTGCAGAAGATGGTCTTTATACAATGGACGAAGTGTTTGGAGAGACAGATAAGTGAAAGATTATCAAATCCGTTTTAGAAGCGCGGCTAAAAGAGAAATAACCACTCTGAGACGATACTTAGAACGTAATTTTGGTGAAGATAAAGCAAAAGTAATCCTGAACTCATTACAAGCGTCAATTGCTAAGTTAGGGGCAATGCCAAAGCTAGGGCGTGATGCAACTGAGCTATCACCGTTATTAATTGGTTATCGTTTTTTACATTTATCAAAGAACACTGTTTTTTATAAGGTTCATGACGATAAAAAGTTAGTAGAAATTTTACACGTCTATGATAATCGAATGGATGTTTTGGCGCATTTATTAGAACATATGGAAGGTTAACCTTTATTTGTTGGTTACAAATTACATGTATAGTATTTTGGGTTACCCAATATGCAAAGTAAATGATGTTAAAAATATTCTTTTTAACTATAGTTCAAGAATATAAATTCAAATATTGAATATCAAAGACGAACCATGTATAATATGAATTGCACCAAGGAATGTACGTAAAAATATATAGTGAGTTAATTAAGCAATGGTGACATTTCCCTTCCGATTGGGAATGTGTCGAGACTAAGACAAATAGTCAGCCATTGCTTTTTTTGTGCTTTAAAGCGTGACTGACGGAAAGGAGCAGTTAATGAAAGTTACAATGAAGGAAGATCACGGGGCACGGCTACAATTTGCTTTTATCTCCGAAGATTATCCAAAGGGTAAGAACTACATCTTTAATAACGCAATGAGTGACTATGATGATAGTCAAATTACGCAGTTTGCGGAAGCGCTAGAGATGTTAGTTGAAGGTGACCTACAGGACGAAATTGCAGTACTTGCGACGACAAAGGTAATTGTTCAACCAGCACAAGAACAACCTGTCCAAGCGTAGTTTCACGCTAAATCAAGCTAAAAAGGAGGGACAATATGATTACCATTTTGAAGTTGAAATTTAAGGACTCAACAGGAAAAAATCACTTTTTCAAAATTGCAAATCCTAAAAAGGAGTTAAGCAAGGAAACAGTGCGTCAAGCAATGGAATTAATGGCATCTGCCCACTTAATTAAAAAGGGTGAATTGGAATTAACTGGTGTACCAGTTGGTGCCAAATACGTAACCACAACTGAAGAAGCTGTTTACTCAGATGAAGTCTAGGTATCTGGCGGGGACGCGTAATGTGCCCTCGCCTTTTTTACGTGAAAGGAGAAGAAAATGGAACTTAAGAAAGCATTAACCCTGGAAAATTTTGCCCAAACAGTTTATCGCAAGTGTGATTGTTGCAAGCGGGTTCGTGATATTTACTTCCGTCTTAATATCCGAGACGCTAAAACTGCTTCAATGCTTGTCGGATCACTCGAACTATGCAAGGAATGCGGTTATAACATGGGTGACATTACCAAAACTCAAATCCAAACAGAAAGGACATTAGAGGAATTTAGCTTTGAGTAACGAAATCATTAAATACGTGCTGGAGCAATCAGGAGGGTTGTTAATCGCGGTTATCTTAATACTGCGCATGGAAGCCAAATTAGACGGCTTAACGGGTGAAATAACACGGTTGACCGATACTTTAACCAGCCACCTTATCCTGCTCTCACAACATAGTAAATCTGAAAAATAAGACACGACCAATTTCTATATTTGTGTAAAAAGGGGGTGACGTAATGGAGATACAGGAATCTTTTAACCGCTTTATAGCTGACATGCGAATAGAAGGAAAAGCAGAAGGGACACTGATTGAGTATGAAAACCGGCTGTCAAGATTTAAAAAGTACCTAATTCGGCATAAAAAACAGCTAAATGAAATAAATCATGAGGATATTGTCAAATTCACCCGTGAAATGTTTAAGTTTGGCTTAAATTCGACAACTATAAAATGTGAACTATCGACTTTATACGTATATAGTTTATGGGCAGTTAAGAACGGAATACTCAATCAGGTTCCACTTTCGCCAGCAGATTATCCTAAGACCAGCACTGCTAAGAAGCGGATTAGAAGATTGTCAGATGAGGACATCCGAGTGTTTATCGCGTATGTTGACAATCTTCAAGAGAACATCCGGGCTGCTTTTTGGCTAATGTATGGAACAGGAGCGCGGGTTGGTGAGGCCGCACATTTGACGGTAACAGATGTTCAGCTTAAGGATCGTGCGGTCTATATCAATATCAAAGATGCCAAATGGGGCAGTGACCGTTGTATTCCAATTCTTAACCAGCAAGCAGCTAAAATCGTGTGGCAGTATCGACAATCAGTTGGTGTAACTAAGCAACCGTTGTTTCGCTTATCACGGCGGACGCTTCAATGGTACGCGACCAAATTTGCCCAAGAGACCGGAATCGAGTTTCATTGTCATTTATTGCGTCACACTTTTGCAGCCAAATTAGCGGAAAAGGGAGTGCCGATTACTACCATTCAGTACTTGCTCGGGCATCGCACGGTCGCAATGACGGCCTATTATGCCCAATCAGCGCTTGTTGATATGACGAGTATTACGCCAACTATTTAGAATTATAAGGAGAGAAAGAGACTATGAATGACATTAAATTACTAGGACGATTAACGCAAACACCAGAATTAAAGGAAAGTATCAATGGAAATCAATATGCATGGTTTACAGTTGCTGTACCACGGAAAAACAACCGTGATGAAGCTGATTTCATCCGTTGCAAGGCATTCGGAAAATTAGCCGGTGCCCTTAAACAGCATTGTGATAAAGGTCGGCAGTTACTCCTGACAGGCCGTTTGGAGGTAAGTGCCACTACTGATAAGCAAACCCAACAGAAGCGTTTCTTCCACACGGTTATTGCCCATCAGGTTGAATTTTTACATGATCCTAATCGGGCTGCAGCCTAAAAGGTAAGAAGTTGCCGGTTGTCAATGGTAAGCGGACCAAGCAACGCGCGGGAGCATTAAGGAATTGACAACCAAATTTATAATTACACTTTGGCGGTTTCCGGAAACAAATTTATTTTGTCTTCCGGATGCCCCACGGCGAGTGCAGGGGGGCGGGACTGGTCCCGCAAATAAAGTTTTTGGTGTTGCTTTTTTCAAAAAGCGACATGAAACTATGAATTATTGGTATTACCCCCACCCACTAATAGGGGGTAATAAATACAAGATTTTGGGTGAAAAAACATGAGTAAACCCTATCATGACAGCTTTTCAGCGATTATCGACTGGCTAGAATTTACGGTTACTGGATTACAGTTGGAAAGCGTCATCTTAGAGATATTAAAATTAGAAAAAAAGACGTTTACGAAAATGGAAACCGGGCGTTTTGGTTATCGTTCACAGCTCAAATGGAATGAGGGAAGTCTCTATATTATGTTTAATGCGGGGACTGATAAAAACGAAAACGTAATTGAAAACTTACCGTAAAATGTTGATCGAATGGGCATTCACGTAATGATTACGGGTTCCGGCTGTCGGCAATACGAGAGTTTATATGAGCTAAAAACCTTGTTGTTTTATCTGACAATTTTGGACGATAAAGTGAATTTTAGTCGGGTTGATATTGCGATTGATGATTTTAAAAACCAAGTGATTAAATTCAGTCGTATTCATCGAGCGGCAGTTAAGGGTTATTTTACGTCTCGCTGGAATAAATGGGACGAGATAAATAGCCGGCAGTGTTCAACAGGGGAGTTTCTTGGACGCACGATGTATTTTGGCTCACAATCCTCAGAAATTTTTTGCCGTATCTATGATAAAACACTAGAGCGTAAGGCAAAGAGCGAGGAAAAGACAGCTGAATCGGCAACGTGGACCCGTTTAGAAGTTGTTTATCGTAAGGAACGGGCACGAAAACTGATTTACCACATAATTGATCAGAACATGTCAGTAGGGACGGCAATTCGTGGAACATTGAAACAGTATCTACGCTTTATTAAGCCCCCGCAAACGAATGACACAAATAAAGCACGGTGGCCGTCCACAAAATGGTGGGGCCAGCTATTAGATAATGTCGAAAAGCTCCAACTAACGAGTCGCAGAGAGCCAAAATCAATTGATGATATGGCATCTTGGCTTGATCGACAAATAGCCCCTACGATAGCGGCTATTGTCACGGCATATGAGGGCGATATTGACTGGTTGCACCAGATTATCAAAAATGGTGCTTCAAGGCTCTCACAACGTCACAAGGACGCAATTGCACAATATCTACAACAGGAGGTCGCAGAATAAATGGAAGATTATAATATGGTGGCATTTTGTACCGAACAAACAAAAGCGGACCAGGAATATTTTTACAGTATCCAGCCAATGGGGGTTAATGCCTGTGTAGTTAACCTTACCATCGGTGGAAATAAACGAAATTTATTAGCACAAAAACAAATCAAAATAGCAAAAAATGCAGGAATGGTCGTCCATGCGTCCCATATTGCTCGTTTTACTACGCCAGAGGAAGCAAGAGCCGAAGCAAAATTCTTTTTAGCGAATACGCGGGCGTTTAATTTGTCCGCAAAGGTTGTTCATACCTTGATTTTCGTCCCCACTGTAGCTGACAAAACTGCAACGGATTTGATTAACTTTTTTCAAGAAACGCTGTATATTCATGGTTGTCATAAGCAAGACCTATGTGTGCCGGCAAATTTAATAATTAATAATGCTATTCGCGTTAATTGTCTACACCTACGTCCTAACCTAACAGTTATTGATTATAACGGCTTTTCGCCATCAGTAATTGGAATAGGAACGTGGCTCTTTACTGATAATTATTTGGATGAGCGACAGTTAATTGCTTATGATTTTATGGATTTTTACACTAGACATAATCAAGTACGTGGTCGTCAATTAAGTCTTGATCCAGAATATATTGCGAAAACGGGGGACAGTTACTGGCTAATTGCACATCAAATTGGTATTGAATTGACGGAATTATTGATGCTGAATAATGCTAAAGTCGAGGATAAAGTATTTCCAGGACAACGGATTAAAATAGCTTAATTAAAGTTGATATCAACATTTGTGTTGGTATCTTTTTTTATAGAGATTAATAGTTTAAATAGTTTAATAGTTTAAATAGTTTAAATAGTTTGTCGGCTAAAAAATGCAGAATTACCAAGGGATTAGAGAAAAATATAGCTACATAAATGTATCGAAACAACTACATAAGTTGATCGATTCAGCTACATAAA
>OKSF01002826.1_pt1 | contig 11141 bp, 11 predicted proteins | sample 1606061 | NCBI WGS metagenome assembly OKSF01 (sample SAMEA3541567, study PRJEB24748) | human gut metagenome | biome: human gut; feature: human-associated habitat; material: faeces | place: China | collected 2012 | reverse complement strand
TAGAATAGCTCAAATTTGGGATAAATTTAGTTTAAAAAAAGACCAAAAAGTCCCACCGTTTATTATTCCTCAATTATATGATGAATCATATTCTATACTTGCTAATGCGTATAAAAATAAAAAAAGTAATATTCATCATCCTTTTAGTCCACTTGTTAGGAAACTTTCAAAAATAAATAATGCTGACGTAAATAAAATTTTTATAAATATCCCATCTGAATGGGATATAACTAATGATGATTTAAATGCCGCTAAAGGATTCCTATCTTTTCAGCTAATGCATATAAAAGATTTAGCACGGGAACTAGAAAATCTTTTTGGATTTTAATATAAGGAGGTTAAAAGTTATGAAAACATTCGATATTTTATATTCTGTTTTAAGATATATTCCTAGTGCTATCAGAATGGAAACCATAATCGTTGGTTTAGCAATACACATTCCTTTTAAACAATATTCACATTTTTATAAAATTAAAAATACTCGACGAATAGCATCTTTTGATGATGAATATGATAAAGACTTCTTTCGTATGATAATGGAAGGGCTATCATATGACCTTAATTACTCTCGTGAAGAGTATACCGAAGATTTATTTAATGATAAAAAGAAAAGATTTACTGATATTCAACAGGAGAATTTTTTAGATACTAGAATTTCCTATTTAGCAAACGAATTTCAATTTTCACCAATTGAATCTCTGCAAACCTCAGATGATAAAGTTACAAAAGATGTAAAAGATTTACAAAAAATGTATCTTTATTATGATAGACCAAGGTCTGAGCGGATAACAAAAACAGAAGTTAGGAATCTGTTATCAAAACAACTCAATTCTTATAATTTAGCTCATATTACTAAGTCTCCTAAAATATATGATGATTTTGGTGGAAATAATCTTTATGATTATAAAATCAATAATAACATTCTAATTAAGGCTATTTCTTTTGACTATAAACGCATTAATCAGCTATCTACAGAATTAAAGAATGTTATATATGATCTAAAGCAACTCGATACAGCAAATATTTCAAAAATAATATTAACGCGAAATGATAATTTAGAATTTATTCCTGAGAAGAACAAATTAGCGTTTAAGCAATTCGAAATTGAGATCGAAAATATTGAAATTAACAGAAATTTAAAGATAGATTTAATACCTTTATCAGAACTTGAAGAGACACTTAATAAAACAAAAGCATAAATTTAAACCCGTCGAAATCGACGGGTTTAAAAAGACGTTATAAAGAACATACGTACGAAAGGAGACATTATGAAAGTAGCATTATACACGAGAGTAAGTACATTGATCATATAATACTTTTTAAGGGAGTGATTTTATATGAAACCAATTAAAATACCATCAAAAGAATCTATTGTTAAATATTATTATGAGCAAAATCATACACAGAAAGAGTGCTGTGAATTTTTCGGCATTAAGTCTCCTATTACATTTCACAGGTGGCTTATTCACTATGGATTAAAGGGAAAAGATGTTAATAAAATTAATAGTTTGGAAAATAAACTTGGCATCTCTGAAGATGAATTAAAAAAAGAAATAGATGTCATGTATCACCAGAAAAATATGAGTATCAATAAAATTGCAAAACACTTTGGGGTTACACCTACTATCATAAGCCGTCGAATGAATAAATTTGGCATTAAAAGATACCCAACTAATATGGCCAAAAAGAAGTTTGAATCTGGAGAACTAGCTCCTAATTGGAAGGGTGGACGAAAAATATCTAAAAAAGGATACATTATGATATATAAACCAAATTATCCATATTCGATGCCAAACGGCTATGTCTATGAGCATCGATATATTATTGAAAAGAAATTAGGAAGACCGTTAAAGCATGATGAGGTTGTACATCATAAAAATTTTAACAAGCACGATAATCGACTAAGCAATTTAATGCTTTTGACAAATTCAGAGCATGCAAAATTACATGCAAAGCTTAAAAGAGAACAGAAAGGACGTGATTAGGGACATGAAAGTAGCACTTTATGTCCGTGTCAGGTATCGACACTAGAACAAGCCGAAGAAGGCTATTCAATTAGCGAACAAAAAGACAAACTTACAAAATACTGTGAAATTAAAGATTGGACGATTACTAAGATATATTCCGATCCCGGCTTCTCTGGATCAAACATCAATCGACCTAGTATACAGCAATTAATCAAAGACGCAGGTACGGGACTATATGACGCTGTACTTGTTTATAAACTTGACCGATTGAGCCGAAGTCAGAAAGATACTTTATATTTAATTGAAGATGTATTTCAAAAGAACGATATCCATTTTATTAGTCTTTCTGAAAATTTTGATACATCAACCGCATTTGGTAAAGCTATGATTGGAATACTGAGTGTGTTTGCTCAACTTGAACGAGAACAAATTAAAGAACGAATGATGATGGGAAAGACTGGACGTGCTAAAGCAGGCAAGATAACCGCATGGTCAAACATTCCTTTCGGTTACATCAAGGATAATGATACTTACAAAATAGATCCTTTACGTGCTGGCGTTGTAAAAGATATTTACAAGCGCTATTTGAGCGGACAATCAATTACTCGTATCTATCAGCAATTGAATGAAGAAGGACACATCGGAAAAGATACGAAATGGTCATATCGAACGGTAAGACAGATATTAGATAATGCAACATATACTGGAATGGTTAACTATCGTGGTAAGACTTATCAAGGTAAGCATAAGGCAATTATTACTAAGGAGACATTTGACGCGGTACAACAGCAACTCAAATTAAGACAAATTGAAGCTGAAAAGAAATTCTATGCTCATCCTTTTCAGTCTAAATATATGCTGTCTGGCTTGCTGAAATGTGGTTACTGTGGTTCAACTTTAGCAATCAATAAATCTCATCGTAAAAATAAAGCACCTCGATGGCGCTATAATTGCCCCGTTACTCATTCAAGAAATCATAGCAAGACTTATGCTCGTAGAGCTGATAACTGCCAATTTAAGTTTATTTACCGTGACGTAGCAGAAAATATTGTAATTGATGAGATAAGAAAACTCTCTCTCAATCCTAAAAGTGTTCTTGTACAACCAAAACAAAATGACAAAACTGAAACGGTAAACGTTGAAGCTATTAAGAAAGAATTATTAGGTATCAAGAAGAAACAAGAGCGTCTTGTGGACTTATATTTAATCGCTGACAGCCTTAGCCTTGAAGAGTTGAATAAACGGTCAAAGGAGCTTAAAAGACAGCAGGAAGCCTTAGAAAGCAAATTAAAGCCTGTTCAAAATGAAAGTAGCAATATTGTCGAATTTGAGGAATTACTTCTTAAAGCAAAGAATATTGAAGAACTTAACTACCAGCAACAAACACATCTTGTTAGACAACTAATCAAAAGTATTGATGTAACTAATGAAGAACTAACCATCAATTGGAATATTTAACTCTTTTTGAATAGTTTTAGAGAGCGTCATTTCAAGCAAAGTGAAGCCGGATTCCTTTTTATTTAAAATTTTCATCAATAAACTCCTTGAAATGAATGGTAAATCGGTAACAGCAAACTTAGGTATAGCCCAACGATTACAACCGCAATCACACTAAAAATAATTGGCTGGACAAAAACTAGCAAACGTTCAATTGAATTGGTTAAAGCTTTAAATTGAAGGTTAGCAAAAATCGTTAAGTCCTGCCCCATCTTTTCAATCGTTGTTCCTTTATTCATAAAAATAATTAACTCATTCGGCAAAAATGGATAAGCCTTAACAGCTTCAGAAATATCACCACCACGTTGAATGATTTTTATTACTTTGCCACTAAAAAGATAAAGAATTGAATCACCATGAAATGTTTGTGAGAGCTGACAAATCTCAGCAAGTGATAATCCTTGTTGTAGCATTACTCCTAAAACACTTGTCAAATAATATTGAAAATAATAACGATAACATTTGCCAACAATCGGAATAGTACATAGTTTAATGAGTTTTTGCTCCCTACTCATTCGGTGCCAGTTATACCATTGGAATAAGCCGCTAATGCCAATTATCGTTAGAAAATAACTCCCAACTAAACCTGTTATTTTAATCAATAAATTGGGGTTGCTTTTTTCTTGCCACATATCTAATTCTGGAAATACAAATCCTACCAAACAGCAAATTACAATAGCCAGCATTATCAGAAGAAGCAACGGATACTGAAGTAAAGTTATCAACTTTTTTCGTTGGCGTTCCTGTACTGAGAGTAACTTACCAATTTCATGCAACGTTTTTACCAGATTGCCATGCTTCTCGGCTAAAAGTAATTGGTAATATAAATCCGGTTTTATTTCTTGCCGAATACTATCTGTAAAGCCGGTCCCCTCTTGCATTCGATGATCAATTTTCATGGTCCACCACATTAAACCTGGTTCCACGGTTCCAATAAAATGAATAGCATGTCTAATAGAAAATCCAACCGTTAATAAGTCGGCCAGTAAAAGGAAAAAGGAGGCCTGCTGCTGACGTTTTAATTTATCCGTGCGCGTACTTAGCAGCGACTGCCGAGGTAATTTTCCCTTCTTCCATCGCCTGCTTAAGATTTTTTGTCCATTCATCGGAAATAACTCCTTTCGTTCTATTAAGTATTGAATCAGCCAAGTGCTGGTGCGTTAACAAGTCGCATAATACTGCTTGTTTTCCGTTGACTAAGGGAATTAATCGCTGATAACTGACGGCTGTTAAAACTTGCTGCAAATAATATGAATCAATTCCTAATTGTCGTAAACGGGAAATCACACCATCAGCATTCTGGGCATGAATTGTTCCGAAGACAAGATGCCCGCTTAATGCTGCCTGAACTGTCATCGCTGCCGTTTGTGAATCACGAATCTCACCAATAATAAAAACGTCTGGACGGTGTCGTAATCCTAACCTTAACAAACTCTGATAATCCATTCCTGCTAGCGTGTTGACTTGAAGTTGGATAAAGTCGGAATAATTGATTTCTACTGGATCTTCAATTGTCAATACGATTTTATCCGGTAATAATTTCTTTGCTAATTGATACATTGTTGTGGTCTTTCCTGCTCCCATTGGTCCAGCAAACAAAATCAAGCCGCGATAGTCACAGCATTTTTGTAGCGTTGTCCATTGAGAAGGAACTAGAAAATTAAACTCGTTATTTACTAAAGGGTAGATAAAACGGACAACTAATGATTCATGTCCTTGAAAATCTCCAACACTGGATAAACGCAAATTAATTTTCTGCTGCTCATACACTAATCGAAAAGCCCCTAATTGTGGGCGTCGATGCTCACTTACCGCCATATTGGCACGATATTTTAAATATGAAATAAATCGTTGACCATAGGCATATGAAACACTTTTTAATAGAGTAAGCCGTCCCCGCACAGCGATCGACAGTCGATAACACTCATCATGCGGCAATATATACAAATCACTGGCATTTTTAGTGATTACTGATAATAATTCATCTTCAAAACTTGGCATAGTTTAACCTCCCTATTATTTAAATACGGGAAAAAAACAAAAATGCATCAAAAAAGTTTAATTTTAAAGATAAAAAGGAGCCTAAAGCACCACTAATGGCACTTTAGGCTCCTCATTAACGAGAGCCATGAAAAATAAAATTATTTTCCACTCTTAATTATTCTTCGTCTTCATCATCATCTGGTAAAATCCCAGTTTCATAGATGTCGGCAACATCGTCATTTTCAGTTAATTCATCAATTAAGTGACGGTATTGCTTTGCTTTATCAGCAGGCACCTCTGTCCGGTTTTGAGGGATCATGGTAACTTCAGCTGTATCTAATTCGTAGCCTTGTTCTTGAAGAGCATCACGAACACTAGTCATGTTACTTGGATCAGTGAAGATTTGGAATTTTTCGTCTGTAGCTTTCATATCTTCAGCTCCAGCATCCAATGCATCCATTAACATATCATCTTCACTCTTATCAAGGTCATCACGAAGGATTTCAATTAATCCTTTACGGTCAAACATGTATGAAACTGATCCACTAGCACCCAATGAACCACCAGAATGGCTAAATGCTGAACGAACCGCAGATGCTGTCCGGTTTTTATTATCGGTAAGAGCAGAAACCATTACTGCTACACCACCTGGAGCATATCCTTCATAGGTAACTTCTTCGAACTTAGCTCCACCAATACCTGAAGCTTTAGCAATAGCACGGTCAATATTTTTCTTAGGCATGTTGGCCGCGTGTGCCTTATCGATTACAAGCCGTAATTGAGCGTTGTTCGCTGGATCAGGATCACCTGCTTTAGCTGCTTGGTACAAATCACGTGAAATCTTTTGGAAAATCTTACCACGCTTAGCATCTTGGGCGTTCTTACGTCCCTGAATGTTATGCCATTTTGAATGTCCTGACATTACTGACTCCTCTTTTCTTTATTAGTGTAATACAAACAGATAAATTTTAGCAAATATTTATCCTTAATTCAAGGTCAATAGCGAGGTCGCTATCGCCGTTTTACTAATTGTAAAATAAATAATCCAATTCCTACGCCAGCCATAAGCAAAGAACCACTAAAGGCCTGCTGCTGAAAGTCGTTGGCAACTTGAACAATAAACGGGCTTAGATCAGCTTGATATTGTCCAGCTTGAATAGCTAACGTGTGGGCAACTAATATAGTTATCGTATATAAGATAGAAGCAACAATACAAATCCAGCTAAAGCTTTTAACAAAATGTCGTTGCCATAACCCCCTAATAATCAACAATACAAGACTGATTAAACTAATAACTAAAATAACATTAACACAGGTTTTAGCTATCTTTATTCCTGTAATCAATTGACCAACTTCAGGGGTATTTAACTGACTATTAACAATCGAATTAATATTATTTGTCACGGCAGAAGAACTACCTGCCGGAAGCATTGAAGTTGATAGGCCATATTGCGCTAATTGGGAATCGACAGATGAACTAACACTGTTGACTACTGAGGAGAGGTCTAGATTAATTTTTTCTCCAGCATAGATTTGATCAACTGCCTGTGTGATTAACTTATCAGTATCACTCTTCTTTAAGACTGACGTTGAAATCCCGTATTGCGTCAAACTACTATTAACCTGGCTCATCATTATAGACTCTAATGATGAACTGGTTATTTCTTTTTTTACAAAATTGGGGTTTAACAACGTAACATTAAGTAGTAATCCTAATGCCAATAAAGTTAAACAAATAATACCCCATAATCGAAAAAGGAAATGGTGCCTTGGCGGTGTTTTTGTTACCGGTTCTTCAACTGTTTCTGTTTCTTGACGTTGTGCTCGTAATTTGCTCCGGGTTGTCACAACAAATCACAACCTACTTACGAGTTGACTGCCGTTCAACAAAGCCATGATCCAAGATAACATTCTTTTCGTCATCGTTGCTATCATCGCCGTCCATCAGCTTAGTAAGCAACCGCATTGAAATTGCACCAATATCATAAAGCGGTTGAGTAATCGAAGTAATCGTTGGACGAACAAGTTTTGTATACTTGGTGTCATTTGATGAAACCAATTCAAAATCATCTGGAACTTTAATGCCAGCGTCTGTCAAACCGTTGAGAAGTCCTGCTGCCAAACTATCATCGGTAACATAAGCAGCTTTAATTCCCTTCTCAATAATTTCCTTAGCTTTTGCATATCCTGCTTGATATGAACCATCTGTTTCAATTACCAGTGAATCATCAAAATCTTTATTACCATCAGCTAGTGCGTCTTTATATCCACTTAGCCGATCGCCGCTATTAATTGAGTACTGTAAGGGTCCAGTAATATAAGCTACTTGTTCAGCACCGCGTTTTAGCAGAAATGCTGTTGCTTCTTTTGCTGCAGCCTGGTAATCAATCCGTACACTTGGTAAGGAATCATCATTAACAACTGAACCAGCAACAACTACGGGGGTATTGGTACTTGCAAATTCATTCTTTAGTTCATCTGATACATCATGACCCATAAAGATAATTCCATCAACCTGCTTAGCGAGCAAGTTTCTAACAACTTTAAGAATCTTCTCATCATCAGAATCAGAATTAGTCAAGATAATATTATACTTGTACATTGAAGCAACATCATCAATTCCTAATGCCAATTCTGCAAAATAAGGATCAGTGATATCAGGGATAACAACCCCGACCGTTGTCGTCTTTTTAGAAGCTAAGCCACGCGCAACCGCATTAGGGCGATAATTCAACTGCTTAATCACATCTAAAACTTTTTGTCTAGTTTCTGGTTTTACGTTTGGATTGCCGTTAACTACCCGCGAAACAGTAGCCATTGAGACACGAGCTTCTCGGGCAACCGTATAAATTGTTACTGATTGTTTTTCCATAAGATAGCCCTTTCTTTATTGGTATAATCTGTTTTCATATTTTTTCATAACTTAGTTAATATAGCAGATTTATCCTTAATTGGCAAACGTTTCCAACTATTTTTTTGCATTCATAACAATATGTTATAATATTTGCAACCTTTTTTAGGAAGTGAATATATTGACAAAACTTAATCAATTACAAGAAGCCTTAAATGCTAAAGGTCTTGATGCGGCTTACATTAGTGATCCAATGACAATTAACTATTTAACTGGTTTTTATAGCGATCCGGTCGAGCGAATTCTTGCATTAATTCTTTTTTCAGATAATGAACCATTTTTATTTGCCCCAGCTCTTGAAGTTGAAGCAATTAAAGACACGGGATGGAAATACCCAGTGTACGGTTACCTTGATCATGAAAAAACCTTTAATCTAATTGCTGACCATATTCACCAAATGGCTGGTTCACCACGTAACTGGGGAATTGAAGGCGAATCGTTAACCGTTGACCGGCTCCGAGCTCTCGAAACGGTTCTTCCCGATGCTAAATTTAATACTGATCTTTCCCCGCTTATTGCGCAAATGCGGATGATTAAAAATTGCGAAATTAAATGAAGCTGGGAAGTGGGCTGATTTTGCGTTTAAAGTCGGCTTTGAATCAATTCAAGTTGGTAAAACCGAGCAAGAAATTGCAGCAGACTTAGAATATGCTCTTAAGCAGCATGAAATTAATAAAATGAGCTTTGACACTCTTGTTCAAGCCGGTCCTCATGCAGCCGAACCACATGGCGCAACTTCAAGCAATAAAATTGAGAATAACCAGTTAGTTCTTTTTGACCTTGGAACAATTGTTGATGGCTATATTAGTGATGCTTCTCGAACAGTTGCTGTTGGAGAATTAAATGAGAAGCAACAAGATATCTATCAGGTATGTTTAGAGGCCCAATTAGCTGCTCAAGATGCTGCTAAACCTGGAATGACTGCCGAAGAACTAGATAAAGTTGCTCGTGATATTATTACCGCCGCCGGATATGGCGAATACTTCATTCATCGTCTAGGTCATGGAATGGGAAGCAGCGAACATGAATTTCCATCAATCATGGAAGGAAACCAGCTGGTCTTAGAGCCAGGAATGTGCTTCTCAATTGAACCTGGTATTTACATCCCCGGTTTTGCCGGTGTACGAATTGAAGACTGTGTTCATATTACAGAAAACGGTTGTGAACCATTTACCCATACAACTAAAGAACTACTGACTTTCCCTAAATAAAAAAGCTGAGAAAATTTTCTCAGCTTTTTTATTTATTATTTATCGCTATCTTCGACTTCATTTTGACTTGCTTTTTCGTCATTAGAAATTGACTGCTTTGAATCACTAGTAGCGTCAATAATAATATCATTATTATCTTCTTCTGCTTCTTTATTCTTTGCTAGTTCTTCTCGAATGTCAGCAGTTTGTTTATCGAAGTCATCGTTAGTCATGCGATTAACTACTTTATTTGCACTATCTTTTACTTTTCCCGTAACATTATTAACTGCATCCGCTGCTCCACTCATTTTGTCATTCAAATTAGAATCACTCATCAGATCGTCAACGATGTCTAATGCGTCTAAAGTATAATCAGTTACATAATCAGCAACTTTGTTAAACTTTTCATCGAAACTTTGCTTTAAAGCCTCTTTTTTAGCCGGCGCCATTCTTTTCCAAGCGGCATAGGTAGCGGCTCCTCCTAATAACATTCCAGCAAGTAACTTTTTACTCATTATTTGTCATTCCTTTCTTTTGCTTTCGGTGCTGTCTAAATTTATTAAATGCATCTAAAATAATTGTTTTACCTGCAATCTTAAAGATACCCCGATCTAATTGCCGTTTTTCATGACGAATCCGGACCTTATCTACCATTTCTTGAAGTGAGGCATTCACTTCTGAAACGCTTTGACTTACATCAGCAACTGCTTTAACAGCAGGATCTAATTGCTCGGATTTATGATTAATATCATCCAGCAACGTATTCGTATTACTTAATACATCTTCCATTTCTTGACTAAGATAATGAACATCACGCGTTAAAGTTGTTATACTCTTATTTGTCTCTTTCATTGTCTTACTCAATTGATTCAACAGGATACATGCAAAAATGACTAAGATTAGGAATGCGATTGCCGCGATCAACCCTGCCAACTGGCCAAAAGTCATCTGATAATCCCTCCTTTAGTTTCCAAATTAGTTATTCAATACTAAGAATATCATAAAACAAAGAAAAACGATAATCTAGTGTAGTCGACAAAAGCTTGTCTTCCCTGTTAGAATAATTATTAGTATTTTTTAGGAGGTTATTATGATCACTGGTGTCGCTTCATTTACATCAAAACAAATGGAACAGCTAAAAAAGGCCTTTACAAATTTATCCTGGCACGAAATTTCACAACAGCTTTTAAGTAAATTTCTCTTAATTGTCGTTACGTTTGTCTTATTTTTAATAATTTTATGGCTGGGCCGCGTAATTATCGTTCATCTTTTTCAAGAATCAAAAAAATATAATGTTCTTAAAAACAGCAATCGGATGGCAACGGTAAAAACCCTAGTATTAAATATTTACCGTTATACTTGCTATTTCTTCTTGCTATATGCCATATTATCTGAAATCGGCGTTCCGGTTGGGACATTAATTGCCGGAGCCGGGATTTTCAGTTTAGCATTAGGTCTTGGTGCACAAAGCCTTGTTAGCGATATCGTTACCGGTTTTTTTATTTTGCTTGAGCAACAATTAGACGTTGGTGATACTGTTCAAATTGGTCAAATCAAGGGGACTGTAACTGCTTTGGGGATCCGAACTACCCA
>OKSF01002821.1_pt1 | contig 11155 bp, 14 predicted proteins | sample 1606061 | NCBI WGS metagenome assembly OKSF01 (sample SAMEA3541567, study PRJEB24748) | human gut metagenome | biome: human gut; feature: human-associated habitat; material: faeces | place: China | collected 2012 | reverse complement strand
CATTCCGTTATAGTATGCACGACTTCCTTCTTTACCCATAGATACAAGAATCAGCGGAATCTGATATCTTTCTCTGATCCAGTTTACCCCCGCAGTATAGTCTTCTTCTCCTGTCAACCACTGAATTTCGTTATCTGAGATTTTCAGGATATGACAATGCTTAAGGCCATATAATACCTGTTCCTTCGCCTCATCCAAAGAATTCCAAAGTGGTGGTCGTAAATTCGGATCGAAAGAAATAACTGCACCGGATTCTTCTGCAATACGGATTGCTTCTTTTGTTGCTTCGCGCACTTCTTCATGAGTCATAGACAATGTTCCGAAATGGAAGATTTTCGTTTCTTTAATAATGTCTTCACAAATTTCTTCTTTGTTCAGCATCATATCCGCTCCCGGGTTACGATAAAACGAAAAATCTCTGTCTCCATCCGGATCAGTATGTACCATAGCAAGTGTCGTATGGATTTCCTTATCTGTACATAATCCATCTGCATCAATCCCTACTTCTGTTATCGCATCTCTCAGCTGTTCTCCGAAAAAATCTTCCCCTACTTTTCCGATAAATGCCGTCTTATGTCCGAGTTTCGTCAGCATTGCAAGTACATTGCATGGTGCTCCTCCCAGATTTGCCTCAAAAAGCGGATTCCCCTGATTACTTTTTCCGTTTTCTGTGAAATCAATTAACAATTCTCCAAGTGCCACTACATCATATTTTTTCATTTTCTTCTCCATTCTGCCCATATTCTGAAAAATTAGCCAGACAGATTAATTCTTCATTTCCTGCTGTTCTTCTGATTGCAAAGTGTTGATTTTCCTCCACCAGATGGTCCAACGATTGCTGTCGTCGTTTTCTGCGGAATAGAGAGCGATATATCATCAATGATCTTCCGTTTGTCATAAGAAAACGAAACATTAGAAAGTCTGATATCGTAATTTTCCGGCTGGATCTCTTTGCCGTCGATATCCATGGTATCCAGTTCCAGCATTGCATTTGCTTTATCTACACATACGCTTACCACATGTAAAAGAGATGAATAATTTCCTGCACATTCCAGACTGGCATAAAGCATGAATGCCGAGATTGTCATACCGATCGCATAGACCGCACTCATAGTTCCATTAATATAAAAATATGCACTGCAAGCCACGATCACAGCACCTGTAATTTTGGTTATCACACTTTGCAGAAAATGATAGGGCACAAACAGCATTTCCATCTTTGTATTGGTCTTTTCAAACCTGACTGATTACACCGATTCATATTGGTACAAACTGCTGCTCCTAATTCTGTCATTTCATATCCTACTGTATACTCCACTGTAGCATGACACTTGGCAAGAATCTCATTCAGCTTTTTTTCTTCTTCATCAGAAATTGCGCCACCGCCACCAGCTAATGTTTTTAACCATCTCATATTGCCTTTACATGATTTCATAATCGCAGAAATAAAAGCTGGTCCTATAATCATATGTTCTGGCTTCTATTTCATCATAGCTTTAGCAACAGCATCTGCATTTAAGCTATCATTCGTATGCAATACCCCTTTCGGTTCGCCTGTAGTGCCACTTGTATACACAATAACTGCAGGCATATTCGGCTGATATCTTTCTTTTTTAAGAACTATTTCCTTTGACCCTTTTTTAGAGACTCATCCAGACTGTTGTCTCGGCAGCTTTTCTATTTTACATTCTGTTTTAATGGAAATGGCATGGAATTCCAAATTGGGAGACATATAATTTGTTCTGCTTTCATTTTGGATTTAATCTCTTTTACTTTATCTTGAACATTCTCGAGATATAAAAACATTTTAGAACCCACTTCGTCTGTTTGCTTTAATATCTCTTCTGCATTCAATGTCAAATAAATCAAATTTACAATTGCTCCAAGTTGGTTTAAAGCATATATACTGTAAATTGTCTCCGGAGTATGAAGTGACATAATCGTAACAACATCCTCTTTTTTTATTCCGCAAGCTTGAAATGCTTTTGCAAATTCATTTACTTTTTCAAAAAAAGTTTATAACTAGTATTTTCTCAGTAAAACGACTCCTACATTGATAAAATTAAAGAGAAGGATCAAATCTCTGAAAATCTTTTTTGGGGAGAATATTTACTCAAACAATCCTGACAGCGCAATCTCCTTTACTGCCTTAATCGCTGTCTCATAGTTCACATCTTCTTCTAAGATGCGAGCAGTAACCTTTTCATAATCGTCTCTATATACCTCATTCTCTATTAAAAAACTCAGTAACTCCGGTACATTTACTTCCGGCTGGGCTGATGGACAAATGTTTGTCATTGCCCGGACACTACGTACATCTTTAATAAGATTTTTGAACTCCTCATTTTGCGGAACGACTGGAAGTAATTTATACTTCTTTTAATTTTTTCATCTGCCCTTGTGACAGTCTGGAATCAATTGTAATATCAATGTCTTCTGAAAACCGTTTAATTACTTTATAACATTTAGAAAGAGATGTGCCTCCTTTAAACACAACAAAACCTTGTCGTTCTGTCAGTTCTCGTAAAATCATAGTCACGTAGTAATCTTTTTCCACGATAAGTGGAAGAATATGAAAATATTCACTTGCCAAATTAACTGCGTTTATAAAGTCTTCTTTATGTTTATGCAGATACTCCATTTAACAACCCCACCTCGTACATATTTTTATAAATTCGCTCCGGATAATACGGCAGAAACGGCTTCATACTTTCAAATTTGATATTCTTCTTTTTCATATAACCAATCAATCTATTTGTCAATTCTTCTCCATCCACTTCAGAAATATCTACAACCTCTTTTATCAAATCCAGGAATTGAAGCGTTGCTGCATTTTCCGTATCAATTTCGCAATAAGGTTTTCGAAGAATAACTCGTAAATTAGCCAGCTTAGTTTCCCGATACTCTGTTGTGGCTTTATTTGTATATACTTCATATAAAGCCGGAACTTGTGTTGTCAGCCCAAGTTGGTTTGCAAAAAGAATTCCTCCTACATAACCGCAGCGATTGACACCATCTTGCAAATATTTTTTTCGGATAACATCATCGACTGACAATGTGGAGCCAGAACGAAATATTGTTTTTTGGGGAATATAATATATTCCAGTATCAAATCGTTTTAATCTTCCATCATCCGTCAACTTCTTTATTTGCTGTCGAACAGATACTGGCTTCATGCCTGGAATATCCAACTCTGTCAAGAAAATCGGTTCATTTGTACTATACTTGTTTACTATATAATCATACACTTCATTAATCAATGTCATGATTCTTCTCTCCTTTGCTACTTATTAGAAGTATGACCTTTCTTTATTGTTATTATACATTAAAAGCAATGCACTTGCAATTCACTATAAAATATTTTTTCTTTTCCCCCACTGTAAAACAGCCTCTGAGCGTTTCGTTATATAGAGGAGTACAAATACAGAGCAAGATCCACCCATGTTTAACAGTTCTGCATTGCTGCATCCTATTCCTATGAGTTTTTATCTTAATGGGGATTCCTGTCAATCATTTGTTCAAGCAATGGCAAAAATGAACTCTTTGTTCTATCTTATTATAAAAATCTGATGACTCTATTTTTTCAATTGTAATTGTTCCATCTGATATCTCATCAAATACTTTGCCTCTGTCCCGGCTCAATTCAAGTCTGTCCGCGAGATACTGTAGTCCCATAAGATGAAAACAATCTTTTTTATCAAATGAGATTTTTAATGTAACTGAAACACCTTTTCTCCCTAGCACAAGCTCATATTCGGTCGATAATAGCGGAATAAATATATTTATGCAATCTAAAACATTCCTCATTACAGTTCTCCACTACCTCCTTAGATTAAGAAAGGTCCTGCATAAGCAGAACCCTTCTAACATTTTCTTTCGAGGATTAACCTCTAGCCAGATTGTGGTAAATGTCAAACCCTTATAAAGCTCATAAGGCACTGCTCTAAGAATTAACATTTTTCAACAAACGAGTCATCGTTCTATATTTTTCGTAATGACAGATATTAAAATACTCATATCAACCGGCTTCGCCACATGGTCATCCATTCCGGCATTCAAAGCAGCCTGTACATCCTCTGCAAATGCATTTGCAGTCATTGCAATAATAGGTATTTTCTTTCCATCCGGACGGTCCGACAGATTTCTGATAGCTTTTGTCGTTTCATATCCATTCATTTCCGGCATCCGATATACGATAGCGTACGATCACATGGTGCTCATCATTACCCGGACAGTTTTCTGCAACAAATGAAATGGTACCTCCGTCTTTTGTAAATTTGACTGCATTACTGATGATGTTGAGCAACACTTCTCTGATTCTGAGTTCATCCGTCAAAATCACCTGAAACTGTTCCTGTGTATAAAAATCCTGAAGGATAGGACCTGCAATATCTATTTCGCCAGATTGCAATGCCTCATTCATCTCTTCTCCCGTGGAACAGGGAACTGCCTTGATCGTGATCTCATATTTTTCCTGAACCGTATCCAGAACGGTTCCAAGGATTCCTGTCAGTTTCCCATTTTCTTCACCACAAAAAGGAAGATTATCCTTTAGGTATCCCACACGGATTGTGTTTTCATGTGCATCCAGCCATTGTTTTTCTTCCTTGTTGAGTGCATAATTTATGACCGCTTTTCCTTCATAACGGGCATACAGCTTACTGCTGTAGTCCGTTTCTGTATTGTTGATTTCTTCCAGGGCAGAATTTAAGTCCTTTAACAGATCCGGTCTGGATTTTGATACACCGAAATAACAGTCACTTGCACCGATATTGGCAATGGCAATAAAATCGCTGTTGACAGACAGCGCCGGGACCACAAGTGCATCCAGTTCCTCTGCATCCAGTTTTTCTATCATTTCATCATAGCCTTTACAGACAACAACCTCTGCCTGAATCTGATTGCTGTCCAGCCATTTTTTCAGAAGTTCTTTCTGATAGCTTCCATCCGCAGCACCGATACGACAGCCATTCATCTGCTTTAAATCACCATCCGTAAGATCTGTATGATCTTCCCGGGTATAGATCCAATATCTTTCTGTTCATTCTTTCCCTCTTATGATCCATGAAAGCGGACATTCGCAATCTGCTTACGCTACTTGCTCATGCTGTTGTTTCTCTCCGTCTGTAAGCTTTCCTGTTTTTTCAATGCAGAAAGAATGACCGCTCCCAGTTTCTCAATATCAATGGGTTTTACAATGTGTCCGATGTATCCATCCTTCTTTAAAGGCGACCACAATGTATGCAATTTCATTCTATACATCTGACTGTTATTATCCACCGTCGCTTTTATCGTGGCAGATATTTCTTTATTTTGTACAGATGTCTGATGTAATAAGACACGAATACATTGAACATCTTCTTCATTTACTCCAAATTCTTTGAACAAATTGAAATTCGGATTATCTCTCTGACATAATATCTGATGTTCTCCATTTAATATAGTTAATTGACCTGAAATTGCATTGTAATCAATCGAATTCATGCCACTGCTCGATTTGAAGAAATCGATTTTTTCCTGCATGACCTTGACAACACTCTGTGAATAATTTTGATTCGGTAAAGCTCTGTCGCTGAGTATTTCATTCGAAAGTCTCTGTATTTCATGGTAATATTTATTATCATCCATCTCTTATGCCTTACGCATTAGTATCAACGGCAGCTTCTGAAGATATCATAATCACAGGAGTTTCATCCAGACACTGACTTTGTTTCATCAGTTTCAGAACTTCAAAACCATTCATCTGTGGCATATTGATATCTAAAAGCATCAGATCAATCCCCGGATTATCTGCTGTCATCTGAATCGCCTGATTTCCATTTTCAGCTTCCAGATAATTATAAGTTTCCCCCAGAATCTCCTTCAATATATCCCTGTTGAGCTTTGCATCATCAATAATCAGTATTCTTTGCCTTTTATCCGTATTTTTCATCATCCAACTAGTTTATAAATTATTTTTATCAGTAATTCCACATCAACAGGCTTAGCAACATGTTCATCCATCCCTGCTTCTTTTGCTCTTATTCTGTCCTCCGTGAACGCATTTGCTGTCATTGCAATGATCGGTATCTCCTTTGCATCCTCTCTGTCCAGAGACCTGATCATCTTTGCGGCTTCATAACCATTCATGACCGGCATCATAATGTCCATAAGAATGACATCAAATTCACCAGGTTCACTATTTCTGAACAGTTCAACAGCTTCCTGACCATCCCAGGCTTTTGTCACGTCAGCACCTTCATTCTGAAGCACAAATTCGGCGATTTCCATATTCAGCTCATTATCTTCTGCCAGAAGAATATGCAGTCCCTTTATAGATTTTTCGGATACCTCCTTCTGTTCTTCGCGTTTATCCGCATCCGGATCTATTTTAAATGGAACCCGAATCACAAATGTCGTCCCTACGCCTTTTTCACTTTCAAAAGTAATGGTACCACCCATTTTCTCAACCAGTTTCTTTGTAATCGGCATTCCCAGACCTGTTCCTGCAAATTTTGTGCGGCTTCCGGCATGCTCCTGTGCAAATGGTTCAAAAATATGCTTCTGAAACTCATCTGTCATTCCGATTCCGGTATCCCGGCAGACAAATTCTATTATCGTCATTTCCGGCTGTTCGGATGAAATTTCCCTGCAGCTGATATAAATCTGCCCGTTTTCTCTGTTATATTTCACCGCATTCGACAGGATATTCATCATCACACGTTTCACATACCTCGGGCTTCCAATAAGATCACGGTGTTTGATTTCTTTTTTCTCCCATACAATTCGGATATTCTGTTCTGCAGCAATCTGTTCAATCACAACAAGCACTTCCTCAAAAATTATGCTCAGATTAAATGGACTCTCTTCCAGAACGATATCATCTGACTCCAGCTTACTCATGTCCAGAACATCATTTACCAGTTCCAGCAGTAGATTGGATGCCTCTTTAACCTTTGTCCTGTATTCCGTCTGCTTCTCCATATCATCTGCATAATGCTCTGCCATATCAATCATGCCGCAGATTCCATTGATCGGAGTCCGGATATCATGGCTCATCCGCTGGAGAAACTCTGTTTTCGCCTCATTGGCGGCTTCTGCCTTTTTTGCAGCTATCAGAAGTTCTGCTTTATATTTTTCATCTTTTTCCTGTTCCTTTTTCTGATGTGCCTGATTGGTTCTGTATGTCCAGAACCAGAATATACTGAACATCAGGAAATAAAGAAAAATAACACTTATCACACTTAATGGAAGATTATGAAACACTTCCATATCCGGAAGATATGCGTAGATATAATAATCACGCTGCTTCAGCATGATTCCGTAACATCCGATTCCTTCCTTCCTCAAATGATAGATATGCTGACTGTCTGTATGCTTTTTCATTGCCTGAACAACTTCGTTGTCAGCCGCATTCTGCCCTAACAGGCTCTCATCATTACTGGCAACAACGATTCCCTCGTCTGCAACAATGATCGTTCCATCTTTCTGGACACTGTAGCCATTTAAAAGCCCCTGTATCGTCAGCGTATAGTTTCTGGCAAATTCAGGAGATGTGTAATAGTAGATTGCCACAATGCCCGGTGCATCTTTTCTGGCGCAGGCTGCAATATCAATATAGGAACCATCTTCCCTTGTAAACCGTTCTGAATAAGATCTTTCTTCATATCCGGCAAAATCCATGATAATATCTTTTTGCAGATACTCCGTAATCTCATTGGTCAAAGATTCATCCGTGCTGTATTCACAGTCCGTCTTTCCTTCTTTATCCAGTATAATAATACCATCCACCCAGAGAGTCTGCAGATTTTCTTTCAGAAAATTCTGGCTCAGCCAACCACCGTTTCCTATTTCCATGTGAATATTTGTACTCATCTGTCTGGCACTTTCAATGGTACGTAGAAGACTTTTAGATTCTGAAGATTCATTATAATGTGTGTAGGTTGAGCACTGCACCTTAACATAGTTTACAATCTCCACCATTCTTTTCTCTGCTTCCGATTTTTCTGCATGGAAGAAATAAAACAGAGAGACTACAGCCACACAGATTCCCATCAGACCTCCAAGCAGCTGGATTCGTTTTTCTTTTTTCTTTCTCTTAATATCCAAGATCATCCACCTCCAGATACTTCTGAGGATCATCCAAATATTTTTCAATAATTTTCAGGGATGTGCCATCCTGACGCATTTCTTCCAGAGTCTGGCTCATCTGCTCACAGATTCCTCTGTCATCATCTTTTGCAAAAGCAACACCTATTCCGGTAAGCATCAAAGGTTCTTCCAGGATACGAAAGCTTGCATCATAATCCTTCATATACTGAACAATAGATTCCTCATGTGCGGCAACTGCATCTACATATCCTTTTGCCAGAAATGTATAGATCAGCTCCCTGTGTCCCAGGCTGATCAGATTGCCCAGCTTTGGAATTCTCTCATCCGTCCGGTTCAGAAAGATGCCTTCCGGTTTGGTTGTGGACTGAACAGCCAGGTTCTTACCCTCCAGATCACTCAGTTTATAGATATCACTGTTCTCATTTACAGCAACCACCTGACGGCTTGCTATGTACGGTCCCGCCCAGCGGTAATCATCAAGACGCCCTTCCATGGAAAAACAGCCCATGATACAGTCAATCTCTCCGCTCTCCACCAGTTCTTTTTTCTTCTCCCAGTTGATCTGGGCGACCTCCACCTGATATCCCATTCTTTTAAAAGCTTCCGTAGCCAGTTCTACATCAATTCCCGTCGGTACACCATCCTCATTCAGATAATTGTATGGTGGATAGTTGTCACTGCCGATGGTAATAACAAGCTTTTCGGTTTCTTCTTTCGTGTTATCTGTGTTTTTACACCCTGCCAGGGTGACTGCTAAAATTCCCGCAAGCAGAATGCCTGCAATCACTCTTTTTCCTTTCATTTTCTGTCTATCCCTAACTATCCTTTTTGATTCTTCTATATCCGGTTACTTTCCATTCGTCACTGTACAGTGACCTGCGGTTCGGTACCCCCCCAGCCTGTCCGAAAACCTTATCTTCATGCATAAATTTAGCCCCTTTCCTTCATCTGTGACATTGAAAACTGAATAAAATACACAGGATGAAGAAAGAGGCTTATGCCTGTTCCATCAATTCCATCATTTTTTGAAATCCAAGGAGATTCTTCGCCCGTTCCAGGTTGTACCCCAGACAAAAGAGCGCAAACTCTCCAGCCACTTTCCGTATTCCCCTTAAAAGAAAATAAGTGGCTCCCATTGCTCGTTTTATTGTTCCAAACGGATGCTCCGACAGGCACATCCTCCGGCTCATCTTTTCTTTATCCGGTTTCAGGAAAAACTTCACAACCTTTCTTTTTTCATAATGCCATTTTTCACCCGTTTTTGTTTCCTCCTGCTTCTTTCCTTCGGCTTCCAGCCAGCCCTTACATGGTTTTACCAGCTGATCTTTAGTAAAGTCGATCTCTTTCCATTCGCCTTTTCCCTTGTAACACTTATTACGGTTCGGGCAATGTTTACACGCATTTTTGTTGGCATAGCGGATATTCCCGTTTTTCTTTATGCTCTTCTGTCTCAGGATTTCCCCAGCCGGACAGTATACTAGGTTTCTTTCAGGATCTCTGACAAAATAACCTTCTTTTGCTTTTTCCTGCATTTCCTCAGGACTTCCATAGACACTGCTGTTTTCCTGTTTTTCATCTACCACTTTACGACGGACTGTTTCTACCTTCATATCCTGTATCACTTCTGCATAAACTTCCGGTATCTTACCTGCATGCAGTGCTTTCTTCAGTTCTTCTGGCTCTGTGCTGGCAGTATCCGTTTCTGCCTCTTCATAAGGAATTTCTATGTCATAACCGTCTTTTCCATCATCTGTTATGACATGTGGGATAATACCGTTCTCCAGACACTCCACCATATCTTCCGCAGCTTCATAACCTTTATCTGCTACTACTTCTATGATCTTTTCCGGTTCAGAGCTCTTTATCCCCTGCATCGTACTTTCCAGTAATCCATGGTCGGTTACCTGATTGGTCATCTGAAAATCACGGATCAGATGTGTTTCAGAATCTACCGCCGTCTGTGGGTTATATGCTACTGCAAACCCATTTTTATTTTTCATGAGTTTTGCATCCGCATCTGTGATCGAAAGCTGGGATGCACCGGTTTCTTCCATCAGCTTCTGATAACCCTCGTATCTGGCAAGTCTCTCCTGTGCTTCTTTTAACTTGGCTTCAAGATTTTCTCTTGTCAGTTCTTCTGAAATCTCGTCTGCTTCTTCCTGCTTGTCCATTTCATTCAGGATTCTCAGATACTCATCTGTATGACCATTCAGCCATTTGATCCTGTCATCCAATTTGTTTTTGGTAAAGTTGTTATCTTTTGCGTTATCCGCCTGGATCTTTGTTCCATCCACGGAAGAAAATCCCCATTCCACTGCACCGGAGATCCGACGGTTGAATTCATAAAAAATCTCTTTCAAGCTGTCTATGTTGTTTTTCCTGAAATCTGCAATGGTTCGAAAATCCGGTTCTACACCGCCGATCATCCATTTCACTTCAAGATTTACTTTACAGCTTTCAGCCAGTTTCCGCGAAGAACGGATACCTTTCCTGCTTCCGTAAATATAGATCTTATAAAGGCTCTTAGGATCATAAGATGGACGGCCTTCTGCTGCCACAGGTTTTACACCGTATTTCCCTATATCAAGATGGTTCACAAACGCATCAATTATCCTTGCAATACTTTCTTTATCTACAAATGCGTCCCATGAACAGCACATCAGCTGGTCACGGTCAAAACCTGAAACATATGGCATCTCAATTCACCTCAGAACAATTTTTTTCTGGTTTCATTATACTATATTTGAAACATAGATGCATGATTTCTGTGTACTTTATTCAGTTTTCAATGTGCAATTTTAATTTATATTGAACGCTCACGAGAGCATATCAATCTTTTTCTCATTAGATTAGATCATCCGAGTTTTCGGACAGTCTCCCCCGGATTTTATACTTCTGATTGTCTTTTCCAGTACTTTCATCTCAACCGGTTTTGAAACATGTGCATTCATACCGGCTGCCAGAGAATGCTGAATGTCCTCTGAGAATGCATTGGCAGTCATGGCAATGATCGGAATCGTCTTTGCCAGTTCATGGGAACTTCTGCGGATTGCCTTCGTTGCCT
>OKSF01002820.1_pt1 | contig 11156 bp, 11 predicted proteins | sample 1606061 | NCBI WGS metagenome assembly OKSF01 (sample SAMEA3541567, study PRJEB24748) | human gut metagenome | biome: human gut; feature: human-associated habitat; material: faeces | place: China | collected 2012 | reverse complement strand
GACTCGTCCTCGACAGTCGCAACCTCGCAACGCTGGGACACACCGGAAACGGAGGTCAGACGGCGAAAACAGTTCTGCTCTGCAATGGTGGCAAAGCCAAAGAGGTCGATTGCCCCTTCCCTCACATTCATGTAGGTATAGAGCATTACCTCCGACCCCTGAGCAGGCAGTGCATTGAGGGTGGTTCGGGTGGTGCTGCAAAGATAGCCCACTCCGCCGCACTCGATGACAGCGGTATTTTCCCCCACATGAATCAGCTTTCCTCTTAAACTATAAATCATGGACTGCCCTCCTCAGTTCCTGTTCATATCGCTGGCTGTAAGAAAAATTGCTTCCTGCACAATGAGCATGGCAGATTGCCAGTGCCAGTGCATCCGCGGTATCGTCCGGTTTCGGCACACAAGGCAGACGCAGCAATGTTTTGGTCATCTCCATAACCTGCCGTTTTTCTGCCTTACCGTATCCGACCACCGACTGCTTGACCTGCATTGGGGTGTATTCATGCACCTTGAGTCCACGCATGGTAGCTGCAAGCAGGATAACCCCTCTTGCCTGTGCCACATCAATACCGGTGGTCTTGTTGTTTGTGAAATACAACTTTTCGATGGACAGAACATCCGGACGATATTTCTGCAAAACGGTGTTCATATCCTCATAAATCATCTGGAGTCTGCGAGGAAAATCCATTCCCGCCGGAGTGGTGATCGCACCATATCCGCGGATGGTAAAGCGGTTTCCCTGATATTCCAAAACGCCCCAGCCTACAATGGCATAGCCAGGGTCAATACCCAGTATAACCACACGCTTCCTCCTCCCTCTTCTTTACATACTTAGTTATTATATCATATTTCTTCTGGTTTCACAATAAGTGGTATCCCGGTATTTTTGCTGTTACTGTATTTTCTGCTTTTGCAGCATGATGCGCACAATTTCCTCCTCAGTCCTTTCCATACCGGGAGAAGCAATGCGCCCCATATTTTTCATGGTTTCTTCCGGGGTCGGCCCATTGATTCCATGGATGCTCTCGATCATAATAAAGGACCTTGCCAGATTGTTTGCGCGCCACATAGCATCCACCGCAGCCAGTCCTTTCATCACACAGCCATGGTTTCCTCCGTCACAGATCATTCCGGTAATCGAACTTGCCATGTTGTTGATGATCGCATGGATGCGTTCTTCCCGCTTTTCTGCACCATCTAAAAAAGCAAGCCCGCACGCCGCACCAGTTCCCGCGGCGATGGCACATCCGCAAAATGCCGACAGCTTACCGGAATATTCCTTGATGTACATGCAGATCAGGCAGCTGAGCGCCGTTGCCCGCAGCAGCTCTTCTCTGCTGCAGTGTCTTACCTGATACACCGCATACAGCGGCAGGGTCGCAATGATTCCGTGCGCACCCGAACCGGTCACACTCATGGCCGGATGCTCCAGCCCTAAAACTCTTGCTTCAATTGCACCGCCACAAAGAAGTGCTGCCGTTTTCTGCTCGTCTTGCGAAATGATTTTGCCCCCATTTTCTGCAAGAAGGCAAGGAGTACAGGTCGGCTTTGGTGAATCAAGCGCGGATAAAAACAGCTGATGATTCATCTCATGCGCCTGCATCAAAAAGTCAATTTCTTCTGCCGGAACTGTCTGCACATAGTCAAGCAGCCCCCGAACGGTATAACGATGAATCGCTGCCTGTTTTTCTTCTTCGTGATTTTCTTCTTTTTCGTCTTCCCAGATTGTTTTCTCACAGTATAAAATCCTGCTGACATGGGTGTGCGAACGGGTGATGATGACCCGAACAGTTTTTCCATCCTTTCCGGTGACCATTGCATCAATCGAGATGTCCGCCGAAATTTCTCCCAGCTCTACTGTGACTTTTCCCTGCGAAATCAGCTTTTCCGCTTCTTTGTCCATCTGATGAACGGTGGACAAGCATTCCAGCAAACGACTTGGATCTGCCCCTAAAAGCCCAAGTGCTGCGGCATATTCATTTCCCAGATGCTCGCTGTTTGGAATGGCACAGGTAAAGGCGTTTTTATAAATTCCGCTGTTAAGGACAACCTTCACCCGTTCCGGTGCGCTGTCTGGACTCTGCTTTGCAAGCTGCTGCACAGCCAGACTGACCGCATAGGCAATTGCTCCCGGTTCGGTTACTCCTAACGCAGGCTTTAGGTCATCTTTCAGAAGTTTTGTAAGGATCTCCTGTTTTTCCATCCTGTCATCTTCCTTTCCCTTGTTCCCTTTTTCCAATATTTTTCTATTATATCATATCAGGCAGCAAAGTAAATGAAAAGTAGATGATTCCTTTACATCGTAAAGTTTAATATTGTACTTTGATAGATTTATATTAAAATTTTTATTTTCAGCTTTTCTTTTTGTTGTTTTGTGCTATAATGGAATTATAGAAGGGGGTGTCCTTATGAGTAAAAACCAGAAATTTGTAATCACGATCGGAAGAGAACGCGGCAGCGGCGGCAGAATGGTCGGCAAAGAGCTTGCCAGACGCTTTAACATCCATTACTATGACCGGGAAATTCTTGCCTGCGCTTCCAAAGAGCTGGATGTGGATGAGGCATATCTTTCCAGCATTGACGAACGCTCAATGAACTTTATGCAGAACGTTTTCCCTGTCGCTTATGGCGGCAACAGCCTTGCATTTAACTATGTCACCACCGAAGCGGAACTGATCGGTGTACAGAGCCGTTTGATCTGTGAGTTTGCAAGTACCCGCAGCTGTGTAATTGTCGGCCGTTGTGCTGACTATCTGCTCAGGGACAATCCAAACTGCATTCGCATTTTCCTCTATTCGGATATGGAAGACCGCATCGACCATATTGCGGATATCTATGGTGTCAGCAAGGAAGAAGCCCGCAAGAAAATTAAGAAGATGGATAAGGACCGTGAAAAATATTATCGCAGCGTAACCGGTATGGACTGGGGCGACTCCAGAACCTATGACCTGTGCCTGAACACCTCGCTGCTCGGCATCCAGAAGAGCTGCGACCTGATTGAAGAAGCTGTTCGCATCTTCTTAAAAGAACGCGGTATCGATCCTGATGCAAACAAAGATGCAGCTGTAAAATAGTTTTAGATGATAAAAGAGCCTGTCAAATGACAGGCTCTTTTCAGTTTTCTCTTCTATTCTCATGTATGAAGGGAATTTATATCCTACTCTTAAATAAAGCATACAGCCAGCTTACGCTGGGGTACTCTCGTACCACAGCACTGACTGCCCCTATTCTATTTATTTATTCTGTTGAGTGTCACAGGGGCGTTGCCCCCGTACCCCCACAAACTTTTGTGTACAAAAGTTTGACAAAAAACTTTATTTTTTATCAGCTATCCTGTCTTTGCGGCGGAGCCGAACAGTGTCCAGCTTCAAGCTGGCGTCTTTGCGCCGTAGGCGAACTGTTCGCGGGTTCAACCCGCCGCCGCGTGCTGAAGCTGATATTTTCTATCTAACCCAAGCGCGAAACAGTGTCCAAGCTCAGCTGGGCAATGTTTTACTTTTTACTAAAACAGGCTTGGTGTTCATTGCCCTTGAGAATGTCGCTTCACTCCATTTTCCAACGAGCGAGTGTGTTAACACGAGCGATTGCCGCGTGCTGAAATCTGAATTTTAAGATTTACCAAAACGCGAAACAGTTTGCGGGTTCAACCCGCTGGTGCCGCCCCATTCAACGAGGACAAAACCTTTCCGTTCAAAACGCTCTAACTTCTGCTCTGGCAGCTTTTCAAATTCGGCACGATTTGTGTCATCCACCTTAGAAATCAGCATCTGCACACGAAGAACACTGTCCGGTTTCGGTGTGACGGTCAGCTTAGCGGCATCGGTATACTGCTTGCCCGTAAAAGTGACAAAGCTCTCGCCGTTTTCCTGCAATACCGGCAGCCAATAGGTGATAAAATCGTTCTGCTCGATATCATTTAAACCTAAGATCGTGAGTTTTTCTTCCAAGAATTCCCGCGCATCCTCTGCTTTGACAAAGAATCCACTTTCCTGTTTCCAGTCAACATCCGCTACCCCTTCCCAGAACAGATAGCGATAGTTTCTGCCCTGTGCATCGGTAAGCGTTCCATCTGGAGCAGCAGTTACCTTCCATGCACAGGAGGAAGTTGTGTTCTTCGGGTTTTCCGGATAAACCGAGGTGAGTGTTCCGTTAAAGTTCAGCTGCACCGAAACCTCGGTTTCCTTCTCTGGGTAAAGGTAAATTACCGGTTTTGCCGTAGAAGGATTTGGCTTGTATTCTCCGTCTTTCTGATTTTGAATCAGCTGTTTTGCATAGTCTATCAGTCGATCAATCGATACTTCCCTTGTGGTGTATTCCAGTACCTGCTTCATGTCCGAGGCATAGATTCTCATTTTACCACTCAGCAGCTGGATACGGTAGCTGATACCGCTTGTAAATCCAAGCTGAAACTCTGCATCCGGACTCTTCCAAACAGAGGTCGTTGTACCCAAAAATTCTTCAACCGCAATCTCCCGCAGATAATCCAACATCTGCTGGGCATACAGTTCACTCAGGATGTTGTCCTGATATTTTTCTTCCTTGAATTTTACATTGAGGCTCTTTACGCGGGCAGGATTGATGATTGCAAGCCAAGTCGAGGTCTTGTAGCTGTCCTCGTTGTAGGTTTTACTCATCTGGTCTGCCAGCTTCTGAATAGCAGAAGCATCACAAACAAAATATTCTGTTGCATTCGCGCCGTCCAGCGTGTATTTGGTGACGGACAGTCCCTTTTCATAAAGCTGATAGGAATAGCTGTTGCTGTCGATCTGGATTCGCATTTCCGATACACCGGTGCGCTGCTTGCCAAGTGCTGATTGATTGGCTGCTGTAATTTTACTTGGGGCAATACTCTGCAGCAGCTGTAAAATTTCAGTCCGTCTTTCATAAACCTCAACAAAGGTCGCCTTGCGCGCAGCGTTGTCCAGTAGTCCAATACAGGTTTGGTCCTGATCCCAAGTAAAATAGCCGTATGGATCAAGCTGCTTTCTCTGATTTTCCAGCATCGTAAATACCGGTCGCAGATCGCTCTTGGTGCGATACCCTTCGCCGTCTACCCAAAGTTCGGTGATCTTCTGGTCAGAATCCGGACTTGCTGGTGTCCAATAATGATATGACCATTCTTCCCCTTTGATCAGCAATGACATACCGGTGGGCGTATTCGGATTAATGTTTGCTTTCTGTGCACCGGAATTAACAAGTGCCGCTACAACCTTCTTGACCGTTGCATTGTCTGTCACAATCAATGAGTGTGAACCAGATGTGTAGGTGACACTCTCCACCCCTTTGAGTGCAAACGGGTCCGGCGTCTCTGCTGCCAAAGCTGGCATCATTCCCAGCAGCATACACACTGTCAGAACCGATGCCAGCATTCTTCGAATCAACTTCTTCATAAAAACACCTCCGAACCTTGAATTGGAATTGATTCCTGATTTTATTCTATCACGAGTGTAATATTTCTTCAAGTTTCTCCTCTTAATTTAAGCGCAATCGCTAAAAAGCGCATCTTTTCTCTGATAATATGGACAGAAAAAAAGAGACGAAAAGGAAATTCTTTTCGTCTCTTTTTACTAAATCATTTAATCATCAGTGGTTACACGTTCCAGCTCTGCGCGGAGCAGTTCCAGATTGTTGTCTCCAACCAGCGTATAGTGGTAGATTGAACCATCCCCTACCTGAACCAGCAGACTGCCTTTGTTAATATCAACTCCGTAAACGGTGCCATTATCAAACTCAATGTCTACATGATATTCCGGACGGCTGAACATTGCACTTTCCTCTTTCATGCTGCCCTTGCTGACATGAACCTGCTGCAGGAAATAGAACAGATTCTGTGCATGTTCGCGGATAAGTCCAACTTCCTTGCGGGAAGTTCCGGTTGTGCTGGAGGCCTGCATACCGGACAATGCACCGTAGTCCATCATAGCAAGATGTGCCGGTGTAGCCGCATACTGGGAACAAATCTGCTCAACCGTCTGATAGAAGGTTTTCAGGCTCTGTTCTTCGCAAGCATAAAATTCCTTGCTGTTTTCGGAGCGGTATGCCAGAATACCGGTTTCATAAAACTCAAAGGTAAACAGTGTGTTGGTATCATCTGCAAGATTCAGCAGGTTGGTACCGCTATATTCCACACCCGGATGAACATTGTCGGTATAGGTTTCGGTTACTTTCAGTTTGCTCATTGCCTGCTGCAAAGCAGATTTGCTGGATGCAATATCCTGTACTTCCAGAGTAAATGGATTTGCAGTCAGCACGCGGGTTGCCTGTTCAAACTGATCTGCTGCAAGATTAAGGCCGTTTGCTTTCTGCTCTTCCTCCATCCAGCTTTCCAGCAGCTTTTTGATGTTGCTGACCGATTCCGTAGATTCATATGTCTTGGAACCGGTGGAAAGGGTTGTCTTGCTTCCGGACAAAGTAGACTCATAAAGGTTGCAGCTGATCGCGGTTCCATCCGCCATACTTAAGTTAAGGGATGCGTTCCAGGATGCATCCTGCATGCCAACCGACTGCGCAACACTCATCAGCTTGAGCGCATTGATCTCTTTTAAAAGTTCGGTAAGCTTTTCGGCATCATCCACCGTCAGTTTGCCGCTGTTTTCCTTTGCTTTCACTGTAATGGATGCAGTCTTGATGGTAGAAGAGGTTTCGAAAGCTTCTTCCTTATCTTTTTCGTCCTTATCCTCTTCCTTCTTGTCTTCGTCCTCTTTCTCCTCTTTGTTGTCGCTCTCTTCTTTAGACGTCTGTTCTCCTGACGTTTCTTCTTCAGGCTGCTGTTCGTTTGCTTCTTCCTGTTTTTCCTCTTCCTCTGTTACAGACGCATTGGTCTGCCCAACAGCCGAACCAAAATCAATGTTCAGAATAAAACGGGAAAAAAATGCAACAAAAGCAATCAGCACCAAAGATGCAATCAACGTCGTCAGCAAGAGAATCTTTTTTGAATTCATTTGGATTCCTCCTTGTATGACAAAAGTTTTGATTTCTTTGAAGCGTTATAGTATTTTTCTTAAAGGGTACTACAAAATCAGTCAAGTGTCAATCAAGTAATACAACTTTTCTTGCCTTTCTCTTTTAAGAAGTGTATCATAATTGTGATAATTATGCGATGAAATCAAATTTTCAAAAAAAATAAATTTTTTTGAAGTATCTTCTTTCTCCCCATCGTTTTATCAGTGTAAGGAAACTTACAGACAAACTTTTCTGAAAAGTAGCGCATCCCCTATCAGTGGTTTCACAAATATGATACGAAAAACGGTAAAACAGGCTTGTTTCCAATGTCATTTTACTGTGAATATTTCCGCGTTGTTTTCTTTTCAAAAAGGTTTATTCTTTCATTTTGGATCAGAAAGTGGGTGAATACTTTGCATGACACAACGGGAATTCAGTCAGTTTGTGACGAAATATGAGAAGCTGGTATTCACCATCTGTTACCAGTTTGTGAAAGATTATCACGAGGCGCAAAACCTGTCACAGGAAACATTCCTTTCCGCCTATCGTCACATCGATACCTATCAGGGGGATAACTACAAACCCTGGATTGCAAGGATTGCCACCAACAAGGCAAAGGATTATCTAAACAGCGCCTATTCCCGACGGGTAATGCTGGCAAGCAGTGAGGAAGATTCGGTCGAAACACTGGCTTCGGTCAAACAGATTGACTCCTCTCAGCAGCCTGACGAGATGTACATTTCAAAGGAAGGTTCCGGAACCATCGAACAGATGATCCGTTCCCTCAAAGAACCTTACCGTGAAGTTTGTATCTTAAAATTTATCGAGGAAAAAGACACACAGGAAATTGCCGATCTCCTCGGCCGCCCCAAAAAGACGGTAGAAACCCAGCTTTATCGGGCAAGATCGATCCTGCAAAAACAGATAAAGGAGGTATATCATGATGAAACAAAATAGCACATCATCGGACATCAGAGCCGGCTCATCCCAACCGGAACTTTTCACTGCTGACGGTCACCTGACCGATCTGGCATTCAAACTTTTGATAGGCGAGCAACTGGATTCCCTGCAAAGTCTGGAAGTTTCCGAGCATCTTTCTTTCTGCGACCGATGCCTGGAACGCTATACAGAGATTCTTTGTTCCGATGCTCCGGTCGATTTGGATACCGGCCAAGAGCTGCCAGAAGTAGTGCATCTGATGGAACCGCCCGCTTCCCTGCACGACTCGGTCATGCAAACAATTCAGAACAAAACAAGGGTCTTCTACTTTAAAAAAGCGGCTTCTGTGGCTGTTGCAGCCTCCCTTACCTTTGTTTTCTGGAGCGGCGGCATTTTGTCGGACAAAAATTTCTCAAAGAGGGTGAACAATCTGCTGGATGGGCTGTATACTTCTTCCCAGAGTATCCTGGAGCAAACCAGCGAAATCTCGGACAGTATTAATGACTTTTTCCATTCGATACAAAACAGTTTTCATCAGCCAAGACATACACCACCTTCCAAATAGTATATGCTGAAAAAGTTTCTTTATGGATGAACAATTAAACGAAAAGAGTTTCTTTATGGATGAATTTACGATCAGAATGATAACATGGTAATCACAACCATGTTATCATTCCCAAAAAGTTTTTGGGGCAGCTTATCTGCCAAAAGGAGTTTTTGATATGAGAAAAAGTAGAATTCTTACCTTTTTATTTGGCCTGTGGCCGGGAGCCGGACAGATGTATCTCGGTTACATGAAGCGGGGCATCTCCCTCATGCTGGCATTCTGTTTTGTTTTCGCTGTTTCCGGTGTTCTGGGACTTGGTATCTTTGCTTTTATCCTTCCGGTCATCTGGTTTTACGCATTCTTTGACACACTCAACCTTCGCTCGATGAGCTATGAATTTCTTCCTCACGACGATTTTCTGTTCCATCTGGACTCCCTGAATGTTCGGAAAGTCACAGAGTTTTTCCAGCGCAGACATCTGCTGGGAGGTATCCTGCTGATTGCACTGGGTGTTTACATCCTGCTTTACAACATCGTTCTCCCTTATCTGGCTGCATATTTTAGCATCAACCTCTACCCATTTTTCAGTTTTTTCAGTGATCTCCCAGCCCTGATTCTTGCTGTTGTCATCATTCTTTTGGGACTTCGCCTGATTCGCGAAAGCATTCCTCACAAAGCAATCGAAGACGATTATGAAGACGATTATCAGGAATACCAGGAATATCACGACGAAGATTCCACCCATCCATCCGAAAGCTAGTTCTCCTTTTTACCAGGTCATCAGGCATCGCTGTAGTCCCCTCCTGATGACCTGGTACACAGATGGATTCATCTTTTGAATTGAAAAAGTAGGTGTTTGTCATGTTAAACCAGAACGAAAATTCTGATTATTCTCAAAATAAGGAACAAGCAAATCAGATTCCACACTCTCGCCATCCCTCCAACCGCACTGAACCAACACGACGAATCGGCACTGCAACGATGGGAGTCACTTTGGTTGTTTGTGGTGTTCTTTTGATTTGTTTTTTCTTTAAGCCGTTTGATCTGTTTTCCCTAATGAAGTTTTCCCCTATTTTGCTGATCTTACTGGGGATAGAAACTCTATGGCAGTATTTTCGCCATAAAGGAGAAAATCTCCGCTACGATTTTATGGGAACCTTTTTCAGTCTGACTGTCATTTTGATTGCAGGATGCTTTTCTGTATTTTATCCTTTGTATATGACCTACGGACCTGCCAACTGGAAGGTGGAAGAGCAGGTTTGCGGTGAGATTGAAAACGAAATCTATCAGCAGCTTCCAGAAAATATTCCTGTTGCATCGCTCAATGTAGAGTGTGATATCTCCAGTGCCTCCCCTTCCACACAAAGCATTTCGATCAATGAGCTTACCTCCGGTGACAGTGTTACACTGTATTTTACCCTTAAACAGCAAGAAAATCTCAGCAACTTTTCGCAGAATGTCCGCACTCTGCTCGACAATCTATCCAACGTGTCATATCCAAACCTTTCTGTTTATGTAGAGGCCCTTTGTCCAGAGGGAGATTACTCCATCTGGCTGTATGACCGCTTTGCCATGTGCTATTCCGTCCAGGAAATTCAGCAAGCCACTGAGATAGACCGCTATTACAGTGAAGAACTTGAAAGTGAGGAAGCGCTTACACTCGGCAGCTCCACTGAAAATGTATAATAAAATCAAAAATGGCCGGCTTAAAACACCGGTCATTTTTTTGTTTTTTTCATATTTTACTTCTATTTTTCCGACAGATATGCTATAATGGAAACTACGCCCAATGGACACAAAATAATAGGAGACTGATACTTTATGGAACTGATTGAAATTCTGAAAGTGGTAATTCTTGGTATCATCCAGGGTATTACCGAATGGCTGCCAATCAGCAGCACCGGACACATGATCCTCGCCGACACATTTTTGCAGCTGCAACAACCAAAAGACTTTATGGATATGTTCTATGTCGTCATTCAGCTTGGCTCAATTCTCGCAGTTGTTGTCCTCTACTTCAACAAGTTAAACCCATTCTCCCGGGCAAAATCCCGTGCAGAACGCCTTTCCACCTTCCAGCTCTGGTTTAAGGTTATCGTTGCGATTCTGCCGATCGGTGTTATCGGTTTGCTGGTCGATGACTGGGTTACCGAACACTTTTACACTCCAACCGTAATTGCGATTGCCCTGATTTTTTATGGTGTACTCTTCATCTTGCTGGAAAAACGCAATCATCGTGTGAAACCGCGTATCCGCAACTTCGAACAGTTAAGCTATCGTACCGCTGTCTGCATCGGTATTCTCCAGCTTCTGGCAATCATCCCAGGAACCTCCCGTTCCGGTTCCACCATTTTAGGTGCAATGCTGCTCTCCTGTTCCCGTTTTGTTGCGACCGAATTTTCTTTCTTTATGGCAATTCCGGTCATGTTCGGTGCAAGCGGCTACAAGATTTTGAAATTCATCCTGAAAACCGGCCTTGCTTCCATCACCGGATTCCAGTGGGGACTGCTTCTGATTGGTTCGCTGGTTGCCTTCGTAGTTTCTCTGTTTGCCATCAAGTTCCTGATGAACTTTATCCGTAAGCATGACTTTACCGCTTTCGGCTGGTACCGCATTGTACTTGGTATCATCGTTATTCTCTTCTTTGGCGCTAAGGCAATCTTTGCATAAATAAAACTAAAACAAAAATCCGCCGGTTTTCCGGCGGATTTTTTGTTGCCTAAATTTTA
>OKSF01002808.1_pt1 | contig 11185 bp, 7 predicted proteins | sample 1606061 | NCBI WGS metagenome assembly OKSF01 (sample SAMEA3541567, study PRJEB24748) | human gut metagenome | biome: human gut; feature: human-associated habitat; material: faeces | place: China | collected 2012 | reverse complement strand
GTCTCTTCGGCGGAAAGTAGCGGGTCTTCGAGCCGCGCTGCTGCATCGGTGCCGGACCCGCAGGCCGCACAGCCGAGCCGACGCCCGGTTTGCCGAGCGACGCTGCCGATCGGCGCTCGGTTTGCAGGTGCCACCGCCGATCGGCGCGCAGCGCTGCCAGAGCGAGCGCTCGTACCGTGCGGCTTGCCGCTGTGCGATTGGTCGTCTGCAGCACGGCGCAGGGCCGCTCATCGCGGATACTTGTGGAGAAACGCGGCTAAATGGGAGATGCTATGGGCGAAAAGCCGCCCATTCGTATTGACGTGCTCATTTCGTCATCTTACAATGCAAAGGTTCGCTTTCAAAAGCCCCGTGTGGCAGATTTGATGCGGAAGCGCAAACGGTTGGAGTCCAGACCAGCCCGGCGCGTCGGCGTAGGAACCCGGCATCCGTATGCGTCTGCAACTTTTGAAAACAAACACCCCGCAGGTCGGCAACCGCTTCTCAGACCGCGGGAGCAAGCAATATGGAGGAAATGAAGTGAAGACGTATTACGCAAAGCCCAACGAAGTTGAGCGCGAATGGGTCTTGATCGATGCAGCTGATCAGGTTCTCGGCCGCGTCGCCACCAAGGCCGCTCATATCTTGAAGGGCAAGCACAAGCCGCAATACACCCCGCACGTCGATACGGGCGATTTCGTCGTCATCATCAATGCCGACAAGATTGCTCTGACTGGCAACAAGATGGGCAAGGAACTCTACTCGCACTCCGGCCGTCCTGGTGGTCTGCGTCGTGACTCCTACGCCGAGCTGCTCGAGAAGAACCCCGAGCGCATCATCAAGAACGCTGTCAAGGGCATGCTGCCGAAGAATCGTCTGGCCAAGGTGCAGCTCGACCGCCTGCGTATCTTCCGTGGCGCCGAGCACCCGCACACCCCGCAGAAGCCCCAGGTCTTCGAGATCGCCCAGGTCTCGCAGCAGGCCAAGTGAAACCTGAGAGGAGATAAGAATCATGGCTGAAAACACCAACGACTCCCAGGTTGTCGAGACCGAAGAGGAGCTCACCAACTACACCACCGAGACCAACGCTGGCGCTGGCACCGGCACCTCCGCGATTGAGCCGGGCTACGGCACCGGTCGCCGCAAGGAGGCTGTCGCCCGTGTCCGTCTGGTTCCGGGTGACGGCAAGTGGACCATCAACGGCCGCACTCTGGAGGAGTACTTCCCCTCCAAGCTGCTGCAGCGTGAGGTCAACTCCCCGATCGTTCTGCTCAAGCTCGAAGGCAAGTTCGACGCTATCGTCCTCGTTGACGGTGGCGGCACCACCGGCCAGGCTGGCGCAATCCGCCTGGGCGTTGCCCGCGCTCTGAACGCTATCGATCGTGATGCGAACCGCGCCGCCCTGAAGAAGGCTGGCTTCCTGACCCGCGACGCTCGCGTCGTGGAGCGCAAGAAGGCTGGTCTGCACAAGGCACGTCGCGCCCCGCAGTTCTCCAAGCGTTAATTTCGCTTGTCCTGTACCGAGCATACAAAGGCTCTCCGCGGAATTCCGCGGAGAGCCTTTGTGTTTGTGTCGCGCTGTCTTGAGTGTGACTCACACCTGCTTCATCAGCGTGATGCTCAGCGCCGGCATGGTCCAGACATTGTCGTCGACGGGAGTGTCCGGTGTATCATCCACAGGGGCATCGGGCATATCAGCTGATACCTCATCCCGAGGCGCGGACGAGGTGCCGTTTGCGGCGTGATCTGTTACTGGCATCGCGAATTTGATGGTATCCGCTTCATTCTCAGTCGAGGATTCCGTACGCTGCATGGCCACTTCTTCGACCATCTTGAGTACTGTCTCGCTGGCGTCCGGTACATGCTGCGTCCAGACGGTGGTGTCACCGTTCAAATCGCATTCCTCGACCTGAGTGCCATGCCCGGCTCGGCGGCCGTTGATTTCGGCCGAGCACCATTTAGGCGTCCAGTGGGTGTCTGGCGGCAGGCGGAATGTGCGGTCGTCAGCGGTGCCGTTGACCACAATGCACACGTCCACCTCACTGTTGGACAGCAATCGCATGGTGAAGCTACGTACGCCCAGATCGAACCAGTCACGCTCCATCGGCGTGGTGCCGTCGGGCAGGAACCACTGCACGCGGCTTGAGGGCTTGAGTAGGCCGAGCTGGGTCAGTCGGGTGAAGAAATCCTCGTGGTGATACAGGTCCAGTGATTTACGCAGCGCCACCAGTCGAGACACGGTTTCCAAGCGGCGCATTTCGCGCGTCTTGTTGGTGGAATACATCCAATCCCACTTCAGCCACGTGATGTCGTTGTCTTGGCAGTAGGCGTTGTTGTTGCCGTCCTGCGTGTTGCGGAATTCGTCGCCGGCGAGCATCATCGGCGTACCCAGCGAGAGCAGCAGCATGCCGATCATGTTCATGGCCGCCTGTTCGCGTGCCGCAATGACGTCTGGATCATCGGTGACGCCTTCGACGCCGAAATTGGCGGAATGGTTCACCGACGAGCCATCATTATTGTTTTCGCCGTTGGCTTCATTGTGCTTGGAGCGGTATCTGGTGAGGTCCGTCAGCGTGAAACCGTCGTGGCAGGACACGAAATTGATGGAGGCCGGAGCGCCACGCCCTGGTTCGGTGGCGAACAGATCGGCCGAGCCGCAGAGTCGCGTGGACATCTCCTGCAAACTGATACGCCCGAAATCGGAGCCGCCGTCCACATCCTCAAGCCAGAAGGTGCGGGCCGTGTCGCGGAAGCGGTCATTCCATTCGGCGAACGGCACGGAGAATTGGCCGGTGCGCCAGCCGAGGTTGCCCAGATCCCACGGCTCCATAATGAGCTTCAGGTTGCCCAGCAGCAGATCGGAACGCAGGGCGTAGAGGAACGGGTGATGATGGGTGAATTCGCCTTCCAGGCGGGCCAGCGTGACGCCAAGGTCGAAGCGGAAACCGTCTATGCCGATACGCTTGGCCCAGTATCGTAATGAGTCGATGGCAAAGGTGACCACATGCGTGTTGGTGAAGTCCAGCGTATTGCCGCAGCCGGTGGTGTCTTCGAGTCGACCGGTATTGGATTTTTGATGGCGATAGTAGGCCAGATCGTCGAGGCCGCGCCAGCAGACCGTCGGGCCTTCGACGCCGCCTTCGCATGTGTGGTTGTAGACCACGTCCATGATGACTTCGAAGCCGGCCTCGTGCAGTGCGCGCACCATGTCTATGACTTCTTGGCGCACGGCGGCCGCGCCCTTCTCCTGGGCGGCTTTAGTGGCGTAGGAGGGTTCGGGGGCGAAGTAGCTGAGGGTGGAGTAGCCCCAGTAGTTCTTGCGGCCGTGTTCTTGCAGGAAGAGCTCGTCCTGCTTGGCCATAATCGGCAGCAGTTCGATGGATGTGATGCCTAGACCCTGCAGATAGGCGAGCGTGGTGGGGTGTGCGAGTCCGGCGTACGTGCCGCGCAATGATTCGGGCAGCCACGGTGCGTTGGCGGTGAAGCCTTTGACGTGCATCTCATAGATGACGGTTTTGCGCCACGGCACATGCGGGTGCTGCGGGTCGCCCTCATGCTTATGGGTATCGCGATCGTCGATGGCCACGGACACCGGCATATGGCCGAGCGAGTCTACGGTGCTCATGGCACCGTATGCCGAGCCGATTACCTTGCGGTCCACGACATCGCATTCATAGGAGAAGGCGGCGGGGGTGAGCTCCATGGAGCCGTCGATGCCCTTGCCATACGGGTCAAGCAGGAATTTGTATGGATTGAAGCGCACGCCGTGTTTCGGGTCCCATGCGCCGTCCACGCGGTAGCCATAACGCATGCCGTCCCATGCTTTGGGCAGGTGCACGTACCACAGGCCGTAGTTCGGCCCGGTCATGCGGAACAAGGTCTCGCGCAGATACAAATGTTCGATAATGCGTGTGCATACCGGGAACTCATGAATCTGCTGGATAAAGGAGATATTCGGGTCCTCGAACAGGCGGATGGCGTCTTGGAAGAAAGCGCTGGGCTCATCAATGGGCTCCAGTACGCATAGCCAAACCTGATCGGCAGTTTCGGAACGAACAACGACGTCAGCCCCACCGTCGTCAGTGAAGTACAGCCCTGGGCGAGTGGCGTAACGATGCAACGGTGGGTTTTTCATACCTCCATTGTAGACGTGTTGTCACTTTTGGTGGAAGCCCTTGATTTCCTGCCGCGTTCCGCAGCACCGCAGATGCCGTCGAGATAATTCTCGGCGAACCGCAACGCGGCACCGATGATGTTCTGATCTTCGGCGCAGTAGCTCTTGCGCAGATTGAAATGGTCGGTGCCGAACGGGCTGCGTGCGATGACGCGCGTCTTCAGATCCTCGATGTCGCTGTCTTCAAGATGCTGGGCTGCTTCACCGCCGACAATCACGTCGCCCGCGATGATGGATCGCGCGTTGACGATGGCCTGCGCCACGTAATCCAGCCACTCATCCATGCGCTCGCGATGATGCCGTTCGCCCTGCTCAAGCACGCTGAAGAAGCCGGGAATGCTTTCGTAATCCTCGGGCAAGGTCTCCGGCGAGCAGTAGGTGTCCATGCAACCGCGCTGGCCGCAGTAGCATTCGCGGCCGCCCGGCACCAGCGTCATGTGTTCGATGGCGCCGTTGCACTGGTTCGGGCCTTGATACAGTTTGCCCCCCGCGATCACCGCGCCGCCCGGGCGTCGCTCCAGATAGACGCACACCGCATCGGTGAGCGTGGAGTCGAACCAGAGTTCGGCCATGGCTGAGGCATCGGAATCGTGGATCATCATGCACGGGTAATGGACCGATTGGCTGATGGTTTCGAGCGTGAGCCCAGTGTTGCCCATAATGGTGCCGAAGATGATGGTGGTGGCGTCGGGGGAGAGGATGCCTTGGATGGCGAACGAGACGCCGAGCACCTTGCCGTGCTTCTTTTCGACGTCGGCGGCGAAGTTGTTGATGATGCCGCCGATACGCTGGTAGTAAACGTTGGTGTTGCGGTAAGGCAGGGCATCGTTGCGTTTTTCGATGACGTTGCCGTACAGGTTAATCGCGCACAGGCGCAGTTCGTTGGACCGCATCACTACCCCGATGGCAGTGCGATGATCGGGATTGAACTCATAATTTTGCGCCTTGCGCCCGCCGGTGGAATCCTGCAGTTCGCCTTTGCGGATGAGTCCGTCATCTTCTAGTGCGTGCAGATTTTGGGTGATGGTGGGCAGGCTGAGGCCGAGTTCGCGTTCCAGTTCCTGCTTGGTGACATGGCTATGGCCATACAGATACTGGGTCATGGCACTGCGGTTGTGCGCTTTCACTGCGGTCGATGGCATTGCCCTCATGTTTACCCCTTTGTGCGATGAGATATATGCAAGTTTACTTTATGAAAGTGGCTTTCATGTGCCTCGACGCGGAGGTTATGAGGCAACAATCGTATATTTGTAGGCGATTTTGGGTACTTTTTTAAACCAACTTTCTAGAAATGTGGAGAAAATGATTGCTTTTGAAAACTTACTTTAAAAAAGTTCTCGGATTGTGTTGTTTGCAGGCATGTGATTTTCGGTAAAAAGTGAACAAAAAGTACCAAATCGCCGGATAGAGTGAGGATTTGTTCGATATTTCGCACAACTCGTAACAAAAACTGTTCAATATCGCACGTGAAACGCCGTCGATTTTGTGCGTATGCATCGCGCCGGACCGTTCAGTATATTGTGCCTCAGGTCACATATGCAATGTGACAACGCATCACCGGTCATTTTCGGTTACTGAGGCGGTATCCCGCTGGTGCAACTGAGGTGACGAGGCGATGGCCCAGAACTTTGCCATATACCCCAAGAAGATCGAGGAGGACCCCAAGTGGCAGAAGCAAAGAAGAAGGTCGAAGCTACCAAGCCGACTCCAGAAGAGAAGCAGGCCGCAGCTGAGGCCGAAGTTGACGCGCTGGTTGCCCGCGCCAAGAAGGCTCTCGTCGAATTCGAGAACCTCGACCAGAAGCAAGTTGATCGTATCGTCGCCAAGGCCTCCATCGCCGCTCTGAACAAGCACCTCGTTCTCGCCAAGATGGCTGTCGACGAGACCGGCCGTGGTCTCGTGGAAGACAAGGCTACCAAGAACATCTTCGCCTGTGAGCACGTCACCAACTACTTGGCCGGCCAGAAGACCGTCGGCATCATCCGTGAAGACGACGTGATGGGCATCGATGAGGTCGCCGAGCCCGTCGGCGTGGTCGCCGGTGTCACCCCGGTTACCAACCCGACCTCCACCGCCATCTTCAAGTCCCTCATCGCCCTGAAGACACGCTGCCCGATCGTCTTCGGCTTCCACCCCGGCGCGCAGAAGTGCTCCGTCGAGGCCGCCAAGATTGTGCGCGACGCCGCCATCGAGGCCGGTGCTCCCGAGAACTGTATCCAGTGGATCGAGCACCCGTCCATCCAGGCCACCGGCGCGCTGATGCAGCACCCGGGCGTGGCCACGATTCTCGCCACCGGTGGTCCGGGCATGGTCAAGGCCGCTTACTCCTCCGGCAAGCCCGCCCTCGGCGTGGGTGCCGGCAACGCCCCGGCCTATGTTGATTCCGATGTGGACATCGTGCGTGCCGCCAACGATCTGGTGCTCTCCAAGCACTTCGATTACGGCATGATCTGCGCCACCGAGCAGGCCATCATCGCCCACAAGGACGTCTACGACCAGCTCATCAAGGAGCTCAAGGTCCGTAAGGCCTACTTCGTCAACGCCGAAGAGAAGGCCAAGCTGGAACAGTACATGTTCGGCTGCACTGCCGGTTCCGGCGTCAAGCCCGTGCTGAACTCCGCGGTGCCAGGCAAGTCCCCGCAGTTCATCGCCAAGGCTGCTGGCTTCGAGATTCCGTCCGACGCCACCATTCTGGCCGCCGAGTGCAAGGAAGTCTCCGACGACGAGCCTCTGACCCACGAGAAGCTCGCTCCGGTGCAGGCCGTGCTCAAGGCCGACAACAAGGAGCAGGCCTTCGAGATGTGCGAGAAGATGCTCAAGCTGGGTGCCGGCCACACCGCCGCCATCCACACCAACAACCAGGAGCTCGTGCGTGAGTACGGCGTCCGTATGCACGCCTGCCGCATCATCTGGAACCAGCCTTCCTCCCTTGGCGGCATCGGCGACATCTACAACGCCATCGCCCCGTCGCTGACCCTGGGCTGCGGCTCCTACGGCGGCAACTCGGTGTCCGGCAACGTGCAGGCCGTGAATCTCGTTAACATCAAGCGCATTGCTCGGAGGAACAACAACATGCAGTGGTTCAAGATCCCGGCCAAGACCTACTTCGAGCCGAACGCCATCAAGTACCTGCGCGACATGTACGGCATCGAGAAGGCCGTCATCGTGTGCGATAAGGTCATGGAGCAGCTCGGCATTGTTGACAAGATCATCGACCAGCTGCGCGCCCGCTCCAACCGTGTGACCTTCCGCATCATCGACTACGTCGAGCCGGAGCCCTCCGTCGAGACCGTCGAAAAGGGCGCTGAGATGATGCGCGAGGAGTTCGAGCCGGACACGATCATCGCGGTTGGCGGCGGCTCCCCGATGGATGCCTCCAAGATTATGTGGCTGCTCTACGAGCACCCGGAAATCGCCTTCTCCGACGTGCGCGAGAAGTTCTTCGATATCCGTAAGCGCGCCTTCAAGATCCCGCCGCTGGGCAAGAAGGCCAAGCTGGTGTGCATCCCGACCTCCTCCGGCACCGGTTCCGAGGTCACCCCGTTCGCCGTGATCACCGATCACAAGACCGGCTACAAGTACCCGATCACCGACTACGCGCTGACCCCGTCCGTGGCCATCGTGGACCCGGTGCTGGCTCGCACCCAGCCGCGCAAGCTGGCCTCCGACGCCGGCTTCGACGCCCTGACCCACTCGATGGAAGCCTACGTGTCCGTGTACGCGAACGACTTCACCGACGGCATGGCCCTGCACGCGGCCAAGCTCATCTGGGACAACCTGGCTGAGTCCGTCAATGGCGAGCCCGGCCTGGCCAAGACCAACGCTCAGGAGAAGATGCACAACGCCGCCACCATGGCCGGCATGGCATTCGGCTCCGCGTTCCTCGGCATGTGCCACGGCATGGCCCACACCATCGGTGCCCTGTGCCACATCGCCCACGGCCGTACCAACTCCATCCTGCTGCCGTACGTGATTCGCTACAACGGCCAGATTCCTGAGGAGCCCACCTCTTGGCCGAAGTACAACAAGTACATCGCCCCGGAGCGCTACCAGGACATCGCCCGCAACCTCGGCATCGACACCGGCAAGACCCCGGCCGAAGCCGTGGAGAACCTGGCGAAGGCCGTCGAGGACTACCGTGACAACAAGCTCGGCATGAACAAGAGCTTCCAGGATTGCGGTGTGGACGAGGACTACTTCTGGTCCGTGCTCGATCAGATCGGCATGCGCGCCTACGAGGACCAGTGCACCCCGGCCAACCCGCGCATCCCGCTGATCAACGACATGAAGGACATCGCCGTCGGTGCTTACTACGGTGTCTCCCAGGCGGAAGGCCACAAGCTGCGCATCGAGCGCGAGGGTGAGGCCGCCACTGAGGAAGCCTCCGAGCGTTGATTGCAGGCGGTTTGTGGTTGGTGGCACCATCAGTAGCCACCAACCGCGGTGTTGCAGCTTAGTGTCTGCATAGCGCGACACAAGGAGCCCGACCCCATTACAGGGGCCGGGCTCCTTTGCATATGTGGTGCTCCCTCAGCCAGCAGGTACACCTCCATGGGGTGGTAACCCACTCATGGGGCGGTAACTTGCCCATGGGGCGGTGAAAACCCCATGGGGCGGTGTACAAAAACGGCTCTATTCTGCGGAAGGTAAAATTTTACCGTCCGCCCCATGGGTCAATTACCGCCCCATGAGTGGGTTACCACCCCATGGAATCGCTGAAGCGTCGCTAAATCGCCGCAATGATGCAGCCAAAAGCAATAAAGCTGGCAAACGCCTCGGTAATGCCGGTCACCACGGGCTTCAAGGTTGTGCGCCGTGTAACCACCGGCAACGCAACGGCGCGGGCCAACAGCAGCACAGTCATCGCAATCAGATACGGGCTGCGTCCAGCCGGCACGGCGGCTAGCAGCAATAGCGCCACATGCCATACCCACGAAGCCGCCACGTACGAACGCTTCCCGCGTTCCCGGATCATGGTTTTGACCACCAAAACCGACCCATACTGCGTCAGCGCAAACAGCACGGTGACAATCAGCCCGCTCACGGGCAATGAACCCGCGGGCCACCAGGCGTGAAGGTCGAATATCTGGCTCAAATCTGGCATATTCCGAATCGCGGCGCGTGCGGCGGTGACATCAGCGGCTGCGCACGAGGCATGTGCTGCGTTGATGGGCATAACACATGCCGTCTCAACAGTGCTGCCAAACGACGCGATCACCGTGGCCATGGCCGACGCGGCAATCACCGACACGGCATTGCCCCACAGCGAGCGCTCCTTCCTCAGCCACGAGGACAGCATCGACAGCGCAACCAGCACTATATATAAGGGAGCCCAACGCAGTATGCCGGTATGCGTAATCAGGAATGGCAAGCCGATGACGATGAGCGCTACGGCATAAGTGAGCATCGGCGGCAGATAACGGCGTGAAAAGTGTGCTTTGAACCAGTGCGCGGCGCTGAACTGCACGCAATAGCACACGGCCCACGTCGCCAATAGCCAAAGCGTATCAAGATTAGGCCCGCCGATAAAGAAGCCAGCCACAGCGGGCAGCATAACCATTACCCATGCGCCAGGTTGGTTGTCGAACCAATCGCGTTTAAGAGTCTTGCGGCGGGAAGTCATATCTGTCATGATATCGCAGCGAATGGTTCTCAATAAGAAAGATGTGAGACCTGCATTGCGACAATCGAACAGACGCCGAGCGGCTATGCCGCGAGGGTAACGTTGAGCCCGCGCGTAGCGCGGTCCTTAATTGCAGGGCCGAAGGCGGCGCGGTGAAGGGCTGATTTTCACCCAGAAAAATTTAAGGGACTGATGCGAATCAGTCCCTTTTTTCGTGCCTAATTACTTGCTGATGTACTTGCGGAAGACATGCTCGAGAATCGGCGAATGCAGCATCAGCATCGTGCCATACCCCAGTATGAGCAGCAGGAACAGGCCCTGCGGCATGTAAACCCAGCTGGCCACGAGCAGCGCCACGTACACCGCGTCGATCGCAACCAATGCCAACGTGTGGCCGATGTTGCTCACGCCGAACACAAAAGCGTTGCCAAGCGTGCGCCAGAACGAGTTCTCGAACCGCGCCTGCAACGCCCACACCCATTCGAAACCGATGAGCCACACAATCGTCAACGCGAATTTCGGAATGAGCAGCGGCGTGATCTGCAGCACGATCCACGAGTAGACGCACAGCGTGCCGGTCGTGCCGAAAATCAGCCAATAGCCGGTCGATTTCGCAAAATTCGAACGGAACGCCTTGAAATAATTGCGCGTCGCCGTGCCTTCGCCGGACAGCGTGCGACGGACGGCGTCGTGGCCGGCGGTCAGTGCCGCGCCGATCGTGATGATCGGAATGCTGGTGACGAGCATCAGAATGTTGATCCAGATCGCGTCGACGGCGTCGCTCAGGCCGCGCATAAAGCCGGAATCGGGGGAGAGGAACTTCATAATCGCCTTTCGTATGGCATCCGTATAGCAACGTATGCAAGTCGAATCTTCTGCGATTCTACTCGATACAGCTGGAGTATGCACATTTTCGTCAAACGTTTGATGTGCTGCAATGATTAAGTTTTCATTAGCGTTTCGCTTTGCTTGATGTTATCGTTTTCATGTAGCGGAGACAGTGCTCCGCATCCGATGGACTACGACAAAAGGGGTTATGGTGACAGCAAACAACATGCGTGACGATTGGTGGAAGCAAGCCGTCGTCTACCAGATCTACCCGCGCAGCTTCAAAGACGTGAACGGCGACGGGTTGGGAGACATCGCCGGTGTCACCGAGAAAATGGATTACCTGAAGAATCTCGGCATCGACGCGATCTGGCTGAGCCCGTTCTACCCGTCCGACCTGGCCGATGGCGGCTACGACGTGATCGACTACCGCAACGTGGACCCGCGCCTCGGCACCATGGCCGATTTCGACGCGATGGCCGCCGCCGCGCATGAAGCCGGCATCAAGGTGATCGTCGACATCGTGCCGAACCACACGTCCAACAAGCACAAGATGTTCATCGAGGCGCTCGCCGCCGGCC
>OKSF01002800.1_pt1 | contig 11214 bp, 9 predicted proteins | sample 1606061 | NCBI WGS metagenome assembly OKSF01 (sample SAMEA3541567, study PRJEB24748) | human gut metagenome | biome: human gut; feature: human-associated habitat; material: faeces | place: China | collected 2012 | reverse complement strand
ATGCTCAAGCAATGGAGGCGATTTATAAAGGGGAACGTTATTGGCTGAATGATGAAGATGAAAGTATATTGAAACAGACCAACCGTGAGTTCGAACAGGCTAGTCCGTTGGAGCAGTTGTTTCATTGTTATCTTAATCCGGTAGAGGAGGAAATGGAAGGCGAATGGCTGACTGCTATGCAGATTTTGAGCTATTTACAGACGAAAACACGGGATAAGTTGGCTATTAGTAAGGTGGGACAGTTTGGACGCGTACTTCAGAAACTGAATATTCCTTGTCGTAAATCTCGTAAGGGGACGCTTTATCATTTGGTAAAGGTGGAGTAGTTTACCCTCACACTTGTAACTCCGATGAATAAAGGATTTTATAAGAATCGCAATTTTCGGGTTGTTTATCAGAGATATGTGTGGTAATTTTGTGGCATTGGAAACTAAAATGGATTTGAAAGTCAAAATATTATTGATTGCTTTTTCAGTTGTAAGTACAATAAATGTATTTTTGCAGGTGTGGAAAACAAAAGCAGTGCTATCAATCCCCGAAAATAAGTTAAGATGGAAGATAAAAGGAAAGAAATAGTTGGTAATGTCATTCGGATACAGCGTTATCATTCTCCTTGTGGCGATTTGATGCTTGGTTCGTTTGAAGATCGGCTTTGTCTTTGTGACTGGGCTGTTGAAAGTCATAGGGATATTGTAGACAGGAGGTTACGGAAAGTGTTGAAAGCCTGTTATGAAGAAAGTACATCCGAGGTTATACAGGAAGCAATTAAGCAGTTGGACGAATATTTCAATGGTGAACGGACTGTGTTTGAAGTTCCTTTGCTTTTTGTAGGTACGGATTTTCAGAAAAGTGTATGGTATAAGTTGCTGGATATTCCATACGGTTCGACTGTATCGTATGGAGAATTGGCGAAACAGCTGGATATGCCGAAGGCTGTCCGTGCAGTTGCCGCTGCTAATGGTGCGAACGCTATTTCTATTTTTGCTCCGTGTCATCGTGTTATCGGCAGTAACCACACGCTTGTGGGGTATGCCGGTGGTCTTCCTGCTAAAAAACGGTTACTGGATTTGGAAATAAACGGCAAACCTCTGTTATGAATGGGCAAAAAACGCTTGATTATGCACGTATTGCACAGGCAATCGGGTATATAAGGGAGAATTTCAAAAGGCAACCGGGACTGGATGAGATTGCCCGGGAGGTGGCGTTGAGTACGGCACATTTCCAACGTATGTTTACGGAGTGGGCAGGGGTTAGTCCTAAGAAGTTCTTGCAATATACCAGTATTGAATATGCCAAGAAAATCTTGGATGAGACTCATGCGTCTTTGTTTGATACGGCACAGGAAACGGGACTTTCCGGTACGGGCAGATTGTATGATTTGTTTGTAAATATAGAAGGCATGACACCGGGCGAGTATAAAAACGGTGGTGAAAATCTTTCTATCAATTACAGTTTTGCCAAAAGTCCTTTTGGTGAATTATTCATTGCATCTACCAATAAAGGTATTTGTTGTCTGGAGTTTGCAGACGATCACGATGCGGCATTTCATTCCTTGTTGAAGAAGTTTCCTAATGCAACGTTTACTCCGGCTGTGGATGAGATGCAGCAAAATGCTTTATCCATCTTCACGCAGGATTGGAGGAAGCTCAAAGATATAAAGCTGCATTTGAAAGGTACTGACTTTCAACTAAAGGTCTGGGAAACTTTACTGAAAATCCCTGTCGCCGGATTGACTACTTATGGAGATATAGCCGCAGGTATTAATAACCCGAAGGCTTGCCGGGCTGTAGGAACGGCTGTCGGTGAGAATCCCGTAGCTTTCCTTATTCCATGTCATCGTGTCATTCGTTCTTCCGGTGAGTTGGGTAATTACCACTGGGGAGAGATTCGAAAGGCTGCAATTATTGGTTGGGAGGCTGCGAAAAATGGATATTTGAATAAATAATAAGTACTGGCGGTAAGAAAAGCCGGAAACGGGATATCGGGTTCTTCTTTCATTTATAAATCCCGGCTCAAGGATGAAACCGCAAGGCCGGGATTTATTTGTAGTCGAATGACTATCATTCCTCTTCTTCATTTATTCCTTCATAGCACCTGATATCCGCTTCAATCATGAAATTATAAATCAGTCGGGTTTTAAACATCATTCTCTCCTGCGACAATTCTAAATCAGCAAGCGTTACTTCGATTCTATTGCAGAATTCATTTATTCTTTCTTCTTCCAGCATCGGATACATTTCGTAAACCCGCCGGACGAAAGGTACCATCGAAGCCTGCACCTGATAAAGTAGTATTTGGGGTTCATATTGGAAATCTACTTCGTCCATCTGTTTATGCAAGTGCTCGTTTTCGTAGGCTATTTGTTGAAACTCTTCGAAACAAGGTAAAAGCTGCTCTGAGTGATGAAGCAGTAATTTTATGGTTGCAATGGCTGCAAAACCTTTTTCCAGTTCATTTCCATATTGAAAATGGTTATACAGGGAGCAAAATGATGCTTCCAGACAGAGCCGTTCAAATTCGGTGTCTTTTACCCACGGAAGATAAGTGAGCATAGGCAGGCATTCACCTAGCGTAAGCTGATCTTTACAGTCAAGTATCTTGATAAGATTACCCGGTCGGGTAAGGAATTGATACATAGTGTGCATGGCCAGGTATTTTTCCGCAAGCCGGTCCTCGTCCAATTCACGGGATGCTTCCAATTCGGACAACAGAAAATCAATATTCTCCTCCTTGTTATCTGGTTGTTGCTCTTCGGCACGTGCTATGTCTTCGTCAAGCATATTTAAAATTTCCTGAATATTCATATTACATTATTATTTTTATACCTGTTTATTATTCTTTCTTAGTTTTGGGCTTGTCTTATTGCGACAATGCGGGCATTATAGGGCTCTTGCATACTGTCGGGCAATTCCTCCAACAATCCGTGAAGTTCGTCGATCAATTTTTCTGCCTGTTCGATGTTGCCTGTTTGAAACATATAATCAATCAATTCAATGCCGATGGATATCCTGTACAAAAGGTCGTTGCTCTCATCTTTCAGTAGTTTCATGGCAGAATGTACCAGCTGTGTGGCATCCATTTCGCTACCGGACAAATAGAGTGCGAGAGCTTTGTGGATAGTCATAGGGGAGATTCCTGTATCGGTTTTGTCAGCTTCGTAACGATTGAAGGCGTCCAGAGCTTCCTTGATATGCCCTGTGTCAAGAAGTATCTTACCGAGAACTTTGTCAATTTCGGGCAATGTGGAAATTGACGGATCTTGCTCTATGGCATTTTCCAGCATCTGAAGAGCCTCTTGCGGGTGGCTTAATGCATTGTAACACTTGGCCAGTGGTACGATGAGATTGGGTTCGTAAGTCAGGTTGGTTTCATAGAGCGGTAGGGCTTTATGATATTGCATGGTGTCGCAGTAGGCATTTGCTATCGTTATCTCTATTTGGCTTTTTATTTCGTCGGAAGGAGGCTGTGATTCAGCCTTCTGTAGCAAGTTGAGTCCCGCCGTGATTACCCTGTGCGGATTATCCAAAACGGCATCCATTGTTATTCTTCGTAAACTAATCAGGTAATAGCCATCTACGGTTATTCCACTATTTGCAGCTATTTCTTCAAGAAAAGAGATGTACAGTTGATGTGCTGTATTGTACATGCCTAAGCCGATTGTGTAATCCATCAGAACAATTACTGCACTTTCGAGATCGATTCGGTAGTTTTGGTCATCAAACGATTCGTCTTCTTGTTTTAGATGTTCAATCGACGTACCGATTCCATTGCTTGCACTTTGGTGTGACTGTTTGTATTCTTCGTTATCGCTGGAGAGGACATAAACAAATTCGAAGCATCGGAGGATGACTTGCCAGTATACAGTATCTTGTTTGGTTATGGCCTGCGCTATGTTGTTCAGACATGCTATCGTTTTCTTGTTGTAGAAGCCATACAAACTTAGCAAGCATCGTATTTCATGCCAGTAACTCATTTCTGCCTGCTCGAAATTACCTCGATTCCAATTGAATTCGGCCATGTCTTTGAATACCCGTTCGGCCACAGCATCATTATCGTTTTGGATAGCGATGTCGGCTGCCATACGATAGTATTCTTCTGCTTGGTCTTCTTCCTTTTTCATTTCCATTGAATAAGCCAGATAGCGATAAATCAGGCTTCGGGCTACTGACATTTTTTCAACCCCCTTTTGGTTGCAATGATGAAGGGCACGATTGAACATGTCGACAGCTCTTTCAAAATAACCCGTCTGAAAGGCGTCTCTCCCTTGTCGGAAGGTATCGGTCAATGCCGGATCATCTATACCGGTGTAGGTTGCAAATTCTTCGATTTCGGCATTTGCATTGGCTGTTTGCTTTTCATTGGGTTTGTCATTGGCTGAATCTTCTGTATTTTCATTTGCCTGTTTCAGTTGGTCAACTGTGTCCTTGTACTGTCTGGCCATCTGATCGTCGGGACCGAACAGGGCGGAGCGTATCTCCCAGGCTTTTTCAATGTGTTCGATTGCCTTGTCTATGTGTCCTAGTCTGAAACATATTGCTCCGTAATTATTGTTCGCATAGGCAGCTGCTTCATCCTGACTTTTATCGCATTCTTCCAGCAAAGCAAGTGATTTTTCGAGTGCAACTGCGGCGTCTTCGAAACGATTGAAAGTGTTGTATGCTGCGGCCAGATAGGAGTATGAGGCAGCCTCTTTTTCCAGGTTATCCATATTATGCCAGGTTTCGGCTCCTTTCAGATAATAATGTTCCGAAAGCTTTTCATCATTTAGGACGAGATAGATTTTACCCAGATTGTCATACATGGTAGCAGCCAGTTTTGAGTCTGTTTGTTTTAATGTTTCGAGTAGACTAATGCACTCCAATGCTGTGTTGAGAGACAGATCAGGTTGGTTGGCCCGAAGATATATGGAGGACTGGCTGTTCAGTAGCTCGGCCAGCGTCATGTCACGGTCTCCAATCTTTTGGTAAATATCTATCGCATGTCTCATATATTCGGTCGCTTTGGGATAGTTTCCACTATACATCTCTATTTCTGCAAGCGAGTGATATTCTTCTTGGGTATGCGTATTTTCATCTCCTAATATGTGCTGATATATCGTAAGGGCTTTTTCGGCATACTCTCTGGCTTGGTCAAAATCTTGTTCCATGCGGCATTCGAGTGCATAATTATGATATGCGATGGCTACATCAATGTCATTCTCACCTTTGAGATTGACATATATGTCCTGACTTTTCAGACGATATTCCTTAGCAAGTTCTTCTTCACCAAGCAACCTGTATATACCGGCGAGATTATCGTATGCTACGGCAATATCATCATGCATGTCCGGCAGGATGGATTTGCGCATCTTAAGGACTTTTTCGAGGATCAGCTTCGCTTTTTCCAATGCGTCCTTATCGACCGGATCTTGTGATTCGCCGATACTGTGGTATACATCAGCGATGTTACACAGGTAAGATGTTATTTTCAGGTCGTCTTCTCCGTAAGCATGGACTGCAAGTGATAATCCTTCCCTATATTCCTTTAACGCCTGGATGTATTCTTTTTTGCGAATACAGATCATACCAGCTAGATTGTGGAACGAGCAGCGTTCTTCACTGGTATCGCCGTCGGCCATCTGGTCGCACATACGGATTAGGAATTCTACCAGTTCGTAGGCTGCATCCAAATCATTCAGATAAGAAATACAGATGTTGGTCAGCCGGATAACGTCATTGCGGAACATCTGCCAATAAGCCCATTGTAGCATAACTGCCATTTCAGCTTTTTCAGCCATACTTCCCATAATCTGTTCAATATAGGCTTGTGAAATTTTATATTTTGAAGCATCGGCTTGTTTTAGTGTACGCCAGTAAAGTATGAATTCATGAATGTTGTTGGTGCTAAACTGTCGGCTCATATAACCGAGTGTTGAAATACATTCGTGGAGCTCGTCCCATTTTTCGGCGTGATAAAGTTGATAAGGGAGTTCCTCCATCTTGCGGAAGTTATTGTTTTCTTCGCGATTGAAATAGTCTATAATGTTCTGTCTTAATTGTACTTTTCTTTCGCTGTTAAGGTATTTCTGTTCAATAGCCTGTCGTATCATGTCGTGTGCAAAAACCACTCGTCCGTCCCTAATCATTAGGTGAGCCGTGTTTGCACAATAGAATTGAGACCAGTAGAGCGACGGGATGTTGCTAATTGCAATCAGCTCTGTTTCAGATAATCCATCTTTGGATAATGCTATCAGTGACAGCAAGTCTGATGTTAGCGAGGGGTAAAGTGGGGTGTTGTATATTTGCTCTTTGCGCTGTAATAGTCTGTCAAAAAACGAGTTGATGTCTGGCAGGTTAGTCATTTGGCTGATGAAGCTGGTCAGGCTGTCGAAATTTCCGAAACATCTGATTTCCTCAAGTAATGACATCAGTACCATGGTGTTGTCTGTTATGTCACTGCCTTTGAGTATCATGGTCAGTTGTTGTTCGGACAGCCGCTTGCGATAACGATCGAAAAAGTCTACAATCAGTTCCTTGCGTTGGTCGAGCAGTAAGGGGTAGACTGTTATTACAGGGTATTTCCGTTTTTTGAATACCTGCATGGTTTTATCTTCCTCGATAGTTGAAAAGATTATTTTTACATTGTCCGGGAAGTCAGGCAACCAGTTTAATAGTTTTGTTCTATGATTCCGGTCCGAAAGTTGATTGGCGCCGTCCAAAACGATTAGTAAAGGTTTTTGTCCGGCAATTAGTTGGGCCCTCAAGGCTAGTTTCTGGTAATCTATATTATCTGTATCGGTAGCATTGTGTTCGATTTGTCGGTCGTTTTCCTCCATCTGCTCAAGTCCGTATAGAGAGTCTATCTGGGTGGTTATATGCTTCGCAATATCCGTCGTGTCCAAACTCTGCGATGAGTTGGCGCTAAAGTGTGCTACCACATTCCACCGATCATCTTCGATGATATTTTTAAGCCAATAAGCCAAAAGGGCACTCTTACCCATACCGCTTTCTCCGGTAATCACCAGATGCTGGTTGGTTGTATCGTTTAGAAACTTGTCCAGATAGGAGATATAAGCTTTATTGGGTATATAATTATCCGATTTGTCATCCAGAAAGGCTTGTAGTTTCTGTCTTTCGTGTACGGCAGGATCCTCGACTTTATCTTTGGGGAAAAGGTGGTCGAGCAATGCTCTGAATTCCGATTCCACCTGTTCACCCAATTGTTCGGGGGAACAGTAATCATAGGTGTTATATCTTTTGTTATTTCTTACTGTTTCTTTTAACTGCGCCTGTCTTGGATCGGTTTCCATCGTCTTTTCATCTGCTTCCCGTATATAGAACGAAGCATAGACCGGTTCGAGCGACCGGAGTACGCCATATTGAATTTCAATTTCCGTAATACTCATTCCACGATCGAGGTCAGCGGCAAGCCATTCATATCTGTCAGGCATGGCCTGGTGTTCAATGAGTGTTTCTTTCGATGGACACCAACCGTATCTTTCTCCTAATAATCCGATGAAAAACGGGTGTGAGTTCCGTATCTCGTCCAAACATATTTCCACCACTTTGCTTGATTTTGCTTCTTCTTCGGTGATTCCCCATCGCAGATCGACTTCAGTCAGTGTGACATTGCGTTCGTAGGCAATCTGTCGCAGTCTTGGAAAAACTTTGGTAACCAGCATATCTCTTTCGCTCTGCATGTCTTGAAAGGTGGATGAAATAAATATCCTTATGCTTCTTGATTTCTGAAATTTGTTTCTCATAGTATATGTATTAATCTAATTTCTACAAATTGTGGAATGGAACCGGGAGCTTATAAGAATCTCATTTACTGCATTTTTATATTCTGTCCTGTCATCGAATACTGAGATTTTAAATTTTGTTGCCCCTTAATACAAACATAGGGAAAAACTTTGATTTGTCATAGCAATTTTGTAAAAATGTCAAATCTTGCACTTTTCGAAATTGCACCAATAATGATCTAATTTTGTTACATCTACAGAATGAATAACTTGAATGATATGTAAATTATAAAACTTCCACAACTGGATTCAGTTAGTCCAATCTGCATTTTGATAATCTTGCAGAGCTATCCACAGGTCATTATCCTGACGATAATCGGGGGGGCGTCTATCTCCTATAATCGGATGGTGTTACTTTTAGATGCTTTATAAATAATCTGCGCATATTGTCTATATTCATCAGACCACATTCAAAGGAAATCGTTTCTAAGGTATGTTGAGTTTCTGTGAGCAAACGGCAGGCGGCTTCCAGCCTTAGTTTCTCGACATATTTAGCTGGTGTTATTCCTGTTTCTCTGGTAAACACGCGTGCAAAATTTCTTGGACTCATTAGTGCTTGTTCGGCTAAATCTTCTACTGTTATTCTTTCTTTTAAATGTTCTAACAGCCAATCTTTAATATTCTGGATAGGCTTGTGATCGCTATCCTGATGTTTTAGAGTAACGCTAAATTGTGCTTGATTACCCGGTCGCTTCAGGTAGACGACGAGTTCTCTGGCTACTTCTAAAGCCAAAGTTCGTCCGAAATCTTCTTCTATTAATGCCAAGGCCAAATCTATTCCCGAGGAAACTCCGGCTGATGTGTACACATGTCCGTCTTTAATAAAGATAGACTCGCTGTCAACATCTAAAGATGGATAGTCATTAGCCAGCTTGTGGCATAATTTCCAATGGGTAGCGACTTTTCTGTTGTCAAGGATGGATGCTTCCGCCAAAATGAAAGCCCCCGTGCAGATAGAACAGATTCTCCGTACTTGCATGGATTGTTGCTTTATCCATGATAATGTCTTGGGGCCAACCATGTCTTCAAGACTTTCGGGAATACCGGGAATGAACAGCGTGTCTATGGGGTAATTCAACGACTTGATAGAACCTTCGCATTGCAGGCAAAGCCCCGATGATGTTTTGACTATCCTGTTTCTATCTAATGATAATGTATGCAGCACATACGTAGTGTCTTTATGATAAGATTTCAGGCATTGTATGGCGAGTGAAAAGGCCTCATAGGGACCTGTAATATCGAGCAATGTTGCATTGGGTATTACAAGAAATGCGATGTGCTTATATCTTTTCTCCATATATGGTCTTTTCAATTTTTACTGTGAACAAAGATAATATAAATATGGCAGTTTTTGACGGAATAATGTCATTTCAGGCTATGATGAATATGTCTACCTTTGCAGCATTCATAAATTGTTTAATATATAACCAGATTGATTATGAAATTATTGGTATTCCTTGCTAAAGGGTTTGAAACGATTGAGTTCAGTGCTTTTATTGATGTTATGGGATGGGCAAAGACGGACTTTGATTGTAAAATCGATGTTGTTACCTGTGGCTTGAATAGAAAAGTGATTAGTTCTTTCAATGTTCCCGTTTTGGTGGATAAAGTCATAGATGAAGTATCTGCGGATGACTATGATGCGCTTGCGATACCCGGCGGATTTGAGGAATTTGGGTTTTATGAGGAAGCATATAATGAGCAACTTTTGGAATTAATACGGTTGTTTGATTCACAAAAGAAATGGATTGCAACAGTTTGTGTCGGTGCTCTACCTGTTGGGAAAAGCGGGGTCTTGAATGGCCGGAGGGCAACAACTTACCATCTTAGGGGTGCACATAAGCAGAAAGTTCTTGAGGGTTTTGGAGCAACCATCGTAAACACTCCCATTGTGGTAGATGATAATATCATAACTTCTTATTGTCCTCAAACGTCATATGGAGTTGCATTGCTGTTATTGGAGAAGTTAACCTCTCATGAAGAGATGGTTTTAGTGAAAGATGATATGGGATTTTAAGGAATTGTTGTTAGGTGTTTTTTATTATACAGAAAATTATATCTTTGTATTTCAAACAACTGGAATTATGAAATTTATAGCAGAGGCTAATGTCTCACCATAAAAATATGAATATTGAGAATGATAAGATTACAATAAAGCCTTTGCGTGATGAAGATGTAGGCACTTTCAGCAAATGGCTGGCTAAAGAATATATTTATAAATGGTTCTGTCCCGATGGGGAAGAGCACAAGGCGGCTTGGTTGAATGAAATAAATAATATTTTTACTGTAAATGTTGAGGAATCTAAACTCTTTTAGCTCAAGGAGTTTGGATACTATTTTTAAGTTTATTACGTTCTATGGCGTAGTTTTCATTGCACAAAAGAGGCTTCTCGGGTGATAAGATAATACTTTTATCTTCACTGAAAGTTATAAAATTGGCATTATACGGTGTATTGAGTATTTCAATGTACGTTGTTTTTTCCAAATCTTCGAGCCGTTTTAATCTGGATCATTCGTATTGGCAAGTGAATTGTGGAAGTTGACGTATGATTTCTATTCTTTCATTTTTTTCTGCAAAAAAGTATTGCCAACCTTTATTTGAAGGCTAATTTAGTTATTCTGTGTCCTTATTACTTTCTGTATCATTATTGTGATCCATACAGATATAACAAAGGGAGCGGTTAAGGTAATGATACTCAAACTCATTCCTAGGATCTGTAATGCAGTGGATAGTAAGACAGAACATCCTGCAGATATATTACTTTTCCAAGTCGCTTCTCCTAAAGCTATGGCACATAATACACCATTATAGCCCATTAATCCGGAATTTAAGTTAGTGGTATCCACTTCAAGTAAAATGGCTAGAGGGATAGGAAGAAGCGCTCCTAAGATAGTATAGAAAGTTGCCTTTCGAGAATTGATCAGAATGCCTATAAGAAAAAGTAATCCGGCTAGAACTGTATTTCCTTGAAACATGACTTGACCTATACCTAAACAGAAGGTCTGGAAGTAATTAATCTTCTGTGTGGTGTCCATAACCGTATCAGAAATTAGTAGTAAATTGGGTATAAGCCAGCTACAAACTCCCAACACTCCCCATACAACAAGAATGAAAGGGGCGGTAAAGCCGGGGATCAACCGTTGCCGACTGAAAAAATAGGCAATCCATGTAGAAAGGGCCGAAGCGACAATCAATATGATTAAACTCCCTACCGATAATTGTAGAAATACGCCCATCGCTATACCTACTAAAGTTCCATTAAATCCGTATAATCCATTTTTAATATCATCATGTTTATATCCCGAAAAATGGGCTGTCAGTGTACTTATTATATTACCGCAGACTGCTAGTATTCCCATTTGCCATGAGTTTAGAAATATTCCAATTAGCATTAATAGTCCGGATAACGCATTATTCTGAAACATCACTTGTC
>OKSF01002795.1_pt1 | contig 11226 bp, 7 predicted proteins | sample 1606061 | NCBI WGS metagenome assembly OKSF01 (sample SAMEA3541567, study PRJEB24748) | human gut metagenome | biome: human gut; feature: human-associated habitat; material: faeces | place: China | collected 2012 | reverse complement strand
GAGCTTTCAAAGCATCTATTAGGTAGGTTGGATTGAAACTAATGACCAAATCACTACCTGAAACATCTTGCACGTCAATATCCTCATTCACCTTTCCGACTTCTGGCGAATTAACATGGGCACTGACACTACCATTAATGATTTCGAGTTTAACGGTACCACTTTGACTAGCATTAGAAATCAAATATGAACGTTCCATAGCAGAACGAAGGCTAGCTGTCTCGAAAACAACTTCTGTTTCAAATGAATCAGACAAGAGACGATTCGTGTCTGGATAATTTCCTTCAAGTAGACGTGTATAGAAAGAAATTGTTTCACTACGGAATAGAATTTGATTTGCTGAGAAGAAAACCTCTATGTTTTCAATATCATCGCTAAAGACTGCCGATAATTCTTTAAGTGAGCGACTTGGGATTACAACATACCCCGCTGAACGCTATCGTAGGGTTCTCGAACCTGCTCGCCCAAACAAACCCCTCCGAGGAGACAAAAGAATTTTGCGAGATCATCGAGACGAACAACGAACTTCTCCTTCAACTCGTGAACGATATTCTGGATCTATCGAAGATCGAGGCCGGGCAAATGGATTTCATCTATTCCGAGTTCAACGTATCCACGCTATTCCGGAGCTTATACCAGACCTTCCAAAGCCGGGTGAAAGGCGGAGTCACTCTCTATTGCGAGATACCCGAACAGGATTGTGTTATCTATTCCGAGAAGAATCGCTTGACCCAAGTGATCACCAACTTCCTCACAAACGCCTGTAAGTTCACGTTCCAAGGGTCTATCCGCATGGGATACAAGGAGAGGGAAGATGGATTATACTTTTACGTAAAAGATACCGGAAAAGGTATTGAGCGGAAGAACCTCCCGCACGTATTCGAGCGTTTCGCCAAATTCGATTCCTTTATCCAAGGAACCGGACTCGGGCTATCCATTTGCCAAACGATCCTAGATAATCTTCACGGGAAGATCGGCGTAGAGTCGGAAGAAGGAAAAGGGAGTACTTTTTGGTTTACGATCCCATGCGCTGTATCAAGACCGTAGCGTAAGCCGAGATCCCTTCCTGCCGTCCGGTGAAGCCCAGCTTCTCCGTGGTCGTAGCCTTGATAGAGATATCCTCCTCGTCCACGTTCATGACCTCGGCCAGCGTTTTCTTCATCAGAGGGATATGGGGATTCAATTTAGGGCGTTCGGCGGCTACGGTGGCATCGATATTACCCAACTCATAGCCCGCGTCTCTCAAAAGCTTCATGGTGTCACGAAGCAATATCTTGCTATCAATGTTCTTATATTCACCTGCCGTATCCGGGAAATGATAACCGATATCCCGCATATTGGCCGCTCCCAGTAAAGCGTCACAGACCGCATGGATCAGCACGTCCGCATCGCTATGTCCCAATAGGCCCAACGTATGCTCGATCTTAATCCCGCCCAGCCATAATTCCCGGTCCGGCACCAAGGCGTGGACGTCATAACCAAAACCTACACGTATCTTCATACCCATTTATCTGAAAAGGTTCTTGATTCCATCCATATCGAACGACAAGGAGAAGCGCAATGTCTGGTCCAACGGGTTACTCTGTACCGTACTGATCAGATAAGCGGCATCCAACTGGAAAACACTCATGCGGAAACCGGCACCGACCGAGAAATACTGACGGTTTCCCTGATATTTATTCTCATAGTAATAACCGCCACGAACAAAGAACTGCTGATTGTAATTATACTCCAGACCGATAGAGGCCATAATCTCCTCTAACTCGCCCTTGAAGCCATTCGGCGAGTCACCGAATGATTTGAAGATACCCGTGATCGGGGACATATTGTTATAATCCTCTTTCCGTTTGTTGAAATCGGCCTCATCCTCCCCGCTATCCTGCCTAGGCTCGACTGGAACCAAGTACTTGCTCAAATCCACATAGATACCGATCTGGTTATAATCATCGATCGGATACAGCAAACCGGTTCCGACCTTCAGTGTCGTAGGCAAGAACTGGTTCGTATTTCCACCGTCGTAAGAGACCTTCGTACCGATATTGGAGACATTAAAACCAAAACTCCACAGGCACTCGCTATTCCCTAAGATCACGTATTTCTCCAGATAACCGGCGATATCGGCGGCAAAAGCGTTATCCGGAACCATATCCGCATCCGACGAGGCACCCATGTCCGAACGAATATAGCGCAAAGCGACCGCCATAGAGAACACATCCGATAATTTACGGCTATAACTTACATCAAAGGCCATCTCATAAGGATTCAATATAAGCTGATTGCCCATTCCTCCATCCCGGCTTTCCTGTACTTCTCCTAAAGAGAAATAACGCAAGGAAGCTCCGATCGCCTGCATATCACTATCGCCTAATTTATAATAACCGGCCAGATACGCTAAAGCCACATCATTCACCAATTTACGTAACCAAGGCGTATAGGATAAAGCGACTCCGGCCTTGCTGTAGCTAAAAGCATACTTAGCCGGGTTCCAGTATTGGGAATTCACATCCGGCGTAGTAGCCACACCATTATCACCCATAGCACCTCCGCGAGCGTCGGGCGCGATAGACAAAGACGGTATCGCCGTATTAATCGGGGCGAATTTATGTTTAACATCGTCTGCGCCTCCTTGGGCATATAAAGCCGTAAATGCCGTCAAAAAGCTGAAAATCGCTAGTAACAGACTGAATCTTGAAACTCTTACCATATATTCTATTCTAAAAATACATTTACATTTATCATTCCTAGAGGGTAATAAACATACCCCCATGCTTATTATAAACTAATTACCCAATACTTTATTGTGCGAGGATGATTAATTTATTCGCTTTCGTCGCCTCTTTCGAGTTATTCGTGCTAATCGCCGCCCGATACAGATAAACTCCCGGGCGCAACCGCCTTCCACCGTTATCCGTCAAGTTCCAAGTTACGACATAAGCCTTAAACAACTCGGAGGAACCGCTCTTCTCGGTACTCCATAGGAACTTACCGGTCATATCATAAACCATAACCGTCACCTTTAAGTTCGACTCCGGGCGATTGTGATGCAGATAAAACTCCACCTGATCCCGTGCCGGATTCGGGGTGGCATACATCTCGATCAGATTAGGTTTCAACCCTTCCGCCACCTCAAAAGTAAAGGTATAGGTCGTGGAGTTATTTAAGATATCCCACACCTTAAACTCGGCCGTATGCATTCCCGGCTCCAGCTCAGGGATGGAGAACTGTACAAGTCCTTCCCCTTCTTTATCGGGTAATAGCGCATAGTAATTGTTCAAGTTGTAACTCATGGAAGGCATACTGTCGACCGTCAGCATGATATCATGCCCTACACTACTACCTGTTATATTCACACCGCTCTTGTCCCACAGCCTAGCGACAAAATAAGGAGTCGTATTCACTTGATCGCCCTCTACAAAACTAGAATCATTCAAGTAAATCTGCCGGATCTCAGGGCCGATCGTATCTGCCTCCGCATTATCAGCGGTACCGCCAACGATATAATTCAAGAAAGATCCTTGTGCCTCATGCTTGTTCACCTCATCCGAGGCGTAGAGATTCAGTTTTCCCTGCTTATTCGAATAAGAGATATCTTTCGGTACCATAAATGTAAAACTAAATTTTCCTTGCCGTACCGAATCTTGCCCGATATAGATCGTATTCGGGTAATCTGTGTAAGAGAAGCGGACCGTATCTCCTTTTTCATTCGTATTATTGCCCAAGGTGGTCAATGAAGCTTTACTATCCAGCACCGTAGCATTTAGGATACCGGTAAAATCGTTAGCCAAGCCCTCTTTCGTATCTAAGATCTCTCCCTCCACCGTTATTTTCTCCAAAGCCTTAAACGTAAAAGGCTCATCTGATATGGCCTTGCCGTTCACGGCTGTCACTTGCGCCTTATACTCCGGATAGGAGATTCTCAAAGCAGGGTCACCTATCAAAATAAAATTAAGTTTATTGATACCAGACAGTTTCCGCTTGGTCTCCATCATGGCCTCGCCCAAGGTACGGGCCCGTCCGTCACTCTCCCTCTCAAAGAGATTGCGGTAAAGTTCCTTATTCAGAGCCGAGTTACCGCTAGATACAACCACACGGGTTGTCGTAAACAATGCGATCCCTCCACTTTTCGCATTCAAGAAAACAGATTCTCCCGCCGAGGTATTCACGTCATCGAAACGGGTAAAATCGCAAGTCGCCGTCACCCAAATGGGTAGTTTCGTATAAGTAGATTGTAAGATATCCGTCTGTGTCCACACGTATTCGTCAGACCAAGCGGTCGTATTACCATGCCCCGTATAGTTAATCAACAGTTGCCCTTTCTTCAATAATTCAGAGATCCGCTTACGTACATCCGGATACGTTCCGCTATTATCTCGCTTAAACGCATCGAAATAAACTTTATTCGTCAGGAAAGCCCCATGATTTTCCTCTATAAACCGGGCCAGCTCATCAGCTTGTTCCGCATGACTACTCGTATAGTGATCCGCATTGTTACCATCATCCGCCACGAAGGTGATTTGGTTTTTCCAGCCGCCTCTGTCCTCGTTCCGCATATAACCGATTACCTTATCTACCATTTGGGTAGCCTCCGTTACTGTCCGCACGGGGAAACGTCCTACACCTATGCAAATACTGTTCGGCTTATCAAGTGCCTCCTCGGATACATTATCCAATAGCCCATAATAATCATCCGTTACATACGAGAAATTAGAATTATAGAACGATCCTGAATATTCAAACAAGGACGCCCTCGACTGATAGGTCAGCAACATATTATCCCTTGCTATGTTTTTCACGTCCGAACAAATTCCCCGGTTGTCGTAAATACCATCGCCAAACAATAACAGGTATTTTGGAGCGTTACCGGCAGACACGCTACGATCGTAGAACATTTTCATGAACCGGCGGTAAGCGGTAGCGTCAGGCGCACCGCTTGAGAACTCATTATAAATCGACTGAGGATCCACGACTTCCACGGTCAATCCGTCTGTTGCCCGGTGTTCCTCCGCCAACCGTTCCGCTTGCGTTTGGAAAGCTTTAGCCGCTATGATGATCATGTCTTTTTGCTCCAAGGCATGTAGGTTTTGATTCTCCACCTCACCGACAACCTCCGGAGAGATAAAGCTCTGATCCGTCCGTACCAAAACGAACTCCCGTAAGGTACCGGCAGGAATAGAGAAAGTGAGTTCGGAGCCATTCAATTCCGTCTCCATCAGTCTTACCCGCTGAGCATCCGTCACATCAAAGACCAAGGTATTCGCGTTTGCGCCCTGTACCACGAACCGGGAAACATTTCCGATAGAAGCTATACTACGAAAAAAAGTATAGGCCCCATACGGCTGCAAAGTCCTCTTAAAATGTAACCGAACGTAATTTAACCGTACATTGTTATGAGAAGCCGAATTATAAGACACGACCACACTGTTTTTCTCACTCTTCTCGCCTTTCCATACCGCCATGCTTACCCCTTCTAGCGCCTTCACATATTCCTCTCTATTCGAGCGGATCGAAACGTCCAGAACATTAGACTGATTAATACTCAAAGAAGCGACTCCCGTACCGGAAGTGACTTTGGATACAAAGCTCATGGTTACCTTAGCGTCTTCATTCGTGATTCCCGGAATTGAAGAGAATGTTGATAGGGTTCGGGGGGTAGCTCCGCTAAAATCTTCCCCATACAGCTCCCTACCCGATTTCGCCAACGATACTAATTCTTGCTCATGCACCAAATAATCATCGTAAGTCGTGATCCGATTAGTCGCACCAGTCGCTTGAGCCACGGAAGTCATATCATTCGTCGGAGTGGCATCGGTCACAAAATAATAGCCATACAATGAATAAGGATTATTCGTATGCACGAATGTCTGGCTCGACGAGTCATACTCCCATTTAACCGGACCTTTCCCGTAGAATAACAGGTAATCACTCCCACGCCAAACCGGTGTAGAAGGGACATCATCGATATATTCCTTACTGAAATCCTCATCCAAGGGCCATCCTCCATAGCCATGGACAGAGACTTTCGATGGGTCCGAGAAACCCATATTCTTCAAATCCGCATAGGATAATTTGTAGATTCCGGTCTTATCCACCCGGATCTTCACCCATTTCCCCTCCGATAACAGGGATTTAGAAGCATAACGGCTACCATCCGCCCATGTATATGAGCAAAGTAATAAACCTATAATGAATATATATATTAATCTTCTCATCTCACATAAAAATCCAGAAGCTTCCGCTCGCCAAGATATCCCTCCAGATGATCGTCGATCTTCACGGGACCTACGCCAGCAGGTGTTCCGGTATAAATCAAATCGCCTATTTTCAGCGTAAAGAAGCGACTTACGTACGCGATAATCTTATCTACCGAAAACAGCATATTCGAGGTATTGCCTTCCTGTACCTTCGAGCCATTGATATCCAGATGGAACGGAAGCCGGTTTACATCCCCCGCTTGCTCCAGCGGAATAAAGGTCCCGATCACAGCCGCATTATCAAACGCCTTACTAATCTCCCACGGTAGCCCTTGCGCACGCAATTTATTCTGCAAATCCCGTGCCGTGAAATCAATACCGACCGTAACCTCATTGTAATAACGATGAGCGAAACGCTCGGCTATATTCTTCCCCAAACGGTCTATCCGTACCACGATCTCCGTCTCATAATGAACTTCCGATGAAAAATCCGGAATAAAAAACGGTTTCCCATCTTTCAACAAAGAGGAGTCCGACTTCATAAAAATAGTAGGCTCTGATAATTCTAACGAATGATGCAGCTCTTTATTGTGAGCGGCATAGTTCATTCCAACGGCGATAATCTTCATATTTTAGTGATTCATTGAGTTCAATCGATTAAACATAACAGCTAAATGCGCATACATAGAAGTATTCTGGACTACGATATGTTCCGGCACCCGTATACGGAACGGGGTAAAATTCCAAAGAGCCTTGATTCCTCCCTCGATAATCCGGTCTGTCACCTCCTGCGCTTTCTCCACCGGCACGGTGATCACCCCGATCGTCGCGCCATATTCTTTTTGCTTGGCAGGAAAATCATCCATATGAAAAACGGGAATGCCATTAATCATGCTCCCGTCCAAATCCTCACGAACATCAAAGCCCGCCACGATCTCCAATCCATATTGACTCAGTCCGGTGTCATGCAACAAAGAAGCGCCCAGACTCCCTACCCCAAACAGAAATGCCTTATGCTGGGATGTAAAACCGAGGAAATCCTCCAGTACGTCAACCAATGCGTTAATATCGTATCCCACTCTCGTCTTCCCGGAGATATTCACAAAAGAGAGATCTTTAGCGACCTGACTAGGATCTACATTTATCTCCTTAGCGATCTGGGTGGATGAGATAAACGTTTCCCCTTTTCCTTTCATCAACTTTACAAACGCAAGATACCACGGCAACCTCCTTAACGTAGGTTCCGGCACTTTCCATGCCTGTTTTATATCATCGCTGGCCATTGTCTAATTTTCCTATTCATGTATAACATTCGTGCAAGCTTGCAAAAGTACAAAATTAAAGACATTCACCAAAAAAGACCGCGTTCATGAATAATTTACTCGTCCCAAAATAATAAGAGCGGAAATTCAGATCATCAGCAAAGACAAATACCGCCCCACTCTTATATTTCTTAGCGAACACAGCAGGCGTATTCCGCAATAAACTCTCATTTTTCTCCGAAAGAAATCCGGACAACAACGGTTTTTCCGTATAATGCAGAGGAGAGACGTAAGGATCGCTATCTTTCTCAAAAATCAAGTTTCCTTTTTTTAGAACCGCTATCTCCGGTTGTTCTAATCCCCAAGCCAACGGATGGGAGCTATCCAGAGAGCAACTCAAGATAACACCGCTGATGCTATTTCCTGCCGCCGCCTCTTTCTTCTCCGAGTAAGCCCGATAACGGGTAGAATCCTCTTTAAATGAAGCGTCTTTCACCGAGATCGGAAGAATCCCGGATTTATCAACCCAAGAGTACGCCTTTCCCGAGGCGATCAACGTACCGCCATTCGCTACCCAATCCTTCAATGCCTTTTCCGACTCTTTCGTGAGATCCGGAATTCCATTCGCCAGAATAATCACATTATAACGGCTCAACTTCCGGGATGTCAGCGTAGCGGTAGCCTCAATCATCTGGAAACGTCGATCTAATAAAAACCACGCCTCGCCGGAATCCGGAACTCCCATCGTACGTCCCACAAGAATGGCTACCTTCGGTAATTTCAACGCCGTATAAGCCGGGCTACCCAAATCCACGTCTTGCATCAATCCGGTTGTAGCCGCATAGATATCCACACCCGATTCTTTCGCCAGTTTAGACAATAGCTCATAAAGCTCATCGGAAGATACCGGTTGATTCCACGCAGATACCAAGATTGTACCGTACCCCATCTCTTTCTCTATATCTCCCGAACGGAAATGGAACGGGCGATTACTTGCTTGTACATGAATACCTTTCCGCAATAACTCATACATCACTTTCGGGGTATAGAACTCTACATTCGTAAAAAGGTATCCATAATCACTTTTACCGCCAATCATTTGACCGGGTACAAACCGATTCTCCACAACCTGCTTACCGATGAAGCCATTCGTATTCTTCACTTGCGCGAATTCCAAATTAAACGCATAAGGGAAGGACCAAGTAGAGATATCATAGAAAGTACTATCCTCATAGCTTAGGCAATCTTCCATAATCGCACGGATCATCGTGTTATTTTTCTGATCCACCGGGATGATAAAGGCCTCATCCGCCTTAAACGTCTTCCCATCCACCGAGAAGTCTTTCGCCAAATGATATACGTTAATCCGGTGATGCCCCATATTCTCGATAAAATGATAGCCCACAGAGCGAGAGCCACGGGTATCGAAGACATATCCTTTTACCGGCTGCTTAGCGATATCCGCCTTGACATTCTTATAATAATCCCGTTGGTAAGCCAGTAATTTATCTTTTAGCCGATAGCCGGCAAGGATCGTACCATACGAACCGAATGCTTGGTTACGAATCGTCCACGCAAACGAGCGCACCCCATTACGAGTCTCCCGCAAATGCCCCCGGGACGTACCCTGCTCATAAAGCAAGCAAACCGATCCGTGGATATCTCCATAAGCGGCCCCTTTACCATAGTAATAATCATCGTATCCCTCTTTTGAATAATACAATGTACCGATCTTATCCAACTCCGTCGCGCAAAAAGCCGAGATCTCCGCCGTAAGTTCTTGATTTTGCTGAGGAGTCAACTGATGCGTACGCTTCGGATGCCCCGGACTAAAATAGTAAGGTCGATCAGCGCCTTGCTCATGTTGGTCCGCCAATACATTCGGCATCCATTTAAAATAGGTATTCACTCCTGTAATCCCTTCCGGGTGTTGCGCCATCAGCCAATCCCGGTTGCAATCCGCCCAATAATGATTCGTACGGCTAGAAGGCCATGGCTCTTGGAATTCCCGGGAATTAAGGTCACTTACGTCCGTTTGGCTACGGGTCGTATTCACCCAATTAGCGAACCGGTTTATGCCATCAGGATTAGCTCCCGGATATAGAACGATCACCGTATTTCTCAACAAGTCATCGATCTCATTACTTTGCGCCGCCGCCAAGAAGTAAGCGACAGCCAATGAAGCGTTCACGCCGGAAGGCTCATTTCCGTGGATACTATATACCAAGTTGACAACAACCGGCATTTTCCGTATATCCAGATCCGTGGAACGATCTACATCGGTCAAGGCCAAATGTTCCTCTCTAATCTTTTCTATATTTCGTTGGTTTTCCGGAGAGGTAATTACCGCCTCTATAAAAGGACGATGTTGATAAGTACGCCCTACTTCCCGCAAGGTCACCCGATCCGAGGCTTCAGCCAAAGCCTTCATATATTCAACGACTTGTCCCCAATCTGCATGTTGACGTCCCAATTGAAAACCTAAAACCGTTGCAGGTTCAGGGATATTCGAATCGTACTGATAATTGCCTTCCGGCAAGAAATAGGATAAATCATACGTTGTCTCCACCGCATTGGGTTGGGCGAAAAGGTCTACCGACACACAGATAAACAGCAAAGAGATAATGCAGCTAGCTTTCATCTTGACAAAGGATTTTTCATATAAACGATCATGTTCTTGCCAAAATTACGAATAATTGACAACATAAAAAAGCTCCGGTGGAAAATCCGACCGGAGCTTGTCTTTTCTTCCGGGTTCCATTCTCACGGAAGTACTGACGGAAAGCTTTAATTATTACCTTAGTCTGTTCTGCCTCACGGCTTACTTGGAGACGAATCTATGCACGGGAATTTTAGAATTATAATATCATAATCTATTTACACGGATTATTTAACAACTGTCTTAATCACATTCTCACCTTCTACAACTACGCTACCTGCAGATACTGCGATTCTACCGTTATCGGAAGTAATAACTGTCTCTACGATCCTTTTTCCCGTATAAGCCTAGGAGACATTCGAATCTTTTGTATTTTTACGTAAAAGTTTCGAGATATCCAAAACCATAGCACAGATTTAGGTATCACCCACTTTTAACTAAAGTGTTCACACAAAAACTTCAATTATGACAAAGAAAGAAGCTATCAAGATTTTCGAAGAAAAAAAAGTACGTACAGTCTGGAACGATGAAACAGAGGAATGGTTTTTCTCTATAGTAGACGTTGTAAGTATCCTCACCGAAAGTGTGGATGGAAGGAAATATTGGAATAAACTCAAACAAAGGCTAAAAGCTGAAGGTAGTGAGTTGGTGACAAATTGTCACCAACTGAAATTACCTTCTACTGATGGGAAATACTACAAAACCGACGTGGCTACGACAGAACAGCTATTCCGGCTTATCCAATCCATCCCATCCCCTAAAGCAGAGCCTTTCAAACTATGGATGGCCCAAGTTGCAAAAGAACGATTGGATGAAATGCAAGATCCCGAGTTAACGATAGATCGAGCCATGAAAGAATATAAAGCATTGGGATACTCGGATAACTGGATTAATCAGCGCCTTAAAAGCATCGAGATTCGTAAAGACCTAACCGATGAATGGAAACGACACGGACTACAAGAAGGCGTTCAGTTTGGGACCCTCACAGATATCATCTATCAAACATGGGCCGGTAAAACCGCCAAAGAATATAAACAATTCAAAGGCCTGAAAAAAGAGATCTTGAAGTCGAGGAAGATCTTTCCGCTTTCGGTATATTCCGCCGCGTTCTTCA
>OKSF01002781.1_pt1 | contig 11268 bp, 9 predicted proteins | sample 1606061 | NCBI WGS metagenome assembly OKSF01 (sample SAMEA3541567, study PRJEB24748) | human gut metagenome | biome: human gut; feature: human-associated habitat; material: faeces | place: China | collected 2012 | reverse complement strand
GCGGTACGCGAGCTGGGTTCAGAACGTCGTGAGACAGTTCGGTCCCTATCCTCCGTGGGCGCAGGAGAATCGATGGAGGCTGCCCCCAGTACGAGAGGACCGGGGTGGACGCACCTCCGGTGAACCGGTTGTCGACCAACGGCACGGCCGGGTAGCCGCGTGCGGCGCGGATAACCGCTGAAGGCATCTAAGCGGGAAGCCGTTCCAGGGATTAGTTCTCCTTCCGGTAAGGGCCCAGGTAGACTACCTGGTCGATAGACGGCAGGTGCAAGGACGGCGACGTCCTCAGCCGAGCCGCACTAATCGCCCGAGCTCTTCCGGAACCGCACCTCGCGGCCCGCGGGACATGCGCTCTGAAGCGCGGTCCGGGCACGAGGATGCCCCCGAGTCGTCTCCCCTATGCGCCATGCGGCCCCCAGGGCACGTAGATGAGACCCAGGACACCGTAACGGTGGGCGCCGCCCACCGGTCAGCGGCCAGAGCATGGGGGGCACGCCCGGTCCCGTTCCGAACCCGGAAGCTAAGCCCCATCGCGCCGAGAGTACTGCGGGGCCAGCCCGTGGGAGGCCAGGGCGCCGCTGACCGGTGGACGGCACCGAGCCGTCGCAAGACTTGAAGAAGGGGGAGGCCTTGCGGCCTCCCCTTTTTTGCGTTTACGGGGCGTAAATGACTCAATTACACCAGACGATCTTGTTGTTTTCGGTATTGAGCCTTTATTTAAAGAAAATAAATCGTATAACAAGGGCAACTGCTATGGCCGCAATGATCAAAAGCAGAATTGTCAGCTGATGCTGCTTGCGTCGTTTACTTGACGAAACGAAGATTGATTTTCCCTGTTTTGGCGTTTCGAGATAGCGAGCTGAATGCGTCAAGGTTTGCTTGGGTCGAGGCCCTCTTTGTTGATGAGCGGCGGATGCTTTCATCGGCTCATCGCTAGCTGCGCTGTTTTTAGATAATGGTGCGTCTTTCAGATATACAGGGTCTCCCGAGGCAACGCCCATATGTTTACGTCCCGTTTGGGCATCCTCGAGCGTTTGATATCGATTTCTCGTCACATAATCGGGCTCAGGATCATTAATGGGCTCTTGCGAGATGTGGGGGCGATGGAACCGTGGCGGCTGCGTAGAAGTATCTTCGCCCTGCGTCGGCATAAACATATTGTTCTGGTTTTGGTCGTCCATGATGCCCTTTAGCTCGTTACCAACAACGTGTACGCGCTCATTGTAAGCCCCTTGTTATTTGTAGCTGCGAACATACTTCTTATTTAAGCTCTGGTTCAAAGAACCTTAACCTTACTAAGACCTGAGTCATACACACTTAGATATGCTTATAGTACTGGACTCAAAAAACTTTATAGTCGATGTATATATGAGCACTGGGTGGGCATATATAAGAGCGTCAAAAGAAGTCCCAGTCACCTAGAAGATGGCTCGGCAGTCCTTAAAAGGAGTGGTAAACATGGCAAGCATGGTTCCTTATCGTTCGGTTTTTGGCGTTCGTCCTTCTGCTAGCTCGCTGTTCGATCTGTTTGATGATATGACCGACCTTGCAAACAACTCGATTGCCTCCAAGGCGTTCCCCGTTGACGTTGAGGACAAGGGCGATGGCTACGAGGTCAAGGCGTATCTGACCGGTGTCGCCAAGGATGACATCGACGTTGAGCTCAATGAGGGTCGCCTGTCCATCAGCGTGAACGTCGAGGAGAGCGCCGAAAACGAGGGTAAGAACTTCCTCCAGAAGGAGTTCGGCTCGTACAGTGCGACGCGCGGCGTGTATCTGAAGGACGCTTCGAGCGAGGGCCTTTCGGCTAAGTATGCTGACGGCATCCTGACCGTTACGGTTCCCAAGATTGTCGAGAAGAAGAACGTCACGAAGATCTCTATCGACTAACGATGGCTCTGCTTCAATCGAGAGTATGAGTTAAGGGGGCTGGGAAGTGATTCCCAGCCCCCTTTTGTTGTCTTGAGGGGCTATTGAATGGTTGTCGGTTGATACTGGCTTGCAGGGCGTATCGAGAGCTTCCGTGGCCCTTGAAGACGGGTGGCAGAACTGCCGAGTTCATCATCGAGACTTGCATCAAGCGCGTTGGCATAGCTTTTGACGGTAAGGCTTGGACGATTATTGTCCTGGCTGATATGCATGGCGATGAGCTGTTCGGTGCGATCGGTAACAAGTTCGCGCGCGGCTTCGGCGGCCTGGTTGTTGGAGAGGTGTCCCTTTGTGGACAGGATGCGCTCCTGAAGAAAGCGGGGGTACGCTCCTTCGCGCAACATAGTTACATCGTGGTTACTTTCGAGCGCGAGAACTCGACAGTCTTTGAGGATGCCTATGGCCTTGCTCGATAACTCTCCGGTGTCGGTGGCAAACCCAATGGAATCATCGAGAGCATTAAATCGATAGCCGACAGGATTGATGACATCGTGCGATGTTGAGTAGGTTTGCACGTGGATGCCGGCAATGGGGAGCGTGTCGCCGGGGTCAAATTCCTCTACGGGCAGGTGCGCGAGGTTTTCTTTGCATGAAAGGGTGTCCCTGCTGGCAAAGAGGGGACCATGCCAGTGCTTGCACCATACATCGAGCCCCTTGATATGGTCACCATGCTCATGGGTGATTACAAGAGAGGCGACGTCGTCTGCCGAGAGGCCAAGCTCCGCCATGCGTTTAAGTGTCTCGCGGCGGGACAGGCCGTTGTCGATCATGATGAGCCCCTGAGGCCCCTCGACGAGTGCGCAGTTGCCTTTTGAGCCGCTGCCGAGGATATGAAGGTGCAGGCGAGACATAAGATTCCAAAGGATACAATGAGTGCGGACGAATAGAGGAGGAAGCGAATGCCAACGGTATCTCAGCACTATGGACATCATGCCGCGCCGAGGACGGATAAGAGCGCCCTGGCAACGCGGCGGGCCGCTGCCCCCGTAGTGCTCATGGTATCAGGCGGTGCGGACTCGACGGCGCTGCTCCTTATGGCTTGCACATCAAAGCTGGATATCCAGGACGGGCGCGGCGTCGCTCCCATTGCGCGCGAGCGATTGCACGTGCTGCATGTAAACCATCATCTGCGCGGGGAGGCATCCGATGGCGACGAGGCCTTTGTACGTGACCTGTGCGCGCAATACGGCTTGCCGCTGTGTGTTGAGCATGCCTATTTTGATGACGAATCGGGCAATATCGAGGCTGCGGCTCGCGAGGTGCGCTATGCCGCGGCACGGAGATATGTTCGCGAACTTTGTGCTGAATCGGGCGCACCGCGGACGGCGGCTCGTATCTGTACCGCGCATACTTCGTCGGACCGCGCGGAAACATTTTTGATGAATGCCATTAAAGGGTCGGGTCCCGCGGGTCTATCGAGCATTCCGCGCCGTCGGAACATTGTGGTTCGCCCCTTGCTCGACCTCACGCACGATGAGCTCGTGAGCTATCTGCAGGTGCACGGTCAGCCATGGCGGGAAGATGAAAGCAACGAGGACGTTTCGTACCTGCGCAACTATGTACGCCATCGGGTGATGCCGGTGGTGGCACGGCGCAACGCGAGCGTCTGTAAGACGATTGGCGCCGCTTGCGAAATTCTGGGCGACGAAGACGCCTTTCTTTCCCAGCTTTCGGCACAGGCGTTTCGAAGCTGCCTGCGCAAGGAAGCGGCGGGCGCACTGGTGCTCGATGCGCGCCGTCTTGCCGCCGCTGAGGTTGTGATTGCACGGCGTATCGTGCGGTTGGCGATTAAGCGCATCGATCCCGACGCGCGACCGGAGATGCGGCACGTGGAGCGCGTGCTCGCCTGCGTCGCTGCGGGCTCGGGCTCGGTTACGCTTCCTGCGGGAATTGATGCCCGTGTGGAGTTTGGCATGCTGGCGTTCAAGGCCCCGGCGGCGCGCGAGGGTTTAGTGGCCGATTGGATCTCCGTTCCCGGTTGTCTGCCGCTGGGGGCGGGGCATATGCTGACAGCGGAGCCGATGGCTGTGGAGCCGGGGTGCGATATCGTGCACCGTGCCCGCGAGCTTGCTGCTGCCGGAAAGGTTGCGGCCTTGGTGGATGCGGCGGCCCTGGGGTTTGCCGACCGCGATGGCGAGCGGATGTTAGCCGGCTCGCGCGGGGAGATCCCCACCGAGGCACGATCGGCGCGCCTGTGGGTGGATAGCCCTGTGCCGGGAGACGTGATGTGCCCGTTGGGGATGAACGGCCGAAGCAAGAAAGTGTCAGACCTGTTAAACGAGGCGCGCATTCCTGTTTCAGACCGCTCTGGCGTACCCGTGGTAAGAACGGCTCCGGGAGGTGCCGTAGTATGGGTCGCGGGCGTTCGCGCGGACGAGCGTTTTAAATGCACGGCCGCAACGCGCGTGGCATATCTGCTTCGTGTGGTCGATGCGGAATAGCGCTTCGCGCCAGCTATTCTGTGCGACGTTGACGGTATTCCCGCGCTGATGGCGCACGTGCTGGTAAATATACCCCGTGCGCTGCTAAAATGTGTAGTTCGCGTCCATGCGGCGGTGCGTGGGCGATAAGCACAAGAAAGGGTTGTCATGGCTTCTCAACATCCGGATATCGAGAAGGTTCTGTTTACGCAGGAGGATATCGACGGTATCGTCTCTCGCCTAGGCGAGCAGATTACTCGCGACTACGCGGGTAAGGATCTGGTGCTGATTGCGGTCCTGCGCGGCGCCGTGGTCTTTATGGGCGACCTGATGCGCAAGATCGAGCTGCCGACCAACATCGATTTCATGGCTGTTTCGAGCTATGGCGACGGTGTGAAGTCTTCGGGCATCGTGCGTATCATTAAGGACCTGGATATCGACATCCGTGGTCGCGACGTGCTGATTGTCGAGGACATTCTGGACTCGGGCCTGACCCTCAAGTACCTGATGAAGAATCTCGAGAGCCGTAAGCCCGCCTCGCTGGAGGTCGCTGCCTTCCTGTGGAAGGACGTTGAGGACCGCGTCTCGGCCGTCACGCCCAAGTATGTTGGAACCCATTGCCCCGATGCCTTTGTGGTGGGCTACGGCCTCGACTATGCCGAGCGCTATCGCAACCTTCCGTATCTGGGCATTTTGAAACCGGAGGTTTATTCGTAAGATGCCCGACGACCGTAACGACAACAATTCCCAGACTCCCCGGGACCCAAAGATCCCGGGGATGCCCGGAGGCAAGAAGCCCACGCGTACGGGCTGGCTGTATTTTCTTTTGGCTTGCGCGCTCCTGGGTTACGCCTTCTTTAACATGGGCTCCGGCTTTGCCAACTCCAGCAATACCGTAAAGCTCGCGACGAGTGAGATGGTCAGCGCCATCAAGCAGGATCGCGTCGAAGATCTGACCTATACGGTTCAGGACGGAAGCGTGACGGGTCATTACTGGAAGACGAAAAAGGACAAGGGCGACACGAGCGAGCTCAAGAGCTTTTCCTCGACCTATGTCGGTTCCGATTCGCTTGCCGAGCTCATGGCGGAGCACCCCGATACCAAGTACATCGTCAACACCAACGATCCCGATTTTTGGGGCGACTTGGCGATGAGTGTGCTTCCGACGATTGCCCTGATCGCCATCATGTTCTACTTTATGCGCCAGATGATGGGCGCCAATAATAGGAACATGCAGTTTGGCAAGACCAACGCCAAGACCAACGAGGCCACGCGCCCCAAGGTCAAGTTCGAGGACGTTGCCGGCGTGGACGAGGCAGTCGAAGAGCTCGAGGAGATCCGCGACTTTTTGAGCGATCCGGACCGCTATCGCAAGCTGGGTGCCAAGATTCCGCGCGGCGTTTTGCTGGTGGGCCCTCCGGGTACCGGTAAAACCCTGCTGGCCAAGGCCGTTGCCGGCGAGGCGGGCGTGCCGTTCTTTAGTATCTCGGGCTCTGACTTTGTCGAGATGTTCGTGGGTGTCGGCGCCAGCCGCGTGCGCGACCTTTTTAAGGAGGCCAAGTCTCAGGCTCCGTCGATCATCTTTATTGACGAGATCGATGCCGTGGGACGTCAGCGTGGAGCCGGTTTGGGCGGCGGCCACGACGAGCGCGAGCAGACGCTCAACCAGCTGCTGGTCGAGATGGACGGTTTTGAGGAAAGCGAGTCGGTCATCCTGATCGCCGCGACCAACCGCCCCGATATTTTGGACCCGGCGCTGCTGCGTCCCGGCCGTTTTGACCGTCAGGTTACGGTCGACCGTCCGGACGTGAAGGGCCGCGAGCAGATCTTGCGCGTGCATGCCGAGAACAAGCCGATGGACGAGGACGTTAAGTTTGAGAAGCTCGCCCAGATGACCGCTGGCTTTACCGGCGCCGATCTGGCGAACCTGCTCAATGAGTCTGCGCTTTTGGCTGCTCGCCGCCATCGTTCCGTGATCTCGATGGACGAGGTCGAGGAGTCGATGGAGCGCGTGATTGCCGGACCGCAGCGCAAGGGTCGCGTGATGACCGAAGCCGAGCGCACCACGATTGCCTACCACGAGAGCGGTCATGCCCTGGTGGGTCATATCCTGGAGCACTCCGATCCGGTTCACAAGATTTCGATTGTCAGCCGTGGCCAGGCTCTGGGCTACACACTGCAGCTTCCGCAGGAGGATCACTTCCTCAAGACCAAGAACGAGATGCTCGATGAGCTTGCCGTGTTCTTGGGCGGTCGCGTTGCTGAGGAGCTCATGTGCGACGACATCACGTCGGGCGCGAGCAACGACCTGGAGCGCGCGACCAAGATGGCGCGCGAGATGGTCACGCGTCTGGGCATGAGCGAGGAACTGGGCACGCAGGTGTTTGGCGAGGCGCAGCATCAGGTGTTCCTGGGCCGCGATTACGCCGATCACCAGGATTATTCCGAGGAGACGGCGCGCCGCATCGATATCGAGGTTCAGCGCATCATGCGCGAAGCCCATCGCCGTGCGGTCGAGATTTTGGATGCCCGTCGCGATCAGCTCGATCTGATGGCGAAGGTGCTGCTTGAGCGCGAGACCGTCGAAGGCGACGCCGTGAACGCCCTGCTCGACAACGAGTGGGATGCTTACCTTGAGCGCGAGGGCGATATCCTGGCGGCCAAGGAGGAGCGCAACGCCAAGGCGGCCGGCATGCCGACCAAGAAGTGCTCGCCTCGCATGAGCGAGGAGGAGCTGGCGGCTGATGCTGCGGCCTTTGCGCAGGCGGCCATGCGGGAGGATGCCGAAGCCGCATCCGATGATGCCGGTGATGGCAATGCTGTCAACGCTGACGGCAACACCGACGCCGACAAATAGTTCTTGTAGCGAAAGCCTCTGCGGGGAAACCTGTGGAGGCTTTTTCTTTTGAGCGATATGTTGATTGGGGACAGACTTAAATGAGCGTTTTCACGCATTTAAGTCTGTCCCCAATCAACATTGTGGCGCTCTAGTTGGCTAAAGCGTACAATAGCGCCTATGCGAAAGGGGAACAGATGATCAACGAAACTATGTATGCTCGCGGTGCGGAAAGCTCCATCATCCGTGAGATTTTTAGCTATGGCCTTGAGCGCAAGGCACAGATCGGTGCGGAGAACGTATTCGATTTTTCGCTGGGCAACCCGAGTGTTCCGGCGCCCGCTGCTGTTGCTGAGTCCATTAAGAAGGCATTGGAGCTGCCGAGCGACCAGCTGCATGGATACACGCCTGCGCCGGGTCTGCCGCAATGTCGAGCGGCCGTCGCCGACTCGCTCAACCGTCGCTTTGGCACGAGCTATGAGGGCAAGGACGTCTTTATGACGGTGGGTGCCGCGGCTTCGCTCACCTGCACGCTCAACGCCGTTACGAACCCGGGCGATGAGGTTGTTGTTATCGCCCCGTACTTTCCGGAGTATCGCGTGTGGATTGAGAAGGCCGGCTGCACGTGTGTTGAGGCGCTCGCCGATGAAGATACGTTCCAGCTGAGCGTGAGTAACGTGCTCAAGGCGATTACCGATAAGACGGCTGCCGTCATCATCGACTCGCCCAACAATCCGACCGGTGCCGTATATACACGCGACACGCTGACGCGACTGGCCAATGTTCTGCGCGAGGCCAACGCTCAGCGCGATCCCGAGAATCCGATTATGCTCATCTCTGATGAGCCGTATCGCGAGATTGTCTATGGCGCCGAGGTGCCTTGGGTGCCTTCGATCTACGAGCACAGCATCGTGTGCTACTCGTATTCCAAGTCGCTTTCGCTACCGGGCGAGCGCGTCGGGTGGATCCTGGTTCCCAATACGAATCCTCAGGCAGCTCGTCTAATGCCCGCCGTTGCCGGTGCCGCCCGTACGCTGGGCTTCGTGTGTGCACCGGCGCTCTTCCAGCGTGTAATCATCGACTGCATTGATGAACCGAGCGATGTCGAGGCCTATGCTCGCAACCGCACCGCGCTTACCGATGCACTAGCGGAGTACGGCTACACCTATGTTGAGCCGGATGGCGCGTTCTACCTATGGGTGAAAGCGCTGGAGTCCGATGCGAATGCGTTCTGTGAGCGCGCGAAGAAGCATGAGCTGCTCGCGGTGCCTTCGGATAGCTTTGGCATGCCGGGCTGGTTCCGCCTGGGCTACTGCGTGAGCTATGAGACAATCGTCAACTCTCTGCCTGCCTGGAAGCAGCTGGCCGACGAATATCGTCGAAAGTAAAGCGCTCTGCTTACAATGTTTTACGTGAAACGGGGTTTGGTTTTAAGTCAGACCCCGTTGTCTATGCCGTTGTGTGATTGGGATGAAGCAGTTTTACGACTGCCGAAAGCTATGCGTACAATGAATATACGCGACGGCCATACTGGACAAGGAGACCCGATGCCCTACCTTCTTTCTTGTGATATTCATACTCATACGATGTTCTCTGCGCATGCGTACTCAACCATCGAGGAGAACATCTATTGGGCGGCGGAGCGCGGCCTTCAGGTGCTCGGTTCCGCCGATCATTTAAGCTCGATGGTTACGCCTTGTCCCAATGACCTGCGCAGTTTCCAATTCTTTATTAACCAGGATATCTGGCCGCGCATTTGGAGCGGCGTGCTGGTGCTGCGTGGTGCCGAGGCTGATATCGTTTCGCTGGACGGCAGCTTGTTTGGCGAAGACATTCCCGTTTCGCTCGATATCGCCGGCGATTCGTATAGTCGTGAGCATTCGCTGTTCGATTTGGTGACGCGTAATTTGGATTATTTGGTGGCAAGCGTGCATAACCCGCAGTTTGCCGAAGGCGCGACGCTCGCCCAAACGACCCAGATGTACATCAATGCCCTGGAGCACCCCAAGGTGTTCATGCTTGGGCATGCGGGTCGTTCGGGCGTGCCGTTCGATATCGATGAGGTGCTGTTGGCGGCCAAGGCCAAGCACAAGATCATCGAGATCAACAACCATAGTCTTGAACACGGTGTCGACACTGAGCATTGGGCCGTATGCCGCAAGATCGCCGAGCGCTGCGCCGAGCTGGGCGTGGGTATTGGCGTGTCGACCGATGCCCACATTGGCATGGCCATTGGCAAGCTCGATCACGCGCGCAAGATGCTCGACGAGATTCACTTCCCGCTGGATTTGATCGTGACGCGCGACCGCGAGACGCTGCTGCGCGAGATGGCGGCAGCCGGCGTGTGTGACCTGCGCAAGGGGATGTAGCGGAGTTCATAAACCAAGCGAAGGGGGCGGTCCAGACGGGCCGCCCCCTTTCTTGTCTCGAAAATCTACCGGGGTGGATTAGCGGCGCTCGAGGACCGCTACGGTTTCGGTGTGGTCGGTATGGGGGAACATGTCGACAGGCGTGATCTTGAGCAGGCGATAGCCTCCGTCGAGGAGCTGGTGCAGGTCGCGCTCTTGGGTCACAGGGTTGCAGCTGATATAGGTGATGCGGCGCGGCTTGAGTGCGCAGGCGGCTTCGAGGAACTCGGGGGTGGAGCCGGCGCGCGGCGGGTCGATGGAAAGGACATCGATCCGCTCGTTGTTGTCGGCGGCGTCCAGGATGTAATCGGTGGCGTCGTCGGCCATAAACCAAGCGCTGCGGGTGAGGCCGTTGAGCTCGGCATTGCGACGTGCGTCGGCAATGCCCGCCGGGTTGCGCTCCACGCCGAGCAGCATAATGCCGATGCCCTTGTCCTGGGCATCCTTCGCGGCGCACAGGCCGATGGTTCCGCTGCCGCAGTAAGCGTCCATAAGAATGTCATCCTGCTGCAGGTCCATGCCGTCAATGGCAAGTCGATAGAGCAGCTCGGTTTGCTGCGGATTGGTCTGATAGAACGCGGTGGGGGAGATATCGAACTCGCAGCCGAGCAGCTGGTCGCGCATGCATTCGGCGCCATAGACGATACGAGTCTCCTCACCCAAGATGGCATTGCCGGGGCGACCGTTGATGTTCTGAGCGACGGTGACGATATGCGGATCGAGTGCGGCGACAGCCTCAAAGAACTCCTGCGCATGCGGCAGGTCGCGCTGAGCGGTCACGAGGGTGACCATAATCTGGTCGGTGCGCCAGCCGCAGCGAACGACGGCATAGCGAAGCAGTCCCAGATGCTTGTCTTCGTTAAAGGCGGGAATATGCAGACGTTCGGCCTCGCGAGCGATGCCGTTGAGAATCTGACGAGCGCCCGGCGCCTCAACGGGGCATTTGGGAACGGCGACGATTTTGTGCGTCCCACGTTCAAAAAAGCCGCAGCGGACAGCGCCCTCTTTGCCGGGAGCAAACGGAGTGGCAGCCTTATGACGAAAACCACGCGGCGCAGGATATTTACCCGGGTCTCCCAGGGTGACTCCCATACCGCGAATGGGGTCGACGCTAATGCCCTCGCGCTCGCAGAGCTCAGCAAACAGCTCCTCCATAGCAGCCTGCTTGGCCGCCAACTGCTTCTTATAAGGACGATTGAGTGCCGTACACCCACCACAAGCTTTCATGATCGAACAGGGAGACTTGGGATCCACGGCCTTACGCGCAGGCTGAGCCGAATCCTTGCGCGAGCCTTTGGAGCGAACGTGAGGCGCCTTATCCCCGCCCTGACGAGAGCCAGAACGCTTGGTCTTAACCTTGCCCTTCGCATCCTGAGACGACTTGGATTTCTTAGAAGATTTTTTCTCTTCCGACCCCTCAGCCGCCTCGATCAAAGCACGACGAGCCTTACGCTCCGCACGAGATTCTGCCATGAATTAACTCCACTATTAAAGAAAAAGAAAAGTCCGAAGCAATTGTACCGTGCCAAGCCAGCGGGCGATATGCAAGCGGTCATTTCCTGTCAGCGATAAGTCCAACGACGTTTGCCCGCCGGGCACCGGGGCAGGGGGTTAAGTTTGTCGCGAGTTCCGCACGAACAGGAGGCCACTTAATGTGGCCTCCGTCGTGAGCAGG
>OKSF01002773.1_pt1 | contig 11297 bp, 7 predicted proteins | sample 1606061 | NCBI WGS metagenome assembly OKSF01 (sample SAMEA3541567, study PRJEB24748) | human gut metagenome | biome: human gut; feature: human-associated habitat; material: faeces | place: China | collected 2012 | reverse complement strand
TGCAGATCTTTACGGACGAACCGGAATACCGGTTCGCTCCCGGTGCTGTGTTGTACACGAAAGACGGCAAAGAAGAGTATGTGGTGGAGAACTCCCGTACCTTCAAAAACCGTTGGATTATCAAGTTCGAAGGCATTGACAACCGCGACCAGTCCGAAGCAGCCAACGGCATTGTGCTGTATGGCGAGGCGGATGATCCGGAAGACATGCTTGAAGCCGACGAGTGGTATCCGAAAGACCTCATCGGTCTTGAGGCGCGACTGGCTGAAGACAATATGCTTGGTCTCGAACCGGGCGTGGTGGTCGGCAAAGTCGTTGACGTGATAGAAGTGGCCCAATGGCTGCTGAAGATTCGTCTCGCCAATCCGGTGAAGGATGCCGACGGCGTTGTGGTTGAGAACAGCGCGCTCGTGCCATTCGTGGACGAGCTCGTGCCAGACATCGACCTCGAAGAGGGCTATCTGACCCTCGATCCGCCTGGAGGTCTTATTCCGGGACTGTGATCGCAATCACTTATTAGGTGGGCATTGGATTTCCATGCCCACCTTTTGTTTTCCGCTATTTGGCAGACATACCGGTATTCTGGAATCATTATGAAGATCGATATCGTGTCTGTTTTCCCGGAATATTTTGAAGTGCTGAACCTCAGTCTGCTCGGCAAAGCGCAGTCGAAAGGGCTTGTGGAGGTTACCGCGCACAATCTGCGCGACTGGACGCACGACGTACATCATTCCGTCGACGACACTCCTGTCGGCGGTGGCGCAGGCATGGTGATGAAGCCGGAAGTGTGGAGCGAATGCCTCGACGAGCTGCTGCAGCTTGAGCCTGCGGTAATCGAAAATACGGAAAATATTGAGGATTCTGCGGATTCCTTCGATACTGGCGATTCTTGCGATACTGCAGATTCCGACACTGCACAATCTTCCGCAGGTCCTGTGCTGATTTTTCCGAATCCTTCCGCCCCGCTGTTCACACAACAGGATGCGACGGAACTGAGCCATGCCGATCATCTGCTGTTCGGCTGCGGCCGTTACGAAGGGTATGACGCGCGCATTCCGCAGTATTACCGCGCGCAAGGCATTGACGTGCGCGAATATTCGATCGGCGATTACGTGTTGAACGGCGGCGAGGTCGCAGTGTCGGTCATGTTGGAGGCGATCACGCGGCTGCTGCCCGGTTTTATGGGCAATGCCGCTTCGATTGTTGAGGAATCGTATACGGGCGAGAACGCGCTGTTGGAGCACCGACAGTACACGAAGCCCGCGGAATGGCGTGGCATCAAGGTTCCGGACGTGCTGCTTTCCGGCAATCATGCGAAAGTGGATCGTTTCCGCCGCGATGAGGCGTTGGCCAAAACCGACGAGCTGCGTCCGGATCTGATCGAAGCGTTGGATTGCACCAAGCTCGACAAGGCCGATCGCAAGACGCTTATGTCGCTCGGTTGGGAAGTCTCCGGCCCCTACCCCCGCAAGCGATAAAAGTCGCGTATTCCCAAAAGCGCAAATACGAAAGACGTCAATCCAAGATGCACGTAACATCATCGGATTGACGTTTTCTCATATCGACTCGGCAACGATTTGGCAGCAGTTCGGTAACGTTACAGCATTACCGCATTATCCGCCAGTTTCACAAACGCTTCCGCAGCCAATCAAGTACCAACCCGATTGCCTTGTCACTGCGGAATCCATAGGCGGCATGGCTGGCATTGTCAAGCTTGTAGAAAGTCACGTCTTTATCAAGCACCTTCATGGTCGCATACAGCCTGCAACTCTGGTTGAACGGTACGAGCAGATCACGACCGCCATGCATAATCAAGGTCGGCGGAGTCGGCCTGTCAGCGCTCAAATAGGTCATTGGCGAAGCTGCACGGCTCAGTTCCGGGTTTTCCAGCACACTAACGCCGCCGAGTTCCATACCTTCCGGGCATTGCGCAGGATTGTGATCTTGCGAACTCGGATAGTAGTTCATTTTCACAAAATCGGTGGGACCATACCAGTCGATGATACAGCGCACTTCAGCACTGGTCTCGCCGTAATCTGGAGTATCCGGCTCGCGATCACCGGTAAAACCTGCCATAAGTACGGTATGGCCGCCAGCAGAGTCACCGAATAATGCGATGCGATTAGGATCAGCATCCAGCCGTTCGGCATTGCGGCGCACATAACGTACAGCGGTTTTGCAGTCCTGCATTTGTGCAGGGAACGGATCGACGGTGCTTGGACGATATTCCGGCACTACAACCATATATCCCTTTTCCGCCAGTCGAATATATAGACTGTTGAAACTGGACAGGTTCGGCTTAAAGAAAGCGGCTCCACGTATGATCACGATTACCGGCCAACCTGCTTCTGGTTTACCGTCGGGCATGTTGCCATCGTCATGGAACGGTGTGTAGATGGTCATCTGCAGATCGAGGTCGTTGCCGTCCACGTCACGTCGCGTCACATATGTTTCGTGCGTTATATACGTGGAGTAGAAGAAATCGTCAGTGTTGATGTCAAATACTTGGCAACCTTCCGGCAGCTCATCGGAATGGGGGAATTCCGCGACTTTATCGACTGGTGTGAAGATTGGTTTGAGTGGCTCCGCCGCGGGTGGTTCTACCATGGTTTCGATATCAATCATTATTGTTTTCTCCATTTTTCAATATGCATGTTGCAGCACACGAATTGCCGTCAGGCAACAATTGCTGCAGTCTTCTTCTTTTCCGACGCCATGAATGCCAGGATGAGCACGATGCACACGACCATGAATGCGGCACCCATGTTCATGGACTTCCACGGGCTGGTGATACCGGTGATTGCGCCCAGTGCTGCGAATGCATACGGCGGAATGAAGGAACCAACGGAGTTGCCGAAGAACGCATAAGAAGTGGCCTGTGCAGAGATGGATGGATCGGTATGCTCGTTCACCAGAATGTTCACGTATGGCATGAACCAGCAGAAACCCACGCCCAGCAGCACACCAGCCACGTTCCAAGCGGCAAGCGAAGTGGTATTACCCCAAATGAGCAGTGCAATACCTTGCATGGCGATGGCGATCACGCCAACCCACATGCCGACGAAGCTCTTGACAAGTCCGAAGAACAGACCACCAATCAGGGAAGACACGGAAATGATGGTGATGACCGTTGCCGCTTGTACTGCGGTGATGGTGCCGGTTTCTTCAGCGGCAAGCGACAGATTGATAGTGTAGAAGCCGTAACCAGTGGCAAAAATGATCTGTAGCAACATGCCGAAATACGCGGAAATCGGCATCTTCTTGCGCTGCTTCGGAGCTGCGTTAGTTTCAGTGGAAATTACTTCTTCACGACCCAAGTCGTTTACTGCGTTCGGAATGAAGAACAGCACAATCACCATAACCACCAGTGCGAAGAAATACACGTAGTAGAAGTAGTGCCAGTCGAACGACATGATGCCTGCAATGGTGGAAGAAATAATAGTGGCGCCCAAACCAACCGCAGAGGATTGGAAACCCATCAGTGTGTCCGCTTCCTTACCTTTGAAGCAATCGACAATCAACGATGCAGACAACGGCTGGATCAAACCCAAACCAAAACCTGCGAACACACGAAGCGCGGTTTGTCCATCAAGTATCGGCACGAACATTGGCAGAAAACCACCGATGAAGCACAACAACGTACCGATGATACACAGGTTTTTCTTACCGATTTTTGTGGCGAAGCGTCCTCCAATCAGCGTGGCAATGATGTTACCCAGCACAGGCACTGTCACAAAGCATTGCAGTTCCATGGCAGAAGCGTTGGGAAAGTCTTGTTTAAGACTGGACACGACTGCTGCAGTAACGGAAATGCTTTGTAGCAGCAGAGCCAGAGACAAGATTGCACCTTTAAGCATGACTCGTTTCGGTCCGGATTGCGGCAGCTGCGACATTGGGGCAGCTTTAGCTGTCACGGTGGTATCACTCATAGTTCGCTCCTTCGCTATTTCTCTTTATGCACACTGTTCACGTGCACTGTGCCGCCTGTCTGCTACGACATGCGGCTGTGATTTCAGCTTACGAGAGCACATATCAACTATTTAGGTGACTTTTTGACAGAAAAAGTCGGTTTTGTGACACGCTGAGAATACTTGATTTTGCGAAAAATCACTCAAGTTAAGCATAACGTTACGCAAGAGTTAAGCATAACGTTACGCAAGCGCCCGCACTACATATTTTATGCGTTGTGAGCACGTCGATATACTGCAGGAGTAGCGGAAAAACGTGCTGCAAATGCTGTTGTAAACGATCGCACGTTGGGAAATCCATTATGCTGCGCAATTTGCGCAACGGTATCGCCAGTATTGAGCAAATCATCAAGAGCCGATTGCAACCGGATTTCCGTCAGATATCGGTCGGGCGTAACTCCTGTGCCGCGTTTGAATAGTCGAGAGAAGTGCTCACGTGAATAGCCGAACTGTGATGCGAGCTGCCCGATAGACAGATCCTGCGCGTAATGCCGTTCCATATATTCAGTGATACGACGCACGCCAACACCCGAGCCTTCGCTGACAGTCGCAACATCGCCAGCATTGAAAGCATGTGCAGTACTGCAGACTGCGTTACTACTGATATGTTTTGCCTCACCATCAGTAGTATAGCAATCCATCACCGTACACTGGGTACACACATGATAAAGCAGCTCATACAGCAACGCATTGAGTTGCAGCATCTGCAGCGCCGAGCCATCATTTTCCACACAACCGACAATCTGCTCGCACAAGCCAAGGAGTTGACCGTCCACAATGCCATCTACTCCGTAGACAACCCCTTGATTCAGCCGTATATTCGCTAATTCCGGACACATGCGAGACAAGTATTCACCATCGAAGGATATGGATAACACGTTCTGTGAATCATCATGCGGCATTGGATGAATGGAATGCAGGGCTTTGGGACTAATCAAGCACAACTGCCCGCTGCGCAGAGTAACGTCCATGCCGTCGATGAACAAACGAACGTCACCATGACGCGCATATACCAGTTCCGAGCCAAGATGCCAATGCAATGGCACATTCTGCGCAGGCATTTCCGTATGCACACGCACAATTGCTGGATACAGCTGATTACTGCCCCAAGATTCGCGGTGATCGGAGTTGATCACCGAACTGTAATCGAGTTCGCTGTCGACATAAAACATTCGCGACGATGCGGCACTGGTAAACATGCTGACATCATAGCGCCGAATTTACGATTCAGCGATTGGCTTGCTTAGTTCGATGTAGTACACGGCGGTTTCGCCGTAATCGCGGTGGTCGGAGATGGTCCAGCCTTCCGGCGCGGCCGGTTCGGCGGATCGTGTGGAGCGTTCCAGCATGATCACCGTATCATCGCCGGTCAGCTCGCGGCCCGCCAGATCGGTCAGCAGCTGGTTGCATGCCTCGGTTTCGAACGCGTATGGCGGATCGATGAAGATCACGTCGAACGGGGCCACCGCGGAGGCGCAGGCCGCGTACTTTTCCGCGCGCGCCTTGATCACGCGCGCGCTCATGCCCGGCTCCCATGAACGGTTGTGTTTCAGTGCCGTCAGAGTCTGCGCGATCAGCGCCGCGGCGGGAGCGGAGGATTCCACCGCCACCAGTTCGCGCGCGCCACGGCTCAATGCTTCGATGCCCAAAGCGCCGGTTCCTGCAAACAAATCGAGCACCCGGGCATCGTCCAACACTCCCCATGAATCGAGATGCGAGAAAATCGCCTCTTTGGTGCGATCGGTGGTCGGTCGAGTGCCCGCTTTCGGCGTGGTCAATGCAACGCCTTTGAATCGTCCTGAAATTACGCGCATACGCACCACTCTAGCGTGCCAGGCGATTAATTAATCGCACCAAACTAATTACTGGTCAGGAACGTTTCATTGCCGCGCGTGAAATCAAGCACCGCCCCGGCCAACTGCACATGTTCGAGTAAATCAGGCTCCTGAGCGACAAGCCTCGTAGCCTCAACCCGCGCATGCTCAATAATCTTCACATCCTTAACCACACGAAGCAACTTCAAACCTGACTTTCCGCCAGATTGCGCGTCGCCGAGCACGTCGCCGACGCCACGGAATTCCAAATCGGCCTGCGCTATTTCGGCACCATCCAACGTGCCCTGAATCACGTCAAGACGGCGGGCGGCATCACTGTCCGCGGGCGCACGCGAAATCAGGAAAGCCCCCGAATCGGTGCCGCCTCGGCCGACGCGCCCACGCAACTGGTGCAATTGCGAAAGCCCATACCGGTCCGCATCGAAAATCACGATGCAGCTGGCTTTCGCCACGTCCACGCCGACCTCGATCACCGTGGTCGCCACCAGAATCGGCGTTATGCCGGATTCAAAATCGGCCATGACCTGCGATTTTGTGGTGTCATCGTCACGCCCGGTCAACGTGGCGAATCGAATGCCTTTGAACTGCGGCAGCGATTGCAGACGCTCCACGATTTCCGCCACGGAATGCAACGGGGGGCGTTGTGCGCGCTGTTCGTCGTCTTCGCCAAGATCGTAGGCGTCGTCAAAAGCCGCGGCCGACGAACCTGCGGTTTTCGAGCCTGAAGCCGCTGACGCCGCCAGCGCGCCGTCCGCATCTTCGGCATCGGCGTCAATGCGCGGGCAGACCACGTAGGCACGTTCCCCCGCGTCGATGCGCTTGCGAATCAGGGCAAACATTTCGCCCATCAACGACGCATTGTCTTCCGGCACCACGAATGTGCGAATCGGCTTGCGGCCGCCGGGAAGTTCGGTCAGCGAGGAAATGTCGAGATCGCCGAACCAGGTCATGGCTGCGGTGCGCGGAATCGGCGTGGCCGTCATGACCAACAGATGAGGCGCCGTAGAACCCTTGGAATTCAACGATTCGCGCTGTTCCACACCGAAGCGGTGCTGTTCGTCGATCACCGCCAAGGTGAGGTTCGGCGCCTGGAAACTCTTGGAAAATGCGGCGTGCGTCGCCACGACGATACAGGGCATGCCCGATGCGGCTGCTGCGAGCACGCGACGACGTTCGGCAAGTCGCATACTTCCCGTGAGAAGAAATACAGGAATCTCCCCATCTTTTGTGCCAAATATATCGTTTCCTTTGCCGGAAAATCCGGTTTCCACATCATCAGATGCGGCCAAATCAAGAAGGTCTGCAAGTTGTACACCTTTATCCACAGCATTATTGTGAATTGTTTTTGCGTCGAATTCCCCATCTTTCGAACTTTGCGCGGACCGTTTATTGCTTCGTCGCGCATTGGCATCATCTAGATTTTTTTGATTATCACTCGAATTTGCGTCGCTTTTTCCCAGTTTGGATACCATTGTGGAAATGCTCGCATAATGCTGTTCGGCAAGAACCTGCGTTGGCGCTACAAGCACGGTCTGGCCGCCTGATCCGACGGCCTGCATCATGGCAGCAACCGCGACCACGGTCTTACCGGAACCGACCTCGCCTTGCAGCAATCGTTGCATGGGGTAATCGTGCGCCATATCGGCGGAAATATCGGCGATGACCTGCTGTTGGCCGTTCGTAAGGGCGAATGGCAGCGACGCGATGAAATCGTCTTTCAACCGCGTTTCAGGGCATGCGGTAGCCTTGGATTTGCGCGATGCATCGCGTGATTTGACGAGCGCGGTCTGGCAGATCAGCGCTTCCTCATATCGCAACGTTTGCAAGGCGTTATCGAAATTCTTGCGATCAACCGGATCATGAATCGCCATGAATGCCTCAGCACGATGCATAAGCCCATATTCCTCACGAAAATCTTCCGGAATAATATCGGGAATAGCATTACCGAGTACTTTAATCTGTATTTCTCGATCAATTTGGGGAATATCAAAATCCCCTTCTTGCGTAGGATTATCTAAGAAATTCCCTGCATTTTGCGTTGCCAAATATTCGGCTCCGCGCAACGCATCCATATATTTCAATACCGATTCATGAATATGTTCGCTGGAAATTCGCGAAGTTGCATGATATACCGGTCGTGGACGGCAAACTCGTTTCAGCGCTTCGTCGATCGTTTGCGCATCGTATTTCAGATTGCCGAGAGGCGGATTCGCAGGATCGCCGAAACCGTCGTTCCATTCCCCGTTTTCCGACTGCGATTGCACGGGATTGATGGTGAGCAGGTCGGGATGCGTGAATTGCAGACGATTGTCGTACACGCTTGGCTCGCCTGCGACGACGAGCAGCGCTCCCGCGTGCAGTTTGCGCTGCACCCAGTCAACATACGATTTGCGATACGAAAAGAAGACCAGCGACGCCAACGATTTTGGGGTGTTGCGACGCGCTGCGAAATCGTCGTCCGTGACTGTTGCGATCAGGCGGAAGCCTCGACGTGCCATGGGGAAAACGCGCGTTTCGAGCACATGCGCGGCGAACGCCATTTTCTCCCCGATTTTCGCTTCATGCAGTGAGCGCGCAGGAACCGGATCGGTTACGCGGAACGGATAATAGGTCAGGGCGTCGCCAACTGACACCACACCAAGCGATTTCAGCGCGCCGACTCTGCGGCGGTTGCTCTCGATTGATGAAATCGGTGTTTCCAGTGTGGTGCTCATAACGCACCATTCTCCCCAGTTATGCCGACAGATGCGGCTTCTACCACTGGGTACGACTCAAACCGCCCAAATTCCCCACTCGCTGGAGGAATACGGACGCAAACCAGCCCCTCAGCGGGCAAAAACCTCCACCCACTGGAGAAATCACCCCGTCCACAAGCCCCTTAGCGGACAAAAAGCTCCAGTCGCTGGAGAAATCAGGACGCAAACCAGCCAACCAATGGGAGTATTCCTCCACCTACTGGAGGAATACGGACGCAAACGCCACTGTAAGCGGGAAGATTTCTCCATCGAGTGGAGAAATCCGAACGCTTAAAGCCCTGGCGGGATCAAGATAAAGCAAAACCCCGGTGACCATTGGTCTACCGGGGTTTCAAGCTGTTATTTCGCGATTCACGCTTCAACGCGCTGAACCTTGCCAGCCTTGATGCACTTGACGCAAACGCGAACGCGAACGTTCTCGCCGTCGATGGTGGTGCGAACCGGCTGCAGGTTCGGGCGGAAGGTGCGCTTATTGCGAATATGTGAGTGCGAAACGGTGAAACCGGTCTGCGGTCCCTTGCCGCACACTGCGCAACGAGCTGCCATAATGGACTCCCTATAATTACTATTGACTTGCAAGTCTGCGCGTTCGATGCCCCGCAACTGAATGCAAGGCAGAACACACAACTTCTCAACTATACAACCAGCCCCAGCCAATCGCAAATTTGTGGATAGCAATCGCCTTAAATTCCCCGGAATGCCGCTGTCTGGTCAACATGCGTCAGGTCGGCAGACAGCGCATCCAAACCACCATTTGCCCGCGCATAGACGCCGCCAGCCAGTCATAGCCCGAGCCGCCAGCCAGTCAAACCGCCCAGCACACCCCACCCGGCGTCGTCGCGCTAGTTCTTCGAACGTCCTTCGGCTCCAAAACGCAGGCTCATCGCAACCGCGCCGATCACATCACCGCCATCGCGCATTCCAAGCATCCAAGCCGCATCCTGAGCCAGTAGCGGGAAACCAGCATCCGTCAGGCAAATCGCGGCGCGGGCAATCGTATCTAACACCTTGTCTTCCGGCGCAACCGGCACGCCGCCGGATCGCAGCGCATCGCACGCATCCCCATATTTCATATCCGGCGAAGGCAATCCCATCTGCCTACTCACTTCTTCGGCCTCATCGCGCGCGGCCGTACGGAATGGCGTGCCGCCGTTGACCATCATCGCATAGCAGGCGAGCGCTTCCGGCAGACGTCCCAACTGCCACAATGCGTAGCCAAGTCGATAGTAGAGTACTTCGCAATCGATAGGCAGCACTGCGATTTTCAACGCGCCGATGAGCACGTCGGCCGCTTTGCCGTATTCGTCGGTTCTTGCGTATACCTGCGATAGTTCCTCGTAGAAACGTACGCTGGTTGGGGCAAGTTTGATGCAGGCGCGCAGCTCACGTTCCGCGCGCTCATAGTCGCCATTGTTTTTGGCGAGTTCCCCAAGATTCTGGTGTACGTCGACTACAGCATCCGGCAGTTTCCAGTAGCGCGTGTGTTCGTCGCCATCTAGCAGGGAGATGATGAGTCGCACGCCTGGACGGCTGCAGTAGAGCGGAATCTCGCCATTTTCGCCAATTTTCGCTACGCCTGTCTCGTCAGTTCCGCCCGCTTCGCACACCCCACCTGCTTCACCGCTTTCGCCAAGTTGCGCCAACGCGGCTTCCAATTGGAGTTCGGCGACCATGGGGGATCCTTCGTTTTCTTCCATGATCGCGTTCACATCATCGGTGGAAACCGGCGATTCGTCATGCATCACGTCAAGTTCGCAGGCACGGTCGGCACGTAGGAATCCCCGCAATCCTTCAGGCAGCGCACGTTGATCCTGCCATTCGGAAACACGTTTCTCCAAGAATACGGCTGGCGTTGCCAGCGGTGTGATTGGCGTCAGGGCACGGTTCCCATCAAAGAAACCCACATAACGCACCGGGCGCAGCAAATTGAGCAGCGCCAGCGGATCGACATCCAACGGAACCACGTCGCATTGTCCGTTTTTCATGGCAGGCAGCGCACCCATCATGAATGGCACGCGATCGAATCCCATGGAAATCACGGGAATGCCGTCAGCATCCCCCACGCAACCGGTCAGATCGACTTGCGTCAGTCGTACGCTTGACGAGAACGCCGCCCACGCAAGCATGCCCGCCAATCGCACGGCATACGCGGAGGCGAATCCGTCGCGATATTGCGACGCAACCGGCATGATCGCCGTGTTCGGTATGCTGAAACGCACTACCATCACGCCGCTGGACGCATCGACGTCAAATCGGTAATGCAAGCGGAAAGGCAATTCGAGATTTTCGCAAACATTGGCGAATCTGGTGCTGATATCCCAATTTCCGCCGCGCGCCCCTTCCGTACCCCTCATTCTACGGAAGTTGTTTTCACCTTCCTGCAGACCGTCGATTGCCACGATCGCACCCGACACGTTTCGCAGATACTGTTGCGATTTCGCAATATAGAAGTTTTCGTCGATGCACGCTTCCGGCATACCTCCGTGCACCGCCCTGCGCGCTTCGTCGTCGGCATAGTCGATGCGGTTAAGCGCCGATTCGACCGCCTGCACAACATTGAATTGTTCATTGGAAAGATCGTTGCCGTTGCAGCGCAGCCAGAATCGTTTCGTCGTGCTCAGTCGGATCACATCAAAATCGTTTTCGGCAGCAATGTCTCGGATGCCCGCAGCACCGGCTTCCACCAAAAGTCGTGCCGCGAATCGTTCGAATGGCGACGCTTGCGCGGAGTTCGTGAC
>OKSF01002755.1_pt1 | contig 11380 bp, 9 predicted proteins | sample 1606061 | NCBI WGS metagenome assembly OKSF01 (sample SAMEA3541567, study PRJEB24748) | human gut metagenome | biome: human gut; feature: human-associated habitat; material: faeces | place: China | collected 2012 | reverse complement strand
TGTCTAAGTTTGCCGCGTTTCATTAATCGATGCATTTATGAAGATTTATCATAAATTCCTTTTGTATCAAAATAAATGGATTCACCCTTACGTACGGATGACAGTGGGAGTAATGACTTCCATCACTTATTTGGCCTCCATCCTGCTGATTGTCGGCGTGGTCTATGAGCATGGCTTTACGATTTCAGAGGTCGAGGCGCATCAGCTCCAACGCTTGTACCATGGGGTGTGGATTGTTTTTCTGGTAGATGTCACCCTTCGCATTTTGCTGGAATACAAGGATCCGCTCCGGTACAGCCGCAGCCACAGGTTCAGGTGCAGCCGCAGGTACAGGCTCAGCAGACCATGACAAGCAATGTTCCGAAAAAGGACATCCAGATCCCGGATTTCTTAAGAAACCGCAGATAAGCAAAGAATAATAAGCAAATAACGAATTTACCTCGACACGCCGCAGACCGAAAATGTTGCGGCGTGTCGAAGTTTGTTGATCAAAAAAGAAGGTCATTCTTCCGAAAACGACAAAAAATTCACCCCCTTCCGTCTATAATAGGGTCTGTTAGAAATTCAGACCATGCAAAAGGCGCAGGGGGTGTTTTTTTGCACTATGAGATCTTTCTGGATCTTCTCTTTGCAGAGAATCTTCTGCTGAATTATACTATTCTGCGCCTTTCCTCCTTTCTTCTGAAACGATCTGCCACGCGAAGAAGGAGTTTTGCGGCAGCCGCGCTCGGCGCCGGTTATGCGGTGCTGTATGCCGTGTTTGCACGGTATCTGCCGGGTGCGCTGCTCGCCCTGGTCGGAATCGGAATTACAACAGGGATGGTGAAATCTGGCTGCAGAATCACGACAGTACGGGATCTTGTGGTGGGAATGGCAGGCTATATACTGTCCGGTTTTCTGATCGGCAGTGCATACCGCCTGTTCCGGGAGCTGATGCCGGGAAGGGGAATTTTTCTTTTTCTTCTTTCCGGGAGTGCCGCATATGCGGGAACACTCCTCCTGCTGAAGATCCGAAAGGAGATACTCCTGGAACACGCCAGGCAGGTTACGGTACAGCTTGTGCAGAATGGGAAATGGAAAAAAGTAAAAGGACTGTACGACACGGGCAATACTTTGCGGGATGCCACAACCAAAAAGCCGGTCTCGGTCGTACCGTACACTGTGATACTCGAATTGTTCCCGGACGAAATGCGGACAGGGATTGCGGCGCTTGCAAGGCACGAGACGGTGCCGGAGCCGGAACGGCTTCTTGCGCTGCAGCCCCGTTACATACCGTTTCGCGGACTGGAAGGCCGGGGCTTTCTGCCGGTGATCCGGATCTCGGAAATGATTCTTGTGACAGAACATACAGCCAGGCACATAAGCGGACCGCTGATTGCGCTTGGCGGAGAAAATAGTTCATCTCCCAGGGGCTATGAAATAATTTTGCATCCAGATCTCATGGAAGGACAGGAGGAATGAAGTATGCTGCAGGCTGCACTGCCAAACGGATTCCGGCTTCGTATGCTGCCGCGGTCCGTGCCGGCTGTATTTCGTCAGACAGGGGAAATTTTTTATATCGGGGGCACAGATGTTCTCCCGGCGCCTTTGGAAGGACAGGAGGAGGCCGATGCGATTGCGGGGCTTTCCGATCCGGAAAACGAGACGGCAAGGAGCGAGCTGATCGAACACAACCTGCGTCTCGTCGTCTACATTGCACAGAAATTTGATAATACAGGAGTTGGTGTGGAGGATCTGATTTCGATTGGAACCATCGGCCTCATCAAGGCAATTAACACGTTCAATCCGGAAAAAAAGATCAAGCTTGCCACGTACGCGTCCCGGTGCATTGAGAACGAGATTCTGATGTATCTGCGGAGAAATAACAAGACACGGATGGAGGTCTCGATCGATGAGCCGCTCAATGTAGACTGGGATGGAAATGAGCTTCTTTTGTCGGATATCCTCGGAACGGAGGAGGATGTGATCTATCAGGGGCTCGAGCAGGAGGCGGAACATCGCGTGCTGGGAAGCGCAATCAGCAAGCTCTCTGAGCGGGAGCAGGTGATTGTGAAGCTCCGGTTCGGCATCAATATGCCGGAGGGACGGGAGAAAACGCAGAAAGAAGTCGCGGATCTTCTCGGGATTTCCCAGTCGTATATCTCGCGGCTGGAAAAACGGATTATGAAGCGGCTGCGAAAAGAGATTGCGCGGTATGAATAAAGAATAGAAAAATTTCCTTTCTCAGGGCGTGTTTAAAAAAATTTTTCAAACACGTCCTAAGCAATTGCTTGTCTTTTTCTGATAAGAAAAGTATAATAGAAAGCATAGTGCAAAACAGGAAGACAAACCGGACAGAACGGCAGAATGGTGCCGTTCTGAAATCTGAGTTTTGTACGAAGAAAAAAGGGAGGAAATAAAAGAAATGGAACGAGAGACATTCCAATCGCGCCTTGGCTTTCTTCTGCTTTCGGCAGGCTGTGCCATCGGCATCGGAAATGTATGGAAATTCCCGTACATGGTAGGAAACAACGGAGGCGGCATTTTCGTGCTGTTTTATCTGGTCTTCCTTGCCATCATGGGAGTTCCGATTCTGTCGATGGAGCTTGCTATCGGAAGAGGAAGCAAAAAGAGTACCGTGCGCGCGTATGGTGAGCTGGAGAAGAAAGGACAGAAGTGGCATATCCATGGATACGTTGCCCTCATCGGAAACTATCTGCTGATGATGTTCTATACGGTTGTTGCAGGCTGGATGCTGTATTATTTTTACAGCTTTTTAACCGGAAAATTCAGTGGCCTTAAGGGGGACGCTGTAACTGGAAAATTCAATGAGATGCTTTCATCTCCGTCTATTCTTGTCATCACGATGCTGCTGATCACGATTGCAGGCTTTCTGATCTGCTCTGTTGGTCTGCAGAATGGTGTGGAGCGTGTCACAAAAGTGATGATGATTGTACTGATGGTCGTTATGATTTTCCTTGCGGTTTACAGCTTTACAATGCCAGGCGCAAAAGAGGGTCTGAAATTTTATCTGGTGCCGGACAAGCAGCAGATTGAACAGGTGGGACTGTTCCACATTATCACAAGCGCGATGAGCCAGGCATTCTTTACGTTAAGTCTTGGTATCGGCGCAATGCTGATTTTCGGAAGCTACTTAAACGGCGGAAAATCGCTGCTCGGAGAGGCGATCAATATTGCGGTGCTCGATACGTTTGTAGCCATCACCGCAGGTCTTATTATTTTCCCGGCGTGCTTTTCCTATCACGTACAGCCGGACAGCGGCCCGAAGCTGATCTTTATGACACTGCCGCACATCTTCACCTCGATGAAGGGCGGACGGATTTTCGGAAGCTTTTTCTTCCTGTTTCTGTTCTTTGCGGCACTGTCCACTATCATCGCTGTATTCGAGAACATCATGTGCTGCTTTTCCGAGATTTTCGGTGTTTCCAGAAAACAGTCAGCAGTCATCAACTGCATTCTGATCATTTTAGGATCCCTGCCGTGTGCGCTCGGCTATAACGTGTGGTCCGGCTTCCAGCCGCTTGGCGCAGGAAGCACAGTTCTCGATCTCGAGGACTTTATTGTCAGCAATCTGCTGCTGCCGGTCGGTTCACTGATCTATCTTTTATTCTGTACATCAAAGTGGGGATGGGGATTTAAAAATTACCAGGCAGAGGCAAGTAAGGGCGATGGTCTGAAAGTGCCGGACTGGATGCGATTATACCTTACGTATATCCTTCCACTGCTGCTTCTTGTATTAATTGTCCAGGGACTGATTGGATAAGCAAAAAGAGAAGAAAAAAGGTCAATATCAGATAGAAAAAAGATAAGAAAAGAACTGGAAAAAAAGCAGAAAATACGAGATAATAAAAGACAGGAAGCCAGTCATGTGCCGGAACCCGGGATTTCCTTTGGGTGTTCCGGCACATGTTGGATAGAAAAGTATGCAGGAGAAAGGGGAACAATATGGGAAAATTTACACCACTGGATTTCGAAAAATACGTAGCGCTTGCCCGTCAGGCAGCAGCAGAGGGATGTGTCCTTCTGAAAAATGACAACGAGGCGCTTCCGCTTCGCAAGGGGGATAAAGTAGCCGTTTTCGGAAGAATTGCATTCCATTATTATAAGAGCGGACTGGGCTCCGGCGGACTCGTCAACACCAAATATGTGGTTGGCATTCTGGATGCCTTAAAAGAAGAAAAAGACATCACGCTCGATGAGAATCTTCTTGGAACATATGAGAAATGGATCGAGGAAAATCCATACGACGAAGGCCAGGGCTGGGGAAAAGTGCCGTGGTCCCAGAAAGAGATGGAGCTCACCGACGAGATTGTGGAGAGCGCAAAAGGCGCCGATGCAGCTATTGTTGTTGTAGGCCGTACCGCAGGTGAGGACCAGGACAACAAAAACGAGGCGGGCAGTTATCTCTTGACAGATACCGAGCGTGAGATGGTAGAGAAAGTCAGCAAAGCGTTTGCAAGAACGATCGTTGTGCTGAATGTCGGAAATATCATCGACATGAAATGGGTGAAAGAGTGCAATCCTGCAGCCGTTCTCTACGTATGGCAGGGCGGTCAGGAAGGTGGAAACGGCGTTGCCGATGTGCTGATGGGAAGAGTCAGCCCGTGCGGTAAACTGACGGATACCATCGCAGAAAATATTGAGGATTATCCGTCGACCAGCTGCTTTGGCGATCTGGTAAGAAACGAATACAAAGAGGATATCTATGTAGGATACCGCTACTTTGAGACTTTTGCAAAAGACAAAGTATTATATCCGTTCGGATTTGGTCTTTCCTACACAACCTTTGCAGTAACCGCAGAGGCGAAAGAGAAAGACGTCGATCAGGTAACCGTAACGGCAACCGTAGAGAATACCGGAAAAACGGCCGGTAAAGAAGTTGTTCAGGTATACGTAAAAGCTCCACAGGGCGTTCTTGGAAAACCAGCCCGCGCACTCGTCGGCTTTGCAAAGACCGGTATTTTAGCTCCTGGAGCAAAAGAGACCGTGACCATCAATGTGGCAAAAGAAAGCTTCGCATCCTATGATGACAGCGGTGCAACGGGACACAAATCCTGCTACGTACTCGAAGAGGGCAGCTATGAGTTTTATGTCGGAAGCGATGTCAGAAGTGCAGCTTTCGCAGGCGCTTACGAGCAGCCGTTTAAAGTTGTTGAGACGCTGACCGAGGCAATGGCGCCGGTCGAAGCGTTTGAGCGTATGAAAGCCGTTGCAGGTGAGGACGGCACATTAAAACCGGGATACGAGGCAGCTCCGTTGCGCACCGTAGATCCGGCAAAACGTATGAAAGAGAACCGTATGGAGCCGATTCCGTACACCGGAGACAAAGGTTATAAGCTGGGCGATGTGCTGGATAAGAAAGTAACCATGGAAGAATTCGTGGCACAGCTTTCCGATGATGATCTGATCTGCATGTTCCGCGGCGAGGGTATGTGCAGCCCGAAAGTAACGCCTGGAACCGCAGCTGCTTTTGGCGGTCTGACACCGGAATTACAGGAGTTTGGCATTCCGGCATCCTGCTGTACCGACGGTCCTTCCGGACTTCGTTTTGACTGCGGAACAAAAGCCTTCTCCATGCCAAACGGTACGCTGCTTGGCTGTACGTTCGATCTTCCGCTGGTAGAAGACCTGTACGAGATGGCAGGACGCGAAATGAGACAGAACCGTGTCGATGCGCTTCTTGGACCTGGTATGAATATTCACAGAAATCCGTTAAACGGACGTAACTTTGAGTATATTTCCGAGGATCCGTACCTGACCGGATGGATCAGTGCTGTACAGATTCTTGGTATGGAAAAATCCGATGTAACCGGAACCATCAAACACTTCTGCGGTAATAACCAGGAGTCGAAGCGCCACACCGTAAATGCGGTTGTTTCCGAGCGTGCACTGCGTGAGATCTATCTGAAAGGATATGAAATTGCAGTCAAAGAAGGCGGCGCAAGATCCATTATGAGTACATACGGACCGGTCAATGGTATCTGGACTGCAGGAAATTACGACTTGCTGACGACTATCCTGCGCGGGGAGTGGAACTACGACGGCTTTGTAATGACCGACTGGTGGGCAATGTCGAACCGAGAGGGTTATGAGGCAACAAGAACCACACATGCACCGATGGTATCCGCCGGAAATGATGTCTTCATGGTATGCAATGACTGCACTGATATGAGCCAGGATGATGTGAAAGAAGCACTGGAAAAAGGTGAGATCACAAGAGGTGATCTGCAGAGAAATGCCATGAATGTCCTTCACTTCATTCTTGGAACACCATGTATTTTACGTTTCCTTGACCGCATCAGCGAGGAAGAAAAAGAAGCACAGGAGCAGCAGGGAGATAACGATTTTGTTGCAGCAGACCTGGTAACGTATGAGGCAGATCCGGAAACAGGTGATGTTGTCATTGACGCTTCCGCATGGGAAAATAAAAAAGGAACAAGCGAAGTCTGCGGTGTTTCCATTCTGGCAGATAAAATGGGAACTTATGATATCGAGATGGAAATGAAAGCAGACCTCGAAGACCTGGCACAGCTTTCCGTTACAGTATATATCGACAATATTGTAAAAACCGTTATCAGCATCCGTGGAACAAAAGGCGAGTGGATCAAAGAGACCAGAGATCTTGGCTTCTTCTTTGGATCCAATCACTATCTGAAACTGTATTTCGGTGCAAACGGCATGCAGCTTGGCAAGATTCGTCTGAAATTAAGAGAAGGCATGGAAGCGCTGAGCAAACACGAGGAATAAATAAAAAAAGAAATACAGAGAAAAACCGGAACCCGGGAGCCGCTGTTTGAAAGCGGTGCCGGGTTCCGGTTTTTCGTATGAAAGAAGATTTTTATGGAAGAAGCTGTTTTTTAGTGAAGTTCGTCCTCATCCACATCAATCACATTGTCATCGTGCAGGATTTTCTGCTGGTTGATCTCGGTCTGGATGACATTTTTGATCCGGCGTTTTGCGCGGCCCATGTAGTAGGTGGTGACAAGATCGGAAATGCCGCTGTAGACAAGGCAGATACCGATGAAAATGTTTGTGGTTGCAACGGCATCAAACGGATTGGTACAGATGATGATGCCGAGAACGCTGGTTAAAAGAGCCAGCAGGAACTCAAGCCACCATTTTTCCAGCCCTGTTTTTTTGAGGTTGAACGCCTTCTGAATGCTGAGCAGTCCGTTTGCCAGAAGGATGATACCGATGACAACCGGGATGAATGCGATTACAAGGTCACTTTCAAAGATAACGAAGCAGCCGAACAGAATCAGTACCAGGGCAACGAACAGATCGTAGCGGAAGAAAAACGGCTCGCCGCGGCTTGCAATGTAGCGGATCAACGCAACAACGCCGCCAAACAGGAGCAGTGCTCCGGCGATATAACAGATCAGCAAACTCGTTTTTACGGGGTAGACGATCAGCACGATACCTAGTATAATAGAGACAGCGGCTGAAAGCAGGAAACTGTTTTTCACATCCTGAAAAAATTGTTTCATAAGGATTCTCCTTTCCACTTGAATGTGGTTTTTCGTTTGCTTTTATAGTAGCTTTTCAAAGCAGAAAAAGCAATGGACAAATTGAAAAAAATGTACGAAGAAATGGAATCGTGAAACGGAAGAAAGAGAGGGTAAAAAAGATGCAGGACGAACAGAAAAAGTTCCAGGAGAAGCTCTCCGAATTGCTGTCCTACGCCAGAGACCATGAAAATAAAGTAACGATGAAAGAAGTCAGAGACTTTTTTGAAGACTTTGCACTGGATGAGCAGAAAGTCACCTTTGTCTGCGAATATCTGACGATGGAGCAGGTCGATGTGGCAGATTATGAGCCGGGCGTCGTGCCGGAGGAGACCGAAAAAGAAAAGAAAAAACCGGAGTTTTCCGAGGAGGAGCTGCGTGCCTTACAGCAGTATCTTGACGAACTGCCGGAGACAGAAACACCGTCGGAGGAAGAAACGGCAGAGCTTTACCGGAAAGCGGCAGAGGGCGATTCCCTTGCAAAGAGCATGCTCGTGCAGCTCTGGCTTCCGAAAGTTATTGAGACCGCAAAAGAAATGCACACCCGCGATTTCTTCCTGATGGATCTGGTGCAGGAGGGAAATGTCGGACTTTTAGTAGCGCTGGAGTCCGTTGTAAAAGCTGAGACGGCGGAGCAGGCGATTGATGCGGCTGTGCGTGAGACGATCAGCGATTTCATGGAAGAACACAGAGTTCAGAAACACAAGGACAATACTGTAGTCAATAAAGTAAACCGCTTAAAAGACGCCATCGAGGAACTCTCCGACGGCGATGACATGGATTTCAGTGTGGCAGAGCTTTCCGCGTATCTTGACATGTCCGTGGAAGAGATTGAGGATATTCTGCGGATTGCAGGCGAAGAGCCGTAACAAAAGGCTGGTATTTGCACAGAAACTGTGTGAATTGGCAATAAAACAAAAGCAAAGGAGAAAAATACAATGGTACATCATATTGTTATGTGGAAATTCAAACCGGAAGTAGAGGATGCAAAGAAACCGGAGCTGAAAAAAGCGATGGCAGAGAACCTGAAAAGCCTGGTCGGCAAAGTGCCGGGACTGTTGACGGTTGACTTTGTAGAAGCACCGCTTGCATCTTCCACCCATGATATGGCACTTGTCACAACACTGGAAAAAGCAGAGGATGTAGCTGTATATGCAAAACATCCGGAGCACGTAAAAGTAGCAGACACCTATGTACGTCCGTACACGACGGAGCGTGCAGCACTCGATTACGAAGAGTAAAAACAAGCACGGACTTTAGCTCGTTGCCCGTGTAAATAAAAAAGTATCCCGCTTCCCCAAAAGGAACGGGATACTTTTTTTGTGCCGAGAAGATCAAATCCTGATCTGGTGAATACGTTTCATTTAAGTGTTTTTCTGTTCTTCCTTCTGCAGTTCGTCAATTGTAAGCAGCAGCTCATCGATGGAAACCTCTTCGTCCTTCGGATCTTCCGTAAATTCTCTGACCAGTTCTTCGTACGTTCTTCTTCTGTGTTCCAGCGCTTTCCGCGACCGCTCCCGCCGGATGCGGCGGACATACCGCAGACGGAGGACAAAGAGCAGAATCAGAACGAGAAGGACAAACGGCATCGCCAGAAAAACAGGATCTGCCTTCCGGATACGGGCAAAAAGGGATGCACCGGCCGAGGCAAGATGGCGGAACCAGGAAGCGGCATGCACAGTGCTTTTCCAGAACGCTGCGAAATGGGAAGCCACAGATGAGAAGGAAACCGTGGATGATGCCGGTGCTTTGGAAACGGCCGGTTCCGGTGTCTGGGTTATGGCCGGTGTTTCGGTCGGCGTCGCAGTGGCAGTCGGCGTCGGTGTCGCCGTCGGAACCGGTTCAAACGTTACGGCAAGGGTATGATCCTTCTGGATATCGGAAAATGTGTAGCTGTCCGGATATTCCGTCACCGGCAGATACAAGCCGTCCACCGAGAGCTTCGCGAGCCGGAAGCCTTCGTCTGCCGTGTAGGAAACGGTTTTTTCCTCTCCGCGGGAAACTTCCCCGCCCTCGGACACCGAGCCATGCTCCGCCGCGGAAGTGGAAACCGTGAACAGATACGGCACCCGGGTGCGGTAGAACTGCACGTACCGTCCACCATCTGCCTTTGTTACGTTTACAATCGCAATAAATTCCCCAGGATTTGTCTCACAGAGGCCCTCTGGTTCATTGATGGTGATATCGTCGGAAAAGCCAAAATCAACCGTGTCGTCCGCAAGCAGTGTTTTCTGCGAGAGCGAGTATGTCTGGATAAAGTTTCCGATTCCGAGATGCATCGTCAGCGGAAAAAGAAAAAAGAGATCGCCGGAAACACAGAGATCCTGAAAGTTTTCCATGTAAAAATCGAAGGGATACGTGCCCCAGTCATCCACCACCTGAAGTGAGGCATCAAGGAGTTTAAAGCCGTAGCCGCCGTCCGCATCGGTCTGGATCAGATAGCCGCCGGTGGAGGGAAGATAATCAATACCGAGAATATTGTAGCTTGTCGAGAGCTGGATCCGCTCTTTCTGCTCGAGAGTATCCGGGTCGAGGCGGAAGATACATCCGTAATTGGAAGCATCCGGGCTGCTGTAGCCGCTCACGAGGATTTCATGTGTGACGGGATTGTATGCCATACCGTTTGCGTGAGCAAAGTCTGCGTCCCTTACCTGATGCGCGAGGGAATACTGCGTAACGGGATTTCCGTCTGCGTCTGTATCATTTTTATAGTAGGCAGAGACTACGTCCGGCTCTGTCGTCAGATCATTAAAATTTTCGATGCAGATGATATAATCTTCCGTCGCACAGACGGACTGCACCGCGCCGTTGCTGCCGAGAATCGGATATTCCCCGACCAGTTCCCAGGAGGTACCGGTAAACGGCGTACTGGAGGCAAAACCAGCCTGGCAGAGCATGGGGTGAGTCAGAAAGAGAAAAATGCCCAGAAAAAGGGCAAGAAAAAACCGGCCGGATTTCCTGCCGGTGGGAGATTTTATCGAAAAATTTGTAAATGCAAGCCGCATATGATGTGTAGGTCCTTTCTTACAGAAAAAAGGTGGACTTTTTCTGTCATCCTATCTTACCACGGAACCGGCGGAAAGTAAATGAAGGAGAGATGGAGATTTTCTTACATATCGTTTAAGAAAATGTAATAATTTTGTAGTGTTTGCCGATGCAAAGTAGTTGTAAACATTTTGTCGTCTTGGTAAAATAAACATAACAGAATTCAGAAAATTGTGAAGAAAAAGGAAAGGCAGAGAACCGATGATTAGAATCAAAGATATTGCAGACCGCGCAGGGGTCAGCCCGACGACGGTTTCGAATGTAATACACGGAAAGACAGGGCGCGTCTCAAAGGCGACGGTCGAGAAAATCAACCGGATTTTAAAGGAGATGGAGTACGTGCCGAGTATCAGCGCGCGCATGCTGGCGAACAACAGCTCCGGTCTCATTGGTGTGGCGCTTGGTTTCATGAAGAAAGGAAATGCATCTTCCTTTGAGGATCCCTTTGTGTCGGCAATGCTCGGAAATCTGGAATATCAGATCCGGGAACACGGCTATTATATGATGCTGGTTGCGCGCCATGAGCAGGACGACATTATGCAGCAGGCGCTCGGCTGGAATTTTGACGGCATGATTGCGATGGCTCTGAAGGAAAAGGAGATTGCAGAGCTCTCGGAACGTCTCGGAAAACCGCTGGTAACCATTGATCAGTATCTCCCGCCGGAACTTGGAGTCCGCTCCATTACGATGGATGACTGCGGCGGTGCGTACCAGATGAGTCAGTACCTGATTGGAAAGGGACATAAAAAATTTCTCTTTTTATCCGACTGCGATCTCGGGGTTGACCACTATCGGTGGCTCGGTGTGCGTCAGGCGATGGAGGTGGCGGG
>OKSF01002754.1_pt1 | contig 11392 bp, 8 predicted proteins | sample 1606061 | NCBI WGS metagenome assembly OKSF01 (sample SAMEA3541567, study PRJEB24748) | human gut metagenome | biome: human gut; feature: human-associated habitat; material: faeces | place: China | collected 2012 | reverse complement strand
ATGCGGTAAGTTTCCTCATTCAGCATAAGCTGACGGTTCAGATTGCGGATAGCGATCCTGTCCTCACGCCGAAAATACAGATAAACTCCAATAACTGCTATAAGACTCAGAATGATCACCAGAGTAATCACAAATACCCATATCCGGTATCTGAGTCCTGCCTGATAAATATACCTGTTATCAGCCATTGTTACCGTAAACAGCTTCGTACCGTCCACAGGTGCCGCAGTCACCATATAATCTCCATCTTCACCTGAAATTGCAAAGTAATATCGAAATCCACTGTCCATCTGGGACTTAATATCGGAAATCGGCAGACTCAGTTCACGCCCCTCCAGCCAGTTTAGGAAATCATTACCAAAAGTGTCATTGCCGCCATCAGACACAATATATTTTCCATGATTATCTATCACAAAAAGCCCTGCATATCCTTTTCTACGGTCTGCCTTTCCATATACGTCCAGACTGCTGCACGGAAGCGTCCCACAGAGCACTCCCTTAATCTGCTGTGCCTCATTTTTGACAGGTACTGACAATATCACTCCATCTGCGTAGGAATATCCATTTTCTGCCAGACCCCTGTTACCTAACATAGCCATCAGGAAGTATTCTTTCAGGGAATAATCCTGTCCGTCCTGCACGCAGCGGCCATCCTCACTGATAATCTTCAACGAATCAAACTTCTCTGTGTGACGGTGAAATTTCTCCCTCAGCATCTCCTCTGTCTGTACTTCATCTAAAGGCATATCACTGATATAATCTGCCGCACACTCCAGAAGATCATAGTACATATCAATCCGGCTTCCGACAAGTGCTGTATTCTGCTCTGTCCATTCCAGAAGAGAATCTCTGGCTCTGGAATTCTCTGTTTTCATCACAAAACTGTTAAAATAAAATAAGGCAGCTGTGATGATAATCACTGCGATCATTCCTGCCATAAACAGAATCCGCTTTCGCTTCTTTTTATCATCTGTGCCGTTCTTATCATCAAATCTTTTCATACGCAGCTTTCTCTCCTCCGCTCTCGTTCTGCCTATGATAAAGTCATATACTGCCAGTCCTTTCTACAGACTGGCAGTTATGTCTTGTATTTCATTATATGGACCTGTGGAGAGATTGTCAAACAGAACGTTACTATGCACATATGAAAAGCGGAGCCCTCAAACGGACTCCGCTCTGGTGTTACTTATTTATCATTTTTTCTTTTCTTCTCGTAGAAGATTCCGCCTGCAATAGCAAGGGCTACGATTACAAGAACTGCTGCATAAGCACCGATTGGGGTGTTATCGCCGGTCTTGGCTCCTGCAGTTTTCTGACTGTTATTTTCATATGTCTGAGCTGTTGTCCCACCCGGTGGTGTGGAATCTGATGATGTAGACATCGGAGTAATTTCTTTATCTGTCGGGGATTCTTTAGCTTCGCTACGCAACTCTACGCCGAATAACTGCTTCGCCGTTTATCAGAAGTAATCATACCCACCATGAATGTCCACAATACTTCCATTCATGTAGTTATTGGTAAGTATACTGTACGCCATATCTGCCACGTCTTTGATCTCACCGAATCTGTGCAGTGCGATCTTGCGGTTGATGCGTTCGTAGCTTTCCGGTGTGCGGTTCTCATGCCAGGGCGTCTGGATGAAACCAGGGGCAATTGCATTGACTGTGATGCCTTTTGGCTCAAATTCCTTTACCAGCGATTTGGTAAGGAAGTGGATGGCAGCCTTGGTCACGCCGTATACCAGAGAAGATGAGTATGCCTGCTGCCCTGCATAGGAACCCATGAAGAGTACTCTTCCGCCCTCTGTCATAACAGGCATAAATTCTTTGATCATAAATACAGGTACAGACAGGTTGGTATTTACGATCTTATTCCATTCCTCGAAAGTGTAATCCTGAAATTTATCGTAAGTGCTAATTCCCGCATTGCTGATCAGCCAGTCTACGTGTCCTGCTTTCTCTTTTACTTCTCCGACGAAATTCATCATATCGTCATAGGAAGACATGTCCGCTTTCAGAATAATAAGCTTCTCCTGATCTTCCGGTTTCAGGCTGTCCCAGAATTCATTGGCTTTATACGCATTGTGGGCGTAAGTGGCAAAGATCAGATCATCTTCTGCTGAGTTTGCCAGTATCTTCTCCACAATACCGCGTCCGATTCCGGAGGTGCCGCCTGTGATCACTGTTACCTTGCTCATTTTATATTCCCTCTTTTTATTCATCTATAATACAGACAGATCTGTTCTCTGTCATGCGGGAGTCTCCCCACTTCCATAAAACGGACTGCCTGCAAAAAAATTCCTTCTATATTATATATTCCACATTACCGAAATATATTCTTCACTCCTACAATTCCATCAGTCTGTCATAAACTTCCTTCGGCGCATATGGCTGCTGATTATGGATCGGTTCACCCAGACAGGTCTTGGGATATGCAAAAGTTCCATGCTCCAGCATAACTTCCAGAAGTTTCGGGCCTTCCCCTTCCAGAAATTCCGGTGCTTCTTCTCTGACTGCATCGCAGAGCATTCTCAGTGCAGGAATGCCGTAAGCCTTTGCCACCTCTGCGAAATTACAGGAAGCAAAACCGCAGCCGTCTGTGGTTCCTGCGAACAGACAGTCAAAATAATCTCTCTGCAGGTGACGGATCATGCCAAGTGCTTCATTATTCATAACCATGATCTTAACAGGAAGATTCTCTCTCTTCACCCACTCCAGTTCCTGGATATTCATCTGTAGTGCACCGTCTCCGCAGATGCAGGCGGTCGGTTTTCCGGTTGCATAATACGCTCCGATAGCTGCCGGAAGCCCGTAGCCCATAGCGCCATGACCGCCGGAGAAGAGAAGTTTCTGTCCTTCATGATTCTTGAATGACTGGTAACTCCACACCATATGCTGTCCTACATCCACTGCGATCGCGGAGGTATCCTCCAGCATATCACTGAGGTCTGCGATCATACGGTTCGGATATCTTTCCGGCGTGGCATCATCAACTGCCTGAAGATTTTCTTTAATCTCTGTGCAGACATTCAGCCAGTCACTGATCCCCTCTGTATCCGGAGCTGCTGCTTTTGCAAGACAATCGATTACTGCACCTGTCTCTGCCTGCAGCTTCACTTCATTGATACCATTCTCATGGATATCTCTCTGAAGATTGTATGGATCAATATCTATACGTATGATCTTTGCACCTCTAGCAAATTCATGTACTTTGGTTCCGATCTGTCTGGTACACAGAGAAATGCCAAAACAGAGAAGCAGATCGCTTTTTGCATTGGCGATCATATTTGCATAACGGTGTCCATAGGCACCGCCGATGCACCCGAAATTCAGCGGATGGTCGTATCCCAGAACTGATTTCGCCAGAACGCTGGTGATGATCGGAATCTGTCTCTTCTGTGCAAAGCGGATCAGTTTCTGCTGGCTGAAGCTGCTGTCCACGCCATGGCCCAGCATGATCACCGGACGTTTTGCCTGTTCCAGTGCTTCCAGAATCGTATCTGCCGCCTGCTGTGCTGCAGCTGCATCTGTATGTTTGTCCTCAAAAGTCATGTCATAGACCGGATTCTCCACTTCACTTCTCTGGATATTCATGGGAAGATCGATGAGCACCGGTCCTCTGCGTCCTGTGGTTGCAATATGGTATGCTTTATTTAATTCCTCCACAATGTCCTCAGGGTTTCGTATCTGAACAGCATATTTCGTGATCGGTTTCGCCATTGCCACGATGTCTGTCTCCTGAAATCCCTGCTGACGCAGTCCTTTAATCCCGGAGTACTCATACGTGTTCAGCTGCCCTGTCAGAAAGATCACAGGCAGAGAGTCATAATAGGCATCTGCCACACCACTCAGAAGGTTGATGGCTCCCGGTCCGCTGGTAGCATAGGCGCAGGCACATTCTTCCTTCGCCTGTGCGTATCCGCAGGCTGCGAAAGCTGCCCCCTGTTCATTGTAACCGGAATGATTCTCTGTCTCCGGATTTCTCTCAATGGAGTCTACCAGATGTGCGATCATGGTTCCCTGATAGCCGAAGAAATGGCGGATTCCTTTTTTCTGCAAAAACGTAACAATATAATCTGAAAGTTTCATGTTCCCTCCCGTCAGATCAGCGTGCCGATCTTACTTCTCTGTACTGTCTTTCCTGTTTTCTCCAGTACGTCTACATAGATGTCAAAAATTTCTTCGTCCTCTGCAAAGAGTTCGTTCTTCTGCAGACTCTTCTGCATCATCTTGAAATAGGGACGAAATACCCTCTCAAGTGTCATATAATCTTCATTCTTATACAGGTTCTTAATGTAGTCTTTCTGCTTCTCATAGGAAACACCCAGATTCATGCGCTCCCCACAGAACTCTACATAATCCCAGCATTCATTGAAGTAGTCTTTGTGCCGCCTGCTTCTGGCAAGTTTGCGGGCATTTTTCATTCGCTCTTTACAGTATTTCTCAAAGTTTCCGGATTCTTTCCAGAACTGTGTATAGCTTACCCTCGCACTGACCACCAGCGCAATGGGTGTCACATAGCGGGGTTCCTTTGCATCTTTATAATTCTTTCCATAGCTTATGGTAAGATACTCTGCGGTTTTTGCCGGAACCTGGAGTTCTGCACCTTCCAGAGTGACACGTTTACTCTCCGCAAAAATTTCTGCAGGGAAAATGGTAGTCTGTTTTCTTCTTTTGAGGATATATTTATTTGCTCCGGGCTGCTGGCAGGATCTGACAAGCCTGTCATACAAATGTGCAGCCTGTCCCTGGCGCCCGGTTATCATGCACTGCAGCCGCATAATTGTACGGTTCACCCTGCTCCTGAAATTTCTCTCTGCATAGTTGATATGACAGAGCTCTGTCCATGCATTCTCATCTCTGGATAATCTGCGTTCTGCTTTTACAGAAGCTGCCGGCGTTCTGAGTGGAAAAATACTGACTCCGATTCCCGGAAATGCGTAGTCTCTGGTGTTGTCCAGATTCAGGCACAGAGTATCTGTGTTTGTATAGCGCAGATACAATCCCGAAAACCATTTATGGCTTTTCAGCGATTCCAGCGCGCGTCTCTCTCTCGGATCTTCATCTACTGCCTTACGGAAACGCTCCATGTCTGCTACTTTCATCAGAACGATTCCAAACATGGGATTCTGTGGGAAAGGATGCCCTTCCACTGCGCAGAGTGTCAGTCGTGGAGAGAGGTAATATTCTATTTTATTCCGGCGGCATATTTCATCGATTTCCTGTAATAATGATAAAATCACCTTTTGTTTTTTGTTCAACTCTTTACTCCATTTCTATTGATGTCACTTAACAGTTACAGTCTGCACGATCTTCTTAATATCTTCAATACTTTCATATTTATCAAGCCATTTATCAAGCACAACTGTAATATCCGTCTTCTTTCCAAAGCTTTTCGCCTGTCTGCTGCCATCGTTCAGATCATTGATAAAAATACGGTACAGCTCTGTTCTTACATAAGAAGGCATCTCATATTCCAGTGCTTTCTTATAATTTGCAAAAGCCTCCCTGGTCTGTCCCTGTTTCATCCTGACATCACCCACCAGCTTATAAGCGCAGGCTTTCTCTTCTCTGCGGAACTGACGGTTTCGTACCTGTTCTGCAAGCCACTCCAGTTCGCTCTCCTCACCTGTACAGATGATCTGGGTGCGCAGTTCTGCAAGCTCATCGGAATACCCCAGCCGCTTCCATGCTCTTGTAAGAGCTTTCCTGTGCATCTTATGTTCTTCTGAAACTTTAACCTGTATATCCGCCGGCGCTTTAACTTCTTCAGTTTCTGCTGACGGATCTGATACTTTTTTATTCACATCATCAGCCGATGTTTCATCTGATGTTCTATCTGATTTTATCTGTTTTCTGCTTTTTCCCGGATTTTTCTCCACACTGACTGGCGTGATCATCTGTGTGCCGATCACAGCCCGGATTTCACCGATTTCTTTCTCTATCTCGCTCTGCGTACGTGCACACACTGTTTTTGCCAGATATAATGCTCCCTGGATATCATCATCCTCAGGTATCAGACGACTCCACAGCTCCATCAATGCGAGAGCCTCCTTCTTGTTGTGGTTTGCAATAAGCTCTTCACAGCTTTTCAGGATTTCAGATTTGTATCCTCTGAAGAATCTGTCCATCTCCATCCATACAATTCCGTTAGTTGTCTTATTCTTTACCTGAAGATAAAGCTCTGCCGCTTTCTGCATCTCGCCATCCATCCAGAAGATATCTGCCTTATATTTCAGGAAATAACCATCCTCAGGAAACATTTTAAGAGCCTTATCAAGAAAACGTTCTGCTTCGATCCGGTTCTCTCCCGCATCCTCCATCAGGAACCTGCACTTAAATTTCATAAATCCCGGATGTCCCGGATATTTCTTCAGAAGCTCATTGACGATCTGTTCTGCCTCCTTTATCCGATGGAATTCATAATGATCCGCAGCTTTCCTGAAAAACTCAATATCTTCTTTCAGTGCCTCCATCTCAGGACTCAGATGGTCAAGCTGCTGACGGACCTGCATCATCCGATATGCCTTTGACACACGTTCTGTATAAAACAGAGTAAGCATTGCCGCATAGAATACATCGTCAGGTATCTCCACAAGTGTTGGATGATAAAAAGCATAAATGTTGGTATAGTCTTCTCTTCCGATAAAGTCAGCACTGAGCTGATTCTTATAATAAGAGCCAAAAAGTGCACTCAGCTTACGGAAAGATCTGCTTTCCACCAGCTCACTGATCTTAAGTCCTGATTCATCGATCGCTCTCTGCAGGTCCAGTGCAACAGCGCGGGCTTTCATTGCAAGCCCATCCTGGCGGACCTTATGGCTCTTTTTCGCAATGCGCATATTGTAGAACTTTCGGAACACACTGTCCCAGCGCAATCTTTCCTTATTGATCTTCGGCATGTATTCTTCACGTAGCTCCTGATAAGGAAGATCATCTACACACACTGCTACATGACCCTCCCTCTTATCATGAGGAGGCATATATGACCACTCGTCTCCATAATGCCAGATCAGATAGTCACTGCACTTATTTGGGATCATTGCCTTTTTTCCCTCAAAGATGCCCTCCTTTACAGGGAACATCATATCCTTATCGAAAAGAAACGGGCAGCCGCCCCAGCGCATGGCATAACGGTCACATTCCTCTTCTTTATAAGAGAACATGATCTTCTCAAGCTTTGCCAGTGTTCTTTTTTTGCCAAGAAAAATATAAGAAAGAAGATACTTCAGATACATGGATGCAGGTATCTCCCAGCGGTCGCTGTAGCCTACGGAAATATTGATAAGATCTGAGTAGATCATCATGTGTGTTCTATATTTCTCGTATTCTTTATCGTCAGCCGGAACAGGATCCAGTGTAAGAATGTCTATGATCTCTCCGCCGCAGTCCTTCCCGATAATCTGGCTCTTATGGATGGCACAGGTATTGGTGGATGCGTAGCGCGGAAATGAATTTGTATAGTTTCTGTCCACCTCCGAACACTGTATCTCTCTGTCAGGCGGGAGTTCTGTTTTGCATATCTCTATGAATTTCTCCCAGTCCGGACGTGGCATATAAAGGTCTACATCATCATCCCAGGGAACAAATCCCTCATGTCTGAGAGCTCCGATCAGGGAGCCTCCTGCCAGCACGTATCTGAGGTTATGTTCTCTGCAGATTTCATCAACCTCCCTGAAAAGCTTCAGGAGGTATTTCTGTTTCTCCGTCATGAATTGTCCTTTCTGTTGATTGTTTCCAAAATTTCTATTATTTTTACCGACTCATCATAGAAAAGCCGGGTACATTCTGTCCGTTTGTCTCTGATCATGATCATCAGCTCCTGCAGCAGATAGCGGAAACCATTTCCCTCGAAATTAAAGCTGTACCTTTTCAGAAATTCTTTTCCTGAAATATTGGCTTCAAAGTATCCGGTGTTCCACCAGTCATTAGGGATAGTTACCCTGCCGTTGCTTCCGATGATCACAAGTTCATTCTCAATGTCAACCGTTGTTCCGATCTCAATAGTCGCCAGTGCACCGGCGTATTTCATGGAAATCATATCATATACAAAACGGCCTTCCTGATTGCGGACCGCATTAGTGTTGATATCCTGGCATTTTTTTCCCAGCAGTTTCAGTACTGCACAGATAGCTGTGCAGACCGTCTCATTAAAAGTCCTGCCGCCCTCGAAATCATCCTGGGAGATTGCACATTTGACACTTACCAGATCTCCCACCAGGTTACTGTGTACCAGCCATACCAGCTGATTAAACGCCCGCAGGTAGACCAGTGTGGTCCGTTCAATGAGAACCACATTGTTCTCCCTTGCCACCTGAAACAGGTAGCGCAGTTTCTCTGAGGAAAGCGTCATGGGCGAATCACTGATCACATATTTTCCTTTTTTCAGCGCTCGCTCGATATATTCTGCTCTCCGGTTCAGCGATGTCTTGATATAAACAATATCTACATCTGCCAGAAATTCATCATAGCTGCTCCAGCAGGAACCTAACTCATATTTATCACAGAATCTCTGTGCAGTCTCGTGATCCTCGCTGAATACACGTTCCACATGAACTCCGCTGACATATTTGGATTCCTCCACAAAATCATTATCCCGGATGTCATCCGTCACGATTCCCATATTAAAGATAACACCTTCACTGCGAAGCTTTGTACTGGAAATATTCTTGGTCCTTTCCAGATAAACTACATCACAGTAGTTCTTAAGGTAATCGAATTTCCCTCTCCAGTCAGATCCTACCACCAGGACATCAATATCATACTTAATGATGTCATTGACCTTCTGTCCCTGATATTCCTCAATGATGATCTCATCTGCCAGCCCGGTCCTCCGCACATTCTCGATTCTCTTAATGAGGCTGTCCCGCACATTGAGTTTGCCCCGCTCAATGTCAAAGCTCTCACTTGTGACACCTACGATCAGATAATCACCAAGTGCTTTTGCTCTTTTGATAATATTGTAGTGGCCTTTATGAAAAAGATCAAAAGTGCCATATGTGATTACTCTCTTCATTCTTTCGTCATAACTCCCCTGAAAAAAATATTCTTATTTTGCCGAACAGTTTTCCTGCTCCATACGTTACTGTTCACTCCGTTCACAGTAACCTCCATACGATAGATACTTTGATTATATCATACTTCCCAACTTCCGTCACCTGTCCGTTACAAAAATGTTAAATTCGCATTAACTTTACAAAAAGAAGAGTTTTGAAATACTGTTTTTGTATCTCAAAACTCTTCCTTTGTGTTTATGGTTCTTTATTGTCGTCCATCGTTCTGGTAGTAGCTTCCAGTTCCTGGATCAGGTCTTCCAGCGAAAGCTCCTCTTCCCCTTTGATCAGTTCATCAGGGATATCATCCAGATTATCCTCTTCAATCTCCAGCTCCATGCCGGCCACATTGCTGAAGCCTTCATGCCTGTCAGAAGAAGTATGATCCGGTATATCCTCGTCCATATTTACTTTCTCCACATGTCCGTCCTGCTCACTCTCTGAATCAAGCGTTGCCGCAAGCTCTGCGATGGCTTTCTTTCTTCTGAGAAGTTCATATTCATCATATTCGCTGTCATACTCTTCTTCCAGACCTTCATCTCTGACTGTCTTATCCTTCTTGATCAGGATAAATGCGATCAGATTCAGAACACCCGTATAGAGCAGATCCACAGGCAGACTTCCCAGTACAAGTACAAATACCAGTGATACTCCCAGAAGCACCCATACATTGTTCATTGCAGGAAGCATCAGGATGTATAAACCATTCATAATGATCATGATCGGATAATGGAAGAAATAAATTCCCATTGTATGTCGTCCCACATAGGTGAGTGGCAGTTTGATGTCCGGCACTAACGCAAGCATCGTATAGACAACTACGAAAGATACCAGATACATCAGCAGTCTGAGGATCACTCCCTGAGGATCCGTCAGGCCACAGAGCTGATATCCATGATTACCTCGGAAAATAGCAATTCCCATTTCATTTGGGATCATATAATTCGGTATCGCCCACAAAAGGACTCCGGAGATTGCCACCAGAATCCATTTTCCCTTAAATTTACGGATTGCTGTGATATATTCACTCTTCCAGAGATACCCCGCAACAAAGAACGGGAAAAATACCACGATTCTTGATGATGACAGGAATGTGGTAAATTCCGGTCTGGTTCCTGCCCATAATGCGAACAGGATACTGAGCAGAACAATAAATCTGATCTTACCCAGAGCCTCAATGGTAAGGCGGTAAATAAACAGTGCCAGTATATACCACATGACACTTCCGGTAGGACGCAGTATCTCATAATCTACAGATCTGCCCAGCCATATCTGTGAATACCAGGTTAAGGTATATCCCAGAACATAAGGGATCAGCAGGTTCTTAAAATTCTTCAGCACATTCTGAGGTTTCTTTGACAGATATCCTGAAATAAAAACAAATGCAGGCATGTGAAAAATCGTGATCGCATACCACACATATCTCACTACAGTGTCTACCTTTACAAGGTTAAATGCAATAATATGGTTAAATACTACCAGAAAGATAAGCAAAACTTTAATGTTATCAATCAGGCAGGAGTACGGCACCGCCGCTCTCTCTTTTTTTATTTTCATGTTTAAGTACTATCCTCTAATCATATTTCTGACTTCTGCTGTGTGAACATACAACCCCATTCTGCCAGATTCTTCAGAGATGACCGGCAGACAAAAAAACGCACAGCAATGTAACGGGCAATTAACCGCAAAGTCATATTTACTGCAACAAGCATAACATATTTTTACGATTTATGGAATAGAAACTTAACATTTCGGTCAATGGAAATATTTCCATATTCCATGTACAGCATAAGAACAGAAAAAAATACAGCTTCTGATCCTGCCGTAACCGGCGTATCTGTAGACATTGTAAGTCATGGCTGCTGATTTCAGTTTGTTTCTGGATTTGCCGCCTTCGCTGAGACGGTATTTCAGATAGGGTTTGTTGATTCCGGCAGCACAGCCGTATTTTCGCAGGATTTTCAGCCAGGTGATATAATCCTCATGGCTGTCGTCATGCTCCATGGGAAATTCACGCGCCACATCCCTTCTGAGTATTACCGAAGAACAGTTGATGCTGTTATGTTTCAGAAGTTCTCTGTAGGTGATCTTCTCTTTTACAGGGATTGTCCGTCCTGTACTGCTTCCGTCCGCTTTCATCAGTTCCCGCCCTGTAGAACACAGCACGTATCCTGTCTCTTCCAGACGTTTCAGCTGTTCTTTCAGCTTGCCTGACTCCCACCAATCATCTGCATCCAGAAAAGCAATGTAGGTTCCCTGTGCCAGCCCGACTCCTCTGTTTCTGGAGCCTGCAGCTCCCATATTCTGTTCATTCTTAATATACCGAAAGTCCTGTCTGCC
>OKSF01002748.1_pt1 | contig 11429 bp, 8 predicted proteins | sample 1606061 | NCBI WGS metagenome assembly OKSF01 (sample SAMEA3541567, study PRJEB24748) | human gut metagenome | biome: human gut; feature: human-associated habitat; material: faeces | place: China | collected 2012 | reverse complement strand
TTGGGCCGTCCAGAGGGCAAAAGGCCCGGTGATTGGGCGTGTTGACTATTTTCAAACAAGGCCTAGGCACAGAATAGTAAAAAGCAAAGAAATGAAAAGAGAGGAATATCTGCGCATGATCAATTTTGGAGCGCTCTTGAGCAACACCAGCAACTTTCTGTATACCTACATTCTCATCGCCCTGCTGATTTTTGCGGGGCTCTACTTCACCGTGCGCACCCGCGGGGTGCAGTTCCGGCTGTTCCCCGAGGCCCTGCGGGTGCTGGGGGAGAAGAAAAAGGACGGCAAGGACATCTCCTCCTTCCAGGCCCTGATGATCTCCACCGCCTCCCGGGTGGGCACCGGCAACATCGCCGGGGTGGCCAACGCCATCATCGCCGCCACGGTCATCGGCGGCTACGGCGCGGTGTTCTGGATGTGGCTGCTGGCCCTCATCGGCGCGGCCTCCGCCTTCATTGAGAGCACCCTGGCCCAGTGCTACAAGGAGAAGCACGGGGACAACTGGGTGGGCGGCCCGGCCTACTACATCCAGAAGGCCCTGGGCAGCCGGTTCTTCGGCGTGGTGTTCGCGGTGCTGCTCATCGCCTGCTTCGCCTACGGCTTCAACGCCCTCCAGGCCTACAACGCCGGCTCCGCCCTCCAGTACTACCTGCCCGGCTATTCCGAGAGCGTCTGGCCCGCGGTGGTGGGGGCGGCGCTGGCCCTGCTCACCGGCCTGTGCATCTTCGGCGGCGTACGCCGCATCAGCGCCATCACCTCCGGCATCGTCCCGGTCATGGCGGCCATCTATATCGCCCTGGGCCTTTTCATCACCGTCAAGAACATCGGCCAGGTGCCCTATATGCTCTCCATGATCGTCTCTCAGGCCTTTGATCCCAAGGCCATGTTCGCGGGCATCGGCGCCTCCTGCATCATGCAGGGCATCAAGCGTGGCCTCTACTCCAACGAGGCGGGCATGGGCTCCGCCCCCAACGCGGCGGCGGCCGCCGACGTGTCCCACCCGGTGAAGCAGGGGCTGGTGCAGATGCTCTCCGTGTTCATCGACACCATCCTCATCTGCTCCACCACCGCCTTCATGCTGCTCCTCTCCGGCGTGCCCATCGACGCCTACTCCGAGGGCATGAACTTTGTCCAGGCGGCGGTGCACAGCCAGGTGGGCCCCTTCGGCCCCCTGTTCATCACCGTCTCCATCTTCCTGTTCGCCTTCAGCTCCCTGGTGGGCAACTACTACTACACCGAGTCCAACTTCCGTTTCATCCGGGACTCCAAGACCGGGCTGCTGGTGTTCCGGCTGACCTGTGTGGCCGCCATTTTCATTGGCGCGCAGATGAGCTTCTCCATGGTGTGGGATCTGGCCGATGTGCTGATGGGCCTGATGGCCCTGGTCAACCTGGTGGCCATCCTGCTGCTGGGCGGAAAGGCCATCCGGGTGCTCAGGGACTACCAGAAGCAGCGCAGGGCGGGGAAGAACCCCGTCTACCGCTACGACGAGGTGGGCGTGGGCAGCCCGGAGATCTGGAACGAAGCCCACGCCAAAAAGTGGGAGGACTGAACCGAACCCATCCCCGCTGAGCTGAAAGGAGCGCCCTATGGCCTTTTCCCTGACAAGTGAACAGCAGGCTGCGGTGGACAACCGGGGCGGCGGGCTGCTGGTGTCCGCCGCCGCCGGCTCCGGCAAGACCCGGGTACTGGTGGAGCGGCTCCTGGCCCGGGTGGAGGGGGAGGGGCTGGACATCGACCGCTTCCTGGTCATTACCTACACCAAGGCCGCCGCCGCCGAGCTGCGGGGCCGCATCGTGGAGGAGCTGTCCGCCCGGCTGGCGGAGCGCCCCACCGACGCCCACCTGCGGCGGCAGGCCACCCTGGTCTATAAGGCCCAGATCTCCACCGTCCACGCCTTCTGCGCCCAGCTTTTGCGGGAGTGCGGCCACCTGCTGGAGCTGGATCCGGACTTCCGCCTGTGCGACGAGGGGGAGGCGGGCATCCTCATGCTCCGCGCCCTCAACGATGTGCTGGACCGGCGCTATGAGGACATCGCCGAGGGGAGTGATTTCGCCCGGCTGGTGGACACCATGTCCGCCGGGCGGGACGACAGCCGGCTCATGCAGATCGTGCTGGACATCCGGGGGCGGGTGCAGGCCCACCCCAATCCCGCCGCCTGGCTGGACGGGCAGGAGCGGGCCTTTGCCCTGGAGGGGGTAGACGACCCGGGGGAGACCCCCTGGGGCCGCCTGCTGCTGGACGACGCGGGGCGGCAGGGGGCCTACTGGCGGGACAAGATCGCCCGGGCCCTGGAGCTGTGCCCCTGCGACGCCAATCTGGACGCCAATTACGCCCCCAGCCTCTCCGCCACCCTGGCGGCCCTGGACGCCTTTGTGGAGGGGACGCGGCGGGGGTGGGACGCGGCCCGGGCCGCCCTGCCCATCCCCTTCCCGGCGGCGGGGCGCAAGAAGATTGTGGACTGCCCCGACGCGGCGGAGCAGGTGAAGGCCATCCGGAGCACCTGCAAAAAGCGGATGGAGAAACTGGGGGAGTGGTTCGAGGACTGCGGGGCGGATCTCCTGGAGGATCTCCGGGCGGTGCACCCGGCGGTGCGGGGGCTGTTCGCCCTGGTGAAGGACTTCGAGGGGGCCTACGCCGCCGAGAAGGCCCGCCGGGGCATGGTGGACTTCGCCGATCTGGAGCACATGGCGGTGCGCCTGCTGGTGGGGGAGGACGGAGCTCCCACCGAGCTGGCCCGCCAGTGGTCCGCCCGGTACGACGAGATCATGGTGGACGAGTACCAGGACACCAACGAGGTGCAGAACGCCATCTTCACCGCCCTGTCCCGGGAGGGGAGGAACCTCTTCCTGGTGGGGGATGTGAAGCAGTCCATCTACCGCTTCCGCCTGGCCGATCCCACCATCTTCCTGGGCAAGTACCGCGCCTTTGCCGACTACACCCGGGCGGCGGAGGGGGAGGAGCGGCGGCTCATCCTGTCCCGGAACTTCCGCTCCCGGCCGGAGGTGCTGGAGGGGGCCAACTTTGTGGTCCGCAGCGTCATGTCCGCCGACTTCGGCGAGATGGACTACACCGCCGACGAGGCCCTCTACCCCGGCGCGCCCTTCCCGCCCGACGGCCGCTACGCCGTGGAGCTGGACGCGGTGGACGCCTCCGCCGAGGGGGAGGAGGAGAAGACCGCCCGGGATCTCATCGAGGCCCGCTTTGCGGCCAAGCGCATCCGGACGCTGGTGGACGGGGGCTTTCCTGTCTCCGACGGCGAGGGCGGCGAGCGGCCCGTCCGCCCGGCAGACATCGTGATTTTACTCCGCTCCCCCAACACGGTGCTCCACCACTACGCCCGCGCCCTGGGGGAGCGGGACATCCCCTGGGAGGCGGAGGGCGGCGGCGACTTCTTCGCCGCCACCGAGGTGAACGTGGCCCTCTCCCTGCTCCAAATCGTGGACAACCCCCGGCAGGACGTGCCCCTCATCTCCGTCCTCCGCTCCCCGGTGTACGGCTTCTCCGCCGACCGGCTGGCGGAGCTCCGGGCTGCCAGCCCCGATACCGACTTCTACGCCGCCCTGACCGCCGACGGCGGGGAGGACAGCCGGGCCTTTCTGACCGAGCTGGACGAGCTGCGCTTCGGCGCGGGGGAGCTGAGCAGCCACGAGCTGCTCTGGCAGCTCTACGACCGCACCAATCTGCTGGGGGTGTTCGGTGCCATGGAGCGGGGGGAGGAGCGGCAGTCCAACCTGCTCACCCTGGCGGAGCTGGCCCGCCGCTTCGAGGGGGCGGGCCACAAGGGCCTGTTCGGCTTTTTGTCCTACCTGACCCGGCTGCGGGAGAACGGGGCCAAGCTGGCCCTGCCCGCCCCCGGCCGGGAGGGGGGCGGCGTGCGCATCCTGAGCATCCACAAGTCGAAGGGGCTGGAGTTCCCCGTGGTGCTCCTCTGCGGGCTGGCGCGGAGGCTCAACCGGGAGGACATGAGCCGGCCCATCCTGTTCCACCCCAAGCTGGGGGTGGGTCCCAAGCGGCTGGACGTGGAGCGGGGGATGGAGTATCCCACCCTGGCCCGCCGGGCGGTGGCCCGGAAGCTGGAGCTGGAGATGATGGCCGAGGAGCTGCGGCTGCTCTATGTGGCCATGACCCGGGCCAAGGAGAAGCTGATTTTGTCGGTGGCCCTCACCGGCGGGGCGCGGGATCTGGAGAAGCTGGCCCCCGACGCGGCCTGTCCGGTGGAGCCCCAGGTGCTGGCCGGGTGCCAGAGCGTGGGGCAGTGGGTGCTGCTGCCCGCCCTGGCCCGGCCCGACGGGGAGGTCCTCCGCCGGGCCGCGGGGGTGCAGGTGCCCGTCCCGGCGGCGGACTTCGGCCCGGCCTGGGATATCCGCTTTGTGGACGGGGCGGAGTTCCAGGCGGAGCCGGAGGAGAGCGCCATTTCCCCATCCGGTCCCCCGGACGGCGAGATGATTTCCGCGGGGGCGGGGGAGGAGACCGCCGCCCTGGCGGCCCGGCTGGCCTGGCATTATCCCCACGGGGCGGAGGTGGAGCTGCCCTCCAAGCTCACCGCCACCCAGCTCAAGGGGCGGGCGCTGGACGAGGAGGCGGCCGAGGCGGCGGTCCGGCCCCCCCGGCCCATCCGCCTGGGGCGGCCCCGGTTCGCCGCCGAGGAGTTCGGCCTCACCCCGGCCCAGAAGGGCACCGCCCTCCACCTGGTCATGCAGTACATCGACTTCGAGCGGACGGAGCGCGTGGAGCAGGTGCGGGCCGAGATCGCCCGGCTGGTGGAGCGGGCCTTCCTCACCCCCCAGCAGGGGGAGGCGGTGGACCCGGCCAAAATCGCGGCCTTTTTCGCCTCTCCCCTGGGGCGGGAGCTGATGGCCTCCACCTCCCTGCGGAGGGAGTTCAAGTTCTCCATCCTGGTTCCGGCGGCGGACTACTACCCCCAGGCCGGGGCGGAGGAGCAGGTGCTCCTCCAGGGCGTGGTGGACTGCTGCTTTGAGACTCTGGAGGGCATCACCGTGGTGGACTTCAAGACCGACCGGGTGGACCGGCGCTCTGTAGCGGCCCGGGCGGAGGAGTACCGGCCCCAGCTCGCGGCCTACAGCCGGGCGCTGGAGGAGATCACCGGGAAGCCGGTGATCCGCCGGTGCCTGTGGTTTTTCGCCCTGGATCAGGCGGTGGATGTGTGAAGGGCCGCTGGCAACTTGAAAAATTTCTCGAAAAAACAGTTGCAATTCCGGTTTTCCTGTGCTATACTATCCTAGCGTTTATAAGGCGTGGAGGTTTGCTGCGCCGCCTCATCCAGAACGAGAAAGAGGTGAACACACCATGAAGGAAGGCATCCATCCCAACTACGAACAGACCACGATCAAGTGTGCTTGCGGTAATGTGATCGAAACCGGATCTACCAAGAAGGACATTCGCGTGGAAGTCTGCTCCAAGTGTCACCCCTTCTTCACCGGCAAGCAGAAGATGGTGGATACTGGCGGACGCGTCAGCCGCTTCAACAAGAAGTTCGGCCTGGACAAGAAGTAAGTTCGTATGTAAGAGCCCGTACCGGTTTCGGTACGGGCTCTTTTGCATCGGAAGGATACCAGCCGCCGGAGCGGCATAAGAATAAGGAGGGAGACGGCTATGCGCAAGTGCCTGCGCTGCGGGACAGAGATGTTGGAGGGCTGGAACGTCAAGGAGGATGGGCATAAACATGAAATTTTCATCGACAATGGGGGAAGCTTCGTGCGCGGCGACGGACGGATGGGAATTCTGAAGGCCGCGGTCTGCCCCCAGTGCGGCGAGGTTTCGGTCTATGTGGACGATCCGGACACGGTGATCAACGGATGGAGGTAAGAGCGATGTTTAGCAGAATTGACCCCAAGGAGCTGGACCAGAACGTCTTTTCCATGATCGGCGAGCAGTGGATGCTGGTCACCGCCGGGACGGCGGAGCGGTGCAACACCATGACGGCCAGTTGGGGCGGCCTGGGCGTGCTGTGGGGAAAGCCGGTGGCCACGGTCTACATCCGCCCCCAGCGGTACACCCTGGAATTTGTGGAGCGGGAGGACTGCTTCACCCTCTCCTTCTTCGGGGAGGAGTACCGGAAGGCCCTGGCCCTGTGCGGCTCCAAGAGCGGCCGGGACGTGGATAAGGTCAAGGAGTGCGGCTTCACGGTGGCCGGGGCGGCGTGCGGCGCGCCCTACTTTGAGGAGGCCGGGCTGGTGCTGGTGTGTAAAAAGGCGTACTGGCAGGACATGGACCCGACCCACTTCCTGGACGGAGAGCTGGACGGGAAGTGGTACCCCGAAAAGGATTACCACCGCATCTTCATCGGGGAGATTGTGGAAGTGCTGAAGAAAAACTGACGCCGGGGCTGCGGCCCGCGGCGCGGAGGACGGTATGACGGAAAACGAGACAAAGCAAGCGAAAAACCGGGCGGTGCTGGTGGGCCTGAACGCCCACTGCCTGTCGGCCGAGGAAAACGCCGACGACACCTCCATGGAGGAGCTGGCCGATCTGCTGGAGACTGCGGGGGGCGTGTGCGTGGGCACCGTGTTCCAGAACAAGGACGCCCCCGATCCCCGCACCTTCATCGGCGAGGGCAAGGCGGCTGAGGTGAAGGAGCTGGTGGGGGCCATGGGGGCGGACATGGTGGTGGTGGATAACCCCCTGTCCCCCTCCCAGCAGCGGGTGCTGTCGGAGGAGCTGGGCGTCCAGGTGCTGGACCGGGCGGCCCTGATCCTGGATATCTTCGCCCAGCGGGCCCGCACCCGGGAGGGACGGCTCCAGGTGGAGCTGGCCCAGTACCAGTATCTGCTGCCCCGGCTGCTGGGCATGTGGACCCACCTGGAGCGCCAGGAGGGCGCCATCGGCACCCGCGGCCCCGGCGAGACCCAGTTGGAGACCGACCGGCGGCACATCCGCCGCAAGATCCAGAAGCTGCGGGAGGAGCTGGAGCAGGTGCGCGACGGTGTGACCGCGGACTGCTACTCCTACAGCACCCGCCGGGAGAAGAACGAGGTGCCGGTGGTGGCCATCGTGGGCTATACCAACGCGGGCAAGTCCACCCTGCTCAACCGGCTGACCGGGGCGGACATCCCCGCCAACAACCGGCTGTTCGACACCCTGGACACCACCACCCGGACGCTGGAGATCAGCGACACCTGCACCGTGCTGCTCAGCGACACCGTGGGCTTCATCCGCAAGCTGCCCCACCATCTGGTGGAGGCCTTTAAGGCCACGCTGGAGGAGCTGAGCTACGCCGACCTGCTCCTCCACGTCATCGACGCCTCCAATCCCCTGTGGCGGGAGCAGGCGGCGGTGGTGGAGCAGCTCATCGTGGAGCTGGGGGCGGAGCAGACCCCCCGCATCGACGTGTTCAACAAGTGCGACAGATTTACCGGCGACATCCTTCCCCACGGGGCGGACATCGTGTCCATCTCGGCCAAGACCGGCCAGGGGCTGGACGAGCTGCTGAAGAAAATCGGCGGCCGCCTGGACACCGGCGCCTGCCGGGTGGTGCTCCGCCTGCCCTACGACCAGGGCGGCGTGGTGGACATGCTCCACCGGCAGGCCAAGGTGGAGCGGGTGGACTACGGCGAGGCCATCGAGGTGGAGGCGGTGTGTACCCCCGTCCAGCTTGGCCGCCTGAAGGACTATATCGTGTCGGGCTGGACGCCCCCCAAGGAGCCCTGGGAGGACTGAGAGGCGCCGTAAACGGCGCGATACCCCCTCCGCGCTCCGAGGGGGTTCAATGCTTGCGATATAAGGAGGAACCGCCATGCAGTTACTGGAGACTGACCGCCTGCTCCTGCGCCCCTTCACCCTGGACGATGCGGAGGGGCTGTACGCCTACGCCAGCCACCCGGAGGTGGGCCCCCCGGCGGGGTGGCGCCCCCACCGGAGCGTGGAGGAGAGCCGACAGGTCATCGAGAACATCTTCGTCCCCTCGGATGCCCTGGCGGTGCTCCGCAAGTCCGACGGCCGCCTGATCGGTTCGGCGGGCTTTGTGGACCGGCACCGCACGGAGCTGGGGACGCCCAGCGAGGAGATCGGCTATTCCCTGGCCCGGGACTGCTGGGGCCAGGGGCTGATCCCCGAGGCGGTGAAGGAGATTATCCGCCACGCCTTCGCCGACCTGGGCTACCAGGCCCTGTGGGCGGCCTACTACGACGGCAACCGCAAGTCCAAGCGGGTCATGCAGAAGTGCGGCATGACCTACCGCCTCTCCCGTATTGAAGCGGTGGAGCAGCTGGGCGAGACCCGGCTGGCCCACTACTTTGCCGTCACCCGAAGGGAGTGGGAGCGGTGACCGAGTATTTTGTCCCCACCGGAGCGTCCGAGACCGAGCTGGTGGAGAAGCGCTCCCGCTTCCTTGGCCATGTCTGGCCGGTGGAGAGCGAGGAGGAGGCCAGGGCCCGCATCGAGGAGATCCGAAAAAAGCACTACGACGCCCGCCACCACTGCTGGTGCTACCGCATCCGGGAGGGGGGCGTGGAGCGCTACTCCGACGACGGGGAGCCTCAGGGCACGGCGGGCCAGCCCATGCTCAATGTCTTCCAGCGGGAGGGGGTCACCAACGTCTGCTGCGTGGTGACCCGCTACTTCGGCGGTATCCTGCTGGGGGCGGGAGGGCTGGTGCGGGCCTATACCCAGTCCGCCAAGGACGCCCTGGACGCGGCGGGCATCTCCGTGGTGCGCCGCTGGGTGGAGGTGGCCGTGCCCTGCCCCTACTCCTTCTTTGAGCGGCTCAAGCTGGAGCTGGAGGCCCACGGCGGGGTGCTGGGGGAGGTGGAGTACGCCGCCGACGTCACGGTGCACGCCCTGCTGCCCGAGGAGCGGGCAGAGGCCTTCTCCGCCCGGCTTACCGAGCTGGCCGCCGGCGGAGTGGCCGCCCAGGTGTGCGGCGAGTCCTTCCAGGCGGTGCCCCGGACACAAGTATGAACAAATCATGAATCTTTTGCAAAAAAGAAGGATTTTTCCGAGGAAAGAAGTATATAGTTACAGAGACTGCTGAGAGGTAGGTGGTATCTGTGACCCTGCGCGAACAGACCGAGGCGCTGGAGCGGGAGATGCTCTCCCCCTTTGCATGCCTGTCGTCCCAATCCCGGGGGCGGCAGACGCCGCTGGAGCCCTGTCCCACCCGCACCTGCTTCCAGCGGGACATCGACCGGATCATCCACTCCAAGGCCTTCCGGCGGCTCAAGCACAAGACCCAGGTCTTTCTGGAGCCGGAGGGGGACCACTACCGCACCCGCATGACCCACACCATCGAGGTCAGCCGCATCGCCCGCACCATTGCCCGGGGCCTGCGGCTCAACGAGGATCTGGCGGAGGCGGCGGCCTACGGCCACGATCTGGGCCACACCCCCTTCGGCCACGCCGGGGAGCGGGTGCTCAATGAAATCCTGCCCGGCGGCTTCGCCCACAACGAGCAGTCCCTGCGGGTGGTGGACCGGCTGGAAAAGGAGGGGGAGGGCCTCAACCTGACCTATGAGGTGCGGCGGGGCATCCTCTGCCACACCGGCCCCGACCGGGCGGAGACCCTGGAAGGCCAGCTCCTCCGGCTGGCCGACAAGATCGCCTACATCAACCACGACATTGACGACGCCATCCGGGGCAGGATCATCTACCCCATGGACATACCCCTGTCCATCTCCCAGGTGCTGGGCTTCACCCACTCGGAGCGGATCAACACCCTGACGGTGGACATCATCACCCAGAGCGCCGGGCGGGACGCAATTCTCCAGTCCCCCGCCTGCCGGGACGCTATGGGCGAACTGCGGGCGTTCATGTTCGAGTTTGTCTACCGCAATCCGGTGGCCAAGGGGGAGGAGGGGAAGGCCCAGGAGCTGCTCCGCCGCCTGTTCGACTACTACCGGCGGGAGCCGGACAAGCTGCCACCGGAGTTTCAGGACATCAGGATGGAGGAGGGCGTGGAGCGGGCCGTCTGCGACTATATTGCGGGCATGACCGACGTCTACGCGGTGGAGTGCTTCAACGCGGCGTTCATTCCGAAATCCTGGAGCGTGAAGTAGGCGCGGACAGGCAGGCCGCGCGGGAGGGGATAAGCCTGGTATATTGTGGAAAACATAGTCGGAAGGAGGGCGCGGCGTGCCGATTCCCGAACAATTCATCGACGAGCTGGTGGCCCGGAGCGAGATCTCCGACGTGGTTTCCTCCTATGTCCACCTGACCCGGAAGGGAAACAACCTGTGGGGGCTGTGCCCCTTTCACAACGAAAAGACGCCCTCCTTCTCGGTTTCGCCGGATAAACAGATTTACCACTGCTTCGGCTGCGGCAAAGGGGGCGGGGTGATCTCCTTCATCATGGAGATCGAGAACCTGCCCTTTCCCGACGCGGTGCGCCTGCTGGCCCAGCGGGCGGGGCTGGAGGTGCCCGACGCAGGCGCCGATGACGCCGGGCGCAAAAAGCGGGCCCGGGCCCTCGCGGCCAACCGGGACGCGGCCCGGTTTTACCACGACTACCTCAAGGGCCCCGGCGGTGCGCGGGTGCGGGACTATCTGGCCCAGCGGCAGATTGCGCCGCGCACCGCCACCCGCTTCGGCCTGGGGGCGGCTCCGGAGCAGTGGGACGCGCTGACCAGGGCGCTGACCGCCAAGGGATACAGCAAGATGGAGCTCATCGACGCCGGGCTGGCCGTGGCGGGCAAGAACGGCGGCGTGTACGACAAGTTTCGCGCCCGTCTCATGCTCCCCGTCATCGACGTGCGGGGGGAGGTGGCCGGCTTCACCAGCCGCATCCTGCCGGGGGAGGAGGGGGCCAAGTACCTCAACACCCCGGAGACCATTGCCTTCAAGAAGGGGCGGCTGATCTACGCCCTCAACTTTGCCAAGAGCACCAAGCGGCCCAATCTGGTGCTGGTGGAGGGCAACATCGATGTCATCACCCTCCACCAGGCGGGGTTTGACAACGTGGTGGCCACCATGGGCACCGCCCTCACCGAGGAGCACGCCCGGATACTGGCCCGCTACACCAAGGAGCTGGTGCTCTGCTACGACAACGACGCGGCGGGTAAGCAGTCCACCGACCGGGTGCTCAACATTCTGAAAAACGCCAACCTGAACGTCCGGGTGCTCCAGCTCCCCAACGCCTACGACGCGGAGGGAAAGCCCATCAAGCAGGATCCGGACGACTTTGTGAAGAAATTCGGCCCGGCGGCCTTTGAGAAGTGCCTGAATGGCAGCGCGGGCCAGAACGACTACCGGCTGGAGACCCTCCAGCAGAAGCACAGCCTGGCCGACGAGGAGGGGCGCATGGCCTTTCTCAAGGAGGCGGTAGAGACGGTGGCGGCGCTCCAGAGCCCCATCGAGCGGGAGATCTACGGCAACAAGGCCGCGGCCGCCGCGGGCATTTCGGCCGGGGCCTTTGCCCAGGAGGTGGAGCGGTTCCGCAAGAACCGGGCATGGCAGGCCCGCAAGAACTGCCCGTT
>OKSF01002746.1_pt1 | contig 11434 bp, 9 predicted proteins | sample 1606061 | NCBI WGS metagenome assembly OKSF01 (sample SAMEA3541567, study PRJEB24748) | human gut metagenome | biome: human gut; feature: human-associated habitat; material: faeces | place: China | collected 2012 | reverse complement strand
TGCCCATCGGCCAGCTGAAGCCTGCGGCATATAACCCCAGGAAGCAGCTGAAGCCTGGCGACAAGGAATACGAGAAAATCAAGAAGTCCATTCAGGAGTTTGGCTATGTGGAACCCATCATCGTCAATTACGACATGACGGTCATCGGCGGGCATCAGCGCCTGACCGTACTGAAGAACCTGGGCTACGAAGAAGTCCAGTGTGTCGTTGTCCATATCGAGGATGAGCATAAGGTCAAGGCGCTCAACATTGCGCTCAACAAAATCACGGGTGCCTGGAACGAACAGCTCCTGGCCGACCTTATCGTCGATTTGCAGAGCGTCGACTTCAACGTCGACCTGACGGGCTTTGAAGCACCGGAAGTCGAGCAGCTCTTCTCGAAAGTGTACAACAAGAAAATCAAGGAAGATGACTTTGATGTCGACGGCGAACTGGCAAAGCCGACTGTCGCCCGTGCGGGAGATATCTGGCTCCTGGGTGACCACCGCGTCATCTGTGGCGATGCGACGCTGCCGGAAACCTATGAACGGCTGATGGCGGGGAAGAAGGCCAACATGGTGCTGACGGATCCGCCGTATAACGTCGATGTGGAAGAAACAGCCGGCAAGATCAAGAACGACAATATGCCGGATGACAAGTTCTACCAGTTCCTTTTCGCGGCCTTTGTCAATATGGAACAGAACATGGAGCAGGATGCTTCCATCTATGTATTCCACGCAGATACCCAGGGGCTGAACTTCCGCAAGGCATTCAAGGACGCAGGATTCTACTTGTCTGGCTGCTGCATCTGGAAGAAGAACGCCCTGGTACTGGGACGTAGCCCGTATCAATGGCAGCATGAACCGTGCCTTTTTGGCTGGAAGCTGAACGGCAGGCATCAATGGTATTCTGACCGCAAACAGACGACCATCTGGGAATACGACCGGCCGAAAGCCAGCAAAGAGCATCCCACCATGAAGCCTATAGCCCTGATGGCGTACCCTATACAGAATTCATCCATGAGCCACTGCATCATCCTGGACCCGTTCCTCGGTTCCGGTTCTACGCTCATGGCCTGCCAGCAGACGGGCCGCATCTGTTACGGCATCGAGCTGGACGAGAAGTTCGTCGACGTCATCGTCAGGCGCTACATCAGTGAATATGGGGACGCGGGTGTGTTTGTCCTGCGCGGGGACGAGAAAATCCCGTATGCGGAGGTGGCAGATGATGGAACAGATTAAGCTGGGCAGCCTGTTCTCCGGGAGCGGCGGTTTTGAACTGGGCGCCATCCTGGCGGGCATCCGTCCTGTATGGAACTCGGAAATCGAGCCGTTCCCCATCCGCGTGACGACGAGACGGCTGCCATCTGTGAAGCATTACGGCGATGTGAGTGCCATAAACGGCGCACAAATCGAGCCGGTAGACATCATTACCTTCGGCAGTCCCTGCCAGGATATGTCGATTGCCGGAAAAAGGGATGGCCTTGGCGGTTCGCAGTCCTCGCTGTTCTATCAGGCAGTGCGCATCGTGAAGGAAATGAGGGAAGAAACGAATGGACAATATCCAAGATATATCGTGTGGGAGAATGTCCCTGGGGCTTTCTCCAGCAACAAGGGAGAGGACTTCCGGACGGTCCTTGAAGAAATCTGCCGCATCAAAGACCCTGCGGTTTCAGTGGCTGGCTGTGCCAGATGGCAGCCTGCGGGATGCATCCTGGGAAACGGGTACTCTGTGGCCTGGCGCGTCCTCGATGCCCAATACTGGGGCGTCCCCCAGCGAAGAAAGCGCATCTACCTTGTCGCAGATTTTAATGGACAAAGTGCCGGAAAGGTTCTATTTGAGTCCGAGGGCCTGTCAGGGTATTCTGCGCAGGGCTTCCGAGCATGGCAGGGTGCTGCCGGACGTCTTGCGCCTGGCCCTGGAACGGCAGGCACAATCTGCCTGAATGACCAGGGCGGCATCCGAATGGATGTGACGGAAGAGCGGACGAACACCTTACGGGCAGAAGCCCATCATCCTCCGGTCATCGTCAATCTGCCGGGTCCGGTGTTTGAGAACCATGGAGCCGATGCCCGGTACAAGGGGCCGCTCTCTGTGAACCCATCACTCACGGCGCGGTACGGGACGGGCGGCAACAACCAGCCGCTGATCCTGCAGGGCGGGGGCAACAGAGAAAAGAAAACCTATGATGTACGGCAGACCTCGGACGGCACCCGCAATATGCGGAACCATATCTATGAGAGCGATACCTGCCGGACCGTCGACCGTTCGGGAAATGTACCGGGGAGCAACCAGGGCGGCATCGCTGTGGTGGAGCTGACCTATAGTGCCAGCAAGAATTCCCACTTCACACGGGCGGCGAAGGAAATGGCCAGTTCCCTGGTAGCTACGGATTATAAAGATCCGCCGCTCATCAACAGCCATGCTCGTGTCCGCCGCCTGATGCCGGCAGAATGTGCAAGGCTCCAGGGATTCCCGGACTGGTGGTGCAGCCATCTGGAAACAGGGAACCCGTCTGAAGAAGACATCCGCTTTTGGAGCGATGTCTTTGAGACCCATCGGAAAGCCCTGGGGAAAAAGACAAAGCCCAAGACCCGGAACCAGATTATCAAATGGCTGAAGGAACCGTACCGGGATTCTGCGGAATACAAGATGTGGGGCAACGGTGTCGCCCTTCCCTGCGTGTATTTCGTCTTGGCCGGCATTGCCTGCTTCTTTGAGAAAAAGATGCAAAAATGATTTGCTATTATCGGCGTTCAGAGTGATATATGTACTAGCAAAACAAGGAGGTACATAGACCATGACAATCCAGACGAACCTGAACGACCGCAAGGAACTGGCCAGACGGCTGATTCCTTTCAACCATAACGAAAAGCTTCATTACACCGGGACGCCGGCCTTTGCCTACGAAGGGCAGGGCTTCCGCATCCTTCGCAGCGGCGATATCGAATGCGATGATGAAAAGACAGAAGCCGCCATCACGGCTTTCCTGCAGGAAGCAGGAATCCTTCCGCATCCGGAACCGGCAGAAGGAACGGAACCCGAAGTGCCGCAAGAGCCGCTGGAGCAGGATGAAACGCCAGGATTGGACGCACTGCCGCATCCGGACAGGATGGAAATCAAGGTTCCCATTGATGGCATGGACGGTGCGCAGCTCCGCAACCTGGTCTTCATGCTCCACGCCCAGCAGTACCTGCTGAACCGGGCGGCAGGACATGAAAACATCCATGTGCCGGACAGGCTGGTGGAAGACTTGAAAGAAGAACCTGGTACCGACCAGACTTCCTTCTTTGCCATCTATCAGAACTATCGCAAGGAAGGGCGGGGCTTCTGGATTGCGGCAGATACGGTGACATTCTGCATTGCCGCAACCGGCAATGCTGTGAAGAACCGCGCCCTGATTGAACTAGCGGCCTTCATGGTCAGCGCAGCGAAAAAAGCGAAACGGGTTCAGGCTGACACACGGAAGCCTGAAAACGAGAAGTACTACCTGCGGATGTGGCTCCTGCGCATCGGCATGGGGACCAAGGCCAGCCACGAATCGCGCATGGCCCTGCTGAAAGGCCTGAAGGGATGGAGTGCCTTCCGCACGGAAGAAGAAGCCAAGGCTCATGCCAGAAAGCAGAAGGAACGCCGGCATCAGAACCCATAAATTTTCAATTTAATTCATAATTATTCTCAAAATGACTTGCTATTGTGTGCCTTTAGAGTGATATATAGTGTACCGAAAGAACACACGCACACATAGAAAGGACAGAGATAATTATGAAAACACTGCACTTTGGAATCGAAATGGAAATGACAGGGATTACGAGAAACCGGGCGGCCAGCCTCATGGCCAGATTCTTTGGAACGGAAAGCCGGCACGAAGGCGGAGCCTACGATACCTACACCGCAAGGGATGAACAGGGACGGAAATGGAAAGCCATGAACGACTCCAGCCTGGTTCCACAGAAGAAGGTGAACGGAAACATTACAGATGCTTCCAGCTTCTACCGCACGGAAGTGGTCAGTCCCATTCTTTCCTACGAAGACATCCCGAAGCTGCAGGAACTGGTGCGGATGCTACGCAAGGCCGGGGCCTTTGCCAATAAATCCTGCGGCATCCACATTCACGTCGGGGCCGAACGCTTCACGGCAAAGACCCTACGGAACCTGGTGAACATTATGGCGAGCAAAGAAGACATGATTTACCGCGCCCTCCAGATCAACCCCTCGCGGGAAAACCGATACTGCCGGAAAACGAACACCACCTTCCTGAAGGATCTCAACCGGAAAAAGCCGGACACGCTGGACGGCATCGCCGACCTCTGGTATCAGGAAGCACCCTACGGACGGAACCATCATTACAACAGCACCCGCTACCACGGGCTGAACCTGCATGCCACCTTCACCAAAGGAACCGTCGAGTTCCGGCTTTTCAACGGGACACTCCACGCTGGGGAAATCAAGGCATACATTCAGTTCTGCCTGGCCGTCGCTCATCAGGCCCTGGCCCAGAAGAAAGCCTCGGCCCGAAAGACCGAAACGGACAATGAGAAATACGCTTTCCGGTGCTGGATGCTCCGGCTCGGACTCATCGGTGACGAGTTCAAGACCTGCCGGCTCCACTTCCTGAAACACCTCACGGGCAATTCCGCATGGCGCAATGCCGCCGCTTGAAGGGGATAGCCTTACGGGCAGCTTCGGCTGCCCTTGGGGTGGTAGAAGGGTAATCCCTTCAGAAAGGATGAGAGCGATGAAACAAAGAATCTACATTGCCTACGGCAGCAACATGAGTGAAGTACAGATGGCAAGACGGTGTCCTGACGCCGTTCTTTCAGGGACGGGCCGAATCCGGGGCTATGAACTCCTCTTCAAAGGTTCTCTGACAGGATGTTACGCCACTATCGAGAAGAAGGCGGATGCCTTCGTGCCGGTTGTTTTCTGGCGCATTTCTCCGGCGGATGAACGGCGGCTCGATGCCTATGAAGGCTTCCCGCGGTTCTATTATAAAAAAGAAGTGGATGTGGAAACAGATGACGGCATCATCAGCGGTCTTGTGTACATCATGCACGAAGACCGGCGGTTCGGTATTCCGGAGGACTGGTATTATCAGAACATGGAGCGGGATTACCGCAGGTTCGGTTTCGACCTGTCTATCCTGCGAGCCGGCCTGCGGCACAGCCGGGAACGGATGGAAGGAACGCGGCTCCGGCTTATCGCCATGGATGACAGGCAAGCTCCGCCCAAGGGAACTGAAGGCACCGTCCAGTTCGTCGATGATGCTGGAACCATCCATGTACAGTGGGATACAGGCAGCAGTCTTGGGCTGATACCCGGAACCGACGAATGGGAAGTCATCGAATAAGATGCATAAATATCGGATAGGCAGTCAGCGTCGAACTGTTCGAAGACAATGGCCACGCCATCGAATGGGTCATGAAGAATTAAAAAAGAGAACCCGAGGGGAACGCAGATGCGGTCCCCTCTGTCGTACAGCCCGCAAGGGCTTTTTTATTGGGAGGTGAGCGCCATTGGCTGTACGAGGAAGAAAACCGAAGCCGACGGCGCTCAAGGTGCTGGAAGGCAATCCCGGCCATCGTCCCCTCAATAAGAAGGAACCCATGCTAAAGGGACGGCTCCCTCGCTGCCCGGACTGGCTGGAAGATGACGCCAAGAAAGAATGGAAGCGGCTGGGGAAAGTCCTTGCTGAGATGGGGATGCTGACCAACCTGGATATGATGGCCTTTGCCGGGTACTGCCAGGCATATGCCCGATGGAAAGGAGCGGAAGAGTTCATCACCCAGCATGGGGATATGGTGCGGACGCCGAACGGCTACCTGCAGCAGGTACCGCAGGTAGCCATTGCCCAGACGAACCTCAAGATCATGCTGAAATTCTGTGAGCAGTTTGGCCTGACCCCGTCAGCCCGGAGCCGCATAGTTGGGGAAGAGAACGGGGCAGAAAAAGAAACGGATGAAATGGAACTGCTGTTAAGGGGGTGACAAGTTTGGCATTTGTATATAAGCCGTCAGCGTTCATGCTGCCGGATTCCCATTACGACAAGGACAAGGCCGACAGGGCGGTTGCCTTCATCGAGCATCTCTGTCATACCAAAGGCAAATGGGCCGGGCAGCCGTTCCTGCTCCTGCCGTGGCAGGAACAGATTGTGCGTGATCTCTTCGGCATCGTCAAGGAAAACGGGAAGCGGCAGTTCCTGACGGCCTATATAGAGATTCCAAAGAAGAACGGGAAAAGCGAGCTGGCTGCAGCCATCGCCCTGTACCTTCTTTATGCCGATAACGAGCCGAGTGCCGAAGTGTATGGTGCGGCCTGTGACCGCAACCAGGCTTCCATTGTCTTTGATGTGGCACGGCAGATGGTCGAGATGAGTCCGGCCCTGATGCGCCGCTCCAAGATACGGACGGCGGGCAAGCGCATCATCAATTATCGCAACGCCGGGTTCTACCAGGTGCTGTCGGCGGAAACCGGGACCAAACACGGACTCAATGTGTCGGGCCTGGTCTTTGACGAAATCCACGCCCAGCCGAACCGCAAGCTCTATGATGTCCTGACCAAAGGCTCCGGCGATGCCCGGGAGCAGCCGCTCTTCTTCATCATCACGACGGCGGGCAACGACAAGAACAGTATCTGCTATGAGTTGCACACAAAGGCCCTTGACTTGATGGCGGGCCGAAAGAAAGATTCCACCTTTTACCCCGTGGTCTATGGCCTGGAACATGAGGAAGACTGGACGGATGAAGCCAATTGGTACAAAGCCAATCCTTCTCTGGGGCATACCATTCAGATTGATCGCGTCCGGGAAGCCTATCGGAATGCTGTCGAAAATCCGGCGGAAGAGAATGTCTTTAAGCAGCTCCGGCTCAATATCTGGACTTCGGCCAGCATCCGCTGGATACCGGAACAGGTCTACGACAAGGGGAGCCTTCCCATTGACCTGGATTCCCTGCGGGGACGGATGTGCTACGGCGGGCTGGACTTGTCCAGTACATCGGATATCACGGCCCTGGTACTGGCTTTCCCGCCACGGAGCGATGATGAGAAATACATCCTGTTGCCTTTCTTCTGGCTGCCGGAAGACACGCTGGAACTGCGGTGCCGCCGGGACCATGTTCTCTACGACGTCTGGCAGAAGCAGGGCTTCATCCAGACGACGGAAGGGAACGTCATCCATTACGGCTTCATCGAGAAGTTTATCGAACGCCTGGGGGAAACGTACCACATACGGGAAATCGCCTATGACCGCTGGAACGCCACCCAGATGGTGCAGAACCTGGAAGATATGGGCTTCACCATGGTGCCTTTCGGCCAGGGGTTCAAGGATATGTCGCCGCCGTCGAAGGAGCTGTTCAAGCTCCTGATGGAAGGGAACATCATCCATGGCGGCAATCCCGTTCTCAAATGGATGGCCAGCAACGTCGTCATGCGCCAAGATCCTGCGGGAAACATCAAGCCGGACAAAGAAAAATCCGTCGAAAAGATTGACGGAATCGTGGCGTCCATCATGGCACTAGACCGCTGCATCCGCAACGGGACTGGCAGTGGCAGTGTCTATGACGAACGAGGTGTTATTGCATTTTAAAGACATTTGCAAAAATGGCAGGTGCTTTTTTGTGCCCGTTTTTGGAGGTATTTTATGAGAATCCCCTTTTTATCCAGCCTGTTCCGTACCCGGGACAAGCCTCAGAACTATTATATCGGCACGGATTTTCGTTATCTGTTCGGCCCCTCTGCCAGTGGCAAGACGGTGAACGAGTTCACGGCTATGCAGACGACGGCAGTGTATGCCTGCGTCCGCATCCTGGCGGAAACTCTGGCGGCCTTGCCGCTCCAGCTGTACCGTTACACGCCTGGCGGCAAGGAGCGGGTCTATGACCATCCGCTGTACCATCTGCTCCATGATGAGCCGAATCCGGAGATGACTTCGTTTATCTTCCGGGAAACGCTCATGAGCCACCTGCTCATCTGGGGCAATGCTTACGCCCAGATCATCCGCGACCGATTAGGGCGGGTACAGGGACTATACCCGCTCAGGCCGGACAAGATGACCGTCTGCCGGGATGACCGGGGAAAGATTTTTTATCTGTATACCAAGACGGGAGACGAGAATCCGAACATCAAGCCGTACGGGCAGGTGGCCCTGCAGAAGGAAGAAGTGCTGCATATCCCCGGCCTTGGGTTTGACGGCCTGGTCGGTTATTCGCCGATTGCCATGGCCCGCAATGCCGTGGGCATGACCATGGCCTGCGAGGAATACGGCGCATCGTTCTTTGCTAACGGTGCGAGCCCCAGCGGGGTGCTGGAACATCCAGGCGTTCTGAAGGACCCGGCCAAAGTCCGGGATTCGTGGAATGCCGTCTACCGGGGAACGGGCAATGCCCACAAGGTAGCTGTGCTGGAAGAAGGCGTGCGCCCAGATGGGCGTCATTGATAGTAGTGTTTGGTACTACCACCCACAATCATGGGTGAGTTGACCTGTCTTACCGCAAAGTGAAAGCTGATACGGGAACATAGCACGACAGGAAAGCGGTAAGTTACTCAAAGGCTAAAGGGTACGACTGAACCGCCACAACAATCGGATATGAGGTTTAAGGTATCTACTGAACGTGAGACTTGAGTGTCCATTTCCGAGGGGAATTGGGAAATTAGCCTGTTACCCATTCCGTGACTGACTGTCTTTACATCCTTCAAAGGCGGCATGATTGCGAATGTCACGGCACGAGCAGGAGAACCTGTGTTAAAGAGTCTAAAGCGGAACCGATAATTCGAGCATACCAAGCAATGACGCTAACTGGGGATACCCTAAAGGCGGATGCCGAAAGGCTATAGTCTATAGGACTTGAATACCGCCCATGGGTACGGAGCGTTCGTAGTAGTCCGAGAGAGTTAATAGCTCTTACATGGCGAAGGAACGCAGCTTATGCAACTCTAAAAGGAAAGGTGAAAGGGAGGAGAAACCTCAATGAAACCAACATCTGAAATTTTAGAACGAATGTACAGAAATTCTGAAGAGCATTCAGACGGTATCTACACGCGGCTCTATAGGTATCTTTTGCGAGAGGATATTTACATGACCGCATACAAGAACCTTTACGCAAACAAGGGCGCAGGAACTGAGGGTGTGGACAATGATACGGCTGACGGTTTTGGAAAGGAATATGTGAATCAGATTATTGATGAACTGAAAAAACAAACCTATGAGCCAAAAGCGGTAAAACGTGTCTACATTCCTAAGCGCAACGGAAAAATGCGTCCATTAGGTATTCCGTCATTCAGAGACAAACTGATACAGGATGCGATACGGCAGATACTTGAAGTAATCTATGAGCCTGTTTTCAGTACTCATTCGCACGGATTCAGACCGAATAGAAGCTGTCACTCAGCGCTGAAAGAAATCAGCCGTTCTTTCCGCAGTACGAAATGGTTTGTCGAGGGAGACATTAAGGGATGCTTTGACAACATTGACCACACGGTTCTGCTGAATCTGCTTTCTGAGAAGATTAAGGACAGCAAGTTCATAAATCTGATAGGAAAGTTTCTGAAAGCGGGCTACATGGAAAATTGGGAGTACCACAAGACATACAGCGGAACTCCGCAGGGCGGCATTCTTTCCCCGATTCTTGCAAATATATATCTGCATGAGTTGGACAAGAAAGTAGAAGCCATGCAGAAAGAATTTAATGCGCCTGCTGATTATGCCTATACACCTGCATACGGCAAAAAGGTGAGAGGAATTGTCAAATTGCAAAAGCGTTACGGCGAATGCGTTGATGAAGCGGAAAAGAAAGAACTGTTAAAACAGATTCATAAGCTTGAAGTGGAAAAGCGCAGATTGCCATACAAGGACGCTTCCGACAAGAAAATCGCCTATGTACGCTATGCTGATGATTTTATTATCGGTGTCAGCGGAAGCCGTGAGGATGCGGAGCGTATAAAGCAGGAGCTTACGTTGTTTGTGGCAACAAGATTAAAACTGGAATTGTCTGACGAGAAAACAAAAATCACGCACAGTTCCGGCAATGCTCATTTTCTCGGATATGACATCAACGTGCGCAGATGTCAGGAATCCAAAAGGAAAACCAATGGGGTTTTACAGCGGACGCTTAATAACTCTGTGGAATTGCTTATTCCCATGGAGCGGATTGAGAAGTTCATGTACGACCGTGAGATTGTCATTCAAGGTAAGGACGGCAAACTCATCCCATGGCAAAGAAACTCAATGGCGGGTCTTACTGACCTTGAAATTGTAGATACCTATAACTCGCAGACTCGTGGAATCTGTAATTATTACTGCATAGCCAGTAATTTCTCAAAGCTGACGTATTTCGTTTATCTGATGGAATACAGCTGTCTGAAAACACTTGCTAAGAAGCATAAAACCAGAATATCAGGCATAAAGAGGATATTCAAGTGCGGAAAGTCGTGGGGCATTCCTTATAAAACGAAGAAAGAGAAAAAGCGCATGATGATTGTGAAATTCTCGGACTTCAAACGAGGAACTGTCTTTGACGAACCAAGCATTGATACGGTGAAGAACCATATCCATTTCAACACAAGAAATTCTCTTGAAGCCAGGTTGAAGGCTTGTAAATGTGAATTATGCGGTGCGGAAGGTGATGGCATTGCTTTTGAAATTCATCACATCAACAAGATGAAAAACCTCAAAGGTAAGGAGCAATGGGAAATGGCGATGATTGCAAGAAAGCGGAAAACACTTGTTGTTTGTAAAGAATGCCATAAGAAAATCCATCATTCGTCATAGTGTAAATGGAAAGCCGTGTACATCGAGAGGTGTAAGCACGGTTTGGGGAGAGGCTTGTGCAAACCGACATTGGAAACAATGCACGGCGGCACTTGCCTACTCTACATGACCTTCCAGCAGCTATCCATCCCGCCGGATCAGGCGCAGTTCCTTGAAACACGAAAGTTCCAGATTGACGAGATCGCCCGTATCTTCCGGGTGCCGCCGCATATGGTCGGGGATCTGGAAAAATCCACCTTCTCCAATATCGAGCAGCAGTCGCTGGAATTTGTCAAATATACCCTCAATCCTTGGTGCGTCCGCTGGGAGCAGGCCATGAACCAGCAATTGGTGCTACCGTCGGAACGCTCGCAGGTCTTTACGAAGTTTAATGTGGACGGCCTGCTGCGCGGCGACTACCAGAGCCGCATGAATGGGTATGCCATCGGCAGGCAGAACGGCTGGCTCTCCGCCAACGACATCCGGGAGCTTGAGGATATGAATCACATTCCTGCCGAACAGGGCGGCGATATGTATCTGGTCAACGGTAATATGCTGCCGCTGGACAAGGCAGGAAAATTTTATACCGAAAGCGAGGGAAAAACCCTATGAAGAAATTCTGGAACTGGAATACCGACAATGATGCCGGACGTATTCTTACCATTGACGGTACCATTGCCGAGGAAAGCTGGTTTGATGACGACATAACGC
>OKSF01002745.1_pt1 | contig 11435 bp, 7 predicted proteins | sample 1606061 | NCBI WGS metagenome assembly OKSF01 (sample SAMEA3541567, study PRJEB24748) | human gut metagenome | biome: human gut; feature: human-associated habitat; material: faeces | place: China | collected 2012 | reverse complement strand
AGGACAAGGTAAATAGGAAGGCTTTCCTATAATAAGCAGTATATATCGAGTTGAAGTTGATTTGAGCCATTCGCCAGTATATCCATAAGTATTAAATGTTGCAAAGGAATGCATTTTACTTATAATAAGAAAACTTTTTAGAGAAAATTTAAATTTGGCTAAAATACCTTTTTCTTATAAAGAAGAAAAGAAATGCCCTGATTATAATTTGCACGTCAGCATTAATCTTCCTTCTGAGGTACTGGAAAAAACATTCTCATAATGTTTATACCGCGTATGACGGGTATAATTCATATAATCTCCAGTGAGATACAATCCTTTTCGCAGTTTGATATCCAACCGCAGCCCTGTTGCATGAAGAATTGCCATTGAACGATCTCCCTGTGCATTCAGCGTTTTTGAGTTATAATGTTCCCAATCCATATCTTGTGGATAGCCTTTCCAAGTGAACATGTGGTAGACATCATAAGTAGTAGATATCGAGAACTTATCTTTCTTATAGATTAAATTAAAGCCTACTTTTGTACTATAGCCGCTTGCCAGATTATAATTACGCTCCTCCACCCTATAATAGTCACTAAGTGCACCGCCCAGAAGGATGGCATTGAGATGAGCATATCCATCTATGTCCCAACGCTTTCCACTTTTTCTTTTATAAATCAGTCCACCTCCAAAAGAGGCTGGTGTACAAAATTTATAAGGAGTCTTAGCCGACACACTGGATATTGTATCCGAATCATAATAATCAAAATGCTGATAAAGCCCCAGACTCAAATAATGTTTCCGGTTATCAACCAACTCCTTACCCGCAAGACGGCCAACGATATTGAATTGTCCCAACACTGGTTGTGAAGCTTGTATGTTCAACTTTGCTCTTACGGAGAAATAATCATAAGGTCTTCTATTATCCGCATCAAAACGATCTCCATACTCTACATCAATCTCGGATGCAAACCCAACTCCTTTATCGAAGATTTCATCTTGCAGCTCAAGTGCTCTCACTCCTGCGGAAATATCAACACTGACATCGGGCACTCCGAATTGCTTACCGGAAGTGGCACGCTTTCTCCATGCATCTCCATTTATAATACGAGTGAGTCCACGCATAGGAGAAACGACAAACGAAGCAAACTCTAACCCGAAACGGGATGCTCCTGTTTTCCTGTCATCAAGGATTAAGTCGGACGCACGGTAGAACACTTCTCCCAACGCCATCCCCCCAATTGGTGTTGCTATAATATCATTGGTAGATGGATATTCGTTTTCCATGAACATCTCCCACATAAAACTTCCTCCAAAAGCATATAACCCGGATTGCCAATAATTATATCCATTTGACCGGGCCGAATTAAAATACAAACTGCCATGATAAGGATGCATAAACATGTTTGTTCCCATTGCATCATTATCCCAAACGAAACCGTGCTTGATATTGTCTTTAATTGTATGAAAGTCAATATAGGCAAAATCTGCTTTCCGAATATAGCGATCGAATGCCCATACTCCCATGTTAATACCGAATGTCATCGTTGCCGCCCGCAATCCTTTCTTTTGAGAATAAAAAGAAATATCCAGTGAGTCTGCCGCTCTTGGAGTAGCAACCTGCTGCCGGATAGCAAACTGTGAATGAGCTAATCCGATAGACACAAAAGATATAAACAGGATAAATAGTAACTTCTTCATGAAACAAACATAAATAAAAATATTGAGTTTGTCTCCTTCACTCCTTTTATCGGACAATTTTGTTCTTTTTTAGACCAATTCGGAAAGTCAAACGGAATCTCCTTGACATTATGATATAAGCAAGGCGGTTGAATTAAAAATGAAAAACCTGCGAATAAGTATTACTTGATTCGCAGGTTCCCTTCTCTTTTTTACCTAAAAAACTAATCCTAGTTTATTCAAGTTCAGCTATTATTTTATGCTGATTGATTCAAATCGGTTATTATTTCATAAACTGATGTTTGTCGTTAATTAATAGCTATCGGAGTTGGCAATGTTTCAATTGTTACCCCACTAGTTGTACCGTTTAAACGACCGGTAGCGTCTTTAATGACTCCACCTTCTTGAGTTTCTGATCCGTCCAGTTTATAATAGAGTACCAGACCATCCGATGCCGGATCAACGCCCAGCATATTCTGCTTAAGCTGATTTTCAGTACGAGCTACACTCCAAACACGGACTTCACTCATCTTACCATTCAACGGACGTTCTCCCCATGGGAATTTCGGAATCCTACCGATATTGAAACCGACATCCGAATTCGGATCGAAACCAGGAAGACCCCAATCTGATCCAGCCCATTTCGAACCATTGACATAAATAACCGTTTTTCCCGAAGGTTGATCGTAAGTCAAAGCTACATGATACCAACGGCCTGTCTTCAACGCTTCCGTAGTATGATAGTTCTGTGTTCCTGCAGCTTCCAAAACATCTTTAGGAACACCAGGTGCATCACCAATACGGAAAATCATCACACCTTCAGTTCCCATAATTGTATTGTTACTAGCAAAGCTATTGACATAAATCAGCGCTTCGTAAGTGAATGATGAGAAATAAGTTCCGACCGGATATTTGATTGAAATGTACGTATTACTAAATTTTCCAACCTTGGTAATCTTTATCGGTTTAGAGAGAAAGAAATATGCAATGCTTGTCCCGGAAAGAGTCGGAACAGAAGCCGACTGTACACGCACTGGCAAAACATACGATTTTCCCTCTTTCAATGTTTTCAAACTAGAAAGCTCCATTTTTACGTTATCCGCATACAACTTTCCACTTGGGATTGCTGAAGTTGTACTACTCATTTTTACGTTTGATGCATCAAACATCTCGTAAACTGTTCCATACTTCGCATTGTATTCGTCCACTACGCTTGGATCAGCTATGGTATACGATACATCAACCTGCGAAGAGGTCATGGTAGAAAGTCTTGAGGTCAAGTCAAAAGTCAGTACATCATCATCTTCCACAGAGAGATTATATTCCTTACTTTCGAAATAAACCTTAGGTTCCAGCAGCTTACTTTCACTGTCGTTGCAAGCACCCAGCAGCAGTGCTATACCTCCTAATATCAAATAATTGAATATATGTTTATTCATAATTCTTCAGTTTTACTAATTTACAAATTGACCTATTCTTGCGGCTTATTTTCTGCCTCATTTTGTTTAGCTTTCCATTCATTGAAAACCTGCTGGTTTATCTGAATAGCCTGACGCATAAACTTGTAATCAGGTGTATTGTCATAGTCTTTTTCGAAGCGATAAGCCCCCACTCCGCCTTTATAGCCTTTTGATGGCATAGTAGCAGCCTGACTCAACAGTCCTCCACCGGTAGGAGCGTAGGCTTCGAAATTTTCTGTGCAAATTATTTTCTTAGGATCAACTCCATAACCTTCAAGACCAGGTCTGGAAGAACCATAACTCTGTATAATCCAATAATCGACATACTCATCCAATTCTCTGGTAAGACCACCGATACTACCATCAATACAAATCATCTTATGTCCTTTGCCTTCTGGGTCGCTCTTCGGACCAATGTAATTATTCATCTCCTTGACCAAATAAATCAAATGTTTATTAGCACTCAATGTTCCGTCCATATCGAATACACCGCTTCCAATTTCCCAGTCAACATCGTAACCGTCCCATTCGTTTGCGTATAGAGAGTCACAGAGGGCCTTGGCAAACTTAGCCAGACATTGATAGTGATTTTCACTTTCGAATTGACCTTCAAATCCCCAGTATTTCCAGCGAGCTTGCTTTTTAGCTTCTTCTAATTGTTTATCAGTCCAACCTTCTGCCTCTGCCTGCTTTTCCGCATCAGCATATACCGATCCCGGAGTTGCTCCTTTACCGATATACGAAAGTAGACTCACTTGCAACAACTTCGTACCTTTCACTTTTTGCACAAATTCTTTATCTGCTTTCTGTTCGGGAGTAATCTCGTAGCGTCCGGGAGCACCACTCCACATAGAAACAATGTCCATACTATCTGGCATGGAGGTCAGATATCCTCTTCGATAAGCTCCGGCAGGAGACCAGTTGGAGTACCATCCAAAAGCTACGGGACGTCCGTAGTTCCAAGCGGTTGCCTTATAGGCACGCAAGTTGGCATAATATTCACCATCACCCAGCGTGTTATAGCCTCCGATATGCTCCACTTCCATATTCTCCACATCAGTACAGGAGGTTGTTGTCATCAACCCTGCCAGAGAAAGGAAATATAATAGTTTTCTTAATGCTTTCATATTTATTTATGTATCAAGATTTTGTTTTAGTTTAAAGTTTTTCATATGGAAAAAGTCCGTACGATTATTAGTTTTTCTTAGCCCACCACAAATCGGTTGCAGCATTGTCTACTCCACCAAGTTTTTGCACTGCATCTAGATAAATCTCATGAGATTGACCCGTTCCATTAAAGCTGTTCGGATAAGTCATACGACGCATACCTCTGGCTGCAGTGATCTGAGTTGAATTGTGATTTCCTCCTGATATAATAGGATTCAATTTGGGATAACCGGTACGTCTGAATTCCGTCCATGCCTCCTGACCGTTAGGGTACAGAGCAATGTACTTCTGAATGATAATCTTCTCCAGTTTCTGTTCCTGGGTTCCTTCAAACTTGGCGGTAGCTTGGCTGGGAGCTTGATAGTCGAAACCAAACTTGCTACTGGTGACTTTATTTGCAGCAGGCTTGTTGCCGGAAGCCATATAGGTATCTACGGAACCTGTCGCACCGTTTTCCTGGAATGAAGTTTCTATACCTTGTTTGTAAAGTGTTTCGGGATCACCTTTTCCGTATTCCGTACCCCAAAACAAGGCAGCTTCAGCACGCAAGAAGTACACTTCGGATGCACGCATCCAGTACAGCGGAGTATTTCCCTGAATTTTCGGTTTGGAATAAAAGTAGTAGCTATCCGTTGGATCTGTATCCTTCGAACGAGTATTAGTATGACCAAGAGGAACACCTTGATACTTATTATTATCAAAAGCTGTTACTGCAACCGTACATTGGCTATTGGCAGGCTCGCAATATGCGCTCAGACGAGGATCTTTATATCCCATCAAGTAAGCGAGTATGGATGTACCTACACGTGCATCATTGTAATTATCAGCTATCCAGTACAACGGGTTACGAAGAGCGATTACCGGGCCCGGGCCAGCACCAGCTGCATCACCAGCTTCGGTCATCACACCGATGGAATGTTCTACAGCTTGTTTGGCATACTGTTTTGCCAATTCCGGTTTAACGCTACGAAGACGTATTGCCAGACGAAGCATCAGCGAGTTGGCATATTTCACCCATTTGGTTACATCACCGTTGAATACCAAGTCATAATCTGACATCACCTTTACGTTGTTTACCGCTTTCGGAGTCAATACCTCTACCGCTCCTGCCAGATCCTTGAGCATTTCCGTATAAACCGTTTCTTCCGAGTCGAAAGGAACGTCTATAGCCCCCTTTCCGGCAGCCGTATAGGGAATCGGGCCGAAGCTTTCCAGCACTTTATGCCATCCTGAAATCTTCAGGATCTGCGCCAAAGCAGCTATTTCAGGAGTATCATTCTCTTTGGCTGAAGCTGTCAGCTTCTTCCAAGGGTCAAGCAAATTAGTATAGGAGTTAGAAAAAGTTGTTGAAACCCAGCTATTGACTATCACGTAATTCAGGTGACAATTCCCTCCCTCAAAGGTGTTGTTTATTCCAATATAGCCGCTCCATGCATCAGCAGACAGATTGTATGCGGTTTGATATGCATTAACCGGACCTGTATCATCAGCCTGCGTTCCAGTAGGAAACACAGATTTCTGCATAGCCGTGATGTATCCTCCCACAACGATACCATCCATAACACCTTCTCCGTCAGTCATCTCGAAGGGATTGGTGTTAATCTCTTCATAATTACACGATGCTAGTGCCAAAACGGCGAAAGCAACGGCAAAAAATTTATATTGTTTTATTCTTTTCATAATGTAATGAATCTGTTAAAGTTTAAATTTCAATCCAAAACCGAAGCTGCGTACGCTTGGTTGCATAAAGTAGTCATTTCCTTGCCCATAAGTTGCTGTAGAAGGAGTCAGTTCCGGATCGAACGGAGCTTTGCAGTACAGCATCCATGGATTATTGGCAATGAAAGAAACCGATACATCTTTCAGTACATTACCAAACCATTTGTTAGGCATAGTATAACTGAATGTAAGTTCCTGTAGACGTATGTTGGTTGCGCTGTATACATAGTAGCCTGAGGTCTGATAGTTACCTGTACCAATCATTTGGTAATATGTCTTAGCATCTACCCGTCCTTGTCCCGGGAATAATGCACCTTCAGACTCTCGTGCATCGGCTGTGCGCTGAGACACTCCGTAACGGTCAAGAATTGCTTCTGTTGAAGATGTTACCACACCTCCAAAACGTCCATTAATCAGGAAACTAAGTCCGAACCCTTTATAAGAAATAGCATTATTCCACCCCATGTTGAAGTCGGGAGCAGTCTTGCCTAGATACACCGGATCACCATCCTCCATTTCATATTTTCCGTCACTACTTACCAACACATATCCTTGGCTATCTTTCTTGAAAAAGCGGGTTGCATAGATGTCATGAATGCTTCCACCTTCTTTCAGGATAGTGCGTCCTTTGTCTTTCAGTACTTCCGGAATATTAATGGAGACAGGAACTCCCATCACTTCTGTATTATAGTCTTTCACCATTTCCTTGATTTCGTTAATATTCTTCGAGAAAGTCAACGTAGAAGAAATCGAGAGTCCATTCTTGAAACGGTCGCTATAGCCAAATGATGCTTCCCAACCCCGATTCTCGACATTACCTGCCTGCAGATAAATGGAGTTATAACCGGTAGATTCAGGTAGGTTTCCTAAGAAAGTCTGGTTGTAAGTGTTCGACTTATAATAAGTCACTTCTGCATTGAACTTGCTAAACAAACGCAAACTCAGACCAAATTCATATGACTTGGTGCGCTCCGCTTTGAAGTCGGTGAACGGATAAATGTAGGTAGGTTTAAAGTTACCACCCACAATCGGAGTAGTGACTGTTCCCGGAGTCAACCCCGAACGTGACACCGGAGCACCAACTTCGGTATATGAACCACGCACCTTCAGATAAGAAAGAAATTCAGGAAGTTTCACCATTTCAGAAACAATTGCAGATAATCCGACAGAAGGATAGAAGAATGACTCTTCACTTGTGTTGACTAGTCGTGAGTTCCAGTCGTTTCTTCCGGTCAAAGTGAGGTAGAGCATACTTCTCCATCCCAGTTCCACGTTGCCGAAGATAGCATGATTACGTACACGACTATCACCTCCTTTTTCTGAAATACGACCATTTGACGGGTCAATGTTTGAAGTTGCAAACTTGTTGGGAACTCCCAACAATGTTCCTTTATAGCCTCTTTGTAGTGCCCAATAGTTAGAGTAGTTCCATCCGAAGTTGGCAGAAACGCTGAAGTCTTGAATACGCTTATTGATATTCAACATAGCATCAGCATATTCCTGACGGTCGTTGTAGTTAATATATTCATAATGTCCTTTCTTACCTTCAGCAAAAACCTGATCGGAAGAAGCAGAAATTTTGCGTTCAAACAATACATAGGTATCGTCCATACGGTAACGGGCTGTAATATTCAACCAATCTGTAATCTTATAGGTCAAACCTACATTGAACATATAACGGCTCTTCTCATTGGTTGATACATTGCGATAAGCAGTCCAGTACGGGTTTTGTGAAGCATAAGTTGCATCCGAAACCGGCCAATACTGTACTGGTAGCTTACGACTGTCATCAAAACGTTCAAAAGTCTTAATATCTTCAAAGTCCTCACCTCTCGGAAAGAGATAAGCAGCCACAATCGGATTCCAGTAGAGTCCCTGTGAAACCATATTCGTATCGTCCTGCTTGACATACGATGCCCCCAAGTCGAGTTGCAGCTTATCATCGAAGAAAGTCGCAGTGTTCCGGATAGTAAAGTTCAGACGATTATAACTGTTGTTCGGAACAATACCTTTGGAGTTTGTAGAAGAGAACGAAGCAAAAGTCTGATTTTTTTGCGTACCTGTAGTCAACGTCACCGAGTTGATGAAATTTGTACCGGTATTGAAGAAGTCATTTTTCGGATCATAACTAGATGGAGTGGGTAATTTTTCACCCCAGCTTTCGTAAGTATCTTTTTTATTTCCATAAGTATTCTGAAAGTCAGGAGTCATATAAGCTTTGCTGAATTCAGAAGAAGAAGAGAACTGCACGGAGAGTTTTCCTTCCTTACCTTTCTTGGTTGTAATCAGGATAACACCGCTGGCTGCACTACTACCATAAAGTGCAGCAGCCGAAGGGCCGCTCAACACAGAGATGCTTTCGATATCTTCTGGATTAAAGTCAGCGATACCTTCCGTACCAGCCTTTCCCTCACCCATAATACCACTATCTGTATTTCCCATGTCCGTATTAAACAGAGGAATACCGTCTACAACATACAGTGCATTGTTGTTACCTTCAATAGATTTGGCACCACGCATTACCACACGTGTAGCTCCCCCCACACCAGTAGCACTTCGGTTAATGCTCACACCAGCAACCTTACCATTCAATGAATTCACAAAGTTCGCGTCTTTCACAGTAGTCAAATCATCACCCTTAATCTGTTGTACATTATAAGACAATGCTTTTTCTGCACGCTTGATACCCAATGCCGTTACAACAACTTCCTCCAAGACCTCTGTATCTTGTTTCATTACAATCTGATAGAAATCTTTTTTTGAAACAGGGATGACTTGGGTGGCATATCCTATATAAGACACTTTAAACTGGGAATTATCCGGCGCTTTTATAGAGAAATTTCCATCAAGATCGGTTATTGTACCTGTAGAACTGCCATCCACAGTTATATTTACTCCAATCAATGGTTCCCCCTTTTCATCAGTTACTTTTCCTTTGATATCTTTTACTGTCTGTGCAACAACAGTAGGCTTCTTTCCTGTAATTATAATGTAATTACCCTGAATTTGATAAGCGAAACCTGTTCCTTTCAAGATTGTATCAAGGGCTGCCAGTACCGATGCATTTTGCAAATTAAGATCAACAATTTGCTTCCCTTTCAATTCGGAATCACTATAGTTTATCGACATTTTAGACTGTTTTTCCACAGTTTTTAATGCATCAATAACAGTGATATTTTTTTGCTGGATAGTAATTTTACTATCGTTTTGAGCAAAAGCTTGGGTCTGTATAAGTAATAATAGACTTAAAAAAGTGAGAAAGACCCGCTTATGAGCTATTTGTTCTGCTATTTTTTCGTAAATTTGTAGCATCTTTTTAGTATTAGTTAATTGGTTATTATTCTGGGATCATTTAGAATAGCGTCAATATGCGCTAATATTGAAGAGAATTGATTTCACATCCGGAGGGAACGGGCATTCCTTCCGGATACTTTTTGGCATAGCATTTTATTTTTAATAGGTTCTACAACAGGTTTTATTTCTTATTCGTTACATAGCATTTATTTCCTTTAATTACATAATTTACATCTCCTACCACCTGTGATATAATTTCCATCACTTCTTCCAACGTTGCTTGATTTCGGAAACGGAAACTATATGTGTTCTTCTTCATACTATGAAGACTATATACAAAAGCATAAGGGAACTTACGCTCAAGATTAGTGAAAATATCCTCTAAATGCATATTACTAAAGACTAGCTCTCCACGTTGCCATGCTGTCACATCACTAATCTCCGGCAATCGTAAATTATGTTCTTTAGTTTGTTTATTATATATTAATTGCTCGTTCGGCTTCAATATAACATTTGACATCAAATTATTGAATTCCACTTTCACACAGCCTTCCAGCAATGTAGCAATCAATTCATTACTTTCAGGATAAGCATTTACATTAAACTCTGTTCCCAAAGCTGTAACTTGATAATCATTTGCTTTCACAATGAAAGGATGCTTCTTATCCGGCTTTACTTTGAAATTTGCCTCACCAATCAAATATACGCTTCTGGTTTCTCCCGTAAATTGTTCCAGATATAGTAGTGTACTTTTTGAATTCAGCATAACATGTGTACCATCCGGTAATGTAAGTTCATGAATTTCTGCTGTCGGTATGTAACATTCAACCAAATCTTTTTCCGGTCGGTCCTTTTCCAACATCAGATAGATAGAAATGGATGAGACAGCTAACAAGAAAATAGCTGCAGCTCTCCATATAAGCAACTGGTAATTTCTCCGCGAAGTGACAGACTGCATTCCCAGATTTTGTTGCATCCGTAATATGGACTGTTGCATTCCGCGAGGTACTTTCTGTTCTCCCGCTTGTTGCCACAACGTGTGAAGTGCTTCTTTTTTTTCTTCCGCATGATTGTCGTCAGCCAACCATCGCTGCACTTTTCTACGCGTAGCCAATGAATACTCATTATGCCCGAATAACTCTATGATCTGTTGAATATAGTTTTTCATCATTAATTTCTTCCTTTATACACTAAATACAACTAAAAGAAAAACACTACTTAAAGGAAAATAGAAAAAATAAAAATAGAAGCACTTTTTTTAGTTCTATCAGTGCTAAATACACCTGGTGCTCTACCGTACGGATGGAAACATTAAGCTTTTCTGCGATTTCTTTATAACTTAATCCCTTAAAACGACTCAGCTCGAATATTAACCTTCGCCGTTCAGGCATTTTTTCCAAAGTCAGGCGAACAACCAGCAACATTTCTTCATAATATATATTATTAAGGGCATCTTCCCCTTCTATCAATTCATGAAGCACTGTTTTCTCAAGGTATCCTTCCTGATATTCCCGTTCGATTTGCTGATGCTTGAAGATATTCAGAATAATGTTTCTGGTCATTATAAAGAGGTAGTTATCTAATTCATTTTCATTGTCAAGCCATATTTCCGGTTGTAACCAAAGCTTACAGAAAATATCTTGAGCAACATCTTCAGCATCAACTTCCGACTTAAGCAACAGCTGGGCATAATTCTTTACTTTCGGAAAATTAGAAATAAAAAAACGCTGAAACTTCAGCTCAATTTGGTTAACATTATTTTCCATATCCGCTAAGATTATTATCGATTACAAGTATAAAAGTAGACATTCTCAAAGATTAGAACATAATAAAGATATATTATTAATACTTGTTTGCATATATTTATAATTATTCCGTATATAAAACAAAAACACATAAATATTGACAATACCAAATAGCCATATTATCATACCAAAAGAGAATAGAGTGATAGGATGTATAAGAAATTGACTTTGTATCTAAAAAGAGATAAAATAAAGGATCAACAATAAAAAGGGGAGTAAAAGAGAAAAACTGCAAAAAGAAAAAGCTCTGATAATCAGAGCTTTCATTTGCTTTAAAGTGGAGCTGGAGGGAATCGAACCCTCGTCCAAACGAGGAAATCATAAGCTT
>OKSF01002741.1_pt1 | contig 11444 bp, 10 predicted proteins | sample 1606061 | NCBI WGS metagenome assembly OKSF01 (sample SAMEA3541567, study PRJEB24748) | human gut metagenome | biome: human gut; feature: human-associated habitat; material: faeces | place: China | collected 2012 | reverse complement strand
GGCAGAACCTTGGTTAGACATTAAAGTCTTAATATCAGCAAAGTCAAGATTAATATATCCAGGAGTAACAATTAAGTCAGAAATTCCTTGTACACCTTGACGAAGAACATTATCTGCTTCCTTAAATGCTTCCATCATTGGGGTCTTCTTATCAATCATTTCTAATAAACGATTATTAGCAACAATAATTAAAGTGTCAACATTTGACTTTAATTTTTCAAGTCCCTCAGCAGCATATCGTGCCCGCCGCGGTCCTTCAAATGAGAATGGCCGAGTAACAACACCAACAGTTAATGCTCCGCTATCTTTTGCAAGCTTAGCAACAACCGGTGCTGCACCTGTACCAGTACCACCGCCCATTCCGGCCGTGATAAAGACCATATCGGCTCCTTCTAAGGCTTTTTTAATTTGCTCTTCACTTTCTTGAGCAGCTTTTTCACCAACTTCAGGATTGGAACCCGCACCTAAACCTTTAGTTAACTTAGGTCCGAGACGAATCTTAGTCGTAGCTTCAGAATTATTTAATGCTTGTAAATCGGTGTTAGCAACAATAAAGTCAACTCCCTGCACTTTTTCAGCAATCATTCGGTTGACGGCATTACCGCCACCACCACCGACACCAATTACTTTGATTCGTGCTTCCGCGAATTGGTTTTCGTTAGTGAACGTTTCGTTATCCATAGCAGTATTCCTCCGTTAAATTAGTCAAATAGGTTATTAAAAATATTTTTAAACCGGTTACCAAGACCGTTTTGCTTCTTCTTTTTTGGCTGCGGTTCCTCAGCAACTGGACGCTGTTGTACTTGTCGCTGTGTTTGCTGTAATTTAGTAGGTTCTTCCGTCCATCTTTGACTATTAGTACTAATTGACTGTGTCTTTTCTTCATGTGGACTCTTAATTGTATCAATTCGTTGGACTGTTTGCTTAATTAAACGATCAATATCCGACAATTGATTTTCATACATTCCCAACGCCAAACTAACAGCGTAGCGAGGGTGACGAATCCCCATTTGTTCTGGGACACTCACCTTAATATTACCAGTAAAGTACTGTTCAGCAAGTTCTTTAATACCTGGTAAAGCAGCCACTCCGCCAATTAATACCACGCCCCCAGGTAATTCAGGAGCATGGATAGCTTTTAGTTTGCTTTGGATACGATCAAAAATTTGTCGTACCCGTGCTTCAATTATTTCTGATAAATACTGCTCTGAATATTGAACAGGTTCATTTTGACCAACAACATCAACATCTACCTGCACATCTTCATCAGCTAAGGATGCCATTGCATATCCATGGTTAAGCTTAAGCTGTTCGGCATTTTTTAATGATGTATTCATAACGGTAGAAATATCTTTTGTAATATATTTTCCGCCTTCAGAATCAACATAAGTATACTTTAATTGATGATCATGAATGATACTGGTAGTGGTTTGACCACCGCCTAAATCAATTACAACCGTTCCGAAGTCCTGTTCCCCATCATTTAAGAGATTAAAGTCTGTAGCGATTGGTGTAATAACAAAATCTTTAATATCATACCCTGCCTGTTGAACAGCTTTCTTTGTATTATGAATAATGGTCTTAGGACCCGTATAAAGAGTCGCCTTCATTTCTAAACGAACGCCGACCATCCCCCGAGGATCTTTAATACCAGAGAAACCATCCACAGTAAATTCTGTTGGAATTAAATCGATTATTTCACGTTCCGGTGGAATACTTTGCGTTAATGCTTCTCGCGCAACATCAATTACATCTTGGTTGACAATCTCTCTTGACTGTCCTCTTGTTGCAATTGTAATCATACCGTGAACCCGTTGCATTTGTAAGTAATTTGCCGGTAAGCCAACTACAACACTTTTAATTTCAACGTTGGACTTTTCCTCGGCCTGTGCTACCGCCGCCGAAATTGCCTGGGCGGTTTTATCAATGTCGACAATAACTCCTCGGTTTAATCCTGCCGATCGTTCTACACCAACACCAATAACTTTCAACTGACCCTTAACACTTTCACACACCAGTGCCTTGATCGAGGTGGTTCCAATATCTAATCCAACGTATACTTCTGAATTATTCATTCTAAAAGGAACCCTCCTAAGACTATTATTAACTGAATTATTTATAATTTATTTAACCTACATAAGATTTTACCACACATAAACAATGACAAAAAAGAGAATTATCAAGGTTTTTCACAAAATCATTTATCCTTAGAATCATAACTGTAAGAATATGCTCCTACCTGAAGGTCAATTACCCCTTTATCTTTCATATTAGCTGCAATTGCCGGATAGTAGGCAAGCTTATCACCAACTGTATTTAAGTCAGCATAAACCGTATTGCCATCGCGCATATAAATAATAATTCGATCAGGATATTCCTTAGTTGGCTGATAGCTCACACTTGAGATACCATTTCTGATTGCTGGTTTTAATTTACCAAGTTGACCAGCAGTTGTTGCCAGAGCCTCTCGGTGACCATCAAAACGTTTATAAGCAATTCCATTGTCAGCAGTTTTTGTTCGTTGTAACTGACCATTTGCTAAAACCGCATATGTATCATTATTCATTACTGCTGTCCCTAAGAGCGCATTTTCTTTTATTACTAACTGGAGAGACTGCGGGCCGGTTACCTTAATCACTAAATTTTTTATTTGCGGATTTTGTTTTTTGACATCATTAATAATTTGGTGCCGACCTAGGTACACTCCCCAGATAAAACGTCCCGGATAAATCTTAGTTTCTTTTTCAACCTGTGCTTTTGTCAGATCATGGTTTCCGTTTACTTCCAAGTTCTTAACCTTACTATAAGGCGAAATAATATAAAGCATCAGGAGGAGAATTAAGCTAAATAAAACAACTAACTTTAATACCCGTTCACCATTGGAAACATAACGCTTAACTTTAATCCCATGGATCTTATTCCCAATATGAGCTTTAGCAGATTTTTTATTCCGTTGCCGTTGTTGAGCAGCAACACTTCGCTTTTCTAGTTCTGTTAAACGCTCTGAGTATTTATGATGTTCAACAGCCGATTTATTATTTTCCACTTTTTCTCCTCCTTCCAGTTTATTTTTTAATTTTGATGCTCATCAATTGCCTTATGCAAGACCTTGATCAACCGATCTGCAGCATCTGGTCGGCCCATCTTTCGAGCGGCTGCAGCCATCTCTTCACGTAGTTGAGCGTTTTCCATAATTTTATCGGCCTGAGTTAACAAGGAACGCACATCTAACTTATCTTCAGTAATCATCAGCCCCGCATTATTTTTTACTAGCGCCTGAGCATTTTTTACTTGATGATTTGCAGTAACGTAAGGACTAGGAATGAGGATTGTTGGAACCCCCAGCGCTGTTACTTCAGCAATAGTAGTCGCTCCTGCCCGCGATACTAACGCTGCTACTTTAGGCATTTTAGCTGGCATATCCTTTATGTAAGGTACTACTTTAACATTATCAGCCGGTTTAATGTTTGCCGTTTCTAATTGCTTTTTTACATCATCATAACGCTTTTGCCCAGTTGCAAAGATAACCTGATATGGTCGTTTATTAAATTCAGGAATAGCATCGACGACCGTCTTATTAATTTTTGGTGCTCCTTGACTACCACCAAAAACCATTAATGTTGGCACGTCATCCTTTAGACCATAGCTTGTCCATGAAAAATCACTATCTTTTTGAGCAGCGACTTGTTGGGCACGAGGATTTCCTGCCATTGTAACTTTATCAGCTGGAAATTGGTTACGCGCGGCCTCAAATGCAATTGCAATCTGATCTACATAACGGCTTAAAAATTTATTTGTAACGCCAACAACACTGTTCTGTTCGTGAATAACCGTTGGAATGTGTTTTTTGGCAGCAGCATATAAAACTGCCCCGCTAACATAGCCTCCAGTTCCAAGAACCACATCCGGCTTAAAATCTTTGACAATCTTTTTAGCATGGTGAACAGAATTCAAAAATAAATAGACAGTCTTAATATTTTCTAAGGAAAGTGACCGTTTAAATCCCTGCATATGCATCGTTTCAAGCTTAATTCCAGCATCTGGAACGATTTTATTTTCAAGTCCACGAGTTGTTCCAACATATAGTACTTCGGTATCTGGTTCAACTTCTTTAAGGCGTTCAATCAATGCTAATGCCGGATAAATATGGCCGCCTGTACCACCGCCTGATACTAATAATCGCATCTTATTGCTCCTTCTTTCCTGTTAATTTTTCAACTGCTTCGATAAATTTATCACCACGAACTTCAAAACTAGGGAATTGATCCCAGCTTGCATTAGCCGGTGATAATAAAATAACATCCCCAGGTTCACTTAGTTTCCAAGCTTCAGGTACAGCGATAATTGCATTCTCACTTTCAACAATCGAAGGGATTCCCGCTCGTTCAGCAGCATCCTTCATCTTATCCTTGCATTCTCCAAAAACGATAATTGCTTTAACATGCTTTTTAAAATAAGGAACAAGGCGCTCAAATGTATATCCACGATCAAGTCCCCCTGCTAAAAGAATTACTGGTCGATTAAACCCTTGAAGCGCTACTTCAGTGGCCTCAATGTCAGTTGACTTTGAATCATTATAGAAAAGACGATCTTGATATTCCAGCACATATTGGAGACGGTGACGAACCCCGCTAAATGTTGTTAGCACTTTTTCGATGGCCTCATTTGTAACACCGCTTAGTTTTGCTGCTGCAATTGCTGCCAAGGCATTTTCAACATTTTGCGGCCCGATGAGACGAATATCCTTTGTCGCCATAACTTTTTCGCCACGCCAATAAATAATTCCATTTTCAACGTAGCTTCCGTCATGGCTCTTATTTAATCGCGAGAAGGGAACAATAGTTGCCTGGCTCCGTTGAGCAATTTTCTGCCATTCATCCCGGTCCCAGTTAATCACTAAAAAGTCATCTTTAGTTTGATTACGCGTAATATTCAGCTTAGCATTAATATAATTTTCCCGTGTCTTATGATAATCCAGGTGATTTGAAAAGATATTAGTAATAATTGCAATATGCGGATGAATCGTTGGCGCACCCAATAACTGGAAACTTGATAATTCAGTAACAAGAGTATCATCAGGTCCCAAGCTTTCTGCAACCTTACTAAATGAGATTCCAATATTACCTGCATACTTTACTTGATGTTTTGCATTTTCAGCAATCATTAATTGAGTCAACGTAGTGGTTGTTGTTTTACCATTACTTCCAGTAACACTTACTAAATGCCCATCAAAAATTTGCCAGCCTAGTTCTGCTTCTGTAATAATTGGCGTCCCTTTTTTTACAAATTCTGCTACAAGTGAATTATCATATGGTATTCCTGGATTTTTAACTACTATGTCAAAACCTTCATTAGCAAGCGAAAGCGGGTTATCACCAGTAATAACTTTAATACCGTCAGCTTCTAAATCCTCAATAACCTTATTATCTTTAGGAGTTGCTTTATCATTAGCTGTAACATTTGCACCGAGTTTTACTAGCAAATGAGCAGCATTAATTCCGCTAATTCCAAATCCCATTACAAGAACTTTTTTCCCTTGATATTTGTCAATTTTCTTCATTTATTCTTACTCCTAACCAACTAATAAGATTGTCGTAACAGCAATAATTGATGCTACCAAACCAATAAGCCAAAAAACAATATCAATTTTCCATTCACTCCAGCCGCTCATTTCAAAATGATGATGGATTGGAGTCATCTTAAAGATTCGTTTACCTGTTGTCTTAAATGAAGCCACTTGAAGGATAACACTAGCGGTTTCGCAAACATAAACAATCCCAATAACCAGCAACGACCATTCATGATGCAGCAGTAATGAAACAGCAGCAAGTGAAGCCCCAATAGCTAACGATCCCATGTCACCCATAAAAATTTTGGCAGGTTTATGGTTGTATGGGAAGAAACCAAGCAACGTTCCAATCATTGCTAAACAGAAAAGGGCAATTTCAGGATAGCCGGGTTGGTTTAAGTTTACCAGTGCAATAATCAAATACGCAGCAAATGAAATGATTGATAAACCACTAACTAGCCCATCTAGGCCATCAGTCAGGTTGACCGCATTAGAAAAACCAACAATCCAAAAAATAATGAATAAGCCGTAAAGCCAACCAATTTGAGTTGTCCCAAAGCCCATTTGGAATCCTTCATGCTGATAGATAACAGTAAAGACCATTGCTGCTAACACTTGACATAACGCCTTTTGCCATGGTTTAAATCCCTCATTTTGATGGTGAAAGATCTTAATGCTATCATCCCACATTCCAATTAAGCCATAGACAACCAGAACAAAGAGCAAGGCCCATAATGTATTAGTCATTAATCCTTGCCAAGCAGCTACCCATAAAACGGTTACTACCGCTGAAAAAATAAATAGTAAGCCGCCCATCGTTGGTGTTCCTGCTTTTTTAGCATGCCAAGTCGGACCTTCTTTTCGAATCTGTTGTCCTTCTTTTTTTGCCCGGAAATATTTAATTAGTGAGGGCATTAATAGGAATGTGATTAAAAATGAACTAAGAATTGTCAAAACTGCACTTAAGAAATTCATGTTTACCTCCAATTAGTTTATATGCTAGTTTTTAGCTTCATATTGAACAGTTAATGTTGTGCCACGCTTAATTGGTGTGTTTGGTGAGATGCTTTGCTGAGTGACGTAGCCTGTACCATTTTCTTTTACATTTAACTTTAGAATTTTGGCAAGCTGCTGAACATCGGCAGAACTCCAGCCGGAAATATCAGGCATCCGATATTCACCACCCGCATCCAAAATAACATGTTGATCAGTCAGTACCTGTTGATTAGGCTCAGCAGATTGTTGCTTAACTTTTCCTTTAGAGCCAACTACAACAACCTGCATTCCCTTTTTAGACAATTGACTATTAGCCTTCTGAGTTGTCTCGCCAATAACATTAGGCATAGTAATAACTTTTCGCTTAGCTTTTTCCGCTACTTTTTGCTGACTTAACAGCATTTTCATTGTTGGATTAAAGACACTCGCAATTTGCTTAGTAGCTGGTTTCTTTAAGTTCTGCGGTTGCCGAAGCGTTACGTACATAATATATTTAGGATTTTTAGCAGGAGCCATCCCAACAAATGAGTACAGGTAATTGGTATCACCAGTTGAGTAACCATGCGCTCCACCAATTTGCGCGGTGGCAGTCTTTCCGGCAATGCGATACCCTTTGATTTGATAATCATGACCTAATCCTTTTTGATCATAAATAACACCCTGCATATAGCCAAGCACTTTCTTTGCGGTCGACGCTTTTATTGGATGGCCAACAACTTCTGGCTTTACCTTTTTAACGGTTTTTCCGTTATTACCATCTACAATCCGACTAACAATATACGGCTTCATCATCTTGCCATTATTACCAATTGCACTAAACGCTTGCATCATCTGCATCGCATTTACCGTTATCCCTTGACCAAAAGCGGTATTAGCTTGGGCAAGCGCGCCCTTAAAGGTGGTATACCCATTTACTTCATTACCCATTCCAGTAACATTAACTTTTTTAAGTAATCCAAAACGTTTGATATACTTCATCCAAGTATCGGCACCCATATCCTGTTCAACATGAGCAAAACCAACATTACTAGACATATCAAAAGCATCTTTATAGGAAATAGTTCCCCATCCAGAACTTGACCAGTCGGTAATTTTTCCACCACCCATTGCCCAAGTTCCTGAATTAAAGGTCGCATTAGGATTAAAGTGACCCGTATCGATAGCAGCTGCTAAAGTCAATATTTTCATTACAGAGCCGGGCTCATAAGCATCCTGTACTAGCATGTTTCGCCAGACAGGATTATTTTCGGCATGAAGGGTTGGTCGCTGTGTGGCAGCAATGATCTTACCTGTTTTTGCTTCCATCACAACCGCAGTCATTGAATTAGCATTTGAACTCTTATAAGCCTTGTTAATTTTATTCTCGAGGAAATGCTGCGTTTGGGAGTCAAGGGTTGTGTAAATGTTATCCCCATTCACTGCTTTTCTCATTACTTGTTTTGAATTTGCAATTTGGTACCCGTATACATCTTGCTTATCTTTTCGCAAACCGTTTACTCCGGTAAGCTCTTTATCAAAATATCCTTCTAAGCCTAATTGACCGACTAAGTTAGTTTCGTCTGTTCCATTCTTAGTCTTTACCTTGGGAGTTGCCATCCCAATTATCTGGGAAGCAAATTCACCTTCTGGATATTGACGCGCTGGAGTAGCAATAAAATTGATTCCCGGTAAATGATGCTTTTTTATTTTTTGCATTGTTGACGCAGAAAGATTACTCCCAGCACTCCCGAATTCAACCTGATATGCTTGTCCCTTTGGCTTTAGGGCTTTTTCAATTTGAGCCGGTTTAAGGTTTATATATTGAGATAAAATCTTAGCGGTTTTCTGGCGGTCTTTAACATAGAGCGGCTTACCATCAGAAGATTTTTGCGTCCGATCTAAAACAGCATATAGGGTATACTTGCTAGTATCAGTTGCCAGTGCATTTCCATCGGCATCATAAATATCGCCCCGTCGCGCCTGAATTATGCGTTGCTGAGTATAAATCTGCTCGGCTTGTGACCGTAAATTAACGTGTTGAACATCTTTATTTATTGCGATATACGCAAAACGAACGATAAATAAGGTAAACAATCCAACCGTGATTAGAAAGAGCCATTTGCCAAAGGTCCCTCGGTTTTCTCTATGTCCCCTATTTTTCGTTCGTTGTGGCTTCTTATTCATTATTTATTAACGTTCCTTACATTTGAATTTTTATCTGTTAATCCATATTTATGCGCTGCTGATTTCAAATGCGATTGACTCGTCAATTCGGCAATTTCTTGCTGCGAACTTGTATTACTACTTTTCGCTTTACTAATTTGTGTTTGAACATCTTGCAAATGTCGTTGCTGATTATTAATACTAATTTTTGTTGAAAGAAGACTAATCATTAAAACTAACGTAATTAAACTCCCCGCAGCTACCAAAAAACGTTCAAACTTTGACCACCTAACTGGTTGCGGTGATGTTTGTGGCTGACGATAAGTCTTCTTCTCTGGCATTTGCAGAGGCTGTTCTTGTCCTGCTAATTGCCTTGCCGCATTTGAAACCATAATATGTCACTTTCCTTCTTTAATTCTTTCAATTATTCTCAACTTGGCACTATGCGCACGATGATTTGCAACTAATTCTTGATTACTAGCTATGATTGGTTTTTTGTTAATTAGTTTAAAACTTGGCTCCATTCCTGCTGGAATTACAGGTAATCCTTGTGGCACATTAGCACTCAAGGATGTTTTCTCCCGAAACATTGTCTTAACTAATCTGTCTTCTAATGATTGGAATGTAATTACACTAATCCGTCCGCCAACATTCAACAAGGTCAGTGCTTGCTCCAACGATTCCTCTAGAGCACCCAGTTCATCATTAACGGCAATCCGAATTGCTTGAAAACTCTTCTTAGCGGGATGACCGCCATGTCGCCGGGCTGCTGCCGGAATCGCTTCTTTAATTACGTCAACCAACTCAAATGTTGTCCTGATTGGCGTTACCGCACGACGCTGTTCAATTTTTCTTGCAATCGACTTGGCAAACTTTTCTTCACCATATCGGTAAAGGATCTTAACTAAACGCTCGTATGGCCAATCGTTAACCACTTCCATCGCCGATAATGCTTGTTCCTGATTCATTCGCATATCTAGCGGCGCATCATGTTGATAACTAAAACCACGTTTAGCATCATCAAACTGTGGCGATGAAACTCCTAAATCATAAAGAATACCATCAATGCGATTGACATTATATTGATTTAATTCCGCTTTTAGGTTACGAAAATTGTCTTCTACTAATGTTAATTTGTGTTGATTAATCTCTGTTTTTAGGTGTTCTTTATTATATTCAATTGCAGTCTGATCTTGATCAAAAGAATACAGATGACCACCCGCTAGCTGTTGTAATATCGCCTGCGTGTGGCCACCACCACCTAATGTTGCATCAACGTAAGTGCCAGTTGATTGCACATTTAATCCTGCTACGGCCTCCTTCAAAAGTACCGTTACATGTTTAAATTCTGCCATCAACTAAAACCTCCATTAAAAATCAATATTAAGATCTTCTGCAATTTCATCAAAATTATCTGCTGTATCACTCGTAAACTTGTTCCACCGATCTTCGCTCCAAACTTCTAACCGGTTGGAGACGCCAACTATAACGCACTTTTTTTCAAGTGCTGCGTGGGCTCGCAAGGTCGAGGGAATATTAATCCGCCCCTGCTTGTCGATTTCACAATCAGTCGCAGCAGAATATAAAAAACGCACAAATGCACGTGCATCGCGCTTTGTTAGTGGTAAAGCTTTTAGTTTCTGTTCTAAAAGTTCCCATTCTTTTAATGGGTACCCAAACAAGCACCCATCTAACCCCCGAGTAACAATAAAGTGTGTCCCCAATTGTTCTCGAAATTTGGCTGGAATTATTAGTCGACCCTTAGCGTCAATAGTGTGCGTAAATTCGCCCATTAACACGACTAATAACCTCCCTTACCACTTTATAGGTCAAGTCTACCACAATCCCCCACTTCTCACCACGTAATTTTATGAATTTTATCAAAAAGTAATAGATGTTCTAAATAGTCTGTAAATTCCCTAAAATTAAAACAATAAATAAAAGTTGGAAAGTACTAGAAGGATGGACAGGTTGATACAGTACTAATCAGAGGTCAAACTACTAGTTAACTACGGCGCTATGAAATTTTTATCCTTTAAAATATTTAAAGAGGTTGAGATATTTCCCACCCTCTTAAACAAGCGGTAACCATGAAGAAAAAACCAAGCTACCAATATATATAATTAACGCATAATATGCAGAATAGCGCCAAAAAACTGGCCAATAACGGCGATAAATGAATTCATGATTATGAACTATTTGAATACCAATTAATATCAACGCTAAAATCATCCAAACAGCAATTGGATAGGCTGGCCAATAAAATCCTAAATTAAAAATAATTAAGATCCACAAAATAATTGTCCATTCCCACCACAAATGTTTATTTTTTTTTACCTTATGTGAGATCTTCAATAAAAGATGTTCTGCAACTCCTACTATTAATAATAAGATAATCTCTAAAATAATGACTTTAATATTAACCGTCAAGATTTTCAATCCCTTTCTTAATGACCTAAATAGTTTTAGTTTAACATAATCTAAAACAAGATTTGAAAAAGACAATTAAAATGCGGTACACTACTATTACTGATAAAAATGGAAGGATGGTTAATAATGCAACGAAAAAAGAAAACTCGTTTCCAAAAAATTACCATGGTTGCAATTTGGCTAATGTTAATTGCAATGCTCGGCTCATTAATTTTTGGCGCAGTAGCATCCTTAAACTTAATTTAACTCATTAAAGATCTCAATCGTTTTATATACAAATGGGGCTCCAGTATTCGGTAAAGCCGAA
>OKSF01002739.1_pt1 | contig 11452 bp, 12 predicted proteins | sample 1606061 | NCBI WGS metagenome assembly OKSF01 (sample SAMEA3541567, study PRJEB24748) | human gut metagenome | biome: human gut; feature: human-associated habitat; material: faeces | place: China | collected 2012 | reverse complement strand
TCATGGCCTTTTTGTTTAACACTTAGTGTTGCACTTCAATTTTAAATCCGGGAAGAAAAAGATAAATTAAAAAATGTCAAAAAAGAATTAGCTGAGGCCCAAAAGAAAGAACCTGAAAGCCTACGTGAACATCTACAAGCCTTTAACGATGGAGTGATGGCCATTATTATTACAATTATTGTTTTAGAAATTCAACCTGCTCTGCATGAAATTCATTATCAGCAATTCATTAGCAATATTGCTGTCTTTTTAATCACCTTTTTTATTGTGGCAGATTTCTGGTATGATCTACATTTATCTTTTTCATACTATATTTTTAAGCCTTCAAAAGCGATTGCTATTCTAGACTTCTTTTTTCTAGCGGATTTATCACTTCTGCCAGTCATGACTAAATGGATTATGGCTGAAAACTCTTCTTTCGCTGTAGCCAATTTTGGGATTGTTTTTTTAATTGCCAAAATCTTAGAATATCTAATTCAATATTTTGGTGCTAAAAATACTGCGCGCTATTCCCAAATCATGCGAATTATTATTAGCCGCTCCTTTATTAGAAAAATGACGGTTACTTTATTTTTAAATGTAATATTGATCATTCTGTCATTATTCAATGCAAAACTAGCAATGATTCTTTATTTAATAGTTCCAGTTATTTCATTTCTTTTTCCAGTTAAACGCAACAAAATTATGTGATTTTTATTTAAAAGAGCGCCAGTAAACTTAAACTAAATCTACTGGCGCTCTTTTGTTACTTTTCTTGTTCCTTACAATGACTCTTGCAAACACATTCTTTACTATTTACCATTTTGCAGTGGCAAATGCCATCCTTATCTGCACAAGGACAATTTTTCTGACATTTCATTTCATCGTGACAAAATTCATTCTTCATGTTTATCACCTCTATAGCTTATTATGCCTATGATAATCGAACTTTCCAACCAATATATCTTATAATTTTACTTTTCCTAATAAGATTATTTTATAGAAATATCTAGTTAATTTGTTAATTTAATCTGCTGATCAGCTACCGATGTAATGAAGTAAGGATCATGCTCAATTAGTAACATCGTTAGCTTCACACTCTTAAGAAGCTTAATTAATTGATCTTGATTGAATACATCTAAATAATTTGCTGGCTCATCCCATAAATATAAATTAGCAGGTTCTGTCAATGACTTAGCCAAAGCTACTCGTTTCTGTTGTCCCATACTCATTTTTTCAATTCTAGTTGTAAAATCAGCACGCGCAAATCCCATTTTCTTAAGATTGCTCAACAAAGCTTCATAAGACAAATGATATTTTTTAGCAAAGTCTTTTAATGACCCGCTATACATTACAAATTCTTGTGGTAAATACGAGATCTTCAAATTTTCGATCAGCTCATAGCTACCTTTGGCAATTAGATTTTGAGTGATACCCAGTAAATATTTAATCAATGTTGACTTTCCAGAACCATTTTTGCCTTCAACAGCAATAATCTCATGATTATTCAGAGACAAAGTCAAGTTTTTAAATAATTCTCTACTATTTTTTAGCTGCAAGCTAAGATCATTAAGTTGCAAAATCTCACGATGATAATCTGCCTGAAAATTCATAGTCAGAGTAGGAACTTTTTCAATATTCTTTAGCATTCCTTCTTTTTCTGCAATCTTTTTATCCATGCGATTGCGTGCATTAATCGACTTCTTCATCATCTTTGCAGCTTGATGTCCGATCGCTCCCTTATTTAATCTGTTTTTGTTTGTAACCGCTTAAATTAATTATTGACATTTAGCTAGTTCAGTTTTACGATAAAGTTGAATTAAATAAATGTTCTTCGAGGCAAGGTGAAACTCCTTACCGGCGGTGAAGTCCGCAACCCGCGAAAGCGGTGGAATCCGATAATCGGTACCGATAGTATAGTCTAGATGATAGAAGAATAATAACCAATAAGTAACGCTTATTTGCGTTTGCCTTGATTATTTGACTTTGAATATTATTACTGAACCTCGAGAATACTCGAGGTTCTTTTTTGTTCTACGAGGAAGTGATTTTAATGGAAAAAGATAATTTTTATATGAATTTAGCTTTAGAAGAAGCTAAAAAAGGTCGCTATCAAACATGGAAAAATCCTATGGTTGGTGCCGTAATCGTTAAAAACGGTCAAGTTTTAGCTACTGGCTATCATCACCATTATGGACAAAATCATGCAGAACGCGATGCCATTTCAAAATTAACCCCAGAACAATTATTTAATTCAACTCTCTATGTCACCCTTGAGCCATGCAACCATTATGGTAAACAACCTCCCTGCTCAGATTTAATTATCAAAAGTGGGATTAAACGTGTTGTAGTTGGACAAATCGATCCACACAAACTGGTTACTGGAAAAGGAATTGCCCAACTACAAAAGAATGGGATTCAAGTAACTACTGGTGTTTTAGCTGATGACGCAAGTAAACTTAATAAGTTCTACAGCTATTTTTACCAATATGAGTTTCCCTGGATCACAGTCAAAGAAGCAACTAGTTTAGATAATAAAGTTGCAATGCGCGGTCAGCGAACTCCAATCACTAATCAAGCAGTGTATCAGCAAGTTCATTCTGAACGTGCTGATTATCAAGCAATTATGATTGGTTCTTCGACTGCTATCATTGATGACCCTATTTTAAGAACTAATGTCAAAAGTGACTATCCGCCAATCCGTATTATCATTGATCGTCGCGGACGGCTGTTAAATCATTTACGACTTCGCTTATTAAGTGATACAAATCCCACTTGGATTTTCACTCAAAATAAGCAAATGTCTAAAAACAACTTTATTAATTCTAAAATCAAAGTTATTCATTTAACAACAAACAAGATCCAAGAAGTATTTGATTATTTGAGTACAAAAGAAATCCAGTCAGTTTATGTAGAAGGTGGCCCTACTTTGGAAAAAGCAATTATGAATGAAATTTTTGTTAATGAAGTAATTAAATATACGGCGCCGATCTTTCTTGGAGATGAAGGCGTAACAGGTTTAGTACCAAACGAAACTGTTCCTTTAACAAATGTTAAAAAAACAGCCTTTGGCAACAATGAACGAATTGCAGGTGAATTAAAACATGTTTAGTGGTCTAGTTCGCGGGGATGCTCATATTAAAAAAATTGATAAACACAAGCAAACAATTAAGCTAACCGTTTCGTGCCCTGCAGACTTTACTAATGAGCTAACGGTCGGTGATTCAATTGCAATTAATGGGACTTGTTTGACGGTTGAAAGTTTTACTGAAACTAGTTTTGTTGTAACCATGATGCCTCAGACTTATAAGAAAACTGTTTTTAAGAATTTACATAACGGTGATCAACTTAACGTTGAGCGTTCATTAGAAGTCGGTCAACGTTTAGAAGGTCATCTTGTTACGGGACATATCGATGATTTGGCAACAGTTACTAAAATAGCACAGAATGAAAATGCAATTGAAATTTGGTTTAAGTTTCCTGCCCGATTATCAACACAGATCGTACCTCAAGGTAGTATTGCTTTAAATGGCGTTTCATTAACAGTGATGGATGTTAAAGATAACAGTTTTTCGGTAGGTCTAATTCCACATACTCAAGACGAAACTAATTTAGCCAACTTACAGATAAATGATGAAGTAAATTTGGAAACCGACATTATCGGAAAATATGTTGCAAAAAATTTAGAAAAGAGAAATTAAAATGGATGTTAGAAAAATTCAAAATGCAATTCAATGGATGAAAAATGGTGGTTTAGTGATTGTTGCTGATGATGAAGATCGTGAATCTGAAGGTGATATGATCGGCTTAGGGTCTAAAGTTACTCCTGAAAATGTTAACTTTATGACCAAACATGCTCGTGGCTTACTTTGCACCCCTGTAAGTAAAACAATTGCCCAACGTTTAAATTTCTACCAAATGGAACAAAATAATACTGATCCATACGGTACAGCTTTTACAATCAGTGTTGATTACAAAACCACCACTACAGGTATTTCTGCTTATGATCGTGCGGCAACTATCAAGGCAATTGCTGATCCTACTTCCAAGCCAGAAGACTTCTTTAGACCAGGTCACTGTTTTCCATTAGTCGCTAAAGATGATCAAATCAAGAATCGTAATGGTCACACAGAAGCCTCTATTGCCTTAGCTCATCTTGCTGGCGAACCAGAAGTTGCATATATTTGTGAAGTTATGAAAGCTGATGGCCATATGGCTCGTCGTCCCCAACTGAAAGAAATTGCTAAAGAATATCACTTACCATTTTTAACAATTGCAGAACTACAAGAATATATTAATAGTCCTGTGAGTAAACGCTCAGAATTTGTAAACCTTCCTACTAAATATGGCAATTTCAAAATTAAGGCTTTCGCCAATGAAAACTTAGCTATTATTAAAGGAAAGATTGATCCTAAAAAGCCAGTTTTAGTACGTCTTCATTCAGAATGCCTCACTGGTGATACGTTTGGCTCAATGCGCTGCGATTGCGGTGATCAATTACATACTGCCATGAAGCAAATTAATAAAAATGGTAGTGGCATAATTCTTTATTTACGACAAGAAGGACGCGGAATTGGATTAATTAACAAATTAAAAGCTTATGGTTTACAGGACCAAGGTTATGACACTTATGAAGCAAATGAAATTTTAGGTTTTAAGCCAGATGAACGAAATTATATTATTGCTGCCAAGATTTTAAAAGATCTAGGTATTAGTCATATCAATTTGCTTACTAATAATCCTGATAAAATTGATCAATTAGAAAATAACGGTATTACTATTGAAAAAAGAATTCCCTTGGAGATTCCTGCTAATGAGGTAAATCATGACTATTTAGAAACCAAACGAGATAAATTCCATCATTTATTAGGAGCATTATAGTAAGGAACACAGAAATGAATATTTACGAAGGAAATTTTAAAAACAATAATTATCATATCGCAATTGTCGCATCTAAGTTTAACGAAATTGTTACCCATCATTTAGTTGATGGTGCTATTGCTAGCTTAAAACAATTTGGAGTACTTGAAGATCAGATCGATATCTATTGGGTCCCAGGTGCTTTTGAAATTGGTTTTACTGCTAATAAGCTTCTCAATTCAAATAACTACGATGGTATTATGACTTTAGGCGCTGTCATTAAAGGTGAGACTGATCATTACAGCATGATTATTCAGAATGTTACAAACGCAATTATGCAGATGAATCTTAAAGCAGAAGTCCCAATAACTTTTGGTATTTTAACCACTGAGAATATTGATCAAGCCTTGCAACGATCCGGCTTAAAAGCTGGCAATGAAGGTTCCTCTACTGCTCAGAGTCTATTAGAAATGATTTCGCTAAATAAACAAATAAAGTAATAGAGTAGAGGGAGATTAATTCTCGCCCCTCTCATTGCACCGGACGTACGGTTCCGTATCCGGCGCTACGTTTGTAATCATCTACGAGATAAATAGTATTCTAGCGGATCGACCAAGCCTGGGCGATCCGCTTTGCTTATGCCCAATACTTTTGGGCTAAGCAAAAAGTTAACGACATGTCCGGTACTGCGTTTATACCAACCTAATCGCGTATTAGCTACTTTATGAATATCTTCATCGCTAAAATTGCACTTTAATGCCTTGTTAATCCGCATTAAATTAGTGTATATTCTTCTTGGCAGTTTCCATTGTTTAATGATTACTACCCGTATCTTATGGCGCAGCCATTGACTGAATTTAAATAGAAAGTATTTCATACCGCCAATTTTAAAGTAGTTAATCCAACCTCTGACCACTTGATTTACCTTAGTAAAGACTAACGATAGAGGTTGAGCAGCTGCTTTCCTGCGACAAAGAAGCTCTCTAATCTTGTTATAAAGCTTGGACAGGATTGGCCAAAGCGGTCCGCCTTGCGGCACGCCAATCTTATTGAGCTTAACCAAACCATCTTCCATGATACCGGCTTTTAAGAATGACCGAATCAAATGGAGGGTGGTTTTGTCATTTACTCGTTCTCTAATTATTGAAATTAATTTATCATGATTGACCGTGTCAAAATATTTCTCAATATCTAAATCAATTACCCATTGATATCCATCATCAAGATATTCCAATACTTGTTCAATGGCATCATGCGCACTGCGATTTGGTCTAAAGCCATAGCTATGCTCGCTAAAGTGAGAATCATAGATCCTCATTAGTACTTGAGCGATTGCCTGTTGGACTACCCGATCAACGACTGTGGGTATTCCTAAGGGTCGTTTCTTGCCATTGGCTTTAGGTATGTAGACTCTTCTAACAGCCTGCGGACGATATTTCATTTTCATGATTGCATCTTTGATTTCCGCTTGGTGCTTCTTAAAGTAGCCGTCAAGCTCATCGACCGTTTTATTGTCCACTCCTGGAGCACTTTTATTGATTTTGACTCTGCGAATTGCTTCTTTGAGATTGCCTTGACTTAAAATCTGTTCAATCAATTCCATCTCGTGATATCTCCATTTCTATTTGTAAATCTATTCGGAATCGTCCCAATTGCTTTCACCATCAAAGAGTTACGTTCTCTTTGTGCTAGGCTATCCTCTTATTCGGACTGTCTGAACATTACTTATAGCGGGATATGCTCTTACAAACATTAGGTCCTTCGCTCCAGTCTCATTACAAGACTTTCAACACTACTATGACCTCAGCTGACTTCTTGCGACTAACCTTTTTCGACCAGGCTTACGATCGCTGATGTTAAAGCTTGCTCGGCTTGCCTGTCCGCAAGATCTCTCGGGGTAAGACATTCATCTTTGATTTTCCACTGCCTCCTGGTTTACCGTCTTGACTTTACGTTTGTCTTTTGGAATTCGACTTGTATCGCAGCCTTATCCGCCATTTGGCCTAACCAGGTTTCTGTACGTAGGCTCGGAAAACTCGCTAGCCACTTCCTCCACCCATAACATCACTGTTACTAGCTTGTGGTTTACTACACTTGGCGACAACTACCCGTGATCCAAACTTTCATTGGACTAGATGAAATGTCATGCCCGACACACAAGTAAAAAGCCACCGAAGCACTAATACGCTTGGTGACTCAAAGGTCTAATTATAAGTTTTTTCTACTAGTAGCTCATATGGCTTTAGCAAGTAGGTAGCTCCCGTTTCTTTGATAGGATAATTTTGCACAACAACTTTTTTGCGGGAAATATGATAATTAATTCAGGAAAATCTTTCCTAATAAAAAACTATTCCATCATAGCGACCAATGTAATTAATGCTGCATCGTAATAATTCGTATCAGTCAAACGATTAGTAAAAACATACTGTTGTGAAACAAATAAATTATCAAATTTCGGTTTCTTTAATTGTTGCACTGCAAAAAAGATCGGAGCACTAATACTCGGTGAAGCATAATTGTTTAACGCTTTACCATTCAATTGATAGCCAGCAGTCACTTGTTTTTGCTTGCTGAAAAAGCGTAACATTTTAGTAACAATTTTCTTTGCTCGTGCATCTTTGCTAGTAGCTAAAAATAATGGTACGCGACAAGCATTGCCAGAATAATCACCATCATTTTTTCCAGCTACTTCATTGGCTTTAGCTGGTCTAACACCTTTTTTACTAATCCAAGCAAAATCTGGAACTAAGCCAGAAGAATGTTGCTTGCTCAATTGATATAGTTTTGTCAGCATTACCTTCTTGATCGTTAACCATTCAGAATTACCAGTCAACTGATAAAAATCATCAAAGTACGTCGGTAACACGTCAGAGGTTCGCATTAAGTAATAATACTTCGATTTCTTATTAGCCCAATCACCAACAGTCAGCGTCTGAGTAGTCGAATTATAATCATAACGTAAGATATCAGCTAATAATAGCTTAGCCTGCTGCAAGTACTTGGGTTCGTTCCAGAGTTTTCCCGCTTTAATCAAACTTTCTGCAATGTATAAATCGCCATCAGTTGCATTAGTAGAATAAACTTTTTTATCCACTTGCTTCCATGACATTAATTCAGTTTGTTGATCATCGATAGTCAACCGATTAGCCAGGTAAAACCGATATAACCGTTGAAAATCTTCTTTTTTAGCCCACCCCTTTTCACCAGCCATAGCAGAAATCAACATGCCATAGCCTTGACCTTCAGACAAGCTTGTGCGTGGTGCAGCTTTTATCCAAGTTTTTCCATCACTTTCTTCAACCACATAATCTTCTTTCCATTGACGGTACAAATTACGATGCAAGGTGCGGTTATTACTACCACGAACATAAAACATGATCGCGATAAAAAGCCCAATAGTCAGTAAGATCAAAATTGGGGTAATCCTGTTTTTGTTTTTTAACATCAATCTGTAAACCTCTTTGTTTTTACCCACTTCGTTGCTTCGCGATGGAAAAGTCTGTCAGCAATTGCTGACCAAACCGCATTAATCGATATAATGATAAACAGTTGTGAGTATGTAAAATATGATGCCACAGCAAGCCAAAGTTGTCTAGTTGTAACCTGACCAAATTGGGTACTGGTAGCCACACTGATTTGGAGTACATAGAGTAGAATCATCAACAACCAATTAAAAAGTAATACTTGACTGAGCAATAGATTCCCAGCAGTAAAAGTAAATGGCATCTCAACTGTTGGTACCCAAATTTTTATTACTGCAAAAATCAGATTAACAATGAAAAAGATATCTGATAAGACTACTGCTGCATTAAACCAGAAAAAGATACTGGACATATAAAAAGTTTCAAGTTTGACCCGCCAATTACTATGGTCAAATAAATGCCGAAAATTGTTAATTACTACTTCGTAATTACCTTTAGCCCACCGCAAGCGTTGATAATAATAGTCCTTTAGCTTCTCTGGTTCTTGTTGAAAGGCTTCAGAATTATGTGCTAGGGCAATTAATTTACCAGTGCCCAAAATCGTAAATGACAAATCAGTATCTTCAGTTAAAGCACCAGAACGAAAACCACCTAACTCTTTTAAAAAAGCCGTCTTAATCACAAAATTAGTGCCCGGAATGCGCCCAATTTTGAATAATTGCCAAACTCCGCAGTGCTGAATTCGATGCGTTACCACAATTTCCAAGTTTATACAGCTAGTCAAAAAGTTTTGCTTTGCATTCCGCGTCTTATTCCGTCCAAAGCTAGCCACATAACGTTCTGGATCTTCCAATACCTTTTTGATCAAGAAATACAAGGCATTTTCTTCAGGCATCGCATCGGCATCATAAACGCATAAGTAGTCGCCGTGGATCATCTTAAGCGCATCGTTCAAAACTCCTGATTTACCACCTTCACCAGTTCTTCTGATCACTTTAAACTGTCGTTTCTGATATTCAGTCCGATTGCCAATGGCTTCAGCCAATTCCGCTGTTCGATCAGTGCAATTATCAGCAAAAATCAAAATTTCGACTTTATCTTCTGGATAATTCAAGTTCAGAATTGCTTTGCTAGTTTTTTGAATAACAGCTTCTTCATTATGAGCCGGTACAACAATAGAAACGGTAGGATAATACTCAAGTGGTGTAATTTTAGCAATTTCTTTACTGTGTTTTAACCAAAAAAGCACCCCGCCCCAAAGCGTAACTAACGAAAATAGAATCGATAACCAAATTGAAATCAAGGTTAGTATCTGAAAGCCTTCAGTCATCCAATTCTCCTTTCTGACTCTTCATTAATGCCTGTTCGATATTGCCATAAATTTTATAAGCACAGAAAAAAATCACTAAAAATGCAATTGCAAAGATTACAGAAATAATCACGGACAAATAATAAAACCAGTTCATTTTGCTATCTTTCCTTTATGTATTCAGTCACAATTTCAGTTTCCAATTCACGACGCAAAAAACGAATTACAGCTATCAAATCAGGAAATCTATCACTATTATCGACATTAATATAGACACTCGCATGTTTTAGCGAAACAGGAATCGGCAACTCTAACTCGCTTAATTTCGTATCAACGATGTGATTGACCTTTTTTACTAATTCATTGGGGATTTCTGGCGAAATTATCAAAAAAGTCGCATCTCCCATAAAGTAAATAAACTCCCCCTTAAGTCGATTATTTTTCAAAACTTTAGTAATCTGCTTCAGGATCCGATCATGACTATTAGGATGAGCTTCCGCATACTGCTTATGTTGATCCCAACTCACAATTTGAACGTTGGACCATAAATCGAGTTCGGGATGCTGCTCAATTTTATGTAGTTCATTCTGATAAAATTTTTCCGCACTATCGAAAGTTTTTAGCTTTAACCTCCGGTCATAAAGCGAATTATAATGCCGAATTTCGTCATTGCGATTGGTAAAAAAGCTCCAGCGAATGATGTGCTGTCTAATGACGGTAACTAGACTAGCCTCAATAGGATAAGCAATCAATAATAAAAATTTTTCCTTAACTGGCATTACTACATAGCCTAACAGTAAGAATCCTGCTCCAATCGTAGTAAGAATTAAAATCAACCAAGTAACATCGACTCTTGAAAAGATTAAGCCGGTTAAAATCGCCAAAATCAAAATCATTACTAGGCCATTAAAGACATTAGCTGGGTATAATCTTGCTAGCCATAATAACAATATCGGGAAAGTAACGCTGGCAAGATAAGCTAAACCTGCTAATTTAAAATACTTTCTGGTCATTTTTATAACATCATCCTCAATTATGCTATTTATTTACAATTTTTCATTGTAATAATTTAGGCAAAGAAATGCAAGAATAGAAAAAAACTAGTAGATTTTCTCTACTAGCTTAAAACTTATTGTAAATATTTTGGTGAAATATAGCGCTTAATTAAATCATTGACAGCTTTGGAATTATCATGTTTTTTGATAATCGCAATAAAGTCTTTACCGGTTGCTTGTTTTAGATAATATGTATGGTAGTAATCTCTCATCGCCTGGTCGAATTTCTTTTCACCCATTAGATAACGTAACAGAGAATAAAAACTTTTTCCACCATTATAGGCAGTATCAGTTTCATCATACTTCTTAGGAATCTTGTTAATTAGAGATAAATCAAAGATAATATCTTCCGAGAATTCTACCATTCCTTCGTCAAGCCAAGGTTCAGTATATTCATCATTACCCACGGTATTGAAGAACCATTGATGGGCTACTTCATGACTAACATTTTCAATGACGCTGTCATAATCTTCCTTAGAAGCTGCTTTTTTGCGAGCAAAAGTATCTTGAGCAATCATTACTAAGCCACTATATTCCATACCTCCAGTATCGCTACTAAATGGCGATTCGGTAAGATCTAATTCGGAATATGGATATGGCCCATATTTTTTAGTAAACAGCTTGATGCTATCCACTGCTGTCTGCTTTGCAAGTTGGTTATAAATCTTGGCACTTTTACCAGCATAATAATTATTATTGATCTTAATGCCATTTGCCTTGGTAGAACTCACCTTGAACTTGTTAGAAGCCACAATTACAAAATCACGTACGTGTGGTGCTAGTTAAATCGTTCTAGACAATATGCCATATTATAAGCTAAAATAGCT
>OKSF01002730.1_pt1 | contig 11471 bp, 8 predicted proteins | sample 1606061 | NCBI WGS metagenome assembly OKSF01 (sample SAMEA3541567, study PRJEB24748) | human gut metagenome | biome: human gut; feature: human-associated habitat; material: faeces | place: China | collected 2012 | reverse complement strand
AATTGCTTCGCGAAAAAGGTATGGCTAAAGCAGCTAAGAAAGCTGACCGTGTTGCAGCTGAAGGTTTGACTGGTGTTTACGTTAACGGTAACGTTGCAGCAGTTGTTGAAGTTAATGCTGAAACTGACTTCGTTGCGAAGAACGCTCAATTCGTTGAGTTGGTAAACGAAACAGCTAAAGTAATTGCTGAAGGTAAACCAGCTAACAATGAAGAAGCACTTGCATTGACTATGCCTTCAGGTGAAACTCTTGAAGCTGCATACGTAACTGCTACAGCTACTATCGGTGAAAAGATTTCATTCCGTCGTTTTGCAGTTGTTGAGAAAACTGATGCACAACACTTCGGAGCTTACCAACACAACGGTGGACGTATCGGTGTTGTTTCAGTTATCGAAGGTGGAGATGATGCTCTTGCAAAACAAATCTCAATGCACATTGCAGCGATGAAACCAACTGTTCTTTCATACACTGAATTGGACGAACAATTTGTTAAAGATGAATTGGCACAACTTAACCACACTATCGATCAAGATAACGAAAGTCGTGCAATGGTTAACAAACCAGCTCTTCCACACCTTAAATATGGTTCTAAAGCTCAATTGACTGATGCTGTTCTTGCTCAAGCTGAAGAAGATATCAAAGCTGAGTTGGCTGCTGAAGGTAAACCAGAAAAAATCTGGGATAAAATCATCCCAGGTAAAATGGACCGTTTCTTGCTTGACAACACTAAAGTTGACCAAGCTTACACTCTTCTTGCTCAAGTTTACATCATGGACGACAGCAAAACAGTTGAAGCTTACCTTGAATCAGTAAACGCTTCAGTAGTAGAATTCGTTCGCTTTGAAGTTGGTGAAGGTATTGAAAAAGCATCTAACGACTTTGAATCAGAAGTTGCAGCTACAATGGCAGCAGCACTTAACAACTAATTCTAGTTGCTAGATAAAAAGAAAGAAGTTACGTAAATGAATCGTAGCTTCTTTTTTGTTGCTATTAAAAAACGTCTGAGCATGCCCCAGACGTTAACAAAGTAATTAATGAGCGAAGGTATTTACACCAAGTAGAAGAGAGAGTGTTCCCATGATGATACCTGCAAGGATAACCCCCAGCATAACGGCAATAACACTACGTTTAAAGTCCCAATCTAGGATAGATGCTGCTAGGGTACCAGTCCAGGCTCCTGTTCCTGGAAGTGGAATTCCCACAAAAAGGAGGAGGGCCCAGAAGACCCCCTTATCTCCGGCAGCTTTTTCAAGTTTTTGGCCACCACTGTGACCTTTTTTAAGACACCAGGTAAAGAAGCCACCAATTAGAGGTTTGTCTGCCCCCCATTCGAGAACACGGCGAGCGAAGAAGAAGATAATTGGAACTGGAATCATGTTCCCAATAACACAAAGAATTAGGGCTTGCCACCAAGGGATACCTGAGGCGATAGCAACAGGAACGGCTCCACGGAGCTCAACCAAGGGAATCATAGAGATTAAGAGTGCAATGATGTATTTCATGAGTAACCTTTCATAGAGAAATAAAATAAAGACTCAAAGCCACAAGAGCTTTATCAAGAATGGTAAGACTAATACTACTGCGAAAGTGCTAAAAAGTACTTGTTGGATTAGGTGGGGCTCAGCCTGTCAAAGTGGATCAAACACTTAAAGTTACCTAATATTTTAGTCTTATTTATTGTATCTTATATGGTCTCTAATGACAACTTTAAAAAGCTTTTTGAAGGTATAGTTTCCCATGTGCTGACATTTTTGGTATAATAATAGTCAGTTATGGTCAAATTAGACTGGAGGAATTAAGATGGCAAGAAATACATCAGATAGTATAGAAGAATATATTAAAGAATTGCTGGGCCAGTCTGGAATTGCTGAGATTCAACGCTCGAACTTAGCAGATACTTTTCAAGTTGTACCGAGTCAGATTAACTATGTTATTAAGACTCGTTTTACAGAAAGTCGTGGTTATATTGTTGAGAGTAAACGTGGAGGTGGCGGTTATATTCGTATCGTCAAGGTCAGATTCTCCGACAAGCACCACATGATTAATGATTTGCTTCAGAACTTAGCAGATCAGCTCAGCGAGCAGGTATTTACAGACTTGATTCAGTTGCTTTTTGATGAAAAAATCATCACTGAACGTGAGGGAAATTTGATTTTAGCAACTGCTAGTGATGATGTTTTAGGCGAAGATGCGGCTGCTATTCGTTCGCGTATTCTACGCTCGCTATTACTTAGATTGGATAGAAAAGGAAATTAGATGACGACATATTCAAGAAAAATGCAGGCCATTTTCCATCGTGCTCAGCTTGAGGCAGAGCGTTTTGGAAGTCCTTTCTTGGAGACTTGGCATGTGCTTCTGGCTATGGTTGAGGTTCCAGGATCTGTAGCCTACCTAACATTTACTGATTTTGAGGACCGTATTCGTGCGGAAGAGATTGAGACAGCCGCTGTACTAGCGATGGAGAAAAGTCCAAAAGACTTGTCTGAATCAGATATTATCGATTTACGTGCACAGTCGCATGCTTTAGAGGCTATGTTGCAAGAGGCAGAGGGAATTGCTGGTGTGACTGGTGCTGTAGAGGTAGGGTCTGAACATGTATTGATGGCCTTCCTCCTTCATAAGGATTTGATGGTTTGTCGTCTCCTTGAAGTTGCTGGTTTTCAATATAAGGATGACAGCGATAAGCCTCGTATTATCGATTTACGACGTTCTTTGGAGCGTTACGCAGGTCTTAGTAAGCAAGATTTGAAGGCCATTCATGACCTTCGTAAGCCTAAAAAATCAAAGGCATCAGGAAATTTTGCTAATATGATGCAGCCTCCTCAATCTTCTACTGGGGAACTGTCAGATTATACCAAAGACTTAACGGCAGTAGCCGAATCAGGTGCTCTTGATCCTGTTATTGGACGTGAGAAAGAAATTTCACGCATGATTCAGGTTTTGAGTCGTAAAACGAAGAATAACCCAGTTCTTGTAGGTGAAGCAGGTGTTGGTAAAACGGCACTTGCGCTTGGCTTGGCACAACGTATTGCTTCAGGCGAAGTACCTTTTGAGTTGGCTGATATGCGTATCTTAGAGCTTGATATGATGAGTGTGGTTGCAGGAACACGTTTCCGTGGCGATTTCGAAGAACGTATGAATCAGATCATTGATGAGATTGAAGCTGATGGAAAAATCATTCTCTTTATTGACGAATTGCATACGATTATCGGTTCTGGTTCAGGTATTGATAGTACCTTAGATGCGGCAAATATTTTGAAACCTGCTCTAGCACGTGGAACTCTTCATATGGTTGGAGCAACTACTCAAGCTGAGTACCAGAAGCATATTGAAAAAGATGCAGCTCTTTCTCGTCGTTTTGCTAAAATTACAATTGAGGAGCCAAGTGTAGCTGAGGCGATTGATATTCTAAAAGGCCTACGTTCGTCTTATGAAGACTATCATCGTGTAACGATTACTGATGAGGCGGTTGAGACAGCAGTCAAGGCAGCCCACCGTTATTTGACGAGTAAAAACTTGCCTGACTCTGCCATTGATCTTTTAGATGAAGCGAGTGCAACTGTTCAAGGTCGTATCAAAAAAGAAGCCAAACGTGAGATAACGCCTTTGGATGAAGCGCTTCTATCTGGTGATATGAAGGCTGCTGTTAAACAATATAAAGCTAGCCAAAAAGCAAAATTACCAGAACCTGCCTTGGTAGATGCAGATCAGATTATGCAAACCCTTAGTCGTCTATCAGGTATTCCTGTTGAGAAGATGACTCAGGCAGATAGCAAGCGTTACTTGAATCTGGAAGCAGAGCTTCATAAACGTGTTATTGGTCAAGACGAAGCAGTTTCAGCGATTAGTCGTGCTATTCGTCGTAACCAGTCAGGTATTCGTACTGGAAAACGTCCGATTGGTTCCTTCATGTTCCTTGGACCTACTGGTGTTGGTAAGACAGAATTGGCCAAGGCTTTGGCGGAAGTTCTCTTTGATGATGAGTCAGCTTTGCTTCGTTTTGATATGTCAGAATACATGGAAAAATTTGCGGCTAGCCGACTTAACGGTGCTCCTCCAGGTTATGTTGGATATGATGAGGGCGGTGAGTTAACAGAAAAAGTTCGTAATAAGCCTTACTCAGTTCTTCTCTTTGACGAGGTGGAAAAGGCTCACCCAGATATTTTCAATATTCTCTTACAGGTTTTGGATGATGGTGTTCTGACAGATAGCCGTGGACGTAAAGTTGATTTTTCAAATACCATTATCATCATGACTTCGAACTTGGGAGCGACTGCTCTTCGTGATGATAAGACTGTTGGTTTTGGAGTTCAAGACATTTCTCATAATCACCAAGCTATGCAGTCACGTATCATGGAAGAACTTAAGAAGGCCTACCGCCCAGAGTTTATCAACCGTATTGATGAAAAGGTTGTCTTCCATAGTTTAGAGGAAGAGCAGCTTCGTGAGATTGTCAAGATTATGGTAAAACCGTTGGTATCAGCTTTGGCTGAAAAAGGGATTGACTTGAAATTCCAACCAGCTGCCCTCAAGCATTTAGCTAAAGATGGCTATGATGTTGAGATGGGTGCTCGTCCATTACGTCGCACGATTCAAACTCAGGTGGAGGATAAGTTATCTGAGCTCTTACTAGGTGGCCAAGTAGTTAGTGGACAAACCCTTAAGATTGGATGCTCGAAAGATAAATTAACCTTTACAGTAGTGTAAAAATCAAACAAAAAGACAGATTACAGGTGTAGTTTGTCTTTTTGTTGTGTCAATAGGAGTCAAGATAGAGTCAATCTTTCTGTAAAGTTGGGGTAAAAGAAAAAGCCGAGCAAAGCTCGACTGTAATGATTAGAGTTTTTCGTTGACAAAGTTGACAAAGTGATTCCACCAGACCTTGAGGAAGAAGCTTTTCTTAACTTCTTTACCAGCAACCAGTTCCATGCTAGGCATACCTTGGTTAGGCAAGTAACCTTCTCCTACAAGTGACTTATCTTCAAAGGTAGCCGTTCCAACCTTGTTACTTGAGTTGACGGGGGCTTGGACTTGATTTGTAGTGACTTTAATGTGTTTACTATTGTTAGCATCTATTTTTTGGATGATATTAAAGTCAGACTTAGCGACAGCAGTGACTTGCTTAGATTTACCATCAAGGACATGGGCTTGACTTTTACCGATAGCTTGCCCTTTTTTGGCAATGGTCTTGCTTTCCCAATGATAGACCACGTAATTAAGTAGGTCATTGGTTGCAGTAAAACGGGCGTAGTCATCAGTATCGGTATTATCAGCATTCAAAATGACTGTAATAATGCTCATACCACTTTCATTTGAGTGGGCCACGAAGGAGGCACCGGCTAAATCAGTGGTTCCCGTTTTTAGGCCATCCACCCCTTTACGGTAACTAGGTTGTCCCTTAAGCATATAGTTGAAGGTTTTAAGTTTGTTAACACCATCAAAATCAGCCTCAGTTTTTTTAGTGATATCGAGGATTTCAGGATATTCTTTCACCACGTGTTGTGCAATGATAGCAACATCTTTAGCACTCATGGTATTTTCTTCGTCTGATTTAGAGCCTGGATAGATATTGTCACCTAAGTAAGAATTATTGAGACCAGAGGCATTGACAATCTTGGCATCAGTGATACCCCAATCTTTAAGTTGGGCTTTCATCATGTCGACAAACTTACTTTCGGTTCCTCCGATTTCCTCTGCTAGAGCAATAGATGCACTGTTGGCACTGGAAATAAGAGTTGCGTCAAGAAGTTGTTTGACAGTGTATTTGCGGGCATCTAGTGGAATATTAGATACTCCTGCACTGACAGTTAGTTCAAAGGGGTAGTCAGAAATATCAACCTTGCTGTTCCATTTGAGGTCTCCCTGATCTACTGCTTTATAAACCATATAGGCTGTTAGGAGCTTGGTAATAGAGCCTATCCCTGTAGAGGTGGTTGCATCTTTTTCGTATAAAATTTTGCCAGTAGTAGCTTCGACAGCGATGGCATGTTTGGCTGCGGCATCATATCCTTTTTTCTTATCTGCTGCAAAAGCAGGGGCTACGCTTCCCAGACAGAGTAAGAAGGTCATCATAAGCGTAATCAGTTTTTTCATGGTTTGTTCCTTCATGTGTTTTGGATATTTATTATACCACATTTTGAGAGGAACATAAGGTGTAGAGAAGGGGCATTTACTAACAGGATTAATTTTGAAGGCAAGATAAAACTACCTTTTGATATCTAAAAGGTAGTTTTGTGTTTACTTGTTTCCTGTAAAGAAATTAACGATATGGTTCCACCAAACTTTTAAGAAGAAACTTTTCTTGATAGATTGGTTGGCTGTTACAGAAATATGAGGTGGATCAGAGATGTAACCTGTTCCAACGAGATCCTTATCATCAAAGGTCGCTGTTCCAATAGTGTCACCTTTTTTGATAGGTGCTGTTATAGTTTTTGCTTTGATTTTAACAGCATCATTTTGGCTGTTTATTTTTTGAACGACTGTAAGGTCCGACTCGAGTTTAGCAGAGATGGTTTGACTGTCTCCATCGGCTACCTTAATATCATTTTTCTTGACGATTTGTCCCTTGGTGTTGAGGGTTTTGATTTCCCAGTTTTGAGTCACATAGTCTAGCAACTCATTTGTGGTTGTGAATCTGGCAGCTTCATCTTCTCCGCCATTATCTGCATTCATGACAACGGTAATCAAACTCATGCCATTTTCATTGGAGTGGGCCACAAAGGATGCCCCTGCAAGTTCAGTTGTTCCAGTCTTGAGTCCATCAACGCCTTCACGGTAGTTGTCTTGCCCCTCCAACATGTAGTTGTGCGTCGTTAATTTGTTGTCACCTTCAAAATCAGTTTCGGTTTGCTTGGTGATTTCAAGTACCTGAGGATAGTCTTTGATGAGGTGGTCTGCAATAATGGCAACATCTAGAGCACTCATAGTATTTTCGTCATCTGCTTTAGAGCCAGGATAGCGGTTATCCCCAAGGTATTTATTGTTTAGGCCAGAAGCGTTAAATAATTTAGCATCTGTAATGCCCCACTCTTTAAGTTGGGCTGTCATAGTGTCAACAAATGCACTCTCTGATCCTGAGATTTTTTCAGCTAGAGCAATAGCAGCACTGTTAGCGCTAGAAATGAGGGTGGCATCTAGGAGCTGTTTAACAGTGTATTTTCGGGAATCTAGTGGGACATTTGAAACTTCTGAATCAACTGTTAGGTTGAAAGGATAGTCTGAGATATCGACTTCAGTGTCCCAGGTAATTTTTCCTTGGTCAACTGCTTTATAGACCATGTAGGCTGTTAGGATTTTAGTCATTGAAGCCACACCATCAGGAGTAGTGGCGTCCTTTTCATAGAGGACTTTCCCTGTAGTTGCTTCGATAGCAATCGCATGTTTAGCGGAAACATTGAAGTTATCTGTCTGTTCTTGTGCTAGAGCAGGTGTTACTAGGCCTAGTAAGATTAAGGCAATCATAATGATGTGTTGTAATTTTTTCATAGTCATTCCTTTGTCTCTCATAAGTGTTTATTATATCACAAAACGACTTAAATATCTGAGAGAAAGGGAGACTTGGGTGCTAACTTATGCCGGAGCTCTGCCATTTTTGACTATATTATGGTAAAATGAAAGTTATATCAAATGAATGACATAAAGTTGACCGGTTCGTTTTTGTAAGGGCTGGTCATGGATAAAAAGAGGGATCAAACATGGCTAAACAAACTTTTGAGATGACCTTTGCAGGACGCCCGCTTGTCGTTGAAGTTGGGCAGGTAGCCAAGCAGGCTAATGGTGCTGTCGTCGTGCGTTATGGAGATACAACGGTATTATCAACAGCTGTTATGTCTAAAAAGATGGCAACGGCAGATTTCTTTCCTTTACAGGTTAATTACGAGGAGAAAATGTATGCAGCTGGCAAGTTCCCGGGGGGCTTTAACAAGCGTGAGGGTCGCCCTTCAACAGACGCCACTTTGACCGCTCGCCTCATCGACCGTCCTATTCGTCCTATGTTTGCGGAGGGCTTCCGTAACGAAGTTCAAGTCATTAACACAGTCCTCTCTTATGATGAGAATGCTAGTGCTCCGATGGCAGCTATGTTTGGGAGTTCTTTAGCTCTTTCTATCTCTGATATTCCTTTCAATGGTCCAATTGCTGGAGTTCAAGTAGCCTATGCTGCAGAAGATTTTATTATCAACCCAAGTGCAGCGGATAAGGAAGTTTCACTTTTAGACTTGACAGTGGCAGGTACCAAGGAAGCTATCAATATGGTAGAGTCAGGTGCCCAGGAATTGTCTGAGGATATTATGTTGCAAGCACTCTTGAAGGGACATGAGGCTATTCAAGAGTTGGTTGATTTCCAAAATTATATCGTTGCAGCTGTCGGTAAGGAAAAGGCTGAGGTTGAACTTCTACAAGTTGATGCTGATTTGAAAGTCGAAATCGAAACGGCTTATTATGATCAGTTAGCTAAGGCTGTTCAGGTGGAAGAAAAACTGGCGCGTGAAGCAGCAACCCAGGCTGTAAAAGAAGAGGTCCTCACTTCTTATCAGGAACGCTTTGCGGAAGATGAGGATAAGGAAACTATTCTGCGTGATGTAGCAGAAATCCTTGAGCAGATGGAACATGCCGAAGTGCGCCGTTTGATCACAGAAGACAAGGTTCGTCCAGATGGCCGTCGTGTGGATGAAATCCGTCCTTTGGACGCAGAGATTGACTTTCTTCCTAAGGTTCATGGTTCGGGTCTCTTTACACGTGGTCAAACTCAAGCCTTGTCAGTTTTGACTTTGGCACCTATGAGTGATACACAACTTGTTGATGGTTTGGATCCAGAGTATAAGAAACGTTTCCTTCACCACTATAATTTCCCTCAGTATTCAGTGGGTGAAACAGGGCGTTATGGTGCACCAGGTCGACGTGAAATTGGTCACGGAGCCTTGGGTGAACGTGCCCTTGCTCAGGTTCTCCCAAGTGTTGAAGAGTTCCCTTATGCGATCCGTTTGGTAGCAGAAGTCTTGGAGTCAAATGGTTCTTCCTCACAAGCTTCTATTTGTGCAGGAACCTTGGCGCTTATGGTTGGTGGTGTACCGATTAAGGCACCTGTTGCAGGTATTGCCATGGGACTTATCTCAGATGGTACTAACTACACTGTCCTAACTGATATTCAAGGTTTGGAAGATCATTTTGGAGATATGGACTTTAAGGTAGCTGGTACACGTCAAGGAATTACAGCTCTTCAGATGGATATTAAGATTTCGGGTATTACACCGGCCATTCTCGAAGAGGCTTTGGCTCAAGCAAAGGTAGCTCGTTTTGAAATTCTTGATGTTATTGAGTCAGCAATCGCTGAGCCACGTCCAGAATTGGCACCAACAGCACCTAAGATTGATAGCATTCAGATTCCTGTTGACAAGATCAAGGTTGTCATCGGTAAAGGTGGCGAAACTATTGACAAGATTATCGCTGAGACTGGTGTCACAATTGATATTGATGAAGAAGGTCTTGTTCAGATTTTCTCTAGTGATCAGGATGCCATTAACCGTGCTAAAACTATCATCTCTGATCTTGTACGTGAAGCTAAGGTTGGTGAAGTTTACACTGTACCCGTTGTGCGTATTGAAAAGTTCGGTGCCTTTGTCCACCTTTTCAATAAGACAGATGCTCTCATCCATATCTCAGAACTAGCTTGGGAACGTACTGAGCATGTCGAAGATGTGGTTAAAGTTGGGGGTACGGTAACTGTTAAAATTATCAAAATCGATGAAAAAGGACGTATCGATGCCTCAATCAAGGCCTTGCTTCCTAAGCCTGAAAAACTTGATGATGGGGAAAATGGAGGAGAGCATCGTCACCGCCGTCGTTCTCATCATAAACCACGCCACCATAATGAAAGTGGTGAAGCACCGAAAAATCCTGATAAATCAGAAACGAAAGAACAGACAGAAGAATGACAGAAAATCAAGAATTGCAAGCTTTTGATGAAACTCTAAGAGAATTTTTAAAGGAACCAGACCACTTTTTAACCAGTCTGGCTTTGGTTAATCATTTACAACGTACTCCCGTCTTGGCTGCCCAAGACCTCTACGCAGTTGAAGTGGAAGGAAAGAAGGTTGTTCCTGTCTTCACTAATGAACAGGACCTACAATCTTTCAAAGCTACTCAAGAGAGTGCTCGAGAGCAAACTTGGGTAGAACGTTCGAGCTTAGATGTTTTAACACAACTGGTTCAGGCAGAGCTTTTTGGTCTTGCTTTCAATTTAAAAGAGGATGGTGACTTCTCGAATACCACTCTTTTTGCAAGCAGTGAACTCATCCAGTTTATCAACTATTTCACTCAGACCCTTAATAATCTTTTGGGTGAGGAAAATCAAAAGGCAGATCCTAAAGATAAGATTTATCTTGTTCCAGCCTTCATTCATAAACGTGAGGAAGATGGCCAGGATGACCGTCTCTTTGCGACCATGTCGAATGCAGAGGGACAGAGTTATGTGCCTGTGTTTACGAACTTAACGAGCTTTGCAAAATGGTACGGCAACGAGACTTTTGGCCTACCTTTCCGTAAGGCTAAAGGGACGATTTTGCAATGGCCACTGTCAGAAATTTATCAGCCTTCAACAGGTGAAAATGAGTTGGATAAGGTTCAAGGTATTGTCATCAATCCGTTTGATGAGCAGCCTGAGTTAGTCGACTGGTCTTATTTTGAAGGGGATAGCGAGTAGACCTAGTGTTAGTAGCTTTCCACTTTAAAGAATAATAGGGCCACAGCAAGCAATAATAACAATAATGATGTAAGGAGTGACCTAAATGGGTTGGTGGAAAGAAAGTATTGATATAGTAAAGAAAAATGACCCAGCAGCTCGGACGAGTCTAGAGGTTCTTTTAACCTACCCTGGATTAAAAGCCTTGGCTGCCCATCGTATCTCACATTTTCTCTGGCGCCACCATTGTCGACTCTTAGCGCGTATGCATAGTCAGTTTTGGCGCTTTTGGACTCAGATTGAGATTCACCCAGGGGCTCAGATTGCTGAAGGTGTCTTTATTGACCATGGCTCTGGCCTTGTCATTGGTGAAACAGCTGTTGTGGAGAAGGGTGCTATGCTTTATCACGGTGTCACTTTAGGTGGTACTGGTAAAGATGTGGGAAAACGTCACCCAACCGTTCGTGAGGGTGCCTTGGTTTCAGCCCATGCTCAGGTCATAGGCCCTATTGAGATTGGAAAGAATGCTAAGGTGGGAGCGGCAGCCGTGGTTGTTGCAGATGTCCCAGAAGATGTTACAGTCGTTGGTGTTCCTGCTAAGGTTGTGCGTGTTCATGGTCAAAAGGATGAAGAAGTTATCCACGATATTGAAGAGGGTCGTGAATACTATAGCGAAAAGCTAGAAGACCTTCTAAAAGCAGCTAGCTTTCATTCATCACGTCTATAAGGAAAGGAAATGATGAAACTCTTTAGTTCAAAGGTGACTCGATTGACGGTTGTGGGTCCTCTTGCT
>OKSF01002724.1_pt1 | contig 11486 bp, 17 predicted proteins | sample 1606061 | NCBI WGS metagenome assembly OKSF01 (sample SAMEA3541567, study PRJEB24748) | human gut metagenome | biome: human gut; feature: human-associated habitat; material: faeces | place: China | collected 2012 | reverse complement strand
CGATAAGTTGAAAGGATTTGAAGGAGTAGATGTGAACGAGCTGAAAGATAAAGTACAGACATTAACATCTGATCTTGAAACAGAACGCACAAAGCATCAACAGCAGATTGCAGATCGTGACTTTTCAGATGCATTGGAAAAAGCGATCACAAAAGCTGGTGGAAAGAATGCGAAAGCGATTAAAGGAATTCTTGATATTGAAGCTCTTAAGGCATCAAAAGATCAGAGTGCAGACATTGAGGCTGCATTAAAGAAAACAAAAGAAACGGATTCCTATTTATTTGAATCTGAAGAACCAATTGACAATCCATTTGTCGGAGCAACGCATGGAAGCGGAGGAACGGACAATAATATGGCATCGATCCGTGCGGCCATGGGATTACCGACAGAGAGCAAATAGAAAAGAGGTATAAAGAATGAACACAATTGCTTTAAGAAAGCAGTATGCAACGCTGCTTGATGAAGTCTATAAATTAGCATCCTTAACATCTGTATTAGATGGACCAAATGAGTTGGTCAAAGAAGGTGCAAATGCAAATGAGATTTTAATTCCAAAGATGAGCATGCAGGGACTTGCAGATTACAATAAACAGACGGGATATGTTGCCGGAGACGTAACCTTAGAGTATGAAACAAAGAAATGTACATACGATCGAGGACGTATGTTTACTGTGGATGCAATGGATAATATTGAATCTGCTGGTATCGCTTTTGGAAGACTGTCTGGAGAGTTCTTAAGAACAAAAGTAGTACCAGAGTTAGATGCTTACAGATTTGCAGCTTATGCAGCAGCAACAGAGAATAAGGTAGCTAAGACTATTACAACAGGAAAAGATGCTATTGCAGCAATCCGAACAGGGAAAACGGCAGTAGAAGAAGCAGAAGCAAATCCAGAAACATGCTATTTGTTTATTAATCCAACGCTTGCCGGAGTGATTGATGACTTAGATACAACAGCATCAAGGAAAGTAATGGATGGATGGGCAGGAATTGTAAAGGTCCCAAGTAACAGATTTTATGACTCTGTTACATTGACAAGCGGTGGAGCTGGGGGATTCGAAAAAGCAGGAGAAGCGAAAGCAATTAACTTCTTGATCGTGCCAAAAGAGGCTGTGATCCAGTACCAGAAACATACGGTATCTAAGATTATTACACCAGAAGTCAATCAGAATGCAGATGCATGGAAGTTTGGATATCGAACAGTAGGTATTGCAGAAACAAAGGATAACAAAAAATCCGCGATCTATGCTCATACAATGGCAGCAGAATAGGAGGGATGGTATGGTTGAGTACGAATTTTATACGAATAATTTTGGCGGAACATCCATACCAGAGTCCGCCTGGATGCGGTTGAGTATAAAAGCAGAGACAAAATTAAAGAAGTACACATTTAACCGGATTGATGAGCTTGACAATGTGATGAAATGTGCAATCTGTGACATGTCTGAATGTTTATTAGACTATGAAAGCAGAGAAGGCAAAACATCTGAAAACACAGATGGTTATTCAGTAAGTTACGACACAGCGAAGTCATGTGAATCAAAATTGTATCAAATCGCAAGTGATTATTTGCTTAATACTGGTCTTATGGACATGGAGGTGGATCATGATCACAAATGCATCTGCGACACTATATTCTAGGATTTACAATGCAGATAAGCGAATGGATGAATGGAAGAGGACACTGATAGAAAAGGTCTGGTGGCATGAATCCGAAGCATCATCAATCACATCCGAAGGTTTGAAAAGAGCAGATACTTTTGTAATCAGAATACCAGATACTACGATCAGCATAAAAAAAGATGATTATCTTGTAAAAGGAATCTGTGATATTGATATAACAACAGCTAAGGACCTAAAAGGAACAGAATGCTGTAAAGTCACATCTGCAAATTACAACACATATGGAGCTAATCCACACATAAAGGTAGGTGGTGTGTAAATGGCACAAAAAAGAAATATTGTGATCAAAACACCAAGAGGCAGTATTTACACAGTAAAAACAGCAAATGGATCCGTGACAGCTAAGATGGAATGGAATCATGGATTTTCTGGACAAAAGAGTGCAAGCTTTGGAGAAGCTCAGGAGTTTGTCGATTCAGAATGTATCAGAAGGATGAATCCAGAGACACCGAGACTGTCGGGAGCTTTGATCAAGTCTGCGACACTTGGAACAGTGATCGGATCAGGAGAGATCAACCAGATCACGCCATACGCACGCAGACAGTATTATGAGCATAAAGAAAAGTCGCGCTGGTTCGAACGCATGAAAAATCGACATAGAGACAGCATTCTGAAAGGAGCACAAAAATATGCAGGAGGCTAATATCATTGATTCAATCCGATCGTTCATATTAACCTGTCCGTTCCTGGATAACTACAGAGTAAACGTGGATCACTTGTCAGAAGATATGAGTTATTCTGTTGATCCACTTCCATGTGATCCAGTGCTGCAAAAATACGTTGATGGTGGCAAAAAGAAACAGTTTCAATTTGCTTTTACCAGCAAGGAGCAGTATGACGAAGATGCAAGGATCAATATTGAAAACAGTGGATTCTATCAGGCGTTTGAGGAATGGATGGAGCAGCAGACGGATAAAGGAGAGATGCCGGAACTCAAAAATGAGAAACAGCATCCATATGAATTACAAACACTAAACAGCGGCTATCTGTATGATGCAGAGGGTGAACATGCCCAGTATCGTATAGAATGCCGCCTTCTTTATATACAGGAGGTATAAGACAAATGGAAAAGGCTAAATTAGTAAGACGTAGCCAGAGGGTTGCGTTCTATGGTGTTCCAGTTAGTGATGGTGAAGTTACAACGTACAACAGAATGGAACACTTTACAACGTTAACAGATGGAAAGAACCCGATCACATACGAAAGACATTACGTGGACAAAGACAGTCAGGATTCTGACGTAACAGGATACGGAACAACTTTAGAATATGGATTCGATCATCATAAAAATGATCCAGTTCTTGCGGATCTTGCAAAAGTTCAGGATGATGAACTGACCGGAGAAATGAGAGATATCGTTGTGGTTGATTTGTTCGATAAGGGAGAAACAACGAAAGATGATGAGTTTGTAGCACGAAAGAGAACATATTCCATTCTTCCAGACAGTTCTGGAGATGGAACGGATGCATTACAGTATTCAGGAAGCTTTTCTGTGAAGGATGATATCGTAAAGGGATATGCGAAAGTATCTGCAGACGGAAAGACTTGTACATTCAGCGAGACAGCTACACCCTAATGTAGCTGTCGTTGAACAGGCAGCAGAAGTAGAAGATGAAGACAAAAAGGAGATTGAGCCATGAGCCAGAATGATAAGAACGAAAGAATTTGGAAGATCAATGGTCTTGAATTAGAGTTAGATCTTGAAGATGCAGACGTGTTTGAAAAAACGATGAAAGCATTTGAACAGATGGATGAAGATGGAAGAAACATTGATAAGACAGGAAAAATGCCAGAATTTATCAAGAGATACTGCGAGATTTATTACAATGCATTTGATCGTATTTTCGGAGAAGGTACAGGAGAAAAAATCTTTAGTGGAAAGAAAAATATGAGAAACTGTGATGAAGTTTGGGATTCATTCCTTGGATTTATGCAGGTAGCAGTTAAAAAAGCAAATGAAAGAAGATTACAGTTAAGCGGTAAATATATGCCAAACAGGGAGCAGAGAAGGAAGAAAAGAAAAAAGAATTTTAACACATATAACGGTGGTAAAAACCGATGAATCCTTTATACGAGCCGTTTCCTGATTATGTGATTGCAAATGGAAAGAAGGTCAGAATTGTAACAGATTTTCGTGAGTATATAAAACTCATGGATCTGCTAAAGGATGAAGATATTGAGGAAGCAGAGAAGAAGCAGTTGCTTGCATGTTGGTTCCTTGATGATCCCGGTTCTGATTTTGAGGAATGTTTACAAGCACTGACGGATTTTGTAATAAATTACAAGGAAACGAAAGTATCAGAGGAAGAAGATAACAACGAAGAAGATATGAAACATAACCAAGTGATCTCATACAATCAGGATGCACCATATATCATATCCGGATTTTTGGAGTGTTATGGTATCGATCTGACAGAAATACCATATATGCACTGGTGGAAGTTCCAGATGCTGATTGATGGCATGAATGAAGATTGTGAGCTAAAGAAAAGAATGGGTTATAGAAGTATTGATCTTAACCAGATAAAAGATAAAGAAGAAAGAGAAAGGATCAGGAAGATTCAAAAGCAGATAGCGATCATTGACTATGAGGTCACAAGTGAGGAGATCGGAGATGCTTTTGGAAATATGATGTTTTAATGATTATGAAGATAAAAGAGATCCCATTTGAAAGAAAATGGTACTCATGCCCACATTGCGGTGCACACTTACTGATCTATGACAACACAGCTCAAAGCAATAATGTGTTCTTGAAGTGTAAGAAATGTGGGAACGAGGTAGAAATAAAAATTAAAAATTAGTGCATAAGTGAGCCATTGAGCCGTGCATATTCGAAAGGAGAATATACATGGGTTACGATGGCTCTTTAAAATTTGATACAAAAATTGACGAATCCGGATTTAATGCCGGAGTGTCCAAGATAAGCAGTGCTGCGAAGAAAGGTCTTGCTATAACAGCAGGAGCAGTTGCTGGTGTGGGTGCTGCCTTGGGTGCTATGACAAAACAATCATTAGATTCTGTATCAAAACTAGAACAGAATGTTGGTGGTGTTGAAACTTTATTTAAGAAAAGTTCTAAAACAGTCATAGCTAATGCAAACAAAGCTTATAAGACTGCTGGAATGTCCGCAAATGAGTATATGCAGAATGTAACAAGTTTCTCTGCATCGTTATTACAGAGCTGCGCCAAGAATACTGATAAAGCGGCAAAAGTAGCTGATATGGCTATGATTGATATGTCTGATAATGCGAATAAGATGGGAACCAATATGGTGGATATCCAAAACGCTTATCAGGGATTTGCGAAGCAGAACTATACAATGTTGGATAACTTAAAACTTGGATATGGCGGAACCAAGACAGAAATGGAAAGATTGCTTGCGGATGCATCCAAGATATCAGGTGTTAAGTATGATATCAACAATCTTGCAGATGTATATAATGCGATCCATATCATTCAAAAAGAGTTAGGTATTACAGGAACGACATCTAAGGAAGCAGCAACAACAATCGAGGGATCAATGAACAGTGCAAAGGCTGCATATGATAATTTCTTAAATGGTTCAGGATCAGCGGAAGAACTTGCAGATTCCATAGCAGTAATGATGGAGAACATCGGAAAGAATCTTGGAGAGATCATTCCACGTTTGGCAGCTACAATCCCGGAACTTTTTAGTACATTATGGGATGATATGAAAAGCGAGATGCAACAAGGTGTTCAGGTTGGAGCCGAAATGATCACCAGTATTCTCTTAGGTATAACAGAAGGGATACCTGATTTCTTATCTGTAGGTGGTCAGGTTATTATGTCGTTGGCAGGTTCAATAAGCTCTGCATCACCTCAACTTATTACTGCAGCAGGAACGGCAATACTTGCACTTGGGTCTGGAATCATGCAGGCATTGCCACAGATGATCAGTTATGGAGTGCAGATCATAACGCAGATAGGAAACGCAATATCACAAGCAGCACCAGAACTTATACCTAAAGTGCATTTCTTTGATATTTAAGTGCGGATTACGCAGATTACACGGATTTTCAATCTTCCGCGTGGTCAGTGTAATCCGCACTTAACTTTTTCTTATAAAAACAATCTCTTTGTGATAGAAACAAACGAGATTTAACTACCTTTGTTGGCTGTATAAGATTATTAACTACTATTTTTAAATATAACAATGACAGAACATTTGAAACAAAAATTGAATGACTCCGCCGTACTCCGATGGAGTGTTCTAGCATTGGTCGCATTTACTATGCTATGCGGCTATTTCCTCACCGACGTAATGTCTCCTCTAAAACCCATGCTTGAGAAAGAACTACTATGGGACAGCCTTGATTATGGTTTCTTCACAAGCGCTTACGGATGGTTTAATGTATTCCTGTTGATGCTGATCTTCGGTGGTATCATTTTGGATAAGATGGGGGTTCGTTTCACCGGAATGGGAGCTTGCTTATTGATGGTGTTTGGTTGTGGATTGAAATACTATGCGATTTCTACTACTTTTCCGGAAGGTGCCATGCTCTTCGGATTCAAAACACAGGTAACCCTGGCTGCATTGGGGTATGCTATCTTCGGTGTAGGTGTGGAAATTGCCGGTATCACAGTTTCCAAGATTATCGTGAAATGGTTCAAGGGTAAGGAAATGGCGTTGGCTATGGGACTTGAAATGGCTACGGCACGTATCGGAACAACTCTGGCAATGGTGCTCACGGTTCCTTTGGCCGACTTTTTCGGATCTACGGATGAGAGTGGCACATTCCATACCAATATTCCTGCTCCGATTTTGTTTTGTCTGATTATGTTGTGCGTGGGTACGATTGCTTTCTTCCTTTATACTTTCTATGATAAGAAGTTGGATGCTTCTTTGGATGCAGAGGGATTGGAGCCGGAAGAGCCGTTCCGTATGAAAGATATTGTGTATATCATTACGAATAAGGGATTCTGGTTGATTGCATTACTATGTGTATTGTTCTACTCGGCTGTATTCCCCTTTATCAAGTATGCTGCCGACTTGATGGTGCAGAAGTATAATGTAGATCCGAAGTTGGCGGGAACGATTCCCGGATTGTTGCCGATTGGTGCGATTATCCTGACTCCGTTGTTCGGCTCGCTTTATGACCGTATCGGTAAGGGAGCTACGTTGATGATAATCGGATCAGTGATGCTTATTTTTGTGCATACGATGTTTGCTCTGCCTATACTGAATATATGGTGGTTTGCTACTATCATCATGATTATATTGGGATTTGCCTTCTCGTTGGTGCCTTCAGCTATGTGGCCGTCTGTTCCGAAGATTATTCCGGAAAAACAGTTGGGTACCGCATACGCATTGATTTTCTGGGTACAGAACTGGGGATTGATGGGTGTTCCTTTGTTGATCGGATGGGTGTTGAATACTTATTGCAAAGGTCCGGTAGTAGACGGTGCACAGACTTATGACTACACGTTGCCGATGGCTATTTTTGCTCTCTTTGGTGTGCTTGCTCTGATTGTGGCTTTGATGTTGAAGGCAGAGAACAAGAAGAAGGGATACGGTTTGGAAGAGGCGAATATCCAAAAGTAACTGGGAAATTCAATACCTAAAGTAACAAAGGAATTTTGTATCAAGGTGTAAACAAAAGGGTATCAGTATGAATACTCTGAAATAAAAAATAAGAAGTATGGCTGCCAAAGAGAAAATCAACCTGTTAGAGGTCATTCCCTGTCGCAGTGAACATATTACAGCAGAAAGGGAAGGGGAGACAATTGTGCTCTCCTTTCCCCGTTTTAAATATCCGTGGATGCAACGCTTCCTTGTGCCGAAAGGAATGTCGAAAGAACTTCATGTGAAATTGGAAGAACACGGTACGGCTGTATGGGAACTGATAGATGGAAAACGCAATGTTCGTGAGATTATAGAAAAACTCGCAGACCACTTTCAATATGAAGAGGGCTACGAGTCACGTGTATCGGCTTATCTTTCTCAAATGCAGAAAGATGGATTTATAAAACTGGTGATACCAGTCGTATATAGGAACTTATTATTATTTATTTGATAAATACAGCCCAAAGTATGACGGCAATTGCTATCAGGACCCCCATGATAATAAGCGTTCCCCAAACAAAATAATTGCTGTCTTTCTCTTTCTTTTTCTCCGAGTCGTGGATGATACGTTCCATTTCTTCGGGGGTGGTGTTGGGTAGTGGATAAGGTTCGTTTGCACGGTTTAAATGCTTCAACTTATCGTTAGCACGTTCACGACGTAGGCGGGAAGCTTCCCGTCCCTCTTTTATTCGGCGTATCATGTCGAATGCATGTCCTTCACCAACCATATTCTTTGTTTTTTAGAAGTTCACTTCCTCGTTTTTCTATTTCCCTTCTTCTCTGTCCACTTTGAGCAATCCTCCCGTATTCGGATCAAAATAAACTTTGATGGTAGAATTCTTGTTGAACAAAACCGGAGCCAGATATTCTATCACACCAAATTGGGTAATAGGAAGCTCACCTTCGTAAAGTTTCTTTTTACCGTCAGTCAGTGTAACCATAGCTTGTCCGGGTACGTTGTAGGCGATTCCATCCAAATCTTTCTTCTTCTTATCGTCTTCCTGTGGTATCTTGACCGATTTCAGGTCTTTCAGACTGATATAAAACGGAGTTCCTGCCAAATCATTGTTGGCAACTACACCTAACTTCTTCGAGAAGCGGAAGGCAACTTCATTGTTGAATTCCTTGTCAGGGGTAAGGCGGACAGTGAATGTTCTCTCTTCTTTGTTGCAGGTGCCGGAGAACATTTGCGTCATGGCTTCTTCCTGTGCATTCAGATTGTCGAGCATAATTTTAAGCTGTGCCCCATCTGAAGGCATATTATCAGCTTGTCCGCGCAATAAGGCATTTTTGCTTTCGCGGATGTTATAGATTTCTTTAGCCACCAGCTCGGCCATCTTGGCGGTAGAACTAGCCATCAGAATCTCTTCGGTCAGGAATTCGCGAGGATTCGCTTTCTTTTGGAGGACTGCGGGAGCGGGAGCAACTTTTTTGCTTACACTGCTATTGCTGTAAGGAACATTGATCGTTTTCACAATGCCATCCTCTGTCAGTTCCATGAGCGGTGCTACTGTCTTATCCTTCAATTTTACGAAATACGTAGTTTCGCTGTTGGGCACACCTACGGATTTCACTTTTACGCTAGCCAGTTCCCAGTACTCTTCAGGGTCGGCGGAGACGTTGGTCAGTCGTAGGTAACGATCAGCATATTTGCTGAATTCTCCGGGAGTATAGTTGACTTTGTTGGCTTTTATTTCAAGTTCTATTTGGGTTTTGGGAAGACTGTAAACCACTCCATAGTCTTTTCCTCGGGTAACCCCTGTCAGTACTTCGGTTTGTGCATAGGCGGACGTTGTCATAAGTAGTCCTGCTGCTATAATCAACTTTTTCATATTCGGTTCTTTTTAACTGGTTTTGAAAACAAAGTTAATGAAGTTATTGAAAAAAGGGTAACTTCTTAACTTTTATTCGCTTACAAGTCGCCATGCTGTCGGCAGACAGGTGATAATATCGCTTGCGATCATTCCGATCATTCCTTGCTTCTTTTGAGCGACATCGCCCGCCAGTCCGTGAATGTAAGTGCCGATTTTTGCGGCTTCCTCGGTTGGGTAACCTTGGGCAAGTAGTGCCAGGATTACTCCGGTCAGTACGTCACCGCTACCTCCGGTTGCCATTCCCGGATTTCCGGTTGGGTTGAAGAAACATTTACCTTCGGGGGTGATGATGGCGGAGTAGGCTCCTTTTAAAATAATGTGAACATGGGCGGCACGGGCCAGTTCGCAAGCCTTCATCAGACGTTCGTAAGAGTCCTGGCATTTGCCGGTCAGACGTTCCAGTTCTTTCGGATGCGGGGTGAGGATGGAACCCTTCGGCAGGTGGGTAAGGGCATGGCGGTGGTTGGCAAGGATATTAAGTGCGTCGGCATCCACCACAACAGGAGTCTGGCAGTGTTCCAGTTGTTCCAACAAGGCAGCTTCCGTTTCCTCGTTTCGTCCCAGTCCCGGACCGATGCCGACTGCTTGATAGTCGTCCGTGTCGGTAGGTACGGCAAAACAGGTTTCGTTGATGTCGGTTTCTACGATTGCTTCGGGTATGGAGGTTTGCAAGATGTCGTTGTTGCACATTGGCGCATGAACAGTCAGCAACCCTACTCCCGAACGGAGGCAGGCGCGGGCAGCGAGAACAGAGGCTCCTGCCATTCCTTTTGAACCGGCAATCAATAGTGCATGACCGAAGTTTCCCTTGTGGGCAAACTGTTTGCGTGGCTTGATGAGTGAACGGATTTGCTCTATTTCCAACATTTCGTAGTTAGTCTCCATCTCTTCAATACCGTCTTCGCTCAATTGGATATCCAACAATTCCCATTCTCCGACAAATTCCGTGTTCTCTGCGAAAAGAAAGGCGAGCTTCGGCAGTTGCAGACTGAAAGTTACGTCGGCACGGATAATATTAGCTTTTACGTTGAATGTATTTTCTTCTCCCATCAGTCCGGAAGGGATGTCGATGGCTACTACCATGGCAGGGGAGGAATTGATGTATTTCACTACGGCAGCGAATCCGCCGCTCAACGGTTTGTTCAGGCCTGAACCGAATAATCCGTCGATTACTAGGTGATCGGGCGTCAGGGCGGGAGGTACGAATTGGGTACTGATTTCGTGGAATTTTACTTCTTCCATCATTTCTACCAGTTCTTTATTGGTCTGGCAGTCGGGTGAAAGTTCTCCTTTCGTGTTGAAGAGAAATACCTCGATTTTATATCCTTTTTCAGCCATCATGCGGGCTACGGCGAGAGCGTCTCCGCCATTATTCCCCGGTCCGGCAAAGATAGTGACCGGCGTTTCCGTATTCCATCTGTCTGTGATGGCTTTTGTTAATACGGTTGCTGCACGTTCCATCAGATCGATTGATGCAATAGGTTCGTTCTCAATGGTATAAGCGTCCAATTTCTTGATACTGCTGCTTGGAAATATTTTCATTGCGATGTTCTTTTAGTTTTCGGATTACAAATGTACATGATTCTTCTGACTTTTCCCGTTTGTTGTGGGAAGAAAACTTATTAATTATAAGGAGATGAGCTGCAGGGAATAGGGAAATAAGTTGTTCTTGACCCATAGCAAAGTTCTTTTCTATGGGTTGCAAAGTTTTTGAGTATAGGAAGAAAACTATAATTGCAACCTTTGATTATATAAATGAAGCTTTCATTTATATAAACGAAAGCTTTGTTTTTATAAATGCAACTTTCATTTATAGATTTGGGTTAGTGAAAGGGAACTTTTCAACGAGTCATTAGTAAGTTTATCATTAATAGAGAGTAACTTTGTTATGAATAGATTAGGCATAATCTGTAAATGCATCGGGCATAATCTGTCCGATTAGAGAAATATCCGCTTTTGAACTATTTAAGTGTTTGATTATTTGCGGTTTCCAATAAAAATATTATCTTTGGGGTAGGTGATGTATATTGCATCATTTTCCTATGCTCACAATGAATAAGATTATAAATAATAGATTGTTTAATCTTTTAAAGTTTGCATGATGGAAAAGACAAAGATTTGCTTGAATGCCGGAAAAGTATGGCGCATCTTAAATGAAAAAGGTGAACTCTCCATGTTTGATTTGTGCCGTGAATTAAGTTTGACGTTCGAAGACGTAGCTCTTGCTATTGGTTGGCTGGCTAGAGAAAGCAAGGTCTTTTTGAGGAAGAGGGAAGGAATGCTTTTTGCCAGTGTCGAAAATGTCGAATTTACTTTTGGCTAAAGTGGTAAGTAACCTGCATGTA
>OKSF01002714.1_pt1 | contig 11526 bp, 8 predicted proteins | sample 1606061 | NCBI WGS metagenome assembly OKSF01 (sample SAMEA3541567, study PRJEB24748) | human gut metagenome | biome: human gut; feature: human-associated habitat; material: faeces | place: China | collected 2012 | reverse complement strand
TGGCCGCCTGCAACGCGTACTCCAGAATCAGATCCCAGCCGATCACGAAGGCGATGAGCTCGCCGAACGCCAGATAGGCATAGGAGTAGGCCGAGCCGGAAACCGGCGCCATGGCGGCGAACTCGGCGTAGCACAGACCGGCAAAACCGCAGCAGACGGCGGCCAGCAGGAACGATACGGACAGGGCCGGGCCGGCGGTCAGCGCGCCCTTACCGGTGAGCACGAAGATACCAGTGCCGATGATCGCGCCGATGCCGAGCATCGTCAGATCGAAGGTGCGCATCGTGCGCTTCAGGGGAGTGGATTCGGCGACAAGCTGATCCACGCTTTTCTTACGAAACAGATCCATGTTCTTCTCTCATGAAATCTAGGATTATGGGGCTGAACCGGACGGATTTCCGGGATCCCGGCACGCCTCAACGCCGGGAATCAAAGGCGGCTTCCGAGAAACCGCATATCGGTCATTAGTGTACGACTGCCGGGCGAAAACAAACGATTGTGACCACACGTCACATTCCTGCGCAACAATAGGTGCCTATGAGCATGAACGCAGCACCCGAAATCGCATTCTCGTCCGAGCAGGGCAAGGCCAACTATGCGGCCGCCCGCCGCCAATACCCCGCACAGGCCATCGTGAACCTCAAAACCATGCGCGACAACATGGCCCACCTGATCTCCGTGGTCGGCGGCCCGAACTCCGGCACGGCGGTGATGGGCGTGGTCAAGGCCGACGCATACGGCCACGGACTGCTGCCCGCCGCACTGGCCGCGCTCGCCGGCGGCGCGACATGGCTCGGCACCGCGCAATCGCATGAAGCACTGCTGCTGCGCAAACTCGGCATCGGCCCCGACCGTTGCCGCATTCTGACTTGGGTCTACAACGGCACCGAAGTGCCATTCGATGAGCTGATCGCTGCCGATATCGACGTATCGGTCGGCTCCCTGCCCGGCATCGATGCCGTGGCCGCCGCCGCACGCAAGCTCGGCAAGCCCGCCCGCGTACACGTCAAGGTCGATTCCGGCTTCGGTCGCAACGGTTTCACGCCGGCCGGATTCGACGCCGCGCTCGCCAAACTCGTGCCGCTCGCCAAAGAGGGCGTGTTGCATATTGTGGGTCAGTGGAGCCATCTCGCCGTGGCCGATTCGCCCGATGTGCCCGAATTCGTGTCCTCCACCGACCGCCAGATCGAAACATTCAAGGACTTCACGCGCCGCATGGAACAGGCCGGCATTCCGCCGGAGATCCGTCACCTGGCCAACACGGCGGCCACTTTGGACCGCCCGGAGATTCACTTCGAACTTACCCGCCCCGGCATCGGCCTGTACGGCTACGAGCCCGATCCCGCGATGGGCACCCCGCGCGACTGGCATCTGACCCCGGCCATGCGCCTGCAGGCGCAGCTCGGCACGGTCAAGGATGTGGAGGCCGGCCATGGCATCTCTTATGGCCGCACCTACCTGACCCCGGACAACACCTCGACCGCTATTGTGCCGCTGGGCTACGCCGATGGCATCCACCGCTCCGCTTCCGGTTTCGATATGGAAGGTGCCAAGCACGTGGAGAAGCCGGGCGGCCCGGTGCGCATCATGACCACTGAAGGTCCGAAGCTCTACCGCGTGTGCGGCCGCGTGTGCATGGACCAGTTCATCGTGGACCTGCACGGATCCGCCGCCGAACTCGGCGTTCACGAGGGCGACACGGTCGAACTGTTCGGCCCGGGCCGCGGCGAGGATTACGTTGAGCCTACCGCCGACGATTGGGCCCGCGCCGCCGACACCATCAGCTACGAGATCTTCACCTGCCTGCGCAACCGCATCCCGCGCCTTTACGAGCATGCCGCCGAAGTACTGCCCGCCGCCGACCTCGCCAAGCTCGACCCCGCCACGCTGCTATAAGGTGCATTAACGCCATACGGTGGCACCCCGTAATCCCTTCTTCCCGAATATGTGCCACTGATATGTGCTGAGCGTCACATATTCGGGAAATCGGCCCCAATCTCCCGAATATGTGCCGTTGAGTTGACGTCAGTGGCACATATTCGGGAAGTCGGGATTACTGCGGCCGATATGTGTGCCTATGCTTGGCATATGGAAACGACTTTGGATGGGGAACAGGTGCTGAGCGACGAGGGCTACAGCGCCTTCGACGAGGAGCGATGGGCACCCGAGCCGCCCAAATCCAAGTCGCGCACGGCTTTCGAACGCGATCGCGCGCGACTGATTCATTCGTCCGCTTTGCGGCGTTTGGGCGCGAAAAGCCAGATTCTGATTGCCGGTACCGACGATTTCGCCCGCACCCGACTGACGCATACGCTGGAAGTCGCCCAGATCGGTCGCCAAATCGGCGCATTGCTCGGCTGTGATCCGGACGTGGTCGACTGCGCCTGTCTGGCCCATGACCTTGGTCACCCGCCGTTCGGGCACAATGGGGAGCGTGCGCTCGCCGACATCGCCAGCAATATCGGCGGCTTCGAGGGCAACGCACAGACCATGCGTATCCTGACCCGGCTCGAACCCAAGATCTTTCACCCGGACGGGCGTTCGGCCGGCGTGAACCTGACCCGTGCGGCCTTGGATGCGGCCGTCAAATACCCGTGGACCTTGGCCGAAGCCGACCAACACCCCAAGGGGGAGCGGTCGAAGAAGTTCTGCGTCTACCCGGATGATGAGCCGGTGTTCCGCTGGCTCAAAATCGGCGCGCCCCAGGCCGCCAAGCCCATGGAATGCCAGATCATGGACCTTTCGGATGATGTCGCCTACTCCGTGCATGATGTCGAGGATTCCATCGCCACCGGCGCGTTCGATCCGATTGTGCTCGCCGATCCGAAGATGCTGGACCACATCATCGAGCAGACGCGCGCATGGTATGGGGCGAAGTGGGATGCCGACAAGCTGCTGGCCGCGTTCATGCGATTGCGCCGAGAGCATTTGTTCCCTGCACATTTCAATGGTTCGCGCGAATCGTTGGCACAGCTCAAGAACATTACGTCCGATTTGATCGGCCGCTTCTGCTGGTCGGTGGAAACCGCCACGCGCGACACGTATGGGCCCGGGCCGTTGACCCGGTATTCCGCGAACATCGTGATTCCCGAGGACACGAATTACGAGATCGTGGCGTTGAAGGGCATCGCCGTGTACTTCGTCATGGCGCCTCGCGAGCGCGAGCCATTCCATCAGGAGGAGCTCAAGATCGTATCGGATTTGGTCGATGTGCTTATGGCCGATTCGCCGCTCCCATCCGACGCTTTGGAAAGCCAGTTCCTGGCCGATTGGAATGAATCCACCAATGACAACGAGCGCCTGCGCGTCGCCATCGATCAGGTCGCAAGCCTGACCGACAACTCCGCCCTGGCCCTGCACTCCATCTTGTGCTGAGGGCGTGTTGGGCGGGCGCTTCCCTCAGTCTCGCTGCGCGAGCCAGCTCCCCTCGGGTGAGGGGAGCTGTCGCTGTAGGCGACTGAAGGGAGTTTCGCGGAAGAAATGATAACCGACGGTAAAAATTTACCGTGTCTCAGGTGAGGCGGTACTCTAGAGACTTATGGTCGGAATGATTAAGAAAGAAGATGTCGAGAAGGTGCGCGCCGCCGCGGACCTGTATGACATTGTATCTGCGACCGTAACGCTTAAGCCCTCCGGCACCGGCACCTTCGTGGGCCTGTGCCCGTTCCACGACGAGAAAACCGGCAGCTTCAACGTGCGTCCCTCGCTCGGCGTGTGGCACTGCTTCGGCTGCGGCTTGGGTGGCGACGTATTCAAATACGTCGAACAATCCGAAAACATCGACTTCCGCGAAGCCGTGGAACTGCTCGCCGACAAGTACCATATCGAGCTGCACTACGAGAACAGCGGCAACGGCCCGGCGCGCGAGAACACCGGCTCCAAGCGCACGCGACTGCTGGAAGCCTGCGAGGAAGCCCAGCGCTTCTTCGTCTCCCAGATCTTGACCAAGGAAGCACTGCCCGCCCGCAAGCTGCTTGGCGGCCGCAACTTCTCCCAAGCTGATTGCGAACGTTTCGGCTGCGGCTACGCGCCGCAAGGCTGGGATAATCTCGTGCGCCACTTGGCCTCCAAGGGGTTTACGCAGAAGGAAATCCTCGACGCGGGCTTGGCCCGTCAAGGCCAGCGCGGCATCTATGACTATTTCCGCGGCCGAGTGACCTGGCCCATCCGCGATTCGACCGGCCGCACGCTCGGCTTCGGCGCGCGCAAGCTGTATGAGGACGACCAGATCGCCGCCAAATACATCAACACGCCGGATACGCAGCTCTACCGCAAAACCCAGGTGCTTTACGGCATCGATTTGGCCAAATCCGCCATCGTCAAGAAGCGGCAGGTGGTGATCGTCGAAGGCTATACGGACGTGATGGCCATGCACTTGGCCGGCATCGACACCGCCATCGCCACGTGCGGCACGGCGTTCGGCGCCGAGCACGCCAAGATTGTGCGCCGCCTGATCGCCGACGATTCGCTGGGCGCGGTCCAGCTGGTCGGGCCGTTGAAGGTCAAGGACCAGCCGTTGAGCTCGCGCATCGTGTTCACGTTCGATGGTGACGCCGCCGGCCAGAAAGCCGCGCTGCATGCCTTCGGCCTTGATTCGGCCTTCCTCTCCCAAACCTTCGTGGCCGTGGCCGACGACAATCTCGACCCGTGCGACCTGCGCATCGAGCGAGGCAACGAAGCAGTGCGTTCGCTGATCGCCCGCGCCAAACCGTTGTATGACTTCGTGATCGACGCCGCCATCAGCCGGTTCGACCTGACCTACACGCCCGGCCAAGTGGGTGCGATGAAAGCCGTGGCCCCGCTGGTGGCGCAGATTCGCGACCGCTCCCTGTGGGACGCTTACGTGCGCAAGTCCGCGGGCCGTATCGGCGTGGATCTTGAGGTGATGCGCCGCGAGGTGATGAACGCACGCCGGCAGATGCATGTACGCGATGAGGACGCCTACGCGCCCAAACGTCGATTCGAGCGTGACGAGCCGCGTGTGGAACCCGGCACCAACCCGTACGCCAATCCGGCCACGCGCAAGGCCTTGGAGCGCCGTGACGCCGCCGAACAGGCATATTTCAAGATCGACGACGCCGTATTCATCGCCGAACAGCAGTTCATGGCCGTGCTGATTCAGGTGCCGCGCGCCATCGACCGCACCATGTTCGGGCAGCTGACCATCGACCATTTCATGACTTCGGTGTTCCGCACCCTGTTCCAGGCGATCGCGGCCGCCGGCGGACTGCCATCCGACGATACCCCGCAGGGGCTGTGGATGCACAACCTCACTAAGGCCGGCGGACCGATGCTGAATCAGGTGATCAACGAGCTGGCCGTCATGCCGTTGCCACTGCCTGGCGACGACGGTGGTAATGGCGCACAACCTCCGCAGTCGAACGTGCCTGGGGGAGTCGGCGGTGGTGCGGCCGCCGTGCAGCTACGCCCTGCCACGCCGGAAGAGCAGCGCTATGCCACCGAACTGCTCACCCGATTGTTGGACATGGGCTTCATGCGCCAGATCGGTTTGGCCAAACGCCGCATGGCCCAGCTGCCCGACGGCGAAGAGAAGATAACCCTCCTCGGCCAGATCACCCGCATGGAAACCGCCCGTAAAGACCTCCAAGCCCAAATCTACGGCAACACCGTTGGCTAGTAATCTCTCCCTCTGACGAGGGAGGTTACTGGCCGCAGTCGGGCGGGGCGAGAGAAGCGACGTCAGATATATCGCGCAGCATCGATGTCACATCAACTATTCGTTTGATATTAACTTTTTAATGACAAACGATAAATTATGGTATAATGCAAGTATGAGTTGCTTGGTTTGCGCAATGAAGCGGAGGCTCAATCATGGCAACGACAAAGAAACTATCCTTCGGTTTGGATAAGGCCGGTGGCGCGGCCTTGATCCTGGCCCGCATCGGTGCCGCGCTCCTATGGATCATCGCAGCGCTCGCGGCCGTGGTGTGGGTGGTATTCCTCATTTCCCCGCGCTCGTTCGCCGCGAACTTCGGCAGTGTCGACCTGAATGTCGGCGGCGCGTTCACCCTCAGCATCAAGGGCGACTTGTTGGACTACTCCTATAATCTGCAGAACTTCCACGACGGTCCCGTCAACATGGTAGCTACCATCTCCACCGGTCTGGCGAGAATGGTGGTCTACGCTCTACTGGCCTTGGCGTTCTCCGAAATGGCCGCACTGTGCAAGGATTTGACGGTGTGGCTTGCAGACGGCAGGGATGCCACGCCTTTCCAAGGCATGGTGTCCGACCGGTTGAACAGGGCTGGCTGGTATCTGATTGTCGCGCCGATTGTGGGTCTGGTGAACTTCATCGTATGTTTCCTGGCTGGCACGGGCGGCAACTGGGGCTTATGGATGAGCGGCATGATGGTGATGATTGGCATTATCCTGTTGCTGATTGCGCGCATCTTCGATTATGGCATGGGTCTGCAACGGGAAGTCGACGGTCTGCTGTGAGGGGGAAGAGCGCCGTAGGCCCGCGTGGCGCCGGTCCGAACAGGGCCGGTCCGAACACCGAGGGCCCGAATGAGGACAGCCTGAACATCGTTGATTCGAGCGAGACCGGCCTGAATACGGCTGACTCAAACTCCACCGGTCCGGCCGGCATAGGCCATATCGTCCTGCGCCTCGACCGCATCATGGTCGAGCGAGGCCGCTCACTCAACTGGCTGGCCGATCAGGTGGGCATCACCAACGTGAACCTTTCCAAAATCAAAAACAATCGCGTTTCCGCCATCCGCTTTTCCGCCCTCGCCGCCATCTGTGCGGCATTGGATTGCCAGCCCGGCGACATTCTTGAATATGTGGATGGCATTTCGGGCGATGCGGACGATGCGAATAGCAAGTAATCGCACGCATGCCAACTCTTCTCCTCCTGGCCTGTGATTGATTGACAATCAGGGATTACATGCCAAATGGGAGAGATAAACATGTGGAGGTTGGATTGGATGGGTGCAGAAGTTGCGAATTGGTCCCATCCAAATTGGACTGGTTTGGGTGGGGCCAATCCACTCCGTTCAATAATGAAGCGCGATACCAAGCAGCGTCGAACGAAGGGAAACTCATGACGCAGAATCGTGCGGAACTCAACCGTAATTTGGCCCAGATGCTCAAGGGCGGCGTGATCATGGACGTCACCACGCCCGAGCAGGCGAAGATCGCTCAGGACGCTGGTGCCTGCGCGGTGATGGCGCTCGAGCGCATCCCCGCCGACATCCGTGCCGCCGGCGGCGTTTCCCGCATGAGCGACCCGGCCATGATCAAGGGCATCCAGGAAGCCGTGTCCATTCCGGTTATGGCCAAGGTGCGTATCGGACACATCGCCGAGGCCCGCATTCTGCAGGCCATCGAAATCGATTACATCGACGAATCCGAGGTGCTTTCCCCGGCCGACGACGTGTACCACATCGACAAGAACCAGTTCGATGTGCCGTTTGTGTGCGGTGCGAAGAACCTGGGCGAGGCGCTGCGCCGCATCGCCGAGGGTGCAGCCATGATTCGCACCAAGGGCGAGCCCGGCACCGGCGACGTGATTCAGGCCGTGCGCCACATGCGCACCATGAACAAGCAGATCCGCGAACTTGTCGGCCTGCGCGACGACGAGGTCTACGAGGCCGCCAAGCAGCTGGCCGTGCCCTACGATCTGGCCAAGTACGTGCACGACAACGGCCGTCTGCCCGTCGTGAACTTCGCCGCCGGTGGTGTGGCCACCCCGGCCGACGCCGCCCTGATGATGGAACTCGGTGCCGAAGGCGTGTTCGTGGGCTCCGGTATCTTCAAGTCCGGCGATCCGGCCAAGCGCGCCGCCGCCATCGTCAAGGCCACCGCCAACTGGCAGGACGCCGATCTGCTCGCCAAGCTGTCCGAAAACCTAGGCGAAGCCATGGTCGGTATCAACGAGGACGAGATTCAGACCATCATGGCCGCTCGCGGAGAGTGACGGGAGTCGAAGCCGGAGAGGACAACATGGTTGTAGCTGTTGAATACATTTCCAAAGAAGAATCCGCAGACGCCGAAACCGCCACGCACGGCGTGACCGGTATTCTGGCCGTGCAGGGCGCGTTCGCCGAACATGCGGCGGTGCTCGACAAACTCGGCGCCCCGTGGAAGCTGTTGCGCGCGGCCGAGGATTTCGATGAATCCATCGACCGGGTCATCCTGCCTGGCGGTGAATCCACCACGCAAGGCAAACTCCTGCGTTCCACCGGCCTGTTCGAGCCGATCGCCGCCCACATCAAGGCCGGCAAACCGGTGCTTGGCACCTGCGCTGGCATGATTCTGCTGGCCAAGAAGCTCGACAATGATGAGAACGTCTACTTCGGCGCGCTCGACGCTGTAGTGCGCCGCAATGCTTACGGTCGTCAGCTCGGCAGCTTCCAAGCCATCGCTGATTTCGGCCAAGCCGACGACCCACAGCGCATCGCGGACTTTCCGCTGGTGTTCATCCGTGGACCCTACGTGGTGTCGGTCGGCCCCGAGGCTACGGTCGAAACCGAAGTCGATGGTCACGTGGTGGGCCTGCGCCAAGGCAACATCCTCGCCACCGCCTTCCATCCCGAACTCACGGACGACGTCCGCATCCACGAGCTCTTCCTGTCGCTGTAGCCGATTCGTCTGCCGTTAGACTGGTATTCGACCGACGAATCAAGGAGACGATCTGCCATGCAGTTCACGCTGAACCGGCGCAGCACGGTGCCGATGTACCGGCAGCTGGCTGCTGAGCTGCGTGAACAGATTGTCTCCGGCGCAATGGCTGAGGGCTATCGTCTGCCGCCTGAACGCGAGTTGGCCTCACGCCTCGAGGTCAATCGCACCACGGTATTACAGGCCTATCAGCAACTCAAAGATGAGGGACTCATCGCCTCCAAAGTAGGCAAAGGCACGTTCGTGCTGCCGTTGCAGCATATTGAGACTGCCCGGATTCCTGTAGTGAGACATGAGCCGATTGACGAGGAGCCGAAACCGAGCGTTGTGCGGCCGCCGTGGTCGGTGTTGTTCTCCGACTATTCCAACCGATTCACCTACCACGACATTGCCTCGGCCGAGCGGGCGCAACGCGGCGATACCATCATCGACTTTGCCACCGGCTCGCCTAATCCGGCGGATATTCCCGACGATTTGTTGCGTTCAGTGAGCATTGAAGCGTTTGAGTCGCGCGAATTCGACGGTCAGCCAGAATCGCCTATCGAAGGATTCGATGAACTCCGCGCATTACTTGCCGAGCATATGAGCACACGCGGCGTGCAGTGCGATGTACGAAACGTGATGGTGCTTTCCGGTTCCGAGCAAGGCATCGATCTTATCGTGCGTGCATTCGTCAATCCTGGCGACTGCGTGCTGGTCGAACAATCCACGTTCTTCCCGGCATTGCAGACCTTCCGTTCGGCGGATGCGCGCATCATCGGCGTTCCAGTGGACGAGCACGGTATGCGTACAGACCTGTTGGATGGGTATTGCGCGCGATTCCGGCCCAAGCTCATTTACACCGTCCCGACGTTCCAAAACCCTACCGGTACCACGCTGTCGCCCGAACGACGCAGCGAACTCATTGACGTGGCGCGGCGCTATCAGTGTCTGATCGTGGAAGACGATGCTTACGGCGATTTGTGGTACGGCGGGGAATCGTCCGACGCGCATCGCCCCATACCGCTTAAAGGCATGGAGAATGCGGGATACGTGATGTATTTGTCGACGTTCTCGAAAACCGTCACTTCGGGCCTGCGCACGGGATGGGTTGTGGCCGACCCGCATGTGATTAACCGGCTGGCGGCTCTGCGGCGCATGGTCGACCAGCATACGAGCACGTCATCGCAGCGCATCTGCCTGGAACTGCTTAAAGAAGGCCGCATCGCCGAACATTTGCGCGGTTTGATTAAGGCTTACCGCATTCGACGAGATGCAGCAATCGCAGCATTGGAGCGGTATGCGCCGGATGAAGTGTATTGGACCGTGCCTGCAGGCGGCTACTATATTTGGGTTTCCTTACCGGACGGCGTGCGCTCTCTGGATGTATTGGAATCCTGCCGTTCCCAAGGCGTTACGTTCATGCCGGGCAGCGTGTTCGACGTTGACGAAATGGATGATTCCCACATCCGTCTCAACTTTGTGCGCCCGGATGCTGCTGACATTGATACCGGCATTCGAATCATTGGCGAGACGATAGCACAGATGTAGTCAAGTGACTGGCTCATTGCGGTTGTCGAGTTTTTTTTGATGGCTACATACCCACATCGATGAGTGCATTCGACGAATAAATAAGCGAGGAAGCCATCATCAGTTCGCTGTGGCATGCGCATAGCGTTGTCGGGCGAACGGGGCAGACCACGTGGTCGTTGCGTGACCTGGCCGATCGAGCCGGCATCGCATTGCCCCTGGCGTAGTGGCGAGGTGGCGCAGTAACGAGTCACGCCATCGCGAGCCGATGATGCGAAATGCGGAACCGGTCGCGGCCATCAACGGGTATCATACATGTGGAAGCAACGATACGTTGGCGTCAGCACATCCATCTGACTCCAGAAAGGGACACGATATGACCACATCCTCCGTTTCGCCGGTGACCACTGAACTGGCGGGCAGCGAAACCGGCATCACGCTTGTCATTCACGCCGGAGCGGGCAGTCGTGGCAAGCACAGCACGCCTGAACGCATCGCCCAGGTCGAACTTGATCTGCAGCGCGCCCTCGATGCCGGATACCAGTTGTTGGAATCCGGAGCACCGGCGCATGAGGCTGTGGTCGCCGCCATCCACGTCATGGAAGACGCTCCCGAATTCAACGCCGGCCGTGGTGCCGCCCTGACCAGCGATGGCATCGCCCAGATGGACGCCTGCCTGATGACCGGCGATGGCGAGGTCGGTGCGGTCACCGGCGTAAGCACCGTGAAGAACCCGATCGATGCGGCGCGTGCCGTCAAAGAGCAGACCAAGCATGTGCTGTTCGCGGACCCGACCGATGCCGAGATCGCCGATTGGGGCGTCGCGACCGAAAGCAACGAGTACTTCATCACCGAACAGCGTCGTCAGTCCTTGGCCGAGGCTCAGTCCGGTGGCGATGAGTGGGAGAAGCATGGCACCATCGGTGCCGTGGCGCGCGATGCCGAGGGCAATATCGCCGCTGGCACGTCCACTGGCGGCATCACCAACCAGATGCACGGTCGTGTGGGTGATTCGCCGCTGCCTGGTTGCGGCACGTTCGCAACCAGTCCACGGTGGCGGTGTCCTGCACCGGCATCGGCGAGGCGTTCATCAAGGTGGTCGCCGCCCATCAGGTGTCGGATCGTGTGCGTTTCTCCGGCGAGAACGTCGAGGATGCCGCGACGGCCACTTTGGACGAAGTCGCCGCGCATCATGGCGATGGTGGCATGATCGTTCTGCCGGCGGTCGGCCGTGGCGTGGTCGCCTACAACAGCGAGATGATGAACTTCGGATACCGTAGCGCGCAAGGCGGTAAGGTGCAGGGCTGATTGCCCCCCTGTATTGCGGCATATAACATGAATGGCCGGTGTGCTGCGGATTCTTGGTAAGGA
>OKSF01002701.1_pt1 | contig 11578 bp, 9 predicted proteins | sample 1606061 | NCBI WGS metagenome assembly OKSF01 (sample SAMEA3541567, study PRJEB24748) | human gut metagenome | biome: human gut; feature: human-associated habitat; material: faeces | place: China | collected 2012 | reverse complement strand
GCCCGATGTAACGCACACTCCGGTTCTATCTGATAGCGCCGGCATAAATTGGCCAGAACAAACAATACGTCTCCCGCTTCCTCTTCTTCGTGGGTAAAGTCACCTTCCCGGACAGCTTCCAGGAATTCGTTCCACTCTTCATGGACCTTGGCAATGACGTCCGCTGTGTCAGACCATTCGAATCCAACCTTAGCTGACTTCTCCTGTAATTTATAGGCTGCCAGCAAAGAAGGAAGGCCTGTCACTACCCCATCGAGGAGGTGTGCGTGCTGCTGTCGCAGTTCGCCCTGTTTCAATCTATCCCAGTTTACCATACTACTACTAGTCTTTTCAAGTCTATCCGTTGTAAAAACATGGGGATGACGGCGAATCATCTTCTTACACACGTCCGAAACGATATCCTGTGCCGAAAAAAGGCCTTCCTCCTCGGCAATACGGGCATGAATGACCACCTGATAGAGCACATCGCCCAGTTCTTCACGGATACCATCCGTATCTCCCTGATCGATGGCATCGAGCATTTCGTATACTTCTTCAATGAGAAAACGGCGCAGGCTCTGGTGCGTCTGGGATTTATCCCACGGGCAGCCGCCTTCGCCGCGCAGTCTGGCCATAACGTCCACCAAGGGCTGCATATCAAAGGGCATGATGCCGGATGCTTCTGCGTCTGCTGCATCATCTCGCGGCGCTGTAGGCGAATCCACAGGCGGCACAGGAAAAGGCTCGTCAGGTGGTCGATTGTATCGATGCGGTCCAGCTCGTAGAGCTTAATGGTCCGTATATCTTCGTCTGGCAGGCTGATATGGTAAATGAGCTGCGCTTCATATTCGTCGCCATAGAGGTCCATGAGGGACAGCTTTACATCTGAGGCGACGCGGCGGTCGTAGACCTGGGTCACGATAAGAGGCGTCTGCAAATCCTTAGGCAGACTATCCGCATCAGAGCTGTCAATAATGGTCACGCCGCCGACAGGGTCAAAACGCAGGCGCGTATACATGACTTCGAGAAAGCTCATGCCTGGCAGGACGTCTACAGTAACGCCTGCACCTGCCCCCTTTTCTTCCAGGAGCTGCACCGTCCGTTCGGCCACGACAGGGCTGCCCGGCACGGCATAGACGACGTCCTCTTTTTGAGCTGCTGCCAGCACGTAGTCAACGATGTGGCCATACACCTCTTCAAAGGTCGCTTCTGTTTCATAGAACCGGTCCAGTGCTTCATAAGCCAAACAGGCTTCATCCAGACGGGCTACAGACGGATGAATAGCCGTACGCAAGATGAGCCGCTTGGTTTGGCTCATGAGCTGCCACGCGTCAAGGGTGATCAGGCCGGCATCGCCCGGCCCCAGTCCTACAATATGAATAGTTGCCATAATCGTGCCTCTTTCTGTGTAAACGTCAGTAAAATCAAAGTTCCAGTTTCTTTACCCACGGGTACAGGCGGCGGCCAATGAACGGCAGCTTGCGCACGTCTTCCGACGACAAGGCCCGGAAGGCAAAGAGACAAATGATATAGATCAGCCCGGCGGCAATCATAGCGGTAATGGTCGCCAAGGCATCCGGCATGAGGGCCCGCAGGCCTTCATGTGTCAGCCAGGCTGTACCAGCCATGGCTGCGCCGGCCAAAAAGAGCTTGCCAATATAAAACCACTGCATACGATACTGGCAGTAGCGGCGGGCAAAATACAGGTTCAGGGCAGCCGCCACGGCCAAATCGGCATTCGTCGCCCAGGCTGCCCCGACCTCGCCCAAACCGGGGATCGCCGTCAGGTGCCAGCTGAGGAAAATCTTGATGACCGCTGCCAGGGCCATATTGTATAAGGGAATGGCCGTACGGCCCAGGCCCTGCAAGAGACCGCTCGTCACCTGCTGGACACCGATGAGAAAGACCGACAGGCCGAGGACACAAATGGACGGACCGGCTGCCGGCGTCGCATATAAAAGGCGGGAAATAGGCACAGCCAGAACGGCCAGGCCCAGTGATGCCGGTACGGTAATGACGCAGGCAATGCGCATAGCCGTATGGGTCCGCGCCAGGACAATATCACTACGGCCACTCGTCCAGGCAGCCGAAACAGCCGGTACGAGGCTCGTCGCCAAGGCCATGGTCAGGATGGCCGGCAATTGAACCAGGCCGTTTGCCATGCCGGAGAGGTAGCCAAAGAAGGTCGTTGCCTCGTGACTCGTATAGCCAATATCCATGAGGCGCCGTGGTACGATGAAAAGATCGATGCTGGCCACAGCCGGGAGCAGCATATTCGCTGCCGCTACAGGCACAGCCAGGAGAATCAGCCGTTTTATTACAGGCCACGCAGGCAGCTTGGCAAAAACGCCACGGTCCGCTTCTGCGCCCTGCCGTACGTGACGGACGTAGAGCCAGACAATGGCTGCCAGACCGGCTGCTGCCCCGGGAACAGCGCCAAAGGTACCGCCGGCAGCGGCAGCTACGAGGCCCCGTGGCAAGAGCAGCCACGCCAGGGTCAGCATGACGCAAACCCGCACGAACTGGTCGATCATCTGAGACACAGCCGTCGGTGTCATGAGCTGGAGGCCCTGGAAATAGCCGCGGAAGCAGCAGGTCAGAATCGACAGGGATAAGGCCGGCGCCAGGACGGCCAAGGGCAGGTATGCCCGGGGATCACTGACGAGGCCGGTATCGACGAGGACGCGGGCACCGACGACCATGCCGATGCCGCAGAGTATAGCCACGACGAACATGACCGACAATGTCACGTGCAGAATGCGCCGCGTGCCAGTGAAATTGCCACGGGCTGCCTGCTCTGCCACCATGATGGACACGGCAATAGGAATACCGGCGCCGACGATGCTCAGGAGCAGGATATAGACGGGATAGGCCATCTGGTAGAGGCCAATGCCTTCACCGCCAAGGAGTCGCGACAAGAGAATCCGGTTGATACCACCGAGAATCTTGACGACGATACCGGCAATGGTCAGGACCATAGCCCCCCGCAGGAAAGATACGTTAGCCAAGGGAACTCCCCTTTCTCAGTTGCTGGAAAGCCGTAAGAAGCTGGTCCAGGAACGGCAGGATTTCTGTCGTCCCGGCCAGGGATACGCGCATCATGAGAGGCGTACCCGGCACCATATGGAAACGCCGGCGCAGGGCTGGCGGCAAGTTGACCAAAGGCGGCATGTCTTTCATGGACTGCCAACGAAGCTCCAAGGATTCCCGCTTTTGCGCAATCAGGGCCAGGCCCTGGTCACGGGCGCGCAGGCGCAGACGGGCTGCCTGCAGCAGCGTTGCCATAGGCTGGGTAGGCCGGCCGTAGCGGTCGACCAGTTCCTTTTCCAGATCGTCCAGCTCAGAGAGGGACGTGAGCACAGCCAGGCGCTGGTACATTTCGATTTTCTGGCCGCCGTTACTGATATAGTCATCATCGATAAAGGCATCGATGTGGACTTCCATGACCGTTTCCGGCGGCGGCAGGACATCGGCCTGGCCGGCCTGGGCCTTGGCAATGGCCTTTTCCAGCATGCTGCAATACATAGCAAAACCGACGCTGGCAATGTTGCCGTGCTGTTCCCGGCCCAGGAGGTTGCCGGCACCGCGGATTTCCAGGTCACGCATGGCAATTTTAAAGCCCGAGCCCAGTTCCGTAAATTCCTTAATAGCCTGCAGTCTCTTTTCGGCCACTTCCGAAAGAACCTTATCACGGCGGTACAGGAAATAAGCATAGGCCATGCGATGGCTCCGGCCTACGCGGCCGCGCATCTGATAGAGCTGGGACAAGCCGAAGTGATCTGCATCATAAATGATGATCGTGTTGGCGTTAGCTACGTCCAGGCCATTTTCGACGAGACTCGAGCAGACGAGCAAATCATAATGACCTTCGTAAAAGTCGAACATGACCTGTTCCAGCAAAGCGCCGGGCATCTGGCCATGGGCAATACCGATGGAAATATCCGGCATGAGCGCCTGGAGCTGGTCTTTCATGCGTTCGATCGTCGCAACTGTATTGTAGACGAAGAAGGCCTGGCCGCCGCGCCGTTTTTCCCGCATGACCGCATCGCGGACGATCATAGCGTCGTATTCCGTGACGTACGTCTGTACAGGGAACCGGTCTGTCGGCGGCGTTTCAATGACGCACATTTGCCGCAGGTTGACCAAGGACATGTGGAGAGTACGCGGAATGGGCGTAGCGCTCAAGGTGAGGACGTCGATGTGGGCCGCCCAGGCCTTCCACTTTTCTTTCTGGGCTACGCCAAAGCGTTGTTCTTCGTCGACGACGAGAAGGCCCAAGTCTTTGAATTTTACGTTTTTATTGAGGATGCTGTGCGTACCGATGAGGACATCGATTTCCCCCGTCAGGGTACGGCGCAGGATTTCTTTCTTTTCCTTCGGCGAACGGAAGCGGTTGAGAACGTCGACAACGACGCCAAAATTTTGGAACCGTTCCGTAAAGGTCTGGAAGTGCTGCTGGGCCAGGACCGTCGTCGGCACGAGGACGGCTACCTGTTTACCGCCCATGACAGCCTTAAAGATCGCCCGCATGGCCACTTCCGTCTTGCCGAAGCCCACGTCACCACAGACGAGACAGTCCATAGGAAAGGGCTGTTCCATGGACTTTTTGATGTCTGCCACAGCCTTGAGCTGGTCCGCCGTTTCTTCGTACGGAAAAGCATCTTCAAATTCCTTCTGGAAGGGTGTATCCGGCGGGAAGGCAAAGCCCGGTACGATTTCGCGTTTGGCATAGACAGCGACGAGCTTTTCTGCCAGGTCCGTAATGGACTTCTGCGCCTTAGCCCGCGTCTTCTGCCAGTCGCTGCCACCCATCTTGTGCAGCTTTGGCGTTTCCCCTTCGTTGCCGATATACCGCTGCAGCAAATTGAGCTGCTCTGTCGGAACATACAGCGTATCCTTGCCGGCATAGTGGATTTCCAAATAATCCTTGTGGACGCCGTCGAGTTCAATAGTCTTGATACCGATGTAGCGGCCAATACCGTGTACCTCGTGGACAACGTAATCGCCAGGCTTGAGGTCCGTAAAGACGTTGATTTCCTGGCCTTTAGCCGTATGGTGGCGCAGACGGTGCTTTTGCATGCCGTAAATATCCCGTTCAGCCAGGACAACCAGCTTGGCGTAGGGCAGCTCAAAGCCGCTGCGGATTTCGCCATCGGCCAAGTAGATCCGGCCTGGCGGCAATTCCTTCTGCAGGTCATAGTCCTGCCCTTCAAAGCCGTGCTGTTTGAGCCAGCCATTGAGGGACGACCGGCGCTGGCGGTCACCAATGACGAAGACGACCGTGTATTGGCTGTTTTGCCAATGAACCAATTCATCGCCTAAGAGATCGAACTGCTTTTGGAAGCTGGCCATGGTTTTGGCAGAAAAGCTGGCCGACGTGTCGATGTACATGTCCGGTACGGACTGGGCCATGAGGGACAAGACGACCTGGGTACCTGCCCGTTTTTCACCGGCCAGGCTGCGCCACGTCTGGAGCCATTTCTTGTACTCTTCACTTTCGCGGCGCGATTTGTTCAGGTTTTCCCGGCAGCGGTTCGGTTCATCCCAAATAATGAGACCGCCTTCAAAGTACGACAGGAGTGTATACTCCATCTTGTCATCCTGAGCCAGGGCAAAGGGCAAAATGCGGATCGACGCTACGCTTTCCAGGGATTTCTGGCTGTCTGCCGAGAAATAGCGCAGGCTTTCCAGGGTATCGCCGAAAAATTCCAGGCGCAAGGGCTGTTCACTGTTCACGGCGTAAATATCGATAATATCGCCGCGCACGGAAAAATGACCACGCCGTTCGACGAGGTCTACCCGTTCGTAACCGCTTTCGGCAATATGCTTGAGAAGCCAGTCACGATCATATTCTTTTCCTGCAGCCAGGGCCAGGACGGCCTGATCGACAGCGGCAGGAGCTACAATGTACTGCGCCGCTTCTTCGATCGTCGCTACGACGATGCAGTTGCTGCCGCCCCGCAAGGCTGTGAGGACTTCCATTTGCCGGGCCGACCGGTCCAGGCTGCGCGCCGTCGTCGTAAAGAGTGCCCGGTCGACGAGGGGGAAATCAAAGAGCCGCGTGTCCGGCAGGAAAAAAGACAGGTCTGTCTGCCAGGCCGTCAGCTGTTCCCGCGAGGGTACTATAATGAGAGCCGCGTTACGGAGCTCACTCAGAGCCCGGCCGACCAGGGCGCCGCTCCGCCCACCCGGACGCTGCCACTCTGCACATCAAAGAACCGGCAGACAAGGTTTGCCAGCGTGGATTTGCCGCCGCCGGAGGGGCCTACAAAAGCCACCGTCTGCCCCGGCTGAATGTCCAGAGAAACGCCCTTGATGACCTCGGTTTTTCCGTCGTAGCTGAAATGCACATCCCGCAGCGTGACAGAGGAATCCTTCGGGTGCTGCGGAACAGCCTGCACCTGCATGGGCGCCGCCTCCAGCACCGAGTCGATGCGTGCCAGCGCATCCGCCACCACCATCTTGTTCTCACTCATGTACATTATACGGGTCAAGGTCAGGGAGATCACCGGCGTGATGATGATATAGAACAGCAGGTTCAGCAGAAACTCCGGGGTGACGCCGTGGGTCGTGAACAGCAGCCCGCCCGCGATCAAAAAGGCGAACACGCCGTTGACGGCGGCGGTGTAGAACATCATGGGCAGGCGCAGCTCTTTGGTGTAGGAGACGACCCACTTTTCGTACTCATCAATGGTGGCCTTGAACTTTTTGAAGGAAAATACCGACTGCCCGAAGGTCTTGACCACCGGGATACCCCGGACGTACTCCACGGCCTCATTGGACATAGCCTCCAAGGCGTTGCCGTACTGCCGCATTTTTTCAGCCATCTGCTTGCCAGTCATGGTCGTCATAATGAGGAAAGCCAGCACCACCGGCGCAAGGCTCAGCAGCCCCAGCCGCCAGTCGAACGCCAGCAGCAGCACCAGCAGCCCCACCGGGGTGGCGATGGCGTTGTACTGGTCGGGCAACTGGTGGGCCAGATAGGTCTCGGCGGCTCCGGTGCTCTCATGGATGATTTTACGCAGCTTGCCGCTGCCGAAGTTCTCGGTAAAGCCCAGCGGCAGCACCGCCAGATGCTCCGACGCCGCCAGCCGCAGATTGGTCGCCACCCGGAACGCCGACAGGTGGGAGCACATCAGCGCCGCAATGTAAATGAGGTAAGACAGCACCGCGAATAACACTGCCATCCAGCCGTAATGCGGGATGTTCACCGCCTGCGCATAGTTTGGCGCTGTGTTCAGCACATCCCGCAGGATCTTCCAGATGTACACAAAAGGCACCAGCGCCACCAGCGCACTGACCGCAGACAGCACCCACGAAGCGTAGGTGAAATATCGGTAGTTCCCGGCGTAACCCATCAGCCGGGAAAGATCGGACTGTTTTTTCACGAAAGAACCTCCTTCAAATAATTTTTATGCAAAAATGTGCCGTGGCGTTTTTGCTCCACATCACATTCTGCGTATTAACCTGCCAGATTCTCAGTACAGAACAGCTCAATGCAGTTGTCGATCATCGTCTGGTCGCAATCCGTAGAAATGCCGGATGCCAGCCAGTAAGCATAATCGCCTGCATCATACTGGCTCAGAGCATCTGCATCCGAACCATAGCGAAACTCAATGTGGTAGGTTTCCGCACTGGTGTCCGGCGCGAGGAAAAAGTAGGTGAACTCGCCGGAATCGGCATCATCACTTTCAAACTCATACAGTCCACGCACAGGCTCCATGCCAATGTAGTGATAGGTATGGGAGAACAGCTCATTGCCGTCCTTATCGGTGCCAGAAATGGTGGAAGTTCCGCCGTCAAAGGTCAGGGTCGCAAGGTCATTGGTAAAGCCGCAGTGCTTGCAGCAGAAGACACCGGGGATGCCGCCGTGCTGCCGCAACCGGCCGGCAGAGAGACAGACAGAGCCAGTACAGTCACCGTACCCAGAACTTTTTTCATCATACGCATGGAAAATCCCCTCCAGAAAAATCGTTTGATTTTGTAATTAGTATTAACTAACCACAAACAGATTTTACTGGAGCAGGCCGCTTTTTACAAGAACCAAACAGACAAAATCTATCCAATCGGACGCATCTTCCGATATTGCGTCGGGGTCATGCCAAGAGACTGGCGAAACGCGGAAGAAAACTTGTTTGGATTTTCGTAGCCGACCTGGTGTGCAATTTCTGCAATGGTGCTGTCCGTTTCGGTCAGCAGCTTCTGTGCCAGCTGCAAGCGGTATTCCTTCTGATATGCATAGACCGAGCTGCCGTAAACGCTTTTGAAGCAGGTCTTGAGTGCCGTAGCCGAAAGTCCGACATCCTGCGCAAGCTGTTCAATGGTTTGATGGACGGTCAGTTTCTGTGTGAGAAGTTTTGCCGCGCGTCTGGCACATTCCACCTGATGCTGATTGAAGTAGTCTGTCTGCTGCACATCATCCCGGTCTTTCAGGCGGCTCAGAATGTGCAGCAGCTCCAGTACTTTCAACCTCAGATAGCCGGTGTCCGGCACAGAATGCGCTGTGTAAAGCTCTGAAAAAATATGGGCAATGGTCGGTTCTGACCGCAGGATACAGCAGCGGTTTTCCGTGCAGATGTACCGCCGTATGACATCAAGGTCTACGCCGTACCATTCCATTTGTTTCCGCATTTCCGGCGAGACCGCATCCAGATCCAGCAGAATGGTAATGCCGTGATAGTGCCGCAATGGGAAGCAGGAGGAGGATTTCTTGCGCGCTGCCGCACACACCGCAAAATCCCCTGCCGCCAGATAGCAGCAGCTATTTTCCCCAAAACTGCACTCGTAACGCCCCACGCGGCAGTGGTTGATCTCGATCACATTCCGCGCTAATACGGGAGCCTCGGCAAAGGAAACAAGATGCATATCGTTGTAGTACAGTTTTGCCCCCGAAAACAGTGGACAGATGGTCATGCTCCCGCTCCCCGTTCCGTTGGAGAACATGACGGTGCGGGGCATCGCCGTGGAATCCGTCTGCTCCGGGGAAAGATCAAAAAGTGATTCATCCATAGCCATTCTCTTTTCCTGAAGATTCGCTTTTTCTTACTGATTCGCAGACGTGAACGGTCAAATTCCATTTCTCTGCAAAAATGTTTCCATCAAATCAAGATACCGTCCCGCCTGAACGATAAAGCCCACATGACCGCCCGGAGCCGTGCGGAGCTCCGCTCCGATACGCGGCCCCAGATAGGTGGCAAACCATGCCATGGCTGCCACCCATGTATGGATCGTCAGAGTAATAGAGAAAGCCCCCGACCGCGCCAAGAATGCACCGGCGGATGAACTGTTTCGTTTCCTCTTTCTTCGTTTTCTTCGCTTCCTGTGCATCTATTTTATGGTTTTCATGCAAAAATCGCAGCGGTCATTGCCGCGTCCCAGCGTCATGCTTCTCTCCCAGATCAGCTTCGGATGCAGCCCGGCATAGCTGATGTCGTCGCTGTCGCAAAAGCAGCGGCACAGCTCCGGGCAGCCGTATTCTGTGCAGGTGTCGTGATAGGGACACTCCATCATATCCACACGCCAGATGCCGTTGCCGGTCTGCAGCTCTTTTGGGGCAAAGCCCGCCGCCGGGCCAAAAACGCTCCGGGTGGATTTGACAAAAACGCCGGGAACAAGGCGGTAAAGCCCCGGTATGTGCAGCAGGGCGGCAAGCTGTTTGTGGCTCGTTCTCGCCAGCCGCTCCACATAGCCGTGAACGGTTTGCAGCGCTTCTTCTTTCGGCATGACCCGCTGCAAGGTCTCGTAGGCCGCGATGCCCGGCAATATCTGCCGCTTGAGGTGGTATTGCTTTTCCTTGCCTGCACCCGCATTTTCAGCCAGAAGTGCATTCAACCGCGCATCAAAAGCGGCGTTCAGCTCCTTTGCCTGCGCAGGAAAGCGCTGTGCCGCAGTCTCCCGGAAATCACGGGAAAGATAGGTTTCCTTCATCGTCTGCTCTCCACCTCTTTTAACTCTCCGTTTTTTGTCATCTCTCGCAGGAGAGCCAGGCCAACCGCCAGAACCAGCAGATGCCCACAGCACAGACAAGAACCAGCAAAGCCCCCAGCCCAAGACCCTCCAGGATCACCTGTAAAAGCATTACTTATTCCTCCTGTATCCCTTTTCATCCCGGTATTCGGGATGTTCCTTTCCGTATGGATCCTTATCGCCGCAGATGGTATAGTCGCATCGGCAGCCGTCCACGCAGGTGGTCGTCCGCACGAGCCTGGCATGGAGCAGTTCCATGGACGCATAGTCCACATTGCACAGGGCGGGCATAATGTCCGCAAATCCGAACCGCTTGGCAAATTCCGCCGCCGGACACGCCGTAAATTCATAATAGATGGGCTTGCTGTTTTCGTAAGGCGCAACATCCATCTCGTAATCATGCCATGTGTCACAGTGCTTTTTGGCAGTGCGGAACGCCCGATACATCAGCTTTTTCCAGAATGGCTTGTTGATGTCAACGAAGCGCAGCTTCCGGAAGGACGGCAGGACCAGATTTTCTTCTATCTCTTCCATTTCGCGGAATGTGACTACATCCCGGCACACATCGTAAAAGCACATGATGGCGATGCAGTCGTAGGTGCCGCCTACGCCGTTGTGAAAATTCTTTTTACCGCCGAGGTCGGTGCGCCACTTGGAAAGAAGCTCTGCGTATCTCAGCTGCACCTGCTCCCAGACCGCCTCGCGCTCCACCTCCGGATAGTGCAGGGTGATTTTCGCCAGAATTTCCTTTTTGCAGGGTTTGGAATATAGCACATGGCAGCTGCGGTCAATTTGTAATTCACTGTCCTTCATCTTCCCACGCCTTTCAGAAAACCGCTCTTTGCATTTTCTTCGGTGTCGCCCGATTCGTCGTAGGCATCATAGGGCGCCGATGGGTCGTGTACTCGTTTTTTGAACGGTGAACAGCGCTTGTCTTTGTGGGCAAACGCAAAGGCAAAATTGTCCGTCCATCCCGTGTGACCGGTAATGAAATATGGATGCAGCCCACGTGCGCGCAGTTTCCGCTCCAGCTCCGCCAGTGACTGCACAGCCAGCTTATTGTCCTCCGCCAGCGAGGAAATGAAGCTGTAGCCGCCGTCCGCGCCAAACCACAGCGTGTCGCCGGTAAAAAGGTACTTATCGTCAATGAGGTAGACCATATGTCCCCATGTATGACCGGGAACGAGAAAACACTCGATTTTGATGCCGTCAATGTCAAGTACCTGCCCATCGTGCAGCAGTACCTTTTCGTTGTTGATCGTGACCTGCGGCAATTTATAGAGATGATAGATGACTTTTCGCCGTACCTCGCCGGTGAGATACCGGTTCTCGATCTCGCCGATGTACAGCTTCGCATTCCGGAACAGCCCCGGACTGTCCGCTTCCACCGCACCCACATGGTCGGTGTCCTGATGGGTGATAAGGATATGGTGTATCGACTTCGGATCGATCCCAAGCCAGCCCATTTTTTCGGCAAGGCGGTCGTAGTTATATCCCGCATCGACCATAATGGTCGTATCGCCTTTGCGGTAGAAGAAGATGTTCGCCACCCATTCGCGCACGCAGGCAGCATTCTCGTCGATCCAGCCGGTATTCAAAGGCTTGAAGATCTCCTTGCCCCGGTACATCCAGC
>OKSF01002691.1_pt1 | contig 11604 bp, 9 predicted proteins | sample 1606061 | NCBI WGS metagenome assembly OKSF01 (sample SAMEA3541567, study PRJEB24748) | human gut metagenome | biome: human gut; feature: human-associated habitat; material: faeces | place: China | collected 2012 | reverse complement strand
TGATGGCACTGGTCACCGGCATGGACTTCGGTCTGGGCAAGCTGACCCTGTGGATCTTCGGCTGATCAACGACTTGAAGGTGAAACTGCATGACTGACGAAGTGTTTTCCGACAACCTCGACGAAGCTCCAGAAGCTGATCTCGAGGCCGTAGCTGCCGTTGAGGCGCTGCAGGCCGAGGGTGAAAGCGTTCCGGAAGTCGCTGAGGCCGAGCCGACTGCTGAAGCTGCTTCCGAAGAGCCCGCGGAGGACGAGGGCGGCGAAGAGCTGGATGCTGGCGCCAAGGCCGTCGAAGACTTCTCCAACAGCCTGCGCACCCTCGAAGGCAAGTGGTACGTGCTGCACACCTACTCTGGCTATGAGAAGCGCGTGAAGACCAACGTTGAATCCCGTGTGGCAAGCTTCGGCATGGAAGATAAGATCTTCCAGATTGAAGTTCCGATGGAAGAAGTCGAAAAGCACACCGAAAAGGGCAAGAAGGTCATCACCCGCGTGCGTGTTCCCGGCTATGTGCTGATTCGCATGCTTCCGGATGAGAACGCCCGTCGTATTGTGCGTGAAACCGAAGGCGTCACCGGCTTCGTCGGTCCGACCAAGGAACCGGCGCCGCTGAGCCGCAAGGAAGTCGTCTCCATGATGGCTCCGATGATCGCTTCCGAAGCGCTCAAGAAGGCTGGTGACAAGCCAGCCGCCAACAAGAAGCGCGTCCTCGAAGTCTCCTACGCCGTTGGCGATCAGGTCACCGTCACCGATGGTCCGTTCACCACCATGGCCGCCGTTGTCTCCGACGTTGAGCCCACCACCCAGAAGCTCACGGTGCTCGTGTCCATCTTCGGTCGCGACACGCCAGTGGAGCTGGGCTTCAACCAAGTAGAGAAATTGGCCTGATAAGTCTTTGAAAGACCCCGCGTTTGCGGGGTCTTTTTTGTCTGGCGGAGTGGGCATAATGGAAAAGCTTGTGTCTGGAGGGTTTATTGTGCCTGAATGGCGCGGAACCTGCTAGCACAGCACAGCAATATACGTTGCGGAAGGAACCGGACGCGGGAGACCTACTCCGGTGCCGCTACCACCGCTTCTACAGAAAGAAGAACCATACAATGGCTCCTAAGAAGAAAGTCTCGGCGCTTCTCAAGCTCCAGATTCAGGCTGGCAAGGCCAACCCGGCCCCGCCGCTGGGCCCGGCACTGGGTTCCCATGGCGTGAACATCATGGACTTCTGCAAGCAGTACAACGCTGCCACGCAGGACAAGATGGGCCAGGTCATCCCTGTTGAGATCACCGTTTTCGAAGATCGTTCCTTCACCTTCATTCTGAAGACCCCGCCGGCGGCAGCTCTGCTGAAGAAGGCCGCGGGCATCCAGAAGGGTACCGAAAACCCGCTGACCCACAAGGTCGGCTCCGTCACCAAGGCTCAGGTCCGTGAGATCGCCGAAATCAAGATGGCTGATCTGTCCGCACGCGACGTCGAAGCCGGCATGAAGATCATCGAGGGCACCGCCCGCTCGATGGGTATCACGGTTACCGACTGAGAGGAGAGGGACAAATGGTAAAGCGTTCCAAGAAGTATCGCGAAGCGGCTGAAAAGATCGATCGCAACAACCTTTACACCGCCAACGAAGCCATCGCTCTCGTCAAGAGCATGCCGGAGTACAAGTTCGATCAGACCGTTGAGGCCGTGCTGCGCCTGAACGTGGATCCGCGCAAGGCCGACCAGCTGGTCCGCGGTTCCGTCAACCTGCCGAACGGCACCGGTAAGACCGCCAAGGTTCTCGTGTTCGCCCGTGGCCCGAAGGCCACCGAGGCTCTCGAGGCTGGCGCCGACATCGTCGGTGACGACGATCTCGTGCAGAAGGTCGCCGACGGTTTCCTTGACTTCGATTCCGTGGTGGCTACCCCGGACATGATGGGCAAGGTCGGCCGCCTCGGCCGCGTGCTCGGTCCGCGTGGCCTCATGCCGAACCCGAAGACCGGCACCGTGACCATGGACGTCACCAAGGCCATCAAGGACATCAAGGGCGGCAAGGTCGACTTCCGTGTTGACAAGAACGGCAACCTGAGCTTCCTCATCGGCAAGCTCTCCTTCACCGAGCAGGCTCTCGACGAGAACTTCAAGGCTGTTGCCGACGAAATCAAGCGTCTGAAGCCGTCCACCGTGAAGGGCCGCTACGTCACCAAGGCGACCATCACCTCCACGATGAACCCGGGCGTCCCGGTTGATCCGACGGTCATCGCCTGAGCAATATAGCTTGCAGATAGCTTCTATATAGCTTGCAAAAGACCCGCATCCTGCCTCATCGCAGATGCGGGTCTTTCACATATATCTTGCGATTATCTATCTCATTTGTAAAAAAGATTCTGCAATCATCTGAATATCAAAGAAATTTGAGCAGGTCAGATATCAGATATATTCAAAAAAAAATAAATAGAACAGTAAAAACGATTTCAACGGTCGCGCATACGGCCAATCGCAAGCGCCGTCGTCAAGACGTATGCGTCACGCGGGTCGGTCGCATCCCAACCGGTCGTTTCCGCGGCACGCTTCAAACGATAACGCACCGTATTCGGATGCACATTCAATTCCTTCGCCGTGTTTTCCAACGAACTGCCGTTGCGCAAAAACGTGGAAACCGTCACAAACGTCGGATCGTCGGGATTCTCGCCATGAAGCACCTGATACACGTTCTGATACAACTCTTCACGAGCGTAATCATCGCCCAACAGCGCCCGTTCCGGCAGCAACTCATCGGCACGCAACGGGCGGGACGGCGACGCCAAAGCGGGAGCCGCCTGCAAGGAAAACAGGGTTTCACGCAACACGTGCGAAGCGCCGGCGACACCGGAACGCACCGGACTCAAATACACCGATTCGTCATCTTTGAAAGCGGGCATAATCGACGTGCAGGTCACTTCGGCAGTGGCGGCGCCACTCTGACAGACAAGCGCCAGCAGAAAACTGCCGTATGTGCCAACAATCACATGTTCTCCGCCCAGATCGCGCACCGCCTTACGCGCAACGAGCGAAGCCGAAGCGGGACTCGTTTCCGGTGTGCCGCCAATCGCGAAACAATCGAAATCCCCACGCCAACCAAGCACATTCATCAACGAGGCGACGCGATCATCCGTAAGAGAAGTCATCAGGCATTCGAAAGCGAGCCGTTCGATGGTTGAATCGTCGGTGTGCCCTGCCAGAAGGTCGAGAATGTCTGCCTGATCGGAGTTCATAAGCGTCAAGTGTAGCCGCCCAACTGGCGAATCGCTGAACGGAAAGCGTCAACGAGGTGAAGTTCATTCGGGGAGTGCCGCTATTATGCCGCTTATGAGCGAAGTCAAACAAACTGGAAAGCGTAGCGAGCGTATCGGCACATTCCTCAGCTGGATGCTGGCCGTGCTGGCATGCCTTTGGGTGGCATGGTGTTGCGCGATCGGGCCGTTGTATTGGTTCGGCGATGGGCTTTCCGACTTCGGCTGGCTGAATGTGCTGTATTTGGTGGTCGCTTTCGCGATATGGTTTTCGATAGTCGTCGCATTGGTCAGATTCGGCCGCGGCCGTCGCGTACTTCCGCAATATTTCGCACGACGGCATGAAAAACTATGCAACGAGATTGCAGGAACGCCGACCACCGTGCTTGGCATTATGTTGCGACACTTGCATGATGCCGCGCACAGCCGCCCAGGGCGCGCCCTGCATGCAGTGATCGTATGGACGGGGCGCAAACTCACCCGCTGCACCGACTGTTGGTGGAAACTCATGCTGGTGTTCGTAATCGGCTGGCTGTGGATTCCAACCACGCTATTGGCCGCGTTCGGCGCCGACATTCGCTCGCAGATCCGTGAATTCAGCTGGGCCTTGAACCAGTGGACGGGCTTGAAACAGCCATATATCGGCTTCTTCTCGTTCGTGCCCATGGATATTTACCCGACCGCGCATTACATGTGGCCGGACAATCCCACATATCTGACCGACCAGCACAATGTCGTGCTCACCGTGTTCTACGGTGCCGCAGCGGCGGTTTCGCGCTACTTCACCGACTCCAACGATGCGGGCATCGTGGTGCTCGCAGCCTTGCAATGGCTGTTCGCCGCATTCTGCTGTTCGGCCACCGCCAACCGGTTCTTCAACCTGCCGTGGCGCAGGCTTGGCGTCGGCACGTTCGACTTCTCGCATCCGGAACGCCACGATTGCTGGAATATGCGCGATTACGCGCATCCTGAAGCAGGCGTTGTGGCACGCCCCTCCAGACTGCGGGCCGGTGCGAAAACACGATTCATGATACTGCTGTTCTTCATGGTGTGCCCGCTTGCGGTATTCGCCACGATTTCCCTGACGAAATCACCGCTGTTCGCTTTCGCATTCGTATGGTGGTTCGGCGTGTGGTACGAACTGCACATGACGCATATCAAAGCGCTGCCCACCATCAACGGCAAGCCGACGTACCTACGCAAACGCTCGATCATGGCCTTCACCATCTCAAGCTGCGTGATGCTGATCAGCGCGAAATACGCGTGGTACATCATTCTCTTCACCCTGATCCTGGCACTTATCAACGATCGCAAACGTTGGAAAACCTATCTTGTGGCACTTCTGCTGCCAACCATCCTCATTCATGGCGGCATCGTGTTCCTCACCAACACGGGCGCCATCATCGGCGGCGACCCCATCGAAAGCCGTGGCATCCAACTGCAGCAGATCGCGCGCGTCGCCAAATACAATCCGAAAGGCATTCCGGCGGACGCGGCGAAAAAGCTTGAACCGGTCTTCAACCTCGACCAGATGGCCGAAGCGTACTTCCGGCAGGACGCCGACCCGGTGAAATCCTCCGGCATCCAATCGAAGAAAGTCAGCTACAAGTGGCGCACCGTCACCGAAGACGACATGACAAACTTCAACGAGGCCTGGCTTGAAATCGTTGTCGCAAATCCTGTTATCGCGCTCGACGCGTTTTTCGCCGAATGCTTCGGTTATTTCGACGTGACCGACCTGCCATACGTGTCGATGGACTACTACGTGAACAACGATTACGTGCAGAACGACAATGCGTGGATCCACTTGTATAACCACGATTGGCGCGATGCGGTGGCCGGCTTCGCGAAAGGTTGGGGCAATATTCCCGTGATCGGCTGGGTGACGCACGGCAATCTGTACGTAACGCTGATGCTGCTGGTCGGCGCTGCCGAAGTGGTGTTGCGGCGATGGCGCTCGCTGTCATGGCATCTGCCCCTGCTGCTGCTCATGGGCGTGATGATCACCGCTCCGGCCAACAATTTCGAACGGCATATGCTACCGGTCGCGTTCGTATTCGGTTTCGTATGCCTGCAATTCTGGCGCGAGTCGCGTAATGCGCGATCGGCTGCCGGCGCGAACGTGGCCAGTGCGCATGAGGCCAGCCAGGTGCGGCAGGACGAGTAGCGGCTGCGTTGGCTGCTGCATGAGCTGTTGCGTTGCGGCGACATTGCGTCGGCGCGCCGCGCTGTAGTAGGTAGGAGGTAATGATGGCGATTTTGGATTCGGCTGCGATCATGCCGCGTACATGCGTTGCGGCGGATCAGGTGCTTGTTTTGGATACGGTGGGATCCACCAACACGTATGCCGCGGATTTGGTGCGTGCAGGTCGGCTGTTCGGCATGGATGGCATGGACGGCATTGCAGGGAACCTCGTGTGGAGCGGGCGTGAGATCGTGGTTGTCGCGGCGAACGAGCAGACGGCCGGTCGCGGGCGGCTCGACCATACGTGGGCCAGTGTGCCGGGGGAGTCATTCATCGTGTCGCTGGTGGTGAGCGTGCCGGTTGCGATTGTGCGCGATTCGTCCGTCAATGGTTGGCTGCAGATGATTGCCGGTTGCGAGATGCGTGAGGCGATTGTTGGTGCGGTATGCGATTTCGGCGGCACGCTCGATGAAGATGTTTTGCTGAAATGGCCGAACGATATTTTTGCGGGCGGCAAGAAACTTGGTGGCGTACTCGCTGAAATGGTGCCGATTCCGGATTGCGGGGATCGCGTTGCCATTGTGATCGGCGTCGGTTTGAATCTTGCCGTCGCTCAGGAACGATTGCCGATAGATAAGTCCACATCGTTGCAGTTGGTTGCGCGCAATCTGCCTGATGCGATGGTGTTGCGCGATGCGATTGCCGCACGTTGGGTGCAAGGATTGCGCTCGCGGTTGGCTGATTTCGAAGAGGACCCTCACCGTGAGGCTGTGCGCGCCCGGGAAGCGATGACCCCGATCTGCTGGACGCTCGGCAAGCAGTGCGAGGCTCATTTTGTGGACGGAACCACTTTGCAGGGCAGGGCTGTCGCGTTAAACGACGACGCCTCCCTGACCATTGAGGATCAGGAAGGCGTATTGCATCGGGTGAGCACGGCCGACGTAGGCGTGCTCAGTAAGTAAAAAATTACTTGATTGCTGAAATTTGCCGCAATCTCACTTCAGCTTGGCAAGACCTGCGACCACGGCGGAAGCGATAACGGCCTTGACCGCATCGCCTGCGACGAATCCCATGGAAGCCACGGCCACAATCGGCAGTGCGATGCCGGTAATGGCGGACTGCACGATGAAACCAAGCAGATAGTCAAGCGCAATGCAGCCGGCGACACAGGCAAACAGGTAACGTGCGGCGGTCAGCGCGCCATGCTTCAGCGAATCGGTGCGCGCCTCACCCTTCAGCAGCGACGTGACGATGGCCGCCGGCAGGAAGCCGATCAGGAAGCCGGCGCTCGGGCCAACCAATGCCATGGTGGAAGCGCCGCCGGCGAACACCGGCAGACCGACCGCGCCGGCTGCCAGATACATGAGCATCGCGGCGCCGGCCTGCTTCCACGGCAGCATCAGCGCGGCCAGCATCACCACGAACGTCTGTAGCGTGATCGGCACCGGCGTGCCCGGAATCGGCACGGCACCGGCCGCGGAGGCGGTCCACATGAGCACGGCGAACAGCGCCGGCTTGAGGATGGATCCGACAGTGCCGCTGGTGGCGGTTTTCAGCGTGGTTTTGAGTGTCAGCATTGCGTTACGCACGATAATTCTCCTTGGATGTGATTGCATTACGTTGATGAATCGACGATTGTTGACAGCCGAAATGATGGCAAGCGCGAAAGTGACGAAAATGCAAGGTTTGTCAACTTATGCCCCCAATCGTAGGCTTGCCAAGTTTCGGTAACGTTTGTGGAGCCTTACAAAAAGATTGCGTGTCTTTTGTGGGAAACGAGTTCACGATTTTTCGTTCGCGCGACCAAACTTGACGTTATGCCTAAAAATGTCAACAAACTTCTGGTGGCGAATCGCGGAGAAATCGCGCTTCGCGTAGTGCGCACCGCCCGTGAGATGGGGATTCCCACGGTTGCGGTGTACGCGGAGCAGGATCGCCATGCACAATACGTGCAGATGGCTGACGACGCATATCTGCTTTCCGGAGACACGTATAAAGACACCTATCTCAACGAGGATCTGCTGATCGACATTCTGCAGCGCAGCGGTGCCGACGCAGTGCATCCAGGCTACGGATTCCTTTCCGAAGTGGCCACTTTCGCGCAGAAAGTGATCGATGCGGGTGCGGCTTGGGTTGGTCCGAATCCGAAAGCCCTCGTGGATTTGGGGGATAAGATCACCGCACGTCGTGTGGCCACGTTCGCCAAAGTTCCGCCGGTTCCCGGCATTTCCCAGTCGATTTCCGACATGCGATTGCTGCTGGATTTCGCGCATACGCACGGTTATCCGCTCATGCTTAAGCGTACCGATGGCGGCGGCGGTCGCGGCATCACGCTCGTGCACAACGATGACGAGCTGCGCGGTTTCTACATGAATCATGATGCGCTGCAGGGCGGTGATCTGAACGAATATTTCGTGGAACGATTCATCGACAAAGGACGTCACGTCGAAACGCAGTGCGGCCGCGACTCGCACGGCAACTTCACCGTGTATTCCACGCGCGACTGCTCCGTGCAGCGCCGCAATCAGAAGCTTGTCGAAGAGGCGCCGGCACCGTTCCTTTCCTCCGAGGTGACCGACCAGCTGGAAACCTACTCTCGCCGACTGTTCGAAGCCGTCGATTACGAGGGGCTTGGCACCTGCGAATTCATGGTGACCGAACAGGGCAAAGTGTACTTCCTGGAAGTCAATCCGCGTCTGCAGGTGGAGCATACCGTCAGCGAGGAGGTCTGCGGACTTGACCTGGTGCGCGAGCAGCTGACCATCGCCAACGGTGGGGAACTGACCGTGAACCATCCGCTTCGTGGACACAGTTTTGAACTGCGCCTGACCTGCGAGGATCCGGCGAAGAACCTCGCGCCAAGCTCCGGCACGCTGGCCTCGTTGCGCTGGCCGTCCGGCCCGGGCATCCGTGTGGATTCCGGCGTGGTCGAAGGCGACACCATTTCGCCGAAATTCGATTCGATGATGGGCAAACTCGTGGTCACCGCATCTGACCGAGCGGCAGCAGTGGCCCGCGTGCGCCGCGCCTTGAGCGAGCTGAAGGTGGAAGGCGTGCCGACTCCGGCAAGCTTGTTCGAACAGATTTTCAACGACGACGAATTCACCGCCGAACACGGTGTTGCATACGATGTCAGCACCAAATGGCTGGAACGCAAGTACCTCAACAAGGAAGCCGCATCATCGCAAGGCGGGCAGCCGGCGTCCATGTCTGGCGCTTCCGAGGTCGACAAGAAGGAATCCAGCGAAACCTTCGTCATCGAAGTCAACAATCGCAGAGTGTCGCTGACCGTGCCGAACGACATCGTCGCCAACCTGACGGGCGGTGCCAAAGCGCGTGACGCGAAACGTGCCATCCAGCCGCTGCGTGGGCAGGGACTGCATCATGCGCAGAAAAAACAGCAAAGCAATGACGGCCAATCCGGTGTGATCGCAAGCCCGATGCAGGCCGTCGTGACGCGTATCAATGTGGCCGAAGGCCAGCAGGTGGCCAAGGGCGACCTGCTCGTCGTGCTCGAATCCATGAAGATGGAAAACTACGTGTATGCGCCGGTCAAGGGCGCTGTCACCAAGATTTTCGTGGGACCCGCGGCGGGCGTGGAAGCCGGCGAAACGTTGATGACCATCGACGTGACCGGAGCGAACGGTACGAAAGCCGGCGAAAACGGCGCAACTGGCGCTGCTGTTGACGGAACCGCAACCGACGGAACTATGGAAGGGGGTAAGTGATGACTGATATCATCGCAAGCCCGGCCGTCAAAGAAGCCGTGAAGATCGTAATGGAACAGCAGGAGCGACTCGGCAAAAACGCGGCCGAAGCCGTCTCCGCGGCCGACCTGCCGGGCGCATCCCAGCCAATCCGCGCATCCGTGCTTCGTGCGGCGCAACTCGCGCACGAAGCGGAAGATCATGCCCGCAATCGCCAGCATGTCAAAGGCAAACTGACGGCGCGCGAACGTCTTGACCTGCTGCTTGACACCGGTTCCTTCGAGGAAATCGGACGATTCTGCGGCGGCGACATCAACGGCGGACGCGCGGGAGCGGCGGTCATCACCGGTTTCGGCGAAGTGTTCGGACGCAAAGTGGCCGTATACGCACAGGACTTTTCCGTGCGCGGCGGCACGCTGGGAGTCGCGGAAGGCCGCAAGATCTGCCGATTGATGGACAAAGCGCTCGACTTGAAAGTGCCGATCATCGCGCTTATCGATTCGGGCGGCGCCCGCATTCAAGAGGGCGTGGCCGCGCTGACGCAATACGGGCATCTGTTCCGTAAAACCTGCGACGCCAGCGGTTTCGTGCCGCAGCTCTCGCTGATTCTCGGCCCATGCGCGGGTGGAGCCGTGTACTGCCCGGCACTGACCGATCTGATCATCATGACCCGTGAAAACTCCAACATGTTCGTCACCGGTCCTGACGTGGTCAAAGCGGCCACCGGCGAAGTGATCAGCATGGACGACCTCGGCGGCGGATACGTGCACAACGCCACCTCCGGTGTGGCGCACTACCTGGGCGAAGACGAAGCCGACGCGATCGACTACGCACGAACCGTGCTCGCCTACCTGCCGTCCAACTCCGACCTGCAGCCGCCCACCTACGCGTACGCCGCAACCCGCGCCGACCGTGACGTGGCCAAGCGACTTGCCACCATCGTGCCGGACAACGACCGCCAGCCGTACGACGTGCTCGACGTGATCCGCTGCATCGTGGACTACGGCGAATTCGTGCAGGTGCACGAGCTGTTCGCAAGCTCCGCAGTGGTGGGATTCGCCTGCGTGAACGGGCATCCGGTCGGCATTGTGGCAAACCAGCCGAACGTCAACGCGGGCATCCTTGACGTGGATTCCTCCGAAAAAGTGGCACGATTCGTGCGTCTGTGCGACGCGTTCAACCTGCCGGTCGTCACCTTGGTGGACACCCCCGGATACAAGCCTGGCGCCGAACAGGAACATGCGGGCATCATCCGCCGCGGCGCGAAAGTGATCTACGCCTACGCCAACGCGCAAGTGCCGCTGGTCACCGTGATCCTACGCAAAGCCTTCGGCGGAGCCTATATCGTGATGGGATCCAAAGCCATCGGAGCCGACCTCAACTACGCGTGGCCATCCAGCCAAATCGCAGTGCTCGGCGCGGCCGGAGCGGTGAACATCATCCACCGCAAAGACCTGCAGAAAGCCAAAGACAAAGGCTCCACGACTTCCACATCCTCCACCCCGTTACGGGTAACCTTGGAGGAGGAACGTGCCGTTACACTCTCGATCACTCCGATCGTCAAGCCCCGTTTATTCGTACCCGTCAGTTTCAAAGCACCAATAATCGGCACATTCTCTTTCGTCTCGGCATAACTGCCTACGTTGTCTATACCCCGTGGCGTATAAGAGGGAGAGGCGCCGATCCTACGGGTATAAAACATCATATCGCTACCGTTCGCAAAATCCAAGATATGTTTTCCTTCCAAGAAGAAGGGGCGTTTCTCATCGTAAAACGTCTCGTAAGCCGTAAGGTTCATTACGGAGGGGTCCAACTCCACTTGTCCGTAATCCGGATTGATCGTCATATCTAACGTATAATCCGAGAGGGCGAACTTAGCGTCCAAACCCACGTTTCCTCCCCAGCTATGTCCTTTTTGATAAGGGCTGCCATCTATCCGGGGTTCCTGCCTGTATTTACCCATTACATACGGCAAGAACTCGATGCCGCGAGGCTTGGGAACAGAGTCCATGCCGCTCATGTTGCCGAACGAAAAGACATGTCCGTTATTCTTCAAGGGGATCATGCTCCAATTTTGCACCTCGTTATTCCTACGGATGATACGGCGTACGTGCAAGCCCCAAACGCCATCCTCCGATTGCTGGTTATAGCGCAACTGGCTGAACGGGATACGCAGCTCGGCAGTCCAACTGGAATCCGCCCGATCAATATGCGTCCGGCCCTCCCAAACGGCGTTCCAGCTCTTATTGACATCCAACTTGTCGGTAACGATTAAATCGGTCTTATTCCCCCCCAGATTGATATTGAATTCCGGCGCCGCCCGATAATCATGGTAGGTATCGAAAGCGACACTGATCAAATCGCCCAGACTATTATCATCCCGGTTCCCGATAAAACGATTCATCTTATCCGGCACGGCGTCCTTACAATACACGCCTATATAGATATATTTATCATCATAGAAAAGTTTCAC
>OKSF01002685.1_pt1 | contig 11613 bp, 8 predicted proteins | sample 1606061 | NCBI WGS metagenome assembly OKSF01 (sample SAMEA3541567, study PRJEB24748) | human gut metagenome | biome: human gut; feature: human-associated habitat; material: faeces | place: China | collected 2012 | reverse complement strand
GATTTCGCTTTTCCATGATGGCTAGAACTTTGTCTCCTAAAAAGGCCGCAACCAAGGGTTCTTGGCTATCAATAGCAATAAAGCGACCAAATGAGATTTCTTTAGCATCATCTTCAGTGACCTGTACTGCTGGCAGATCCTGAACACCAAATTCGATGGGAAGGAGGAAGGATGTATCCCCTGCTTCTACCATTTCTGAAATTTGTGAGAGAGTTAGTGCCTTATCTAAGGTTAGACCAGCTGAGGCTGTTCGACGAAGAGCAGACATATGACTTGCGTAGCCGAGCTTAGCACCCAAATCGACAGATAAGGTACGGACATAAGTTCCCTTGCTACAAGCAACACGGAAGCTGAATCTCGCAGTGTCGTTTTCTAGCTCGATGGGTGAGGTACGGACAAATTCGGTAATGGTCACTTGACGTTGTGGACGTTCTACTTCTTCTCCAGCGCGTGCGTACTCATAAAGTTTCTTTCCGTTGACCTTAACTGCTGAGTACATAGGGGGAATTTGTGTGATTTCTCCCTCAAAACTAGCCATTGCTTTGTCAACAGTTTCTTCATCTAGCTCAGTTACTGGGGTAGTTTGGACGATTTCTCCACCAGCATCCTCGGTAGTTGTCGAAAAGCCAATGGTAATTTCTCCCTCATAGACCTTCCCTGCTTCAGTCATGTATTCAATGACACGAGTCGCTTTTCCAACTGCTATAGGTAGGACACCAGTAACATCTGGATCAAGGGTACCAGCATGTCCAATTTTTTTCTCTTGTAATATTTTGCGTAGTTTAAATACAGCATCATGACTGGTCATTCCAGCCTCTTTTTTTAGATTAATAATTCCTGAAATCATACTTTTAATTATATCAAAAGCAATCCTAAAGAGCTAGGTAGAAACATAAAGAGGCAGAGAGCAAAGTCTCTAACCTCTCACGGATTATAGTCATAAGCAGTCGCAGGACTGCTAGCTTTTTAATCAATATCTCTTTTAAGATCGCTTTCTAGTTCAAAGAAAGGTTTAATATCTTGCACATACTCTAGGACACCTTGAAAGTCTCCCTTGTCATCTCTAACAGCTGCATAGGTAACATAGACGAATTTTCCTAAACGTTCAGATTTGAACCACATTGGAACTTGGTCACGCTCTCCACTTCTTAGTAATTCAAAGATTTTATTGACCTTATCAAGCACTTTGGGCGGATGACAAAGTTCAACGTTTCGTCCAATTTGGCTAGGTGTTCGTTTAAAAACCATTTCACTAGCAGGAACATTATCATTATAGTATTGGAAAATATCGTCTTTATTGACGAAAGTGATTTCCAAAGGGAGATGGTTAAGAATGAGATTGGCCTGCTCCACAGAAAGATAACCATTGCCAAAAGGTTGCGTTGTTTCTCTATCTACGACAGTTTCAGTTTTTGGTTTTGGGGTGAAGCTGATGGTAAATTGTCCTTCCGGGGTATCAATAATTCGGGTATTGCCCGTATGTTCGTCAGTGCTCAGACCAGACTGTTCTTGCAATGTCTCCGTATTGTCTTCCTCAAAACGCTCACGCTTAGGTTTCCAAACGGCTGTAGGTTTTATAATTGCATAGCCATAGGCATCACTTTCTTCGGCAATTGAAAGCCAATCATCCTGCGTGAAGGTTTCAAGCAGAATCATAAGTAAGATAGCTTCTTCCTTGAAAATCATAGCTTCAAATTCTTCTGAAAAAGCTTCGAAGGACTTTGAAAATTCTTCTAAATCAGCATCTGGAAGTTCTTTTAGTTTAGCTTCTGCCGCTCTAAAAAGTTTTCGGATGTCATCGTCTACACCCCACATAACCTTTGGAGGAGAATCATGACCATAACGCTCCATTATTGGAAAGAAGAGCTTTTCTTTACGTGTGTAATGGTTATGAAATTGTCCCAATAAAGACATCTGATGTCTAAGCCCATTGAGTAGGTCAGATTTGAAATCTTCATTTTCAGGCTTACTAATGTTTTCGATGATACGTCGAATACGTAGGATAGCTGAACGTAGGGCTAAATTCTCTTGTTTAAACACATAGACAGGGTGGCCCTCTTGATCAGCGTCCGCCACTTCCACATCTGCAATAGCTCCTTTAAAGAGGTTAGCGTGGACATTACAAAGGCTCATAACATCTTCAAAGGTAACTCCATCTTCAGAAGACATCAATTCATGCTCCATCATAGAGATTTCAAGGGCAGATACTCCCCTGAAGTGTTGATTGAAGCGCTCTTGAACACTTTCGGGACTAGCTCCATGATGTAAATCTAGGAGAATTTCTTTGAGTATTTGAATACGATTGTTTTCCATATTAGTCTCCGATGACATCATAACCATTGAACAGTAAAGTTTGCTTGATTTTATCTAGGGGAATATTAGCTAACTTAGAACCAGCTTTTAGACTGGTTACCTTACCGACAGTATTTAGCATAGCTGGGTTAGACAAGGGCTTAAAACCAAGGTCAATCAGTAAATCCTTAACCTCTGGATGCTCTTTTATGATTGTTGCGACTGGTTGTGATAAATCTATGGTGTTGGTAGTCATAATGACCTCCTAATAACATATTTACTACTACCATTATACACGAGAATAATAAAAAAAGACCAACAAATCCAAGTTTGCTGGCTTTTGATTAATTTCCAAATAGAGCTTCTGTAACATTATGCTGGATATTTTCCCACTCTTGCTCTGCACGAACCATCTTACGGTGGAAATCGGCACGCCCACGTAGGTAGGCCGCAATTTGGTAATCTTGCTTAACAATCGGTATCTCAGGAATTTTGATGTCCAAGAGGTCAGCTGTCGATAAATTGAGGACAGCCTTTCCCTTATCAGCATAGTCCAAATAGGCACGACCAATTTCGGTCTCAAGAAAGAACTTGATGTAGAAACCACGGAGTTTTTCCTTAGGTCGTAATACTGTGATATTTGATGAGGCAACAACTTCACGCTTGCCCTGATTTTCGAAAACAGCAACTTTTTGAACAGTTCCCTTAGAGGCAATAAGCACATCTCCATCTTCTAAGAGAAAGCGTAAAAGTTTGCGGCGTTCCTCAGAAAATGTTTTTAGGTCATCGTAGGCAATGCCGTTGGGTGTCATATCCGATAGATTAATGACAGCAAATTCACCGGGTTCTGCCTTAGCTGGAACAGCTTTTCCTTTAAATTGATCGACAACATCGCCTAAACGAACAAGTTTGTCTGTGTTAGCTTCGTAATCGATAATCAGTTGAGGTCTTTCTTTTTCAGACATTGAATCTCCTTTTTTATATTTCACTATCCACATTGAGTATTGCTATACAATAATAGCAAGAAGCTAATACTTTTGCAAGTAAAAACTGTAAGAAAGGCAAAATAAAAAAGAGACCTGGGCCCCTTTTTATAAGCTTTTAGCTGCTGCTACTGCTGCTTCATAGTTTGGATCAGTATTGATATTGTCCAAATATTCGACATAAGTAATCTTGTTGTCAGCGTCTGCCACTAAAACGGCACGCGCTAACAAGTGCCATTCTTCAATAAGGACACCATAGTCTTTACCGAAACTATTATCATAGTAGTCAGAGAGCATGATGGCATTTTCAAGGCCTTCAGCACCACACCAACGAGCTTGCGCAAATGGTAGGTCCACTGAAATAGTAATAACTACAGTATCATCTAGTTCTGACAATTCCTTGTTAAAGGTACGTGTTTGAGTTGAACAAATACCAGTATCGATTGATGGAACGATAGAGATAACTTTTTTCTTTCCATCGAATTCTGAAAGTGATTTTTTCGTTAAATCTGTTGCAGTCAAGTTAAAGTCACGCAAGGTATCTCCAACTTGAAGTTGTTTGTCTTCTGCTACTGTAACTGGTTTTCCAATAAATGTTGGCATGTTAGCCCTCCAATACTTTTTTACTATTGTACTGCAAATAGAGCAAGAAGCCTAAGCATTTGTTTAGAACTTTTCAAACAGTAGTTTAATTTTTTCAGCAATCACTGTATTAATTGCAGGAATGACTTCATCCGCAAAGTCTTTCAGATAGGGATAATCGCCAACTTGCACACTATATATAGCATATTTGAAAAGAGAAATATCATTTTGGTCATTTCCAAAAGCTACAAAGTCTCTACCAAAGTGGTTTAAAACAGTACTAGCCTTAGTCACTCCTTTTAGATTAATGTACAGACACCTTTCGATATCATGGTAAGTAAGGTCTAAACATTCCAATTTGTTTAGATTAAAGATAAGGTCTTCTCGGATATCCTCATGCTCTGCAAGTGGAATAACAGCTTTAATAGGCTTATTAAGTTCTTGGACAGGCAAAATCTTTGCTTTGTTTAATGGGTCAACATTTGAGAGAAAAGGAATCTGTTTAGGATTTTGAATAGCATAATTAAAGGTATCATCAATAAAATAAGGGAGATTATAGGTATCACAGTAGCTAACAATCGTTCTGAGAGCATGAGAAGGTATTGTGTATTGCGATACTAAACACTCATCTTGAAAGACTTCACCACCGTTTAAGCCAACTACTGTCAGCTTTTTCAATTCTCCCTCCAAAATACTAAGACAGTCTCTGTAAGAGCGTGCTGTTGCAAAAATAATCTCATGACCGAATTTAGGTGCTGTTAAAAGAACCTCTTGTAGTTCTTTTGACATAGTCATACCATCAAAACATAGGGTTCCATCCAAATCAAAAACAAATTTCATAGGGATAGTATAACAAAAAACCAGCTATAGAGCTGGTTTAAATATTTAGTATCAGAATACTTAAATTTTATCAAGGGCTAGTTTTAAATCTTCAATCAAATCATCTGCATTTTCTAAACCAACTGAGATACGAATTTGATTTGGAGTGACACCACAAGCTAGCAAATCTGCTTCTGCCAATTGTTGGTGAGTTGTTGTTGCAGGGTGAACTACCAAAGATTTTGCGTCAGCTACATTAGCTAGGTCAGAGAAAATCTCAAGGTTATCAATTACCGTACGCGCCTCATCTTGCCCACCTTTAACATGGAAAGTGAAAATAGAACCTGGTCCTTTAGGGAAGTATTTTTGTGCCAAGTCATAGTAAGGACTTGATGGCAATCCAGGATAGTTCACTTTTTCAACTTTTGGATGATTTTCCAAAAAGTCTACGATTTTTTTCGTATTTTCGACGTGACGTTCTACACGAAGTGAAAGTGTTTCAAGTCCTTGTAAGAGCAAGAAAGCATTGAAAGGTGCCAAAGCAGCCCCTGTGTCACGCAAGAGTTGTGTACGAAGGGCAGTGATAAATGCTGCTGGACCAACATCACGTGTATAGCTGATATTGTGGTAAGATGGGTCTTCGTCAACTAGCTGTGGGAATTTTCCTGAAGCTTCCCAGTCAAATTTACCAGAATCGACGATAAGGCCACCAATAGTTGTTCCATGTCCACCGATAAACTTAGTCGCAGAATGAACCACGATATCTACACCATGGGAGATAACATTGATGAGATATGGAGTCCCAAAAGTATTGTCAGCAACCAATGGAATTTTATGACTGTGAGCAATTTCAGCAATCTTTTCAAAATCAGGAATGTTGATGAGCGGATTACCCAAAGACTCAATCAAGACAAGTTTGGTATTATCTTTGATAGCAGCTTCAATTTCTTCAGGATTGTCAACATCTACAAAAGTTGTTGTGACACCATAGCGTGGAAGAGTTTCTTTTAAGAGATTAAATGTTCCACCGTAGAGGGTTGTCGCAGCAACAACATGATCGCCAGCATGTGCCAAGCCGAGGATTGCATAGGTGATTGCAGCCATACCTGAAGCCGTAGCCAGGGCACCAACACCACCTTCGAGGGCTGCAATACGTTCTTCAAGTACTGCTACTGTTGGATTGGTAATACGTGTGTAAATATTACCCGGTTTTCTAAGGGCAAAGAGATCTTCACCTTCTTGAGCATCGTCAAAAACATATGAAGTCGTTTGGTAAATTGGAACAGCACGTGATTTTGTTTCCTTGTCAGGTGTTTGTCCAGCGTGTAATTGTAAGGTTTCAAATGAAAATTCTCGTGACATATGGGTGTCCTCCAAAACAAAAGTTGCCTTCATTCTACACCCAGAACAGCTAGCTGTCTAATAGAAATTTTTTATCAATGTGATAGGGAGGGCTTATAAAAAGGACCTTTCGGTCCCTTTCTATTTCTTCTCAATAGGTGCTACGCTTGCCAAAACCTTTTTAAGTCCCACTTCTGGGAATTTTATCTTAAGTTCTTGTGTCTTGCCACTTCCAGTTACTTCTAGAACGGTCCCATCTCCCCACTTCTTGTGGTGAGCAATATCTCCGATTTCCCAGTCAGTAGCTGAATTGCCAGAGTCTGAAGTTTTTCCAAATGGTATTCCTCCAGTAGTTTTTGAAAATGACTGAGCACCTGAATGTCTTTGAGGTTGTGCATTGGCTTTTCTGGCCTGAAGGGCTTCTTGTAAGCTCATGCCTTGACCAAATTGTGTAGGCTCTTCCTTGGTAAAACGAACACCAAATGATGAATTGGCTGGACGAGCTAGGCCTTGATATTGTAATAAATCGTCTGAAATTTCTCGTAGGAAACGGCTAGGACGATTATAGTTAGTCTTACCAAAAAGCGTCCGCGTATTAGCGTTGGTTAGGAAAAGAATCTCTTCCGCACGGGTAATACCTACGTAAGCTAAGCGACGCTCTTCTTCGAGTTCTTCTGGATCCTCTGAAGCACGAGACAAGGGGAAGACTCCTTCTTCCATACCGATAAGAAAGACAACTGGGAATTCAAGTCCTTTAGCAGCATGAAGCGTCATCAAGGTTACTTCTGCTGCTTCCATGTCACCATCGTCTGTATCAGCAATCAAAGCCAAATCATTCAAGAAACGGCCTAGACGGTCGATACCAGACTCGTCTTCCGTACCATCGGTGTTGGTTTCATCAAAATTCTTGGTAACAGACATGAATTCTTCGATATTTTCAATGCGTGCTTGACTTTCAAGTGTTTGTTGCATAGAAAGAGCATCCAGATAACCAGACTTATCTAAAACAGCCTCTACCGCTTCAGTAATACTTAGCCCGTCTAGCTGGTCACGTAGATTCAGAATCATGTTAGCAAAATCGTAAACGCCCTGAGCTGCTTTCCCCTTAATTGGTGACAACATAATATTAGCTGAAGCATCTAGGAGACTCATGTTTTGCTCATAGGCAAAGGTACGAATCTTTTCGAGCGTACCAGGTCCAACTCCACGTTTAGGTTCATTAACCACACGTTCAAAGCTAATATTATCCGCAGGATTGGCAATCAAGTTCAAGTAAGAAATGACATCACGGATTTCTTTACGGCTATAGAACTTAGTACCTCCAACCATGGTATAAGGAATATTAGACTTGAGCAAGGCCTCTTCAATAGTACGAGACTGAGCATTGGTACGGTAAAGTACAGCGAAATCCTTGAAGTTTTTACCTTCTTCACGAATAATGTTATCAATAGTTGAAGCAACAAAAACAGCTTCATCACGTTCGTCATTAGCACGGTAATAAACGATTTGTTCACCGTCGTCATTTTGAGTCCAAAGTTTCTTTGGACGGCGGTTGCGGTTATTCTTGATAACTTCGTTGGCTGCCTGGAGAATTTTCTTGGTTGAACGGTAGTTTTCTTCCAAGAGAACTACCTTGGCTTCAGGATAGTCCTTTTCAAAGTCAAGGATGTTCTGCATATCAGCCCCACGCCAACCGTAGATTGATTGGTCCGCATCACCAACGACACAAATATTCTTGAAGCGAGAAGCCAAGAGTTTTACCAACTGATATTGAGCATGGTTGGTATCTTGGTACTCATCCACGTGAATGTACTGATAACGTTGCTGATAATAGGCGAGAACATCAGGATTTTTGTCAAAGAGACGCAAAGTCATCATAATTAAATCGTCGAAATCCATGGCCTCACTACGACGGAGCTCTTCCTGATAGGCCTTGTAACATTTAGCAACGATTTGGGTGTACATATCACCGGCCTGGTGCTCATAGGCCACTTCATCCAAGAGGTCGTTTTTGGCGTTGGAAATTGTCCCTAAGATGGCACGTTCATTCCACTTCTTAGGATCTAGGTTCAGATTCTTGAGAATACGTTTCATCAAAGTACGTTGTTCTCCAGGATCTACGATAGTAAAGTTTCGGTTGTAGCCAATATGGTCCGCTTCACGACGAAGAATTCGCACACACATACTATGGAAGGTCGCAATCAAGGTTTCTGAAGTTGCTGGATTTAAAGCCATAGCACGTTCACGCATCTCACGAGCTGCCTTATTGGTAAAGGTAATGGCTAGGATATTCCAGGGGTTAATCATTTTCTCGTCAATGAGGTAGGCAATGCGGTGGGTAAGCACACGTGTCTTCCCAGATCCTGCACCAGCCATAATCAACAAAGGCCCTTCAGTCGTTTGGACGGCTTCGGCCTGTTTGTCATTCATACCAGTTAATAATGGGTTCATCATATTCTCCATTCTCAAAAATAAGCTCTACTATTTTATCATTTTTTGGATGAAAATGCAGACTCTATTCATAATGCATATGAAATAACTTTAGAAAATAATTGTTTGTTTTTTTGGAAGTACTTTGCTTAAGATTGCCCATATTCCTAGCTTTTTCTAGCTTTAGAGGAAGACATTCTAAAGAATAATATTCGGATTTTTATACTTTTTATGAAAATTAGTGTTGACACTGTTCGGTTTTTTCGATAAGATAGAATCACAATAAAATAAGAACCGAGTGATGTCATCAGGATGACTGGTGATTGACGGACTTCTGGAGAGATCTTGAAGCAGCCTTAGCTGTATACAAGACACCGAAGGGGCAAGGGGTAACAACCGAAACTCTCAGGTAAAAGGACAGAAAGCATAGCAAGTTTTTAAACTTGTAGAAATAGCTTTGTATTCTCAGAGGTCTGGTTAAGCCAAACCTCTTTTTTGACGTCTCGGTTAAAGGAGATTGTAAATTTATGTTAGACTTTTTTACTACCATTGATGATTTTGTCTGGGGTCCCCCCCTTCTAGTCCTTCTTGTAGGAACTGGGGTTTACCTGACAATTCGTCTTGGTCTTTTGCAAGTTCTTCGTCTTCCTAAAGCTTTTAAACTTATCTTTGCTGAAGATAAAGGGGAAGGTGATATTTCTAGTTTTGCAGCCCTTGCGACTGCTCTTGCAGCAACTGTTGGTACAGGTAACATTGTCGGTGTAGCTACTGCCATCAAAACGGGTGGACCTGGTGCCCTTTTCTGGATGTGGATTGCCGCTTTCTTTGGTATGGCAACCAAATATTCTGAAGGTCTTTTGGCTATTAAATTCCGTACACTTGACGACCAAGGTAATGTCTCTGGTGGTCCAATGTATTACATCACACACGGTTTTTCTGGGAAATGGCAAACAATTGCTAAACCCTTGGCCTACTTCTTTGCCTTTGCAGGTGTCCTAGTTGCATGGTTGGGGATTGGTACCTTCTCTCAAGTTAACTCAATCACCGCTTCGCTTCAAAATAGCTTTGATTGGTCACCAAAAATCGTAAGTGTCATTCTTGCTCTTATCACTGCTGCTATCATTTTTGGTGGTATCCAATCTATCTCTAAAGTTTCTGAAAAGGTCGTACCATTTATGGCTGGACTTTATATCCTAGCAGCTCTTGTGGTTATCTTTACTAACTTTAATCAACTTCTTCCAGTCCTTGAAATGGTCTTCCAATCTGCCTTTACTGGTAAAGCAGCCGTTGGTGGTTTTGCTGGTGCAACAGTCATGGTTGCTATGCGTCTTGGTATTGCGCGTGGTGTCTTCTCTAATGAGTCAGGTCTTGGATCAGCTCCTATCGCTGCAGCTGCTGCTAAGACTGAAGAACCTGTTGAACAAGGTTTGATTTCAATGACAGGTACTTTCATTGATACGATTATCATCTGTACGCTTACTGGTCTTGCTATCCTTGTAACGGGTCAATGGTCAGGTAGCCTGGAAGGTGCCCCAATGACACAAGCAGCCTTCTCTTCTGTTTTTGGTACATTTGGTGAAATTGCCTTAACACTTTCTTTGGTTCTCTTTGCCTTTACAACAATCTTGGGTTGGTCTTACTACGGTGAACGTTGTTTCGAATTCATTTTCAAATCAACGAAATTCCTTCCACTCTACCGCCTCATTTTTGTAGTCATGGTTGCGCTTGGTGGTTACCTCACTCTTGATGTTGTTTGGAAAATTGCGGATATCGTAAACGGTTTGATGGCATTGCCTAACTTGATTGCTCTCCTTGTCCTCTCACCAATCATCTTCAAAGAAACCAAATCATACTTTGAACGTCACAAATAAACAAAAAGAGCCTAGGCTCTTTTTTCTTGACTTTATCAGCACCAATTCTTGCTACTACTGTTTTTTTGCGTTATAATGAAATTAAATCATTTTACAACTAATACAGAAAAAATCCAAAGGAATAACTATGTCAATTACCAAAGAATTTGATACGATTACTGCAATATCAACGCCTTTAGGTGAAGGTGCTATCGGTATTGTTCGCCTATCTGGAAGCGATGCTGTTGCTATTGCTAATAAGGTTTTTAAAGGAAAAAATCTAGAAACGGTCGCTTCACATACTATCAACTACGGCCATATCGTGGAAAATGATGAAACCATTGATGAAGTCATGGTCAGTGTTATGCGTGCACCAAAGACCTTTACACGTGAGGATGTTGTTGAAATCAACACACATGGTGGTGTCGCTGTAACCAATGAAATCCTTCAACTCCTTATCCGTTCTGGTGCTCGTATGGCCGAACCTGGAGAATTTACCAAACGTGCCTTCTTGAATGGTCGTGTGGACTTGACCCAGGCCGAAGCTGTCATGGATTTGATTCGTGCTAAGACTGATAAGGCTATGGCCGTTGCCGTTTCTCAACTTGATGGTTCGCTCAAGGATCTCATTAACAACACGCGCCAAGAAATCCTTAATACTTTGGCTCAAGTCGAAGTGAACATTGATTACCCAGAGTATGATGATGTTGAAGAAGTTACTACAAATCTAGTCCGTGAAAAAACGCAAGAGTTCCAAGCACTTCTAGAAAATCTTTTGGCTACTGCTAAACGAGGAAAAATTCTACGAGAAGGTCTTTCAACGGCAATCATTGGTCGTCCAAATGTCGGAAAATCTAGTCTTCTTAACAATCTCCTACGTGAAGAGAAAGCTATCGTCACAGATATTGAGGGTACAACACGTGATGTCATTGAAGAATACGTTAATATCAAAGGCGTTCCACTTAAGTTAATTGATACCGCTGGTATCCGTGACACAGACGATGTTGTTGAAAAAATTGGTGTAGAGCGTTCTAAAAAAGCTCTCGAAGAGGCTGACCTGGTTCTTCTTGTCCTTAACAGCTCTGAACCGTTAACTGAGCAAGACCGTACATTACTCGAAATTAGTAAAAATAGCAATCGAATCATCCTCCTAAATAAGACAGACCTACCACAAGCAATCCAAATGGCAGAACTTCCTGAAGACGTCATTCCAATTTCAGTCCTCAAGAATGAAAACATCGACAAAATTGAAGATCGCATCAATCAACTCTTCTTTGATAATGCTGGTCTAGTGGAGAAAGATGCTACTTATCTCT
>OKSF01002681.1_pt1 | contig 11639 bp, 9 predicted proteins | sample 1606061 | NCBI WGS metagenome assembly OKSF01 (sample SAMEA3541567, study PRJEB24748) | human gut metagenome | biome: human gut; feature: human-associated habitat; material: faeces | place: China | collected 2012 | reverse complement strand
TGATGTTGCGCATCGATCATGAGAACTGGATAAAGGCAGGGGTAGAGTACGTAGACGGCAAACAGAATGTAAGTGCCGTAGTCACCCACCACACCAGCGACTGGAGTGTAGTACAACTGCCGGATGCTCCTCGTTCTTTATGGATTAAAGCGGTCCGCCGACTGGATGCAGTGGAGATTTTCTTCTCCCACGATGATAAGGAATATACGATGATGCGTACTTGCTGGTTGCAGGATAATTGTCCGGTTATGGTCGGATTAATGGGAGCCTGCCCAGACGGAAAGGGATTCACGGCCACATTCGAAGAGTTTAAGGTAACTCCTTTGGCAGATCAGCGGAGACTGGAATGGGCTAAAAACAAGCCGACAAATAAAGAAAGGCAGTTCTTCCAACAAGCTCCCTTAGATGGCGGAGCAAAATGATGGTACACAATCACACTTCACGGACAGTCTTGTTGAGCCAATCAATAGCGATTCACTCAGAACAATTACCCTTTAGGGAGATGTATGGCTAAACAAGTATTCCATCAGCCAAAATGATCGTCATTCTTGGCTATTTTCTTCCGTAGCACCTAGGTACAACAATTGTCTCACCTTGGTTAAACAACTGAAGCACCTAGGTGACTCTTTCGTCTCACCTAGGTGCAACGAAAAAAAATCGCTATTTATGTGATTAGTGAGTAACTATCGCCGGCTAATGGATAGTAACAGAACCCGGTTCCGTATCCTAACGGAACTTTCCACTAAATGCTCCCGCTTTACCGGTGTCCCCATCAAGCTATTTTCCCAAAAAACGGGCAAATTTCTGCCGCTCCCGTTCCAACGTTTCTTCATCCATATCGGCCACCTGCCTGAACCATGAATATTCCAGGTCGACACTTTTCTTCTTTTCCGATTTATCCCAGTTTCCTATGACCTGGCCGTTATGAAGGACAATCGGGAAGAACAGTCCGTTGTTAGTAAACGCTTTGGGATAATGTTCAAGGGGCAGAACATCCGTCCGGTCTTTATATCCCAGCAGATATTCATCATAGGAGGGCAAAAGATGTATATGTCCCGACAGTTTGCCACGAGTCCGGCAGGTGTCATGAATATACCATGTCTGTTCTTTCCATTGTTCGGTTGTCAGTTCCGAAGCAATCAGATAAACAGCCTGTTTTGCATCCGAAACCGGCAACCCCGACCACCAAATGAAATCCTGCAAAACTGCCGGAGAATGGCTACGGAAATAACTCCGTGCCAAGCGTGCCAAAGACTCGTCTTTCGTCAGTTCGGGCATCGGCGGAACCCGTTCTTCCAAAAGTGCGTACGTGCATTTGCTTCCTCTGTCCTCGCCACTACAAATGATGCCTTCCTGCTCCGCACGTGCCATAAAGCGAGTCATACGGTGATTGTCCGCCACAATCCCCGAACGGTTAAAGTGTTCGGCAATCTCTTGTTTTGTCAGGCTTTTCTTTCCACAAAGAATCTTCTCCAACAGGTCATGTGCTTTCGTATACACTTCATTCGGGATGTCCAGATCATATCCTTTCGCAAAAGAATCATTTGCTGAAATAATACGTTGCGCGGAAAGTTTCAGCATCCAGCGGATATCCTCTGCCGCCACCAAATGCCACGTAGGACGCATCACATGAGTCCTCAGAATTTCTCCCTCACGCAATGCCTTCTCTACTGCCTGAATCGTAGCCGATTTCAGACGCATCCCTACTGCCCACTTCACCATGGAATAGTTCTGTGCCTGCATGGCTCCCATCCAGGACACCAACTCTTTAGGTTCACGGAAAAGCGGATTTGATAACTGCTGATTCAGCAAACGGATATTCGGTATATTCATAAATCAGTTATTTTATTTGCCACAAATATAAAATCTTTTCGCAAACAAATCATTATAAATGATTAATTGATAAGCGGAAAGAACTTTTTTTATCCGCCGGACAGGAATTAAATATCATTTTTTATTTCTTCTTTTGTAAGAATAATCCCCCGACATACGACTAACTCTCCAAAACATATTAAAATTAAAATGAAGTGGAAGAAGAATTTATCGAACTAATCAACCGGTATCAAGGGATATTGCAGAAAATATGCAATATCTATTTCTACCAGCATCCGCTCCGTGAGGATTATTATCAGGAGATATTAATCCGGCTGTGGAAAGCATACCCCAAATTCAAGCAGGAGAGCACCGTTTCGACATGGCTCTACAGAGTCACGCTGAACGCTGCCATTGATCTTGTGCGGAAAGAATCTGTGCAGCCCGTTTACAAAGAGTTATCGACACAGGAATATGCCATACGTGACAGCCATCCGGAAGAGAACACCGCAACGGATAAAAAAGAGCAGCTATATCAAGCCATCAACCGGTTGTCCGAAATAGAAAAAGCGATTATCATTCTTTATCTTGAAGGTTATGAATACAAAGAAATCGCCGCCGTTATCGGCATTTCCGAGAGTAATGTCGGAGTGAAAATTAATAGAATCAAGAAACAACTCATTAAACAATTAAACAATGGAAGACAATAATTTGAAAGAATGCTGGAAAGAAATACATACCGGCACAGAAATAAAGCCAATGAATATAAAAGAAGTGATACGCAAGAAGCATTGTCGTACCATTTCCCAAACCTTACGTCGTCAGAAAACGCTGATCTCTTTATTTGCCATCCTGCTGGCATTCTCCGTAGCGGCCAGCATCTGGGATACGGTCATCATGGGAAACACCTCGATCTCCCTATGGACCGGAAGTGCCTTTCTGCTGTTTCTGCAGGTTTCGGCCATTGGACATTATCAGCTCCTCACAAGGTCGGCAGACACATATTCACTGAAAGAATCCGGAGCAATGCTTAAAAGACAGCTGGAACGAAGAATCAATATTGATTTCACTATATATCTGATATTCTTTTACGGAACAGCCGTCAGATTCGTGATTCAATATTTCAATGATTACGAAGGATTAAAAGGACTTACATTCATTCTGATACTCTTTACGAGCATCCTTCTTGCTATTCCATGGCTCATGAGGTATCAGCAGAAACATCGGTACAGATATTATTTCAACTCTCTCGATAAGAGTCAGAAGCTGTTGGAAGTCTCCGAATAAATCTCTACTTTTGTACTCCATAACAAAGAATATACTTAGAATGATGCTCTATAAACTTATTTCCCCTTCGATGGTAAAGGCAACAATCCAGTTGCCGGCTTCCAAAAGTATCAGCAACCGTGCACTCATCATCAATGCGCTGGGTAAAGGCATTTATCCACCGGAAAACCTGTCCGATTGCGATGATACCCAAGTCATGATAAAAGCCCTGACCGAAGGTAAAGAGACTATAGACATCATGGCAGCCGGAACCGCCATGCGTTTCCTGACCGCTTATCTGAGTGCCACTTCGGGAGAACGGATTATCACAGGCACCGCCCGTATGCAGCAACGCCCGATACAGATTCTGGTCAACGCCCTTCGCGAGTTGGGAGCTGAAATAGAGTACACCCATAACGAAGGATATCCGCCTCTCCGCATCAAGGGCGCAGAGCTGAAAGGAAATGAAATCACGCTGAAGGGAAACGTCAGTTCACAGTATATATCCGCCCTGCTGATGATAGGTCCTGTGCTCAAAGACGGACTGACACTGCACTTGACAGGAGAAATCATTTCCCGTCCTTATATCAATCTGACACTGCAATTAATGCAGGACTTCGGAGCAAAAGCGGCATGGACTTCACCCAGCAGCATCTCCGTAGCTCCGCAACCGTATCAGAGTGTCCCCTTCACCGTAGAAAGCGACTGGAGCGCTGCTTCTTACTGGTATCAGATTGCCGCTTTGTCTCCGGAAGCAGAGATTGAACTGTTGGGATTATTCCGCAACAGTTATCAGGGAGACAGTCGGGGAGCGGAAGTTTTCTCCCGTCTGGGGATCACGACGGAGTTCACTCCCAAAGGCGTAAAGATCAAAAAAACAGGCAAGACACCGGAACGACTGGAAGAAGACTTCGTTGACATTCCGGACCTGGCACAAACGTTCGTTGTAACTTGCGCTTTATTAAATATCCCTTTCCGTTTCACAGGCTTGCAGAGTCTGAAAATAAAGGAAACAGACCGCATCGCCGCATTGAGAACCGAACTTAAAAAGCTGGGATACCTCATCGAAGAAGAAAATGACAGCGTATTGATGTGGAACGGCGAACGTTGCGAACCGGAAGCGGTTCCTGTGATTGCGACCTACGAAGACCACCGGATGGCGATGGCATTCGCACCGGCAGTAACCTCTTGTCCCAACTTACTGATTGCTGACCCGCAAGTTGTTTCCAAATCGTATCCCGGTTATTGGGAGGATTTAAAACTTGCCGGATTCCAAGTGATAAACGAAGGTTAATCATAGCCGCACTGTGGAAGATTTCAATAAATATACTTCCCATATCAACTATTCCCCTATTGTAGATTTTACATTACAGCAGGGGAAAGAGACTTTTTATAAAAAAGGAGAGTACTTTGTACGGCAAGGAGAAGCCTGTAAGATCATGGGGTTTGTTGTTTCCGGCTCTTTCCGCTATTGTTGCGTCAACAGTCTGGGCGAAAGCAGCATTGTCGGATATACATTCGACCATTCTTTTGTCGGGAATTATCCGGCTTTCCAGTTGCAGGACCAATCAAATGTAGATATTCAAGCGTTATGCGACTGTACGGTGTATGTGATCAACCATTCCCAACTGGCAGATTTCTACGACATTAACAACGACCACCAAAAACTGGGACGCCGGATTGCGGAAACTCTTCTGTGGGAAATATATGACCGGATGATCTCCATGTACAGTCTGACACCGGAAGAACGTTATCTCGATATTATCAACCGCTGTCCCGACCTGCTGAAACTGATTACTTTAAAAGAACTGGCTTCTTACCTACTTATTCGTCCGGAAACGTTGAGCCGCATCCGGAGAAAAGTAGTTCAGAAGTAAATTCTTGATTTCAATCAAGATTTTATTCAGGCTCCTCTCCTACCTTTGCAGGCAAACATAGTCTATTTTAATTCATGAAGAAAATAATAATTGTAGGCGCAACCTCCGGCATCGGTCGTGGATTGGCAGAACAGTATGCCCGTGAAGACTACCTTATCGGCATCACCGGTCGCCGTGAGAATCTATTAAAAGAGATTTGCGCACAAGATAAAGATAAACTATTCTATCAGGTATGTGACATCACTCACACAGAAACGACCCTTTCATCACTGGAAACGCTTGTACAAGAAATGGGAGGCATGGATATGCTGATTATCTGTGCCGGAACGGGGGAACTGAATCCACAGCTCTCCTATCAGCTCGAAGAACCGACCTTATTGACCAACGTAGTGGGATTTACCAATATCGCCGACTGGGGGTTCCGGTACTTTGAACAGCAGAAAGGCGGGCATCTGATTAACATTTCCTCAGTAGGCGGAACACGCGGCAGCGGTGTAGCACCAGCTTATAATGCTTCAAAAGCCTATCAAATCAATTACATGGAGGGACTGCGGCAAAAGGCGGCAAAGCTACCCTTTGCTGTCTACACCACTGACATCCGTCCGGGATTTGTAGATACAGCGATGGCGAAAGGAGAAGGATTGTTTTGGGTTACTCCTGTCGATAAAGCCGTAAAACAAATCAAAAAGGCTATATCAGACAGGAAAAAAGTCGCCTTTATCTCCAAAAGATGGAAATATGTGGCATGGTTATTCAAACTGATTCCTTCCGCCCTTTATTGCAAGATGTAAAACAGCCTTTCAGTGAGGCTGAGTTACCATGAAGCTTCATTGGCCATCTTCCACATATTAAGAAAAGAAGCCTTGGTGATTTCCACTATCTTATCCCAGTTTAACCGGTCAGCATGATCGGATGGCTGGTGATAATCGGGATGTCCGTCCGTATGATACCAGATAATAGGAATACCTGCTTTGGCAAACGTTCCATTGTCACTGCCCCCTACCGGATTGTCCCAGGCACGATAGTCCGGTTCCAACTGTAAACCATACTTCTTAATATCCTTTTTCAGCCAGTCTCCAAAAGAGGGATGAGCAGCTGTATAGAAATAGACGACATGTTTCGGTTGTTCCGGTTTATTGTTGCGACCTATCATATCAAAGTTGAGATATCCCTTGACCTGCGAAACAAAAGGGCAAGTCTGTACAAAATATTTAGAACCGAGCAATCCCTTTTCTTCTCCGTCCCAAAAGGCAAAGATTACATTTCGCTCCGGTTGTTGTCCGCTTGCAAGAAATGCCCGGGCAATCTGCAATACAGCCGAGACACCGGAAGCATTGTCATCCGCGCCGTTATAAATCTGATCTCCGTCAAGTGCCGGGTCTATCCCCAAATGGTCAAAGTGAGCGCCTACGATGACATATTCCTTCGTATTCTTACCGGGAATCATAGCCAGTACGTTCCTCATTGATAGTTTTTGATGAACTTCCTGTTTCAGCTTCGCTACAGAGTCCGGATGAACTTCCAGACGTCCTTTCTTCTGACGCTCTTTGCGGTAAGCATCAAAAGGCTGGAAGTAGCTTTCGTTCAGAGGTTGGATTCCCATCCATTGTAAGATAGATGCTATATACTCAGAGGAGACATACGAACCGTGGAATCCGGCTTCACGTCCCTGTAATTCATCACTTGCAAGGAAACCGATTGTTGCTTCGGCAGAAGAACGGTTGATCGTGTTCAAGCCTTTTTCTACGGGAGACTGTGCAAAAGTTACTGTTCCTACAAGTATTAATCCGAATAATATAATTCTTTGTTTCATCGTGGTATATAATTTAGAGTCCATGTTACAAAAGTACGAAAAGAACACAGAATCTATCCTCAAATACAAAAAAAGAGTAAGCAGTTGCCATCTTTTATAAGATTTGGCTGCTCACTCTTTCTACAAACTATTAAGACCTTGTTATCCTGTCAATCTTTCCTTATTTTGAAAAAGGAGACATGCGGAAAGCATATTTATAAACTGTATTCTTCTGAATTTCATAAGCGGGACGGGGACCCGGTCCGCAACTGGCATTACCCAGACCACGCTGTATGCAATCCAGATTCAGCACCACCTCCGCACGATAAATATCAGACAAGGCATGACCGTACTTGATTTCAAACAAGTCCTTATCCGTATAGTGCAAAGCACTGAAATCAAATGTATCGGCAGCAGTAATCTTGATTCCTTTACCTGCTTTATTGGTCAAAGTCAGCCAGCGGGTATCACAACGCCCACCCATCGTCTGAGAACGGGCATAACTCTCTTTCATATCATTGACAGCAGACTGGTATTTGCCGACATAAGCCGCATTCTTCCGATCCCGATAATTTTCTATCGGACCGCGACCATACCATTCCAACTGCTCCAACGAAGGATTAAAGAAGGCCTGTAACGACAGACGGGGAAGATTAAAGTCATCATTCGTTGTAAAAGAAGCATCCACATCTATTTCACCATTACCATACAAACGGTAAATCAATGTATAAGGCACTTTCACATCTCCGACGGTTTCCTGCAACTGAATCGTTACAATTGCCGACTGATTATCTCCCGACCATTTCCAGTCGAAACTGATTACTTCCGTTTGGGTATCCTGCCACTTACGCACATCGTTATTGATAAAACGGAACGTATTCAGCGACCATCCCTCACGCAGATGAAGCATATTATCACCATGATAACGCACACCGGTCAGCTTGCCTTCTTGCTTATCAAAGGTGATTTCTACACCGGGACTGCGGAAGAATAAATAACGCTTCTCCTCTTCCACCACTTTAAACAGAGATTCTTTAGATGAGGCGGAAACTGCTACCGGCTGTAGCCCGGTATTCGGGGATTTTTGAAGCAAAAGTTGTTCCGTAGCTACGATATGTCCGGCTTTTGCCCATACGCAATCCTTCTTTAGTTTTATTTCAAGGTTCAAATAATATTCACCTTCTGAAGTTAAATAGCGGGAATAAGGTATCTGCACCGCACGATGCTCTCCAGGCTTACCATCGGGTAGGCTGAACTCTTCTTCCGCTATCGGCACACCATCTTTCAAAATCACATAGCGCAGATTAAAATCATGCAGATTCAGGAAAGCATAGCGGTTACGAACGCCGATACTGTTTTCAGCATTCGGTTCCAATGTGATATATTGGTAGACTTTCTTCACTTCCCACAACTTAGGAGTAACTTGACGATCAGCCGTCACAATCCCGTTACAACAGAAATCATTGTCGTTAGGGCGATCACCGAAGCTGCCTCCAAAATAATAATGATCGGCAGGCTGTCCGGGCATATTAATGCCCTGATCCACCCAATCCCAGATGCATCCTCCGATCATACGTTTCGAATGATGCTCAATATAATCCCAGTATTCTTCCAGATTACCGATGGCGTTGCCCATCGCATGAGCATATTCACAAAGGAAATAAGGCTTGTTACGGGGTTGCTCGTCCTGTTCGATCATACTTTCAATCGAAGGATACATACGGGAATCCATATCGGCCACATCGTTCATTCCTTCATAATGGATATAACGGTCGTCTATCGCTTTGGCTGCCTGATAGGTAGCCTCAAAGTTACGACCACCACCGGACTCATTGCCCATTGACCAGAAAATGACCGAAGGATGATTCTTATCCCGCTCCACCATACGCACCATCCGGTCGACGTAAGCTCCTTCCCAGCTTTCACGGTTTGACAGCGACATATTGCCGTGACACTCAATATCGGCCTCATCCATGACGTACAAGCCATAATAATCATACAGCGCATACATCTTCGGATCGTTCGGATAATGACTGGTACGAATCGTGTTGAGGTTGAAACGTTTAAAGAGAAGAATGTCCTCTATCATGCTTTCCACCGGAACAGCTTTTCCAAACTGCGGATGTATGTCATGCCGGTTGGCTCCTTTAAAAAGAATCAATGCATTATTGATATACACCTTATTATTCCGGATCTCTATCTTACGGAAGCCATATTGCTGGCTCGTCGCTTCAAGCACATTGCCTGCGGCATCAAGCAGTTCCAGTTGGACGGTATACAGAGAAGGAGTCTCAGCACTCCATAACCGAGGGTCGCGAATCGTAGTCGTACCTTCACAGACGTTTTCCTGTCCACCGGTTATCTTTCCGGCAGGTATGGTAAACGAACTCACAGGCTTTCCTTCCGTATTCAGCAAAGAGACACGTACGGTAGCTTCCTGTACTTTCTTTCCGTAATTATGCACATCCGTTTTCACTTTCAGTTCCGCTTTATCCAGACGGTCGCTGATCTGAGAAGTCAGGTGAATGTCACGTAGACGAACTTTCGGACTGGCTACCAAATAAACATCCCGATGAATACCACTTAAACGGAACATATCCTGATCTTCAAGGAAACTGCCGTCACACCAGCGGTAAACTTCCACGGCAACCGTATTATTACCCGCTTTGACGTAAGGAGTGATACGAAATTCTGCATCATTACTGGACCCTTGCGAATAACCGACTTTCTTACCGTTGATCCATACATAAGCTGCACTATAAATTCCATCGAAATGGATAAAGACTTCTTTGTCTTTCCAGTCGGCAGGAAGAGCAAATTCACGGCGATAAGATCCTACCGCATTCGGCTCTTTCTCTACAGTATATCCACGCTGCCCCTGTATAAAAGGAGGATTGTTACGGATGGGATAAGTAATATTGGTATAAATAGGTGTACCATATCCGTGCATCTCCCAGTTGGAGGGAACAGGAATCTCTTTCCAGCCAGAGACATCATAACTCGTTTTATAGAAATCCACCGGACGTTCCGAAGGTTGTTTCACCCAGTTAAACTTCCAGTTTCCATTCAACAGCAGATAACGGGAAGAGCGGGTACGCTCCCAAGGACGGGTATAAGCGGGATCCGCCTTCATCTCTTCCGAATTGGCGAAAGGAATAAATGTAGCCCTGCCTTCTTCTTTATTGATTGCATAGATACGTTCATTTTCCCAGTCATTATGACTCGTTGTTTTCAAGGCTTCCGCCACTACTTTCAGGTTCGATTTCCGTATCTGCCACTGCTGGTTACTTTTCGAAGCTTCCGGTTCTAACTGAAAGACAGGCTCTCCGACCAGTCCGGCATCAGGAAATCCTAAGTTATAGCCAGTCCCGACATTGGTTAATACGTAATTCCCATTCGGCAAAGCCGTTATTTTCCATTGCTGATTCGGATTTTTAGGGTCTGCCGACCATTGAATCACGGAACATTCTACTTTTCCTTTACCACTATTATCTACATTCATTTGAGTCAAGGGACTGGTTATCGTATAGCATCCCTCTTGTTCGCATGGAATCAGGTTCCAGACCTGCGATTCTTTGTCTGCCTCCCGCTTACTGATAAATATTTTCGTATTCGTATCCAGACTCTCCTGATTGTCCAGCACTAATCCGTTGACCGTATGGATTTCATATCCTTGCTTCGGATCAAACTGCTGCGCCACAACCGCAGAGGCGGAAAACGACAGTGCAATCAATGCACTTCCCAAGATTTTTAATCGTTGCATCATTTAGTAGTCTAATTTATATTATAATTTGAAAACCGGTGACTGTTTATATACGCCAAAAGTATGGATAGCCGGACAAGCCTTACCGTCCTGAATACGCAAACGTACCTGCTTTGCTTTCACCGGTGCCAGACGTACAATCCATTTATGACCAATGGTCTGCTTGTCCGTCGCCTCCGGAATGGTGATCCAGTTTTTGCCATCAACAGTGTACTCCACACTCCACTTCGTCGTCCGATGTCCCAATTCGATAACTTCTTCGATCATCAGACAATCAAACTCAATAGTTTTGGGCAAGGTAAAAATTATATCCGCTTTTACCTCTCCGTCTTTTCCGGCAAAATAAGTGTTTTTCTCATTGTCCAGCATTTTTTCCGGACTATACTTTGCGCCCCGTACATTGGTCGCTTTCACTTTGGCTCCTCTCAACAGATTCGTACTGAAAGTCTCATCAATCCCCTGTTTTAACAAGGCGGCGTGCAGCGAATCGGTCGAATGAATCAAACCACGTCTGTCGGGCGGGAAATTCAGAAGCAATACACTATTACGCCCCACGGAGGTATGATCCGTAGGAATTAATGTGTATCTTTCCTGCTGTATTAAAAACAACGGAAATGCTTCATACTTCAATGCCCGTTTCAAAAGTTCCTTGATTGTATCCCACTGATCCGTTTCGATTCCCATTCCATTACACCTTTTATCATATAACATCGGATAACAATCCTTTAAGAAATCATTTAACGTCCAAAACGTATCATCTTCATAGGAAAATATTGATACTACTGACGCATTTCCGATAAGGAATCTGAATAAAGTAATCATTTCTGCCTCTAATTTCAAATAATTCTCATTATTATCCGCCTCATAATATCGATCCCCATCAACATTTTTAGAGAATAAAATTTGTATCTCTTTCCCATTTTGTGTGGCTTGCAAAGAAACTTCATCAAAATAATTTAAATCCTCTATTTTCTTTTGACTAATATAACGCAACATTTCTGTTTATCTCCTCCATAACTAAAAATTACTTAACCTTTTGTCAAGGTTTTACCTTGCTGATATATCGGAAATACCCATTAACGGCATCTAACTGTTACATGAATCAGAAGCAGACACTCCATTCTCTTTT
>OKSF01002678.1_pt1 | contig 11649 bp, 8 predicted proteins | sample 1606061 | NCBI WGS metagenome assembly OKSF01 (sample SAMEA3541567, study PRJEB24748) | human gut metagenome | biome: human gut; feature: human-associated habitat; material: faeces | place: China | collected 2012 | reverse complement strand
CTTATTTCAAACACCGGATGTGTTGAAAAACAAGGATACTACAACCATGGAGAAGGCGAATATCGCTGCGGACACTTACGTCCGGCGTATGCAGCTTGACGAACACCAGCTCACTGCAGCACGAGCTGTCTTCTTCGAGGTGTACAACGTGCATGACCTCTTCCAGCTTTGCCAGCTGCTTCATGATCTGCTCAAGCACCATATGGTCGCCCTGCACGATGATAGACATGCAGGAAACCTTTGGATCAGTCGTGGCCGAAACGGTCAGCGAATCGATGTTGTAGCCGCGGCGGCCAAACAGGCTGGATACGCGGGCCAGAACACCGGCGTTGTTCTGTACGGTGACAGAAAGGATATACTTTTCCATAATTTCTCCTTCCTTATTCCGTTACAAGATCGTCAACCGTGCCGCCTGCCGGGATCATCGGCAGGACGCGCTCGTCCTTGTCGATCTGTGCGTCGATCAGCACAGGACCGGTACGCTTCATCGCTTCCCGCAGCGCGTCGCGCAGCTCGACGATATTGGTAACACGGACGCCGCGTGCGCCGAAGGCGTCGGCCAGCTTGACGTAATCTGTCTTGCGGTGCGGGTCGGTCTGCGAGTAGCGGCTGCCATAGAACATGGTCTGCCACTGACGCACGTTGCCGAGCACGCGGTTATTCATAATGATCGTGATCACCGGCAGGTTATAGGAAACCGCGGTGCAAATCTCGTTAAGATTCATGTGGAACGAGCCGTCGCCCGTGATGTGGACAACCGTTCTGTCCGGGAAGGCCACCTGCGCGCCGAGTGCCGCGCCGTAGCCGAAGCCCATCGTACCCAGACCGCCGGACGTCAGGAACTGACGAACGTGCTTGCGGCCGTTGTACTGTGCACTCCAAAGCTGGTGCTGACCAACGTCGGTTGCGATAATGGTGTCCTCCGGGGTCTCCTCCGCAACCGTGCGGAGCAGCTGGTGCGGATGGATAACGCTCTCGTCGTCCTTCGGTACATAGTCGAGCTTTGTCTGCCACTCGGCAATCTGCGCGCGCCATGCGTCGTGCTTTGCCTCCTTGATATACGGCATAACCTTTTCGAGGAAGGTCTCCGCATCGGAAACAATGGCATAATCAACGCCGATGTTCTTATTGATCTCCGCATTGTCAATGTCAATATGGATAACCTTTGCCGACGGTGCAAAACGCTTGGTGTTGGTCGCAACGCGGTCGGAGAAGCGGGCACCGATGCAGACCAGCAGGTCGCAGCGCTCAACCGCCCATGCGGCAGAAACCGTACCGTGCATGCCGATCATGCCGAGGCTGAGCGGCTCGGTATCCGGAATGCAGCCGATGGCCATCATGGTGTGCGCCGACGGAATATCCGCCTTGCGCTGCAGCTGCAGCAGCATGTCGCCTGCGTCAGCGGTTTCAACACCGCCGCCGTAGTAGATCACCGGACGCTCGGAGGCGGCGATCATGTCCGCTACGGTCTGCAGCTCCTCGTCCGAAATCTCGTAGGTCTCGTTGATCTCAACCTTGCCCTTCGGGATAAACTCGCACTGTGCCGAGGTGATATCCTTCGGGATGTCGATCAGCACCGGACCCGGACGTCCGGAAGCGGCAATGCGGAACGCATCGCGCACGGTGTCAGCGAGTTCGTCAACATCACGGACAACGAAATTGTGCTTGGTGATTGGCATGGTGATACCGGCAATGTAAACCTCCTGAAAGGAGTCGCGGCCGATGAGGCTGGTGCCGACGTTGCCGGTGATGGCAACCATCGGGATGGAATCCATATACGCGGTAGCAATACCGGTTACGAGGTTGGTCGCACCCGGTCCGCTCGTTGCCAGGCAGACACCTACCTTGCCGGTCACACGGGCGTAGCCGTCCGCTGCGTGTGCCGCGCCCTGTTCGTGCGCGGTCAGGATATGTCGAATGCGGTCGCTGTTTTTGTAAAGTGCGTCATAGATGTTCAAAACCGCACCGCCGGGATAACCGAAAATGGTATCAACTCCCTGCTCTACAAGTGCGTCGATCAGAATCTCTGCGCCGTTCTTTACCATTGCGAATCCGCCTCCTTTCTCTCATTTCAACATAACATACATACTTATGCAGCAGCCGGATAACGATTGCCGCAAGATACCGTATAAACAAAAAAGCCCTTGTCTCACAAAGAGACAAAGACCAAAAACTCTGCGGTACCACTCTTTTTGCCACACTGCCCTATTCGGCGGCATGACCACTCACCCGATCGTTTAACGCAGATCATGCGGGATAGCTTACACTGAACCCTGTTTCATTTCATTTCAGCAATCCGGCTCCCGGAGGACTTTCGCACTTTCCGTTTCCCACTGTCTTACACCAGCCGACAGCTCTCTATCATGGGTCCGGGACGCTACTTTTCCGTTCGCAGCCTGTATCTTTTTGAATGTTGTTTATATTATAAAGGCGTTTTCTCAGAATGTCAACGTCTTTCCGACTGCAAATATGCGAAAACTGTCGTGCATATTTCTTTGTTTTTTCGCCATACTACACAATGCCAAACATATACAGTTTTTACTCCGGTAAACTGTGCGATTTTCATAAGCGAAGGAGGTGCGGGCGTATGGCAGTGCCGCTGCTGCGCACGCTGATTTTATACTGTGCGGTCATCTGCGCCGTGCGGCTGATGGGTAAACGGCAGATCGGCGAGCTGGACCCGTCCGAGCTGGTCGTTACCATTCTGGTATCCGATCTGGCGGCTGTGCCCATGCAGGATTTAGGGATTCCGCTGCTCTCCGGTCTGGTGCCGATCGCCACGCTCGTGGTGCTCGAGATTTTTCTCAGCTTCGCCGCACTCAAAAGCCGCAGATTCCGGCGGCTGCTGAACGGTCAGCCGGCCATCATCATCCGCAAGGGACAGCTCGATATTGACAAGCTGCGGCAAATGCGGCTGACGACCGACGAGGTGATAGAGACACTCCGCAAGCAGAATGTTGCAGCCGTGTCCGATGTGAAGTACGGCGTCATCGAGCCGGATGGCACGCTGACGGTTATCCTCAAGCAGCCGCAGCAGCCGGTCACGGCGGAAATGCTCGGCATTACGCCCAAGGATACCGGTCTGCCGCTCGTTGTCGTGTCGGACGGCAGGATGGTTCCGCGCTCGCTCGAGCTGCTGCACCTCTCCCCTGCGGATATCGAGCGGCGGCTGAAAAACCAGAGTATCGCGGTCGAGGATGTGTTCCTGATGACGCTCGACGACTGCGGCAACACGTTCCTGCAGAAAAAGGAGGGCCGCGCATGAAGCGATTGCTGACGGCTGCCGTGCTGTGTGCCGTGCTCATCCTCGGCAGTGTGTGGAGCATAAGAGCCGTGGACAACACGGCACAGGCGGTCGCCCTCGACGTAGAGAACGACCGCCTGAACGAAGCGCGGGAGACATGGGACGCAGCACAGACCCTGCTCGGTGCTCTGCTGCTGCACAGCGAGATTGATCAGGCTGACCGGCTGTTTGACCGTGTGCTTGCCGCGCAGCAAAACGGCTTGACGGACGAATTTTCGCTCGACCGTGCGGAGCTGCTTGCTCAACTGAGGCATTTGCCGGAGGTGCAGCGTCCGACGCTTAAAAATCTGTTTTAAGGATATTCGCGCACCTGCACTGACAGACCGTCCGGATCGTAAACGTAGAAGTAGCGCGCGTCCGGCTCCGGCTGACGGATATCGGACGGATTCATGCCGTGCAGGACGGCACGCTCATGCGCGCTGGCGATATCCTCCGTACCGAAGCAGAGGAACATGCCGGACGCCTTGACGGTCTCACCCTCCGGCATGCCGATCAGCTCCAGCCGGGTTTCGCCGTTGGCGTTCTGCAGATAAGCAATGCTGCCGCCGTTCGCGGAGAACTGCGTGTGGATCTTGAGCTCGGTGAGCGTCTGGTAAAAATGCAGCGATTTCTCGAAATCGCGCACGCGGAGCGCTAAATGGTGGATGTGCATAGCAGGCACCTCGTTTCGTTGTTTTGTTTTATTGTATAAAGCAGAGCAACCTGTGTCAATAGGGAAATTCCGGAGATTAGCGCTACACATACGGGCTACTCTGCGCAGGCGCGACACAAGGTGAATTGCCCGTAGGGCAAGAGAAGATCCCCTGGGGGATAACAGTGTCGCGCGATTTTTTCCCGTTATACCAGAAGGCGCCTGCGAATTTAGGCGTTTGGTGCAATTTATCCCCGTAGGTGCTGTCTATAATAACGCGCTCACGAATTGCGCGGCACGGGTATGTTGCGCCTGCTTAGATGAAATCGCATGTGTAGCAGTAATGTATCTGACCCTGCGAACAGTTTGCGAAAGACACGGAAGAAAAAATCCTCTGCCGTTCCCCTATTTCGAAGCGGTCACATATAGGAAATCTGCGCCAGATTAGGAAGCAAGGGAAAGGTAGGAGTTCAAAGAGGAAGGAAAACCGCAGGTTGTCCTTCCTTTTTGCCCCCGCCGCGGGCGCGGCAACGCTCCCGCCGTCCGCAGACGGCGAATCCCCCGCTGAGGTTCAGCGGAAAACTCTCCGCCCGTTAGGGACGAACCCGCCTACGGCAGTTCGAGTCCCCCGCTCAGCCGGTGCTGAAAAGGCTGCCGCCCCGTTCGGGCGAACACGCTTACGCAGTTCGCGTGCCCCGCTCAATCCCTGCCGCGAAATTTTGAGATACAAAAAAGGCTCTGGATATGCTCCAGAGCCTTTCTCTATGCAATTTCAGCGCAAATTAACCGTTTACCGCTGCTTTAAGCGCCTCAACCTTATCGGTATTCTCCCACTTGACGCCAAGCTCCTCGCGGCCCATGTGGCCGTAGGCTGCCAGCTGCTTGTAGATCGGCTTACGCAGGTCAAGCTGCTCGATGATCGCCGCCGGACGCAGGTCGAACACCTTCTCTACGGCCTTCTCAAGCACATCGTCGCCAACAACGCCGGTGCCGAAGGTCTCTACCATGATGGAAACCGGCTCGGCAACGCCGATGGCATACGCCAGCTGAATCTCGCAGCGCTTTGCCAGACCTGCCGCAACGATGTTCTTCGCAACCCAGCGAGCCGCATACGCGCCCGAGCGGTCCACCTTGGTCGGGTCCTTGCCGGAGAACGCGCCGCCGCCGTGACGGCCGATGCCGCCGTAGGTGTCCACGATGATCTTACGGCCGGTCAGACCGGAGTCGCCGTGCGGGCCGCCGATGACGAAACGGCCGGTCGGGTTGATGAAATACTTGGTATTCTCATCCAGCAGATGGGACGGAATGACCTTCTTTACCACCTGCTCGATCATGTCCTCGCGAATCTGCGCGAGGGACACCTCCGGGCTGTGCTGGGTGGAAATAACAACCGTATCCACGCGGACGGGCTGATTGTCCTCGTCATACTCTACGGTAACCTGGCTCTTGCCGTCCGGACGCAGATAGTCGAACATACCGTCCTTGCGAACGTCGGTCAGGCGCTTTGCCAGCTTGTGCGCCAGAGAGATCGGCAGCGGCATCAGCTCCTTGGTCTCATCGCACGCATAGCCGAACATCATGCCCTGATCGCCCGCGCCGATGGCGAGGTCAGCCTCAGCGGCGCCCTCCTTGCTCTCGAGGGAGTTGTCAACGCCGAGTGCAATGTCGGCGGACTGCTCGTCGATGGCGGTCAGAACAGCGCAGGTGTCGCAGTCAAAGCCGTACTTTGCGCGGTCGTAGCCGATCTCACGAACCGTGTCGCGGACAACCTTCGGGATGTCCACATAGCAGGAAGTGGAAATCTCGCCCATTACCTGAACCATACCGGTGGTGCAGGTGGTCTCGCAGGCTACGCGGGCATACGGATCCTGCGTTAAAATCTCGTTAAGAATCGCGTCCGAGATCTGGTCGCAGATTTTATCGGGATGGCCTTCCGTAACCGATTCCGAGGTGAAAAAATGATGTGCCATTAAGTATCAGTTCCTTTCTCCAGTTCATTTTCAGAGCATTAAAAAACGCTCCTCAGCGGGAGCGAAAAGTTCGTTTTGCTCCCTCATCTTTCGTATTCTTACGCCGGATTTGGCACCTTACGTTGCAAAACAACGCAGGTTGCCGGGTTTCACAGGGCCGTTCCCTCCACCGCTCTCGATAAGGACATGTATTCACTTACGCCGTATATTTTATATAAAATTTCCGGCTTTGTCAAGGGGTATTTTCGGCATCCAAGGAGAAAATCGCCGCATTGACATTTTCCGCTTGCACCGTTATAGTAATAGAGGTAAGAATTTGCCCTGCATATTTATCACATCATATGGCCTTCTCAGGCTGACGCACGGCAGCACTTACCCGCATTCACTTTGCGCCAGGGCGATACCTTATTATTGCCTGAACGGCGCTCTGTTTTGTTATGGGAGAGATCAAGGGTATTATGAATGTAAATGTTGGAATCGACATCGGCTCAACGACCGTCAAGATCGTCGTTGTCCGCGATGGAGAGATTATCCACAAGCACTACGAACGGCATTTTTCCAAGGTGCGTGAAAAGGCGGTCGAGCTGGTGCGCGCGGCGCGCGAGCTCATCGGCGAGGACACACCGCTCCGCTGTTCGATCACCGGCTCGGCCGGTTTAGGCGTGGCGAAGGCCGCGGATATTGATTTTGTACAGGAGGTGTTCGCCACCCGCAAGGCGGTAGGCGTGCACGTTCCGCAGGCCGATGTTGTCATTGAGCTGGGCGGCGAGGACGCGAAGATCGTATTCCTCACCGGTCAGCTGGAGGAGCGCATGAACGGCTCCTGTGCGGGCGGCACCGGCGCTTTTATCGACCAGATGGCGGTCCTGCTGGACGTTACGCCGTCCGAGCTCGATGAACTCGCACAGGGCGCAGAGCGCATCTACACCATCGCGTCCCGCTGCGGCGTATTCGCCAAGTCGGATATTCAGCCGCTGCTCAACGAGGGCGCGCGCAAGGAGGACGTAGCCGCGTCCATCTTTCAGGCGGTCGTCAACCAGACCATCGCGGGTCTGGCACAGGGCCGTGAGGTCAAGGGCGATGTGCTGTTCCTCGGCGGCCCGCTGTTCTTCTTCAAAGGCCTGCAGAAGCGCTTTCAGGAGACGCTGAAGCTGGATGACGCGCACGCGCACTTCCCGGCTCTCGCGCCGTATGCCATCGCGGCGGGCGCGGCGGAGTACGCAGGCGGCACGCAAAAGACCTACACGGTCGATTCGCTGCTCGCGGCACTCGAAAAGGCGGCAGACGCTCCGGTCGTTGCCAACTACCTGCCGCCGCTGTTCGAGGATGAGCAGCAGTACGAGGAATTCAAGCACCGTCACGCCATGCACGATGTCATGACGCAGAACGTTACCATGTACGAGGGCGACGCATATCTCGGCATCGACTGCGGCTCCACCACCACCAAGCTGGTGCTCATCGGTGAGGACGATCAGATTTTGTTCCACCACTACCAGTCCAACAAGGGCAATCCGGCGGACGTTATCCGCGAGCAGCTCACCCGCCTGTACGAGCTGTGCGGCGACCGCGTACATATCGTGTCCTCGGCGGTCACCGGCTACGGCGAAGCGCTCATCCAGAATGCGTTCGGCGTGGATTTCGGTCTGGTCGAAACCGTCGCGCACTTCCGCGCGGCGCGGCACTTCTGTCCGGATGTTGATTTCATCATCGACATTGGCGGTCAGGACATCAAGTGCTTCAAAATCCGCAACAAGTGCATCGACAATATTTCGCTCAACGAGGCGTGCTCGTCCGGCTGCGGCTCGTTCATCGAGACGTTCGCCCGCTCGATGGGCTACTCCATCGAGGAGTTCTGCAAGCTGGGTCTGTTCGCACAGCACCCGATTGATTTGGGTTCGCGCTGCACGGTGTTCATGAACTCCTCGGTCAAGCAGGCGCAGAAGGACGGCGCGGGCATTGACGCGATTTCTGCCGGTCTGTCGGTATCCGTTGTCAAGAACGCGCTGTACAAGGTTATCCGCGCCCACTCGCCGGACGACCTCGGTCAGCACATCGTTGTGCAGGGCGGCACGTTCCTCAATGACGCCATCCTGCGCTCGTTCGAGCAGGAAATCGGCCGCGACGTGACCCGTCCGGCTATCTCGGGTCTGATGGGCGCATACGGCGCAGCACTGCACGCCAAGGACAACCGCAGGGACACCACCACGCTCATCGGCACGGATATCCTCGCAGGCTTCGAGCACAACGTGCGCTCCACGCGCTGCGGTCTGTGCGAGAACCACTGCAATCTGACGATTAACGACTTCGGCGGCGGCCGCCGCTTCATTTCGGGCAACCGCTGCGAGCGTCCGCTCGGCGGCACGAAAAAGGCCGACCTGCCCAACCTTTATAAATGGAAGCTGGAAAAGCTGAAAAGCTACGGCAAGCCGTCCGGCATTGCAAACCCGATTGCAAAAATCGGTCTGCCGTTCGGACTGAATAACTTCGAGCTGCTGCCGTTCTGGACGGCATTCCTGCGTAAGCTCGGCTTCGAGACCGTCCTCAGCGACGTTTCCACCCGCGATATGTACATGCAGGGACAGCATTCCATCCCGTCCGATACGGTTTGCTATCCGGCAAAGCTGATGCACGGCCACATCGAGAACCTGCTCGAAAAGGGCGTGGACGCGATCTTCTATCCGTGCATGACCTACAACCTCGATGAAGAACGCGCGACCAACCACTATAACTGTCCGGTCGTTGCCTACTATCCGGAGCTTTTGAAGGCGAACGTCTCCGCACTCGCGGACTTCGACTTTATGATGCCGTACTTTGAACTCGCAGACAAAAAGCGCTTCACGAAGCACGCCGTTAAGTATTTCTGCGGCAAGTACCCGCAGATCAAGAAAAAGCAGGTCATCGCCGCTGTCGAGGACGCATACATGGCGCAGGACGAATACTACATCGACGTTCGCATCGAGGGTCAGCGCGCCATCCGCTACGCGGACGAGCACGACCTTGACGTTGCCGTTATTGCAGGCCGTCCGTATCACGTTGACCCGGAGATCAACCACGGCATCGACCAGCTGATCGCGTCGTTCGGTCTGGTCATCGTGTCCGAGGATGCGGTCTGGCAGCTGACCGATGCACCCGAGGTGCATGTGCTCAACCAGTGGACGTACCACTCGCGCATGTACGGCGCGGCGAAGTACGTCACCCAGAAGGAGAACGCCCAGCTTATCCAGCTGGTGTCCTTCGGCTGCGGCATTGACGCCATCACGACCGACGAGATGCGCGCCATCTGCGAAAACGGCGGCAAAATTTACACACAGCTGAAAATCGACGAGATCAGCAACCTCGGTGCGGCAAAAATCCGTATCCGCAGCATGCTGGCCGCCGTAGAGGAGGGACGCAAGCTTGCAGAACAGCAAAACGCCTGAGGCAACGCCCGCATATTCCTACCCGCAGTTCACGGAGGAAATGCGAAAAACCTATAAGATCCTGGTGCCGAATATGCTGCCCGTGCAGCTCGGACTCATCTGCCGCCTGATGAAAAACTACGGCTACGACATGGAGCTGCTGCACACCGAGGGTCCGAACATCGCGGAGCAGGGTCTGCGCAACGTGCACAACGACACCTGCTACCCCGCCCTGCTGGTCATCGGTCAGCTGATGGACGCGATCGAATCCGGCAAATACGACATTCACAAAATCGCGCTCATCCTGCCGCAGACCGGCGGCGGCTGCCGTGCCTCCAACTATATCCACCTGCTCCGCAAGGCGCTGGAAAAGAACGGCTACGGCTTTATTCCGGTCATTTCGCTGAACTTTTCCGGTCTGGAGAGCAACCCCGGCTTCAAGCTGACCAAGACCATGCTCGTGCAGGTGGCGTATGCACTTTTGATCGGTGATCTGATTATGATGGTCGCCAACCAGTGCCGTCCCTACGAGGTCGTGCCCGGCTCGACCGACAAGGCGATTGACATCTGCATGGACGCGGTCACGGGGCGCTTCACCGGCGAGCGCATGGTGCGCTACGGCGAGGTAAAGCACCTGTTCCGTTTCGTGCTGACCGTGTTCGGCAAGCTGAAGCTGGATAAAACGCAGAAGAAAAAGCTGGTCGGCATTGTCGGTGAGATCTACGTCAAGTTCTCGCCGCTCGGCAACAACCGTCTGGAAGAATTCCTGCTCAGCGAAGGCTGCGAGCCAGTGCTGCCCGGTCTGATGGACTTCTGCCTGTACTGCATCTACAACTCGGTCATCGACCACGAGCTGTACAGCCGCAACGGCAAAACCGCCGCCGTCTACAAGATGGTGTACCAGTTTGTGCTCGGCAAGCAGGCCGATATCATCAAAATGATGAAGAAAGACGGTCATTTCCGTCCGCCGATGCCGTTTGACGAGGTACGCAAAAAGTCGCACGCCATTATCGGTCAGGGCGTCAAGATGGGCGAAGGCTGGCTGCTCCCCGCCGAAATGGTCGAGCTGATCAGCGAAGGCGTGACCAACATCGTCTGCACCCAGCCGTTCGGCTGCCTGCCGAACCACATCGCGGGCAAGGGCATGATCCGAAAGATCCGCGAGGTCTACCCGCAGGCGAATATCGTCGCAGTGGATTACGACCCGGGCGCGTCGAAAATTAACCAGGAAAACCGAATCAAACTCATGCTTTCGAGCGCAGAGTAACGCAAAGAGGACTGCAAACGCAGTCCTCTTTTTTATGCACAGACTGTGCATTACTCGTCGATGATAGTGGTGAACGTCAGGGTTTCGCTTTCGTTCGGGTGCAATTTGCGGATACCCTGCTTGTGCTCGATGGCATGGTCAAGGTGATTGCCGTCCGGCAGGGTGCTCCACGGCTCGAGGCAGACGAACGGCACCTCGAAATCCCTATACGGGCTCCACACCGCGAAATAGTCGAAGTCGGTGAAGTCCATCGTCACACGGCGGCGGTTCTTCGTGCTGGCAATGGTCGCCGTGCGGAACGGCAGACCCTCGGTCATGACCGCATCGTTTGCAAACAGCTCGCGGGAAATCGGCAGTCTGCCGTCGGTCAGCGGAACGGAAACGCGGTCGGCGGTCAGCATGACGTTCTCGTCGGTTGCAATGCGGCTGAGTGCGTCCGTGCCCTCAAACTCCACATAGTAGTCGGTTATCTTCTCGCCGTCCTCCCAGCAGAGCGTGTAGGCGTCATGACCGCCAACCTCGTAATACATCACGGAATCGCTCGTATTCTTGACAATATGCTCCTTTTTCAGCGCATTGCCGTCCAAAGTATAGCGCACGGTGCAGATAAAATCCCACGGATACATCTTTTTCGTGTACTCGCTCGGCGTGAGCGTGAATTCCGCACAGGTGCCGCTGATTTTCTGTGCCTGCCACTCCAGATCGCGCCCGAAGCCGTGCTGCGTGATCTCATACGGCTTACCGTCCACCGTATAGGTCTTATCCTTGAGCCGTCCCACGATTGGGAACAGAATGGGCGCATGGCGTTTCCATGCCGCCGGATCGCCCTTCCAGACGTACTCCGTGCCGTCCTTTTTGCTCGTAAAGCGGGTCAGTTCGGCACCGAATTCGTTAATTTCCACGCGAAAGCGTTCGTTTTCCAATACCTGCATGGGGTTTTCCTCCTTCACTCTTATGTTAAGAATACCCACTTTATCCGGTAAAGTCAAGAAAAAAGGACGAACCAAACGGTTCGTCCTTTGGAGGCTGTCAAAAAAGTATTATTTTAATTTTTACGCTTCGTGCGGCAGCACGCATAA
>OKSF01002665.1_pt1 | contig 11677 bp, 10 predicted proteins | sample 1606061 | NCBI WGS metagenome assembly OKSF01 (sample SAMEA3541567, study PRJEB24748) | human gut metagenome | biome: human gut; feature: human-associated habitat; material: faeces | place: China | collected 2012 | reverse complement strand
TAAATATTTTGCGAAAAATAGCTGAGAGAGAATTTATTTATAAATTTCGCAGAAAAACTGCAAAAACAATCCGTAAATATTGACCAAGGCATTTTTAACTGTTATAATAGTGACTGAAAATACGAATACTGAGAATGGGGGTATTCAATTATGCTGATTCAGTTTACAGTGGAAAATCACAGGTCAATAAAAAACAGTACCGTGATCAGTTTTGCGGCCTCTAAGGATAAGTCATTTGATGAGTATCTGCTTCGTCCAGATGAAAAGAAGGCATTGCTGCCCGTACTTGCAATTTACGGTGCAAATGCAGCCGGAAAAAGTAACGTATTACATGCAATGATGACGATGAAAGAAATGGTTGTGGGAAATGCTGCAAAAGTTTCTAAGGGACAAAAGTTGCCGTGGGAGCCGTTTGGAGGAACAAAGGTTCCGACTTCTTTTGAAATGGTATTTATTTTTCAGGGAGTTCGTTACACATACGGTTTTTCTTTTGATGCAAAGAAGATTTACAAAGAGTATCTTTACCATTGGCCGAATGGCCGTGAAGCCTTAATTTTTTCAAGAGAAAATGGAGTGTATGAGTTCCGGGAAAATGTAAATGAGCAGGTTACTCTGAGTAACCGAACACCGGACAATAAGCTCTATCTGGTGTCCTCTAATGACTGGAATCTGCCTCAGACGGAAAATGCTTATCAGTGGTTTCTGGAAAAGTTGACATTCCTGATGGATGAAGAGCCAGCTACCTCAGAAACTGTTGCCCAGATTGTCAACGGTGATGATAAGAAAGCTCGAATCTTAAAAGAATTGATGCTTGCCGATCTTGGAATCATCGATGTTACAATCAAGAATACCTCTGGTAAAATACCGGTTATTACGACAACACATCGAATTATTAACGAGGACGGTACAACAGAATACTTTCAGCTTTTCATGGAGCAGGAATCTGTCGGTACACAACACTTTTTTGCCCGCATCGGAGGATGGTTGCAGGCACTTGAAAACGGCGCACTTTTAGTTGTTGATGAAATTGAAGATAGTCTGCATCCTCTTTTAACCAGAAGGCTGATTGAAATGGTGCAGGATAAGGCTGTAAATACAAAGGGAGCGCAGCTGATTTTTACAACACACGATGCAATGCTGCTTGACTTGAATTTCTTCCGTAGAGATCAGATTTGGTTTGCTGAAAAAAACGATGAGACTTGTGCAACAGAGCTTTACTCGTTGGCATCTTTCTCTCCAAGAAAAGGAGAAAATGTGCGTAAGGGTTATCTTCAGGGACGATTTGGTGCAATCCCTTTTATCGGAGGTGACGCCTGATGAGCAAGATGCGAAAAGAGTATGATCCGAACAAAGTTAAGCGGCAGAGCATTTGGTGAAACACGCAAAATCTCTGATCTCCCAAGCGGATTATTATCCGAAAGACGGAGATCAGCTGTTTTGGTGTAAATTTCTTCCGCTTTTGATTTAAGGAAAGGCAGAAAAGTATGAGTAATATATTACTTCTTGAAGATGATCTAAGCCTGATTAACGGGCTTTCTTTTGCTTTCAAAAAGCAGGGATTTGAATTAAATATCGCCAGAACGCTCAAAGAAGCGGAGGAATTGTGGACAGACGGAAAATATGATTTGTTGGTGTTGGACGTATCTCTGCCAGATGGGTCTGGCTTTGAATTTTGCAAAAGAGTTCGACTTACATCAAAGGTGCCAATTATTTTTCTGACGGCTTCGGATGAGGAAACAAGTATTATTATGGGGCTGGATATTGGAGGTGATGACTATATCACAAAACCGTTCAAACTGGGGGTTCTCGTTTCAAGGATTAACGCCTTACTTCGACGTGCAAATTCTTTTCAAGCAGCAGATACAGAATTGCAGTCGAATGGCATCAAGGTTCTTTTGCTGCAAGGACAGGTTTTCAAAAATGGGGAGCTGTTGGATTTGACTGCCGCGGAATACAAGCTACTGTGCTTGTTTATGAGAAACCCAAGCATGGTACTGACAAAGGGACAAATTTTAGATAAGCTATGGGATTGCGACGGGAATTATATCGACAGTAGTACCCTTACGGTCTATATGCGTCGGCTTCGTATGAAGATCGAGGATAATCCAAGCGAACCACAAATGCTCCTGACTGTTCGAGGTATGGGATATAAATGGAATATTATCGGGTGAGGTGCAGAATGAAGATACTGGCAAATAAAGAAATCAAAAATCTATTTCTTTCGCTTTCACTGGTTTTGGGGGTTACATTTCTCTTAGCCGAGGTTTTTCTATGGCTGTCATATCGCCGGCTTTCTCTGTTATTGCTAATCCTTTTTCTATTGGCTGGCGGTGCTGTATGGGCAGTCTGCTTTGTATATTTTAATCGGCAAAATCAGATCATGGAGCAGGCGATATTACAAATCAATGCGTATCTTGATGGTGATCGCAATGCCCGTATTGAATGTGACAATGAGGGCGAATTGTACCGACTGTTTCATTCCATCAATTCTTTAGCGGCAGTGTTAAATGCCCATGCAGATAACGAGTTACGAGAGAAAGAGTTTTTGAAAAATACAATCTCCAACATTTCACACCAACTGAAAACACCGCTGGCAGCACTCAATATTTATAACGGACTCCTTCAAGACGAGGATATAGAAGTGTCCTCCGTGAAAGAATTTGCGGGTTTGTCTGAGCAGGAACTTGACCGTATCGAAACACTGGTGCAAAGTCTGCTCAAGATTACAAGATTGGATGCCGGAGCCATTGTCTTGGAAAAGAACGCAGAAAATGTTGCAGATATGATGCGGGATATTGAACTGCATTTTGCATATAGAGCCAGACAGGAAAAGAAAGGAATCATTCTGTCTGGCTCGGATCATCTTTCTCTTTTTTGTGATCGTGATTGGTTGAATGAGGCAATCGACAATATCGTGAAAAATGCGTTTGACCATACAGAAAGTGGTGCAACAATTCGTGTTGCGTGGAAGGAGTTGCCGTCTGGTGTCCAAATTGTGATAACGGATAATGGATGCGGCATCCACCCAGAGGATATACATCACATCTTCAAGCGGTTTTATCGCAGTCGTTTTTCTAAGGACAAGCAAGGGATTGGACTGGGATTACCTTTGGCAAAGGCAATCGTTGAAGCACATAACGGCACCATTGAGGTTGACAGCGAATTAGGTATCGGGACAACTTTCACAATGAATTTTTTGATTCCTACAAAATTGTAGGCTGGCTGTAGGCTTACAGTAAGATTCAGGTGCTATTCTCTCACACATAGGCAGGACAAACAAAGACAGCCTGCCTATATCGCAAAATCATTCAGAAAGAGGTGTTTACACTATGAACTTATTAGAAGTCAAAAATATCAGTAAGACCTATGGCAACGGAGAAACCGCTGTCAAGGCATTAAAGGATGTCAGCTTTTCTGTTCCAAAGGGCGAGTATGTGGCAATCGTCGGGGAATCCGGCTCTGGTAAAAGTACACTGCTGAATATGATCGGTGCTTTGGACACGCCAACATCTGGCAAGGTTCTGATTGACGGCAAGGACATTTTTGCCATGAACGATCGAAAGCTGACCGTTTTCCGCCGGAGGAATATTGGCTTTATCTTTCAGGCGTTTAACCTTATCCCGGAGTTGACGGTGGAACAAAATATTATTTTTCCGCTGTTGTTGGATTATCAAAAGCCGGATAAGAGATATTTGGAGGAACTGCTGACGGTTTTGAATTTGAAAGATCGTCGTAATCATTTACCCAGTCAGCTTTCCGGCGGTCAACAGCAGAGAGTGGCGATTGGCCGCGCATTGATTACCCGTCCTTCTCTGATTATGGCAGACGAGCCAACAGGAAATTTGGACTCACAAAACAGCAGTGAGGTCATAGCATTGCTCAAAGAAACATCGAAAAAATACGAGCAGACCATCATTATGATTACCCACAACCGCAGTATTGCGCAAACGGCAGACCGGGTATTACAGGTATCGGATGGTACTTTGACTGATTTTGGGAGGTGCCGTGAATGAAAAGCTATCTTAGTCTTATTCCCATCTCCGCTAAAGTTCACCGCCGACAAAATCGTATGACGCTGCTTTGCATTGTATTTGCTGTGTTTATGGTAACAGCAGTATTCAGTATGGCAGAAATGGGTTTTCGGATGGAACAGACCCGATTGGTTGGTAAGCATGGAAGTTTCTCTATTGGAGACTTGCTCGGCAGTTCCATGGGGCAAACCCTTCTTTCTGTTGCGGTTGTTCTGTTCCTGCTGATTTTGATTGCAGGCGTTTTGATGATTTCCAGCAGCATGAACAGCAGCGTTGCACAGAGAACCCGATTTTTCGGAATGATGCGCTGCATTGGTATGAGTAAGCAGCAGACCATCCGCTTTGTCCGTTTAGAGGCATTGAACTGGTGCAAAACAGCTATCCCTATCGGTCTTGTTTTAGGGGTTGTTACTACATGGGGACTTTGCGCGGCACTGCGTTTTGCAGTCAAAGAAGAATTTTCTGATATTCCTCTCTTTGGCATTAGTATTTTTGGCATTGCTTGCGGTATCTTTGTGGGACTGATTACTGTACTGATTGCCGCAAATGCTCCGGCAAAACATGCTGCAAAGGTATCTCCTATCACAGCGGTGTCTGGAAATGCAGGCCACGAAAAAACAATGCGCCATTCGCCGTATGTAGGCTTCGGAAAAATTGAATCCCTTCTTGGTGTCAGCCATGCAATCTCCGGGAAGAAAAATTTATTCCTGATGACAGGTTCTTTTGCACTTAGCATCATACTGTTTTTGAGCTTTTCTATTATGGTCGATTTTGTGGATTACCTGATTCCTCAGTCGTCTGCCACATCAGATATAGATATTGCAAGTGCTGACGGTAATACGATTCCTTGGGAACTGCTTACAACCATCCGCGAAATGGATGGAGTGAAGGAAGTTTACGGGCGTCGTAGTGTATTTGATGTTTCTGCCAAACTAAACGACGACACCAACTTTTCTGGCACAGTCGATTTGATTTCTTATGACGATTTTGATTTACAATGTCTGAAAAAAGACAGTGCTTTGAAAAGAGGGAGTGATCTGTCCAAAGTTTTTGGGGACAGCAATTTTGTTTTGGCAACATCCGATCAGGACAGCAAATGGAAAATCGGTGACACTGTTCAGATTGGGGATGAAACCCTTACCATAGCCGGACTGTTAAAAAACGACCCATTTAGTGAGAATGGATTGACAAATGGAAAGCTCACATTGATTACCTCTGATGAAACATTTGTCCGTTTGACAGGAGAGGAAGGTTATTCTCTTGTGCTGATACAAACAACGGGAGATGTTACGGACGAAAATGTTCAGGCAATCCAGAATTCCGTAGATCAAACATATAGCTTTCGAGATAAACGCGACGAGCGCACTACGGGAACTTATATGGCTTTTGTTTTCTGTGTTTATGCGTTTTTGGCAATTATTGCACTGGTAACGGTAATGAACATTGTCAATAGCATTTCCATGAGTGTGTCTGCCAGAATGAAGCAATATGGAGCTATGCGGGCAGTAGGAATGGATGAACGGCAAATGACGAAAATGATTGCTTGTGAAGCATTCACCTATGCTGTTTTGGGGTGCGTTGTTGGTTGTGCTATTGGCTTGCCGCTTAGCAAAGTGCTGTATGATTTCCTTATTGCAGGGCATTTTCCATCTGCTGTGTGGCAGTTCCCAATTATCTCTTTGGGCGTTATTCTTCTGTTTGTCTCGATTGCGGCAATCGCAGCTGTATATGCTCCGGCAAAACGAATTCGCAATATGTCGATTACTGCAACCATCAATGAATTATAGTTTCATATGTTAATCTGCCGGACGACGGCAAAAGAAAAAAAGCCGTCGTACAGCAGACATATTTTCACGCGCCTTATGAAACGGCGGTTTTGATTTTCAGAGGCGCCGTGATACCGTATCTTATCCCTACTTATAAAGCGTTGCAGAAGTCCCAAAATGCCAGCAAAATAAGAAAAACAGAGGATGTTCAGACACCCTCCGTTTCTTCATTCGGCTTTTCAATTTTTAAGGCCCCGTCAATGGCGCCTTCCACGATAGGCAAATACTGTTCCGGGTAGAGTTTCAACTTCTGTCCGACCCGCTGGCGCAGCTCGCTTTCCTCTCGCATGACCTCTGGATTGAAATATCTCTCCATCGGCAGGCCGCAGATTTTTACAAGCTGTATGATGACCGGCAGGCTGGGGATCGTGCCCTCGTTTTCAATGTTGGCAAGATACCTGGTATCAATGTTCACCTTTTCGGCTAAATCTTTTCGTGCAAGGTTCTTCGCCTTCCGTGCTTCTTTTACATCCGCACCGAAGGTTTCAAAGCCAGGGCAATCTTCGATTTTTGCCATATTGCATCACCCACATACATTCTATATTTCATAGTCTGCCTGTGGAATGTTGCGATATGTGCTTGTTCTAAACTTTATATTTCATATTACCGATTGAGCAATGTATCCTAACTTAATAGCTTTTGTTATCATCTCAACGGTAGAGCTAACTTGCAATTTTCCAAAAATATGTTGCAAATGATTTGATACTGTTCGTTCACTAATAAAAAGCTGTTCAGCGATTTCGCGGCGCCTGACGCCTGATGCAACCAATTCGAGAACTTTTCTCTCCCCGTCTGTCAGCTCTTCTATAAATACTTCTTCCCGTGGGAAGTGTGTTGCCCCATCTTTGATGGTCAATAAAATGTGCAATAACTCATCTGGTTCTACATCCTTACTGATAAACCCTCTTGCACCGATCCTCTTTGCTTCTTTGCGATAAACAGGAAGATTATAGCCAGAGAGAATGACTATTTTTTGATCTGGAAAACGCTCCAACAAATGTTGTGTGAGCATTAAACCGTCCTCGTCTGCCAGTCCTCCTAAGTTAATGTCAATCAGTAAAATATCTGGTAGTTCTGTGGCAATCTGTTTTTCCAAATCTTGAATATCCTTTGTACTGGAAAATTGCTCAATCTCTGGATTATCACACAGGGCAATCGAAAGACTCTTGGCAAAAAGTATATGGTCATCGACCAACAAAATTTTCATACGAATCACCTCCGTTCATAGGCATAGAAATGACAACTGCCGTTCCGCCACCAGTAGCGGGTTGGATGTTCATAGTGCCATCTAATAAACTGACCTGTTCCCCAATAGAAGCAAGCCCCTGATGTGAACCTGACTTATAAGTGAACGGTTTGAACCCTATACCATTATCCGTCACCTTTAGGGTAATGCGTCCGTCCTCCTGTATCAGCAGAACATCGATTGTCGTCGCGGAGGAATGTTTTAACGCATTTGTCACCAGTTCTTTTATCATTCGATAGATGAGTACATTATATGGCTCTACAAGAAATACATCTTTATCGCAGTCCAAACAAATATTTGCAGAATGGTTTTCTTCCATTGAATCAAGCAGATTTTGAATATTCTCCTTTAAGGTCAGACTTTTTACCAGATTTGGATGATAAGTCTGCATTTGAAAACGGATGGAAGCATTTAATTCTGTCAACGTATCGAGAAGTAACCTCCTTATCTCTGGCTGCTCTGCTTTACATAACATGTTTTTGATGGAAAGCAGGTTTTGCAAAATATTATCGTGCAAATAGTTGGAAAAATCTTTTTTTAAGTTTTCTTCCCGTTTAATCTGTTCCAGTGAATAGGCGTAAAAGTGCTGACGATCCGTGGGGTTATTATAGTCGGTCGGCTGTCTGCAAATCCGCACATACAAAAGGATATTGTAAACCTGTGCCAGCAGAACCACTATGTAAACACTCATCAAAATTGCCATAAGTGGGATTTGAAAAAGATATGCCATTCCAACAAGTCCAACCAATCCGACAAAAACCAGAGCAACGATATATCCCCCTGACAGCGTTAAAAATTGTACCTGCTGTGGATGGTATTGGAACACGATACTATGAATACATACAAATGCCAGCATAACGGGGATGTAGCTCCCCATGCTTGCCATATATTCCGCTTCCCTGTGAAAAACGAAAAGGTATATTACAAATGGAATTACTACAAGAGCCAGTGGAAAAAGCAGACGTTTCCTTTGACTTTTCAGCACAAAGACAATTCGTTTTCTCTGTATGATACCAACGACAGCAAGAGCCAGTGTCGAGATAAAAAATTGCAGTTGGTAGGCTGTGAAAAAAGCCCTGTCTGAAAAGAAGAAGCAAATAATTGCTGTTACGCAGGAAATTTTCAAAAAAGCAAGCAGCGCTTTTTGCCCCCGATAGGCGGAACTCTGAAATAAACATGTCTGTATGAAATATGCTGACTGATAAAAACAGACAGGCAACAACAGCATGGAAACCGCTTTGGATATTGGCCGGAAATCAAACAGGTACAATAAGAATTGCCAGCCCAGCAACAATAACAATAAGGAAAAGTGGTTCAGAACCTTATTACATTTTACATTCTTATATGAGATATACGCCGCGTCAAAAAACAAGAGCGACAAAGATAGAAAATGAACAAGGTAATTGCTTTCTATATAATGTCCGTTGTACGCTATAAAGCCGAGATAAATGATCACGGCAAATTGATTCAACACACAAATAATCTGTCTTGAGAAATATGTGCTTTTCGTATTTTCCACCCCCATTTCTTTTCTAATATTGTACTGTCCTTTCCCAATGAGTTCAAGGTTACTATTCTAAAATATTTTTGAATAAACCAACGGCTGACACTGATGAAGGTGCCAGCCGCCGCTTTATATCAAGGCAATTTTATAGCAGGAACGTTTTGTTAGCTGGTAATAGATAGCATAGATAATGGAGAAGATCGCCACCGCCAAAAGGATCGGGGCAACAACGGCACTGTTCCGTCCGAGTAGATCGTCCATCAGTGCAGACTTATAACAAATCATCGCAAAAATGCTGTGCAGCGATCCAATAACATAGGGAATACCGTAATAAATCTGTATCTGCCGACGCACACATTTTTTAATCATTGTGTGACTATATCCCATTTTCAGCATGATTTCATAGTCCGGTTTGTCATAGGTTACGGACGAAATATTTTGAAAGTAAAGAATACTACACGTAGTAATTAAGAAAATAATCGTAGTAAAACAAATTAGCAAAAAAGTGGAACTTGCATCGCGGACAAAGGTACTTTCTCTTTGCCATGCGCTTGCCAGATAAATGTTGTCCGGCATAGACGCTTTCAAAGCTGTGTAGGCAGTTTCATTAGAGCGCATTTTTTCACCATTAATACTGATAACCGAAACTCTATCTATGGTACTGTCACGCATTTTTTGATAAAGGTTATCCGACAAAATCAGCGTTCCAACACTGTTTGAAAAGCCAATAGGACTATCAATGCTTGTCTGTTTTACTGTTACATCGGTTATTCCTGTTCCAAAGTCCAGACGATACGAGGCTCCCATGTCAGAATGTTCATGGTCTGGATAGTATTTGATTAAAATGCAATCCGTATCTGATAATTCTGGAATATCCGTTTTCTTTCCCTGCTGAGAAAGCAGGGTGGCATAGTCTGTCCGGCTGATACATTCAAATCCGGGAATACGCCCCTTATCTTCACTGATACTGTATTCTGTCGGCAGACGATCAGAAGTTGCTTTTACTTTGAAAATAATCGTTTCATAAACTTCGTATTCCTGTTCGTCGCAAGCCTCCTGTAAAGCCTGCAAAGAGATTTCCTTTTCCTGCTCATTTGTCACTCGGTATTCAATGGCAGAGGGGATAATGCGCCGGAAAGATTGGTATGGATACCACATAGAAAGAACCGTCGAGCCAAAGACCGCCAGCGTCCCCGCTGTCAGCAGGATCAGCAGAATCAGTGATTTCGCATTAGAACGGATGCGGTGCATAAACTTTGGCACTACAATAATGGTATCTTCATGGTAAAGTCTGCTTTTTTTCTGCCGGATTTTCTGACAGACATAGGGTAGGAATGAGTACATAAACAGAATCGTTCCTGCCACAACACAAAGAAGTGTCAGCATGGCAATAGGAGAAAATCCAATGGTATTCCACAATGACTGCTTTCCCCGCATAATGTCCAATGCAAGGCCGTACCCTGCGCTGAGAAATCCGACACCCAATATCGCTGTTATTGCATGGTGATGGATCGGTTTTTCCGTTTTCTTTTCCAGTCGCACCAAATCAAGCAGGGTAGATTTTCGGAGCAGACTTGCGTTAGAAAGTGTAAGTGTAATCAGCACGACGATTACAAAGGAAAGGATTGCCTTTACTGCTGCCGGGTAAATTAGAGGGATTGCGCTTTGATCTACGGATATTCCCAAAAGGGTCACAATCCCGGCGATTACGATTTTGTGGAGAATACTGCCAGTCAGAATCCCAAGAATCATACCGCCAAAGCAGATCATTACATTTTCAAAGATCAGTAATTTCAATATAGTTGATTTTCGATACCCAAGTAGCGAATAAATCCCTAATTCTCTCATACGTCGCCGCATAAAAAAACTATTGGAATAGAACATATAAAAAATGACAAATGCCATGATGAATACTGCTACTGTCCGGCACATGGTTTCCACTCTGCCATCCGAAGATATTTTTTCCATGATGATCTGGTTCATGGAAAATGAAGTAAAGCAGAAGTAAATCATCAAGACAAAAGAAACGGAAAAAAGGTACAGGGAATAAAACGAAAAGTTCCGTTTCAGATTTTTTAAGGCGATTGCGGATAATTTCATGTTGCCCCCCCTTAACGCTTTTCGTCCTGTCTGGCGGCTTCTTGCATGATTTCCTCATAGAATTCACGGCGTTCCCTGTTACACCGTTTCAATTCGGAAATGATATGCCCGTCCTTAAAGTACAAAATGCGATCTGTATAGCTTGCCGCATACGGGTCATGTGTTACCATTAAAATTGTTGTTCCTAAAGCCTGATTGACTTCTGAGAGGGCAAAGAGCAGTTCCGTTGCTGAACCGCTGTCCAATGCCCCGGTGGGTTCGTCTGCAAAAATTAACAGCGGGCGTTTTACCATTGCACGAGCCGCCGCTACACGTTGCCGTTGACCGCCAGACAATTCACTGGGATATTTTTTCAGTTGTGAAGCAATTCCGAACAGTTCCGCAAGCTCCATCACTTTTTTATCAATCGTCTTTGCGCTTTCATGGAGCAAAGTCAAGGGAACTGCAATATTTTCCTGCACAGTCATATGAGGATAGAGCGCATAATCCTGAAACACCATTCCAATGTCCCTCTCTTCCGCCTCCAGTCCTCCTACATTTTCCTCATCAAAATAAATACTTCCTTCTGTTGCCTGCTCCAGCCCGGCGATGATCGATAAAGTCGTGCTTTTCCCACATCCACTCGGTCCAAGCAGACAGACAAGATCTCCATCCTCGATTTCCAAATTCAAGTGATCTACTGCAGTCACTTCCTGATACCGTTTAGTAAGATTCTCCAGTCTAATTCTCATCTTCCAGTTCCTCCAGTGTCCTCTCTGTCAGCGGAACCATCCGAAGAATGATTCCTTCTTCTTCCAGCATCTCTTTCAGCACCTGCATAAAGATTCCCATCGCTTCTTTCCGCTCTCCTTTTTTCAGATATGCTTCCAGATTCGGTTGTGAAGATAACTCTCCTCCCCAATCTGCAGAGAAGGTGTATTCGACCCCACAACTCGGACTGCCGTTGATTCCTACTACTCCAAGCACTTCC
>OKSF01002663.1_pt1 | contig 11686 bp, 8 predicted proteins | sample 1606061 | NCBI WGS metagenome assembly OKSF01 (sample SAMEA3541567, study PRJEB24748) | human gut metagenome | biome: human gut; feature: human-associated habitat; material: faeces | place: China | collected 2012 | reverse complement strand
AACTTCTTCGAAGTTCGCTGACGTCCGTACTCACCTAAGGAAAGTTTCTAAGATGGCTTTGTCATTAATCTAAAACAGGACCTCACACGGGGTCCTGTTTCTATAGATTATCTGTTTGCAGGCCGAGTTGTTTGACTCTGGCGGTGTAGTAGGTCATGATCAAAAAGAGGTTCACTGTGATCAGCCAGATGGCCCATTGGTGAATGAAATGCATGAGGATGGCTACGCTAATAGCTCCTGCAACAAAGCTCCCAACGACAATCCCGTAATTCATGGCCTGACGCCGATACTCGTCCAAATCTCCCTTTCCTCGAGTGATTCGGTACAAGGCCGTCAGCATCTTGCGATAATTTCCGGAAGTCATAAAGATCACATAAGGGTGATTTTCGATGAGGCTCCCTGTAAAGGTCAACATCATCATCCCTGTCCCAAAAGCAATAAAGGGAACTTCTACAGGTGGTATGACAGACACCAAGGGAATCAGGAGTGTCACCACAAACAAAGGAATTAACATCTTGGTCCGCCAAAAGGCTGTCTTGCGATATTCTTTGATATGGAGGGCAACCAGAAAGCCGATCGAGAAAAATATAATCGATGAAAAACGCATGACGGTATTTTCGACACGGGGATCGTGCCAATCAGCGATGAGAAGCAGGAGGTTCCCCGTTTGGGTCGCGACCAAACTCCGGTAGTGCATGTGGCAAAAAACATCAAGACCCCCTCCGATAAAACCAAGCAGAGCCCCCATCAGTCGTGTATTTTGTGGTAAAATTATTTTTTCTTCCATCGTCTTGTCTCTTTTGATCTCAATTATGTTTATTATACCACTTTGCACACAAGTGGAGCAGGAAAAATCAGAAAAAGCCCTTCCGTTACTAAAAGTAAGGGAGGGCTGGTAGAATGAACCCCGCTCGATCTACTGTTTTAAGCGATAGGTCTTGCGTGGTTTTTTCTTAGGTACCCGCTTGACACCCACTTCTTCCACGAATTCTCCGAATTTTACGAGGAAGTTATTGCTAACGATGGGACGTCCTGGATTGATCAAATTGACCAATTCGGTTGCTTCATAAACGGTGAAAGGCTCCTCTAACAGATAGAGGAAGGTTGGATTCCAGTCTAAACGCCCCTGAATCCGCTTGATCGATTCTTGAATAATCTGGTAGTGGTCAAAGGCAAAATCAGAAGCAGCTAAGGGTTCTCCATCAAGCAAACACTGTGACTGTTTGAAATCGACATCGAGAAAAACGACTTCCTTGGCATCGTCACCTGCATGGGCTAAGTCTACTGCTTCTGCTGGCAGATAGACCAGATGGGCGATGGTAATGACCCAGCCTCTGGGGTCCCGCCCAGGGGTGGAAACGGTCATGAGCTGCTCCACCTTATTCACTGGCAGATCGAGCCCAACTTCTTCTTTGACTTCTCGGATACAGGCATGAGTCGCATCTTCATCCTTGTTCACAAAGCCCCCCACCAAGGCGAGGCGGTGTTGATAAGGGTGGGCTTTGCGGCGAATAGCTAAGAGCTTGAGCTTGCCTTCAACAAAACAGTAAGCTACCATGTCCGCTGTGACACTTGGAGTTTCATAAGTCGGCAGGTCTTGCTCCTTATACCACTTGAGAAAGTCTGCTTCACTAGCGACCGTCTCAAAATACTCTTTCTCCGTCATTCCTGCTGGAATCGAAAGAGTTTCCATCTAAGCCACCTCCTTCTTGAGGGCTTTGGTCCATTGGTACCAGCCCACTAAACTATTGAGCGTGTAAACCCAGTACATCCCTTGAATGTGAAGACTCTGATCCCACCAGAGATAGATACTAAAGACGTTGGTCGCAATCCAGAAGATCCATTGCTCCCGGTAAAGGCGGGTCATTAGGAGCTGGCCGACCCCGTTGGTCGCATCGGTGATACTATCACGGAAAGGGCGAGCGCTATGGATACTTTGATACGCGAAGCCCATACCGATCCAAATCACAGCACACAAGGCCAAATAGCGCATCCACTCGATTAAGTTCAATTTCTTGGCTTCAAAGTGAGATTCTTCGACCTTACCTTGATCATTGATCCGATTAGAGAGCCAAACATAAAGACCGATCGGTTGCATGATGAAGAAATAAAGAGTTGTCAGAACTTCCCCGTAGAAGTTTTTATTGAGGGCTAAAACAAGGTAGATAGCGGAATTCACTGCTCCAAAGAGGTAGTTACTAGCACGCCCTTCGGCAACCAGGATAACACAGACAATGCCTGTCCAAGAGGCAAACAGTCCCAGCCAATCATGCTGTCCTGTATGATTGGTCCATTCTAAGAAGAAGGGAACACTGGAAAGAAGCAGGAGATAGACCCATTGAAAGGCTGTGCGTCCTACAAAAAGGTCCTTCCATAGAAGTTTCATAATATTGACAAAGCCTTGCTTTTTCGCTTCTCGGTGAACATTTCTAAAGTCTTGGCTAAAAGTTGCGAATTTTTCAGATAGGTTTTTCATAAGCTGCTCCTCAGTCGGCTTGGTAGATGGCATCGATCACCTTCTTGGCTTCTTCGTAGTTGCCGAGGTAGTCTGATGCGAGGAAAGTGGTCGGAATGTTTCCTAGGTATTGCTGGCGCAATTGGTCCAGGTAATTTGAAAAGCTGGTACGGATCTCTTCGTCAGCCATGGTCATGTCTCGGAAACCATCATTGACATAAGAGCCGATCGGCTGTACAAAGAGGATCAAATCCCATTTTTCTTTGGAGAGAATACTGACAAAGAGGTTATCGAAGGTATCGGTCATGCTGGTATCCTGACCTTCGACCTCCATGTAGTAGTCGTAATAACCCTTGGTCACCAGGGAATTGGTATCTGCGATGACAAGGCCTCGATTGGCACTACTATCGATGAGCTTAGAGGTTTGATCATACTGTCCTAAGAGTAGGTAATAGTAATCTTTTGGCGTGAGCTCATCATCTCGAACATTGTTCTTGATCTGGTATTCACGGGCATACTCAAGACTAACAGGTGCATCGTAAAAGCGGGCTAAGTCCTTTGCAAGGGTCGTTTTCCCGTTGCTGGCGCTCCCCATGATCAAGACTTTTTTCGTGAACTGGCGACGGAAGGGCTGGGCGATGTATTTCCAGTATTTGCTTGGATTTTCCCGGATCATGGTAGCAGAGATCCCGAAGCGACGCTCCTCTAAGTGAACTTCAAACCCTCTAGCTTCCAACTCTTCCTTGTAAGCTTTCTCCCCCACATAAAAGATCAACTCTTCTGTCTCTGTTTGATACTGGATGGTGTCTAGGGCTGTCTGTAACCAAGGCTCCCAGCCCAAGGGATAACGAGGAAGTTTCGTCTCATCTAGCTTATAGATTTGAGTCAATTCATCATTAGAGAAGGCTTCGCGGATATAACGGAAGCGTTTTTGTAAGGTCAATCCCACTTCTTCGCCACGATCCCCTTCATAACCAGAAACGATGACACGAACGCGATCACACTGACGCTTGGCCCGCTGGATCAGGTCAATATGCCCTTGATGAAGAGGCGCAAAGGTTCCAAAAACCAGGGCAATTCTTTCTTTTTTCATATGAACTCCTTTTTATAATTTTTTATAAATAGATTTTCTTTATGTTTTTATTATAAACTATATTTTCCATCTGTCAATAGTTTTTTATAAAAAAATATATTTTTCTTCAAACCAACAAAAAAAGATCTGAAAAGAGAAGCTTATCCTTTCAGATCTTTCGAATTTTATTCACGAGTGAGGGAGTGGCTGACACCGTCTTTCAGAACCGTCACACTAGATACTGAGCCATCTTTTCCAACTACGATATCTAGAGTCGCCGCAGACCCATCGCCTGCTGAGAGATTAGCATGGTAATGACCATCATCCAAGGTATAGTTATAAGCGCTGATACCATAGGCTACGGGTTGGCCCCCAGGAAGTTGGATGGTCACTTGACCACCTTGGCCAATAGTGACTCCAGTGTCGCGTTTGTCAGACCAATTCCCAGCTGCTGCAGAGAAATCCCCTGCTGCTACAGAATAGACTCCCTTGTATTGGGCATTCTCCGTAGCAGAAGCTTGCTTCTTAGCATGGGCATGACCGTCTTCTAGACTTGGCAATTTTGCTTTCGCTGGTGTTGCTGGAGTGGCTACTTCTTTTGTTACGGGTGCTGCTGGTATCGCTTCTTCAGCTGGAGTAGGTGTTTGACTAGCTGCAGATTGGTTATTTTTGCTACCAACAGTATGACTTTCTTCTGATTTGCTATCAGAGGATGAAGAGGCAATCGGATCTTTACTAGTGATCACTTTTTTCTTAGAAGAAGAGCTTGTTTGTTTAACCAGACTGGTCTTTGAACTGCTTGCTTCTGAAGTTTTTTCTTCTTTATTCCCGCCACAAGCTCCTAGAAAAAGACTAGCTGTCAAGGCTAGGGCTGCTAGGGAAATGATTTTTTTGTTTTTCATAACAGAACCTCTTTTTGTAACATTTGTAATATTTTGTAACATTATTGTAACACTGTTATATGAGGCTGTCAATAGTTTCTCAAATATTTTTCTAGTTTGAAAGAAGTTTTAGATAAGTTCTAAACTTTAGCAAAAAAGAGGCTGGGACAAAAGTCCTAGCCTCTCAATTATTTTTGGATTGTCGAGCAAGACGCAGTGGTTGAGTGGGCTCTACTACGCTGATTTCATCAGCTTTTACAGCCCTACTCAACTGTGCGGAGGTGGGACGACGAAATCGAATTCTAACGAATTACCGATTTCTGTCCCACTCTCTCCTCATTATTGATACACTTCTTGATAGAATTCGATCTTGTCTCCTTTTTTAACAGTGGTTTCAGCAGCACCTTTTGGAGCCATTTCGCCATTGATCTTGTACATCCAGTAAAGACCTTTGGCTTTATCTTGGCTGTGACCGTCAATCGAGGTGATCATGCCATTTTTTTCTTCAATCTTGTAGTTGGCTTTGAGCACTTTCATGAGGTTACTCTCTTCTGCTACTTTCAAGGTTTTCGATTGCGCTTTTTGACCTTCTGGCGTCACGCTAATTGTAATCGAAATTTCGTTTTTCTTGGCAACTTCTGTGCTAGAAGCAGTTGTTTGATTGTTTGTGCTATGAGACGGAGCGCAACTCGCTAAAAGAAGAGCTGCAAGTAAGGTCATCAAGCTAGAAATGGTTTTTTTCAACATAAAATCTCCTAAAGATTTGATAGATAATGGGATAGAAAATGATCGTCGACAGAGCATGGGCAAGGTTAAAACTAAAACCATTGACCAAAACATAGGTCCACCAAGGAATATGGTAAATCAAGGCATAAACACTATCGATCAAGACCCCATAAGCAAAGGACAGTAGGCCCACAAAAAGGATCTGAAGGACAAAGGGCAACCACTTGTAACAGATACGCCAAAGGAGCATCAAGCAACCAAATGCGACAATCTGAAAGAACACAATCAGGCTCATCCCCAGGAAAAAGGCGGAGACAAACATAGTGATCATCATCACAAGAAAAGCAAAGCTATACCCTTCAAACATCACCAAGAGAAAAAAGATGGCAGAAATAGGTTGGACATTTGGAAAAGGGGCAAAAGCCTGACGTAGAGCGACACAAAGGGCCGCCAAAAGCGAAATACGGGTTAATCGCTGAAGCGTCATGACGTCCTCCTAGACAATCTCGAACTTGATCGTTCCGGCTGTTGTTCCAACCTTGATCGTTTGCCCTTCTTGGGCTTGGCCTTTCAGCAATAGCTCTGCTAGTTGATCTTCCACTTCGGTCTGCAAGACACGACGCAGTGGGCGAGCTCCCATTTCTGGATCGTACCCTTTGGTTGCTAGCAACTTGAGCGCTGAAGGCTGGAATTTGAGGGTCATGCCTTGTTCTGCCAAGGTCGCGATGAGCGGTTTGACCATGACTTTCACCACCTGCTGCATGTCCTCGCTTGAGAGACTATGGAAGACCACCTTTTCATCAATCCGGTTGATAAACTCTGGACGATAGGTCTTCTTCAACTCTTCAAACATGCGTTTTTCCATATTAGCTTGGTCAAAGCGGATATCTTTGGCCCCAAAGCCAACTGTCTTATCATCCCGAAGGGCTGTTGCTCCCAGGTTTGAGGTCATGATGATAATGGTATTGGAGAAGTCGATCTTCCGGCCTTTGCTATCGGTTAAGACTCCGTCATCCAAGACCTGCAAAAGGACATTGAAAATATCTGGGTGGGCTTTTTCCACCTCATCAAATAAGAGAACTGAATATGGTTTGTTGCGGACTTTCTCGGTCAACTCGCCTCCTTCTTCGTAGCCCACATAGCCTGGAGGGGCACCGTTGAGGCGGCTCGCCGCGAATTTTTCCATGTACTCACTCATATCAAAACGGATGAGGGCCGATTCATCATCAAACAGAACTTCCGCCAAAGCTTTGGCTAGCTCTGTTTTTCCGACACCGGTAGGTCCTAGGAACATGAAAGAACCGATCGGACGTTTATTACTACGGATACCTGATTGATTGCGTCGAATAGCCCGACTGATACTCGAAACGGCTTGGTCTTGACCAATCACGCGCTTATGCAATTCTGCTTCTAAGTTTAGGTACTTCTTGGCATCGGTTTGGGTCAGTTTTTGAGTTGGAATACCAGATAATTGGCTCAAGGTCACCAAGACATCTTGGTCAGTGACTTCTTTTTTGTAGACAATGGGAGCGGCCTCTACTTCTAAGAGCTGGGCTGCTTTCTTCCACTTGCCATCCATCAAGGCCTGATCCAAGGCGGTCAACTCTTCTTTTACGTGACCGTTGGAATCGCGGTTTTGTACGGTAGCTGCCGCTTCATCCAAGAGATCAATGGCTGAATCTGGCAATTGACGGCTGGTCAAATAGCGGTGGGCATATTTGACAGCTGTTTCGATCGCTTCATCAGTAATGGTCACATGATGGTGGTCCTGATAGGTCTCTTTCAAGCCTTGGAGAATTTGGATGCTATCTGCAACACTTGGCTCTTCAATGGTGACTTTCGCAAAACGCCGAGAGAGGGCTGCATCTTTTTCGATATGCTTTTGGTACTCATCTTGGGTCGTTGCTCCAACTGTACGCAAGGTTCCCCGTGCCAGGGCTGGTTTTAGAATATTGGCTGCGTCTAAGGTCGAATCAATGCCGGATCCTGACCCCATAATGGTATGCAGTTCATCGATAAAGAGAATCACGTGACCGTCTTCTTCGATGTCCTGGATGATATTGTTCATCCGTTCTTCGAAGTCTCCACGGAAGCGCGTCCCTGCAACGACATTCATGAGATCCAATTCCAGGACACGCATTTGCGCGATTTCAGCTGGAACATTGCCACTAGCGACACGCTGGGCCAGACCTAATGCAAGGGCGGTTTTCCCGACCCCTGCTTCTCCCACCAATACAGGATTGTTCTTCGTCTTGCGGCTGAGGATTTGGATCATGCGTGAAATCTCTGCATCCCGACCAATCACAGGCTCAAGCTGGCCTGCACGCGCCATTTCTGTCAAATCACGGGTATAATCTTCAAGACCTCCACTGGTGCTTGGGGGCATGCCCATCATATTTCCCATGGTTTGGCGGTTAGGGTTTTGAGCCCGATAAAGACTCCGAATGGCTTTGATATCATTCTTGTCCCAGCCTGCCTTGTCTTCTAAATTCTTGCGAAGGGAGGCAATAGGGACTCCCTTGTCTTGCTCTGTAAAGGCAAAGCCGGCAAACTCCATGACTTGGCTAGCCAAGGTCCCACGGTCTGCTAGAAGAGAGAGGAGCACATGCTCTGTTCCCAAGGTCTTGGCATGGAGGACCTGGGCAATCTCTCTTGCGTGTTTCATAATGGCTTCCATCCGATAAGAAAATGGGAAGATTTCATACCGATTGTCGCTTTGAAAAGCTTGGCCTGTAATATGCTCCGCTGCATCCTGAAACTCATCGATCTGCATAGGATAATCGTTCAGTACAGAACCTGCCACGCTATAGGGATTATTGGCCATAGCCGTCAGGAGATGCCAAGTATCTAAGGTATGCCCCTGATAGTGGCCTGCTAGTATTTGGGCCGCTTCTATACTTTCTAACAGTGCTGTTGAATAGTTCATCTAGTCGGTATTTCCTTTTCTATCTACTTGTTGAATGATTTTTTTCAGCATCGTTGCTCGTAGGATGAGAGCATCTCGACCTAGGACCTCATCGGAGGTCGTCGCAAGCAAGAGCTGAGCCTCACGTTTTGTCAATAATTTTTCTTCATAGAGCATCTGGAGGATATCATTGAAGACCTGCTGGCTGATGGTCTCTCCAATATTGGCTGCCAAGTCTTGGAGCATCTGATGGTGATCTGAAAACTGGACCTTGCCAATGCGGATATAGCCACCACCACCGCGCTTGCTCTCTACAATATAGCCTCGGCTCTCGGTAAAACGAGTCTTAATGACATAGTTAATCTGACTGGGTACGACCTGAAAGACATCGGCTAACTCACTTCTTTTGAGCTCTGCCATGCCAGCTTGAGCCAGCAAGGCCTTGATATAAGCTTCAATGCTATCAGATGTGTTCTTATTTGCCATGATGCTCCTTTCTGGCTTGTTTTTTTCTAGATGGATGCTCTGCTCTTTGGCCCATAAAAAATGGCCTTGGAGTGTTCCTTCTCATCATTGACCTTATTTGACTATTATACAATTTTTACGGCTGTAAATAAAGCAAAGACTCTATGGAAATAGGAATCTCTTAAGGAAAGGAAAAAATAAAAGAGAGTGGGACAAAAGTCCTAGCCTCTCAATTATTTTTGGATTGTCGAGCAAGACGCAGTGGTTGAGTGGGCTCTACTACGCTGATTTCATCAGCTTTTACAGCCCTACTCAACTGTGCGGAGGTGGGACGACGAAATCGAATTCTAACGAATTACCGATTTCTGTCCCACTCTCTTATGACAAGAATGAACTACTCTTTGCGACGAGCGAATTTGGCGCCTCCGCCCAAGAAACCTAGACCAAGAAGGCCTAACCAAGCAAAGAAACCACTTTCTTTTGTACCGGTTTGAGGAAGTTTTCCTTCCGATGGTAGAGACGGACTTTCAACACCTTCTTTTTCCGAATGGTCTGAAGTCAAAACAGAAACTGCTTCTGGGGTTTTCGGTTGCAAGAGAACAGGTCTTCCTTTTTCTTTTTTGTCTTCAGCTTGAGAAAGAGTTGCAACTTCTGGCTGCTCCTTACTTGGAGTTACAGGTGTGGTTGGAGTCGGCATATCAGCTATTAACGGACTTTCTTCCGCTTCCTTCGTTCCGACTTCTGTGATCTGGTCCTGGGCCTCCACTTCGACAAAGGCATCGACTTCTGTCCGAATTTCTTTGCCTTCTTCTTGTCGAACCTCGATCAATTTCAATCGGCGTCCGACCTTCCCTGCTTGAAGGATCCGGCTCTCGCCCTTGGCCAAGTCCTTATTCTCACGCGTTTGACTCTCAAATGGAATCTCCTCTGCTTCGATGAGAAGTTCTGGCTTTTCAAGAATCAGATCCCGAACACCTTGATCTGGTCGTGTCTGCGTCAGCGGTTCATAATTGCGAGCATCTTCTAAGATGGTTTCAAGGGCTTCGACTTGATTAGCTGCAGCAACCAAATCTGGCCGCTCTTGATCCAACAACTGAGTCAAGGCCGTCAATTGTCCTTGAACCGTTGGTTTGAGGTCTGCTTTCAAGCGATCGAGAGAAGCAGCCTTGATCTTTTCTACTCCTTCTCTGATGATCTGTTGCAGCTCTTCTTGACTGAGCAACTGGCTATCTTTCCCTGATAGGATAAATCGATCTACCTGGATGGCTCTGGACGACTGAGGATCATTGAGGGCTGGATCCAGATGCAGGCGTAGCTGGTGGTAGCCTTTTGCTAGACCTTGTAGATTGACCAAACTCTGGTCGAGCTTGCGTTGATCTCCGTAGCCACTGAAATAATGATCGCCTTCGATCTCATAATCATGGCCACGACCTTCTTCGAAGGCTATTTCTTTTCCATCCAGGGTGACGCTGTAAAGACCATGACTTGGGTCGACTACTCCTCGAACCTCCACACCCGTGCCCTTAAAGGTAATGGTCACTTCAATGTGTTTCTTGCCTTCTTCATCGATCACTTGGTTAAAGCTCGACCAGGATTCTGTTCCATTTGAGAAGTTTGGATTGTCTGTCTCGTGCTGCCAACCCTCACTGTAATGCAGTTTTGGATCTTGGTCATCTACTTCTTTGCGATTTTCTGGCAACTGGTCCTCGTTCATTACTTGGACTGTCAGTTCTGGAATAAAGCCGACCAGACTTCCTTGATCCGGATGGAGCAATTTGACCTTAAAGTCATAGACATCGGTCGCTTTTCCTGCAAAATCAAGGGTTGGAACTTGGACTGTTTTTTCCGTCTCTCCATCTGCGAACTCAAGGGTGACGTTGGTATCTTTGTAGACCTTGCCATGAACTCCTGTTCCTGGTTCTGTGATCAATTTGAGACTGGCACTTCCTTTAGAGCCACCTTTTCTCTTGACGACGACTTGCGCTGGGTCGCCTTTCTTAACAGCTAGGGTTGGCTGAGCAAATTCAAAGAGACCCTTTTCTTGGTTATTGAGAGCATAAATCCCTTCCGTTGCGATCGCATCTCCCTTGCTATTGACCAAGGTCAAGGTGTGGGATCCTGCTGCCAAGTCCGGTGTTTCATAGACCTTTTGGCTACGTTTGCGGCTTGGGCTTTGGGTATTGACGGTCGCTAGCTTTTGGCCATCAACATAGACATCCATTTCCCCATGACCAGGGTCGACGGTTGCGACCACATAGGCCTTGGTGCCTTCAAACTGATAGGTCACCGAAGCTCCCTTTTCCTTGGTCCACATAGAGGTGCCTCGGACGCCTTCTCCCTCTTCATTCCATTGGCCATTAGCCCGCTCAGCAGTCCGGTCAGAATGATAAGTCAAACCAAGCGGATAGCCATCGGTTTCTTCAATGCTAGCTGGCGTCTTATAGACAGAGACTCCGTTCAAGATTGGAGTAGCTTGGGCATCGGTGATGGACACCCGGATATAGCGACTATCAACTGGTTGCCCTTTGATCAAACGGCGATATCCTACGGTTGAGCCAGCTCCAAAAGGAACCCATTGACCATTCACCGCCACATCAATGGTGAAGCCAGAAATCCGTTGGCCTTTCTCGATGGTTTCTTTGAGCTCTACCACATCAAAGTGTTGCTCTTTTCCAAGATCGAGAACAAAAGATCCGGTCTTGGCATCATCAGCCGGAGCCCAACTGGTCTTTTCATCGCCATCTGTCAAATGGCTGGCCTTGTAGAGAGGATTGCGCCGTGTCGAGTCAGCTTCTACCAAAGCTCCTGCCGCGTAGTTCACACTGTAGAGTTGGTCCAAGGTCTGGCGGAATTCTTTCAAACGGGCCACATCGGCCTCCGCAAATTTTCCGTCTTGATTGGGTGGAATATTAAGCAGAAGCGGGGTTCCACGGCCGACCGATTTGAAGTAAATGTCCATCAATTCGCGCAAGGACTTAGGCTCTTGATTGTCATGGTAGAACCAGCCGGAGCGAATAGAAACATCCGCTTCTCCCACTGAGTATTGCTTCCCTTCCGGATCCCCGTGATTGAGGTAGCTATTCGATGGATTGTTGCGGATCTTATCTGGATTAACCTTTTGCCAAACCGGATCTCCGGCAATCCCCTTTTCATTTCCTATCCAACGAACATTGGTCGGCTCA